>LNAP01004827.1_pt1 | contig 16438 bp, 16 predicted proteins | sample 602601 | NCBI WGS metagenome assembly LNAP01 (sample SAMN02440304, study PRJNA202911) | soil metagenome | biome: Subtropical and temperate rainforests or woodlands; isolation source: soil samples (1 kg each in a 20% v/v slurry with milli Q water) were... ... | reverse complement strand
CCATCGTCGCGCTGCTTGACCAAATGCGAATCCCAGAGCTTGTCGTAGAGCGTTTTGCCGGCCATCAGACGGTTTCCTCATCAGCTTGTTTCTATGCCCTGGGTCTTGAGCGATTCAATAACCCCTTGGCTTGTGAGGCTGATCCTATGGGGTTACATTAAATAACTCAAATTCATATTTTTTATGCTTTGGATAACCAACTGGAATGCAACTATGGACCTGGCCAACCTCAATGCCTTTATTGCCATCGCCGAGACCGGAAGCTTCTCCGGCGCCGGGGAACGGCTGCACCTGACCCAGCCGGCCATCAGCAAGCGCATCGCCGGGCTGGAGCAGCAATTGAAGGTGCGGTTGTTCGACCGTCTGGGTCGTGAAGTGGGCCTGACCGAGGCCGGGCGCGCCCTGCTGCCGCGGGCTTATCAGATTCTCAATGTCCTCGATGATACGCGCCGAGCCCTGACCAACCTCACCGGCGAAGTGACCGGCCGTCTGACCCTGGCCACCAGTCACCACATCGGCTTGCACCGTTTGCCGCCCTTGCTGAGGGAGTTCACCCGACTCTACCCACAAGTGGCGCTGGATATTCAGTTCCTCGATTCGGAAGTGGCCTACGAGGAAATTCTCCATGGCCGCGCCGAACTGGCGGTCATTACCCTCGCGCCAGAACCCCATGCGCTGGTCAAGGCCACCCCGGTATGGGACGACCCGCTGGATTTCGTGGTTGCGCCGGAGCATTCGTTGCTCAATAACGGCAAGGTCAGCCTGGCGGACATCGCCCGACACCCGGCGGTCTTCCCCGGTGGCAATACCTTTACCCACCACATTGTGCAGCGGCTGTTTGAAGCCCAGGGCCTGACGCCAAACATCGCCATGAGCACCAACTACCTGGAAACCATCAAAATGATGGTCTCGATCGGCCTGGCCTGGAGCGTTTTACCGCGCACCATGCTCGATGACCAGGTGGCGCGCATACCTTTGCCGGGCATACAGCTCACTCGCCAGCTAGGCTATATCTTGCACACAGAAAGGACGCTGTCGAATGCTGCGCGGGCCTTCATGGCCTTGCTGGACGCTCAACTCGATCTGCCAGGGACTCAAGGCTAAGCTGTGCTAATCCTGTAGAGCCGCGAATTCCTGCACCAAACGCCCATTCAGCCCAAGGCTTGCCAATGCCCAAATCTGTTGACCGTATTCCGCCAATGCCGCGTATACAGGCACTTGACCCGAAAAGCTCCGAACAGAGCTGGGAAAGTGCCCCGCAATTGTTGGCCGCGCTCAACGGCGCGCGTCTGGGTGCCTGGTATTGGGACATCGAGCGCGGGCAAATCAGTTGGTCCCGGGGCACGCAGGCGCTGTTCGGCTTCGATCCCCGCAAACCGTTGCCATCGGATCTGGAATATCTTGACTTGCTGCCTCCGGAGGATCGCGCGAAAACCGTTCGCGCGTTCCACGCAGTCATCGCAGGCGCACCGCTGGAGCAAGCGATGCATCACCGCATCCGCTGGCCCGATGGCAGCCTGCACTGGCTGGAAATCAGCGGCAGCTTGTTACCGGACAAGCACGGTCGGCCACGGATGATCGGTGTGATCCGCGAGATTACCCACCAGCGCCAGCGCGAACAGGCGTTGAGCAGCTCGGAAAAACGCTTCGCCACCCTGTTCCACCTGTGCCCCAACATGGTCCTGCTGACTCGCCAGGAAGACGGCCTGATCACCGAAGCCAACCAGTATTTCGAAAGCCTGTTCGGCTGGCCGGTGCAAAACGCGATTGGCCGCACCACCCTGGAACTGGGCCTGTGGGTGCATCCCGAACAACGGGCCGAACTGGTCAAAGCCACTAAAGCCAAAGGCGACCTGGTCAGCATGGAAGTGCAGTTTCGCGCCAGCAATGGCCAGGTCCACGACGGCATCCTCAGTGCGCAAAAGGTCGAGCTCGAAGGCCAGCCCTATCTACTGAGCACATTCCTTGACACTACCGAACGCAAAGTCGCCGAACAGGCCCTCAAGGACAGCCAGGAACGCCTCGACCTGGCACTGGACTCGGCGCAACTCGGCACCTGGGACTGGCACATTCCCAGCGGCATGCTCTACGGATCGGCACGGGCCGCCCAACTGCACGGTCTGGACGCCAAGCCCTTCCACGAGTCCTTCGACGAGTTCTTCGAAGGCGTGCCCGGCGAAGAACGCGACACCATGCGCGACGCTTACCGCAGTCTGCGTGAAGGCCCGGCCGGCAACTATCAATTGACCTACCGCGTGCAATTGCCCGACGGCACCTCGCGCTATCTGGAAAGCCGTGCCCGTCTCTACCGCGATGACAACGGCGTGCCGGTGCGCATGGCCGGCACCTTGCTCGACATCACTGATCAGGTGGAGCGCGAACAACGGCTGGTGGCCTCCGAAGAGAAATTCGCCACGCTGTTCCAGGTCAGCCCCGATCCGATCTGCGTCACCCGCCAGGACTCCGGCCAGTTCATTGAAATCAACTCCAGCTTCACCCAGACCTTCGGCTGGAGCACCGCCGATGTGATCGGCCGCAGCGCCGACGAAATCGGCCTGTGGGACGCTTCGGCGAAAAGCCTGCGACGAATCGAACAAGTGATCCGCGAACAAGGCCTGAACAACGTGGCCATTCTGGTCCAGCACAAGGACGGACAGACCCTGACTTGCGTGATTTCCAGCCGCCAGATCAGCGTCGGCGACCAGCCCTGCATCGTCACCACCCTGCGGCAACAGCGCTCGGAAGCGGCGCTCAAGGCCAGTGAAGAGAAATTCGCCAAGGCCTTCCACTCCAGCCCCGACGCCATCACCATCACCGAGCGCGACACTGGACGCTATCTGGAGGTCAATGACGGCTTCTGCCGCCTGACCGGTTACCGCGCCGAGGAAGTGGTAGGCCGCACGGTGTACCAGGTCGGGATCTGGGCTGAAGAAAAACAACGCTCGGCGCTGCTGGCCGAATTGCAGATCAAGGGGCGGGTTCATCACCAGGAAATGCTCGGGCGCAACAAACGCGGCGAACTGCTCACCGTCGAAGTCTCGGTGGAACCGATCACCCTCAATGAAACCGCCTGCCTGCTGTTGACCGCGCGCGACGTCAGCCTGCTGAAAAACGCCGAAGCGCAGATTCGCCACCTGGCCTACCACGACCCACTGACCAATCTGCCCAATCGCGCGCTGCTGATGGACCGCCTGAGTCAGCAGATCGCTCTGCTCAAACGGCATAGCCTGCGTGGCGCGCTGATGTTCCTCGACCTCGACCATTTCAAGCACATCAACGACTCCCTCGGGCACCCGGTGGGTGATACCGTGCTGAAAATCATCACCGCACGCCTGGAAGCCAGCGTGCGCATGGAAGACACCGTTGCGCGCCTGGGCGGTGACGAATTCGTGGTACTGCTCAGCGGTCTCGAAGGTTCGCGCAGCGAGGTCAGCGATCAGGTTCGCCAACTGGCCGACACCATCCGCGAGCTGCTTTCCGAACCGATGTTCCTCGACGGCCAGCGTCTGCAAGTGACACCCAGCATCGGCATTGCGCTGATCCCCGATCACGGCTCGACCCCGACCGACCTGCTCAAGCGCGCCGACATCGCGCTCTATCGCGCCAAGGACTCGGGTCGCAATACCGCGCAGATGTACCACAACACCATGCAGAAGGCCGCAAGCGAACGCCTGCGCATGGAAACCGACTTGCGCCTGGCCCTTTCCCGGGGCGAGTTTCGCGTGCATTACCAACCCCAGGTCGACGCCCGGGGCGACCGCATCGTCGGCGCCGAGGCCCTGGTGCGCTGGAATCATCCGGAACTCGGCCCGCAGTCACCCGCCGAGTTCATCAAGGTGCTGGAAGACAGCGGACTGATTCTGGAGGTCGGCACCTGGATCCTCGACGAAGCCTGCCAGGCCTTCAAACAGTTGATCGACAACGGCCTGGTGAATCCGTACAAATTCAGCTTGTGCGTGAATATCAGCCCGCGCCAGTTCCGCCAGAACGATTTCGTCGAACGCGTCGAAAACAGCCTGAACTCCTATGGCCTGCCCTGCTCCCTGTTGAAACTGGAAATCACCGAAGGCATCGTGATCCAGAACCTGGAAGACACCATCAGCAAAATGCGCCGCCTGAAAAAACTCGGTGTGAGCTTCGCCATGGACGACTTCGGCACTGGCTACTCCTCGCTGACCTACCTCAAGCGCTTGCCGGTCGACACCCTGAATTCATCCGCGACGCCACCAGCGACCCGAACGACGCCGAGATCATCCGCGCCATCGTCGCCATGGCCCACAGCCTGGATTTGAAGGTGATTGCCGAAGGGGTCGAAACAGCGGAGCAGCTTGAGTTCCTGCAGGGGCTGGAGTGTCACTTCTACCAAGGGTATTTGCACAGCCAGCCGTTGCCGGTGGAGGAGTTTCAGTTATTGCTCAAATAGGCGGTGGAGGAATCATTCTCACTCGCCAATCATCAGGTGACTTGAATTCAGAACAAACCTACACCAGATAAAGAAACGTCTGATTTATCTCCGTTATCGCCTCACCTAGCGTGCTCGTCCCTGCAGATAACACAAGGACAGATCAGGCATGAGGCGCTATCACATCACCGTCGGGGCCAAAACCACTGCCGACGGCACCGTGCGTACCGGCTGGGACTGCAGCACGATCAATGGCCAGGCCATGGCCCGCGAAGGCGATGTGGTCGATTGCCCGAAATGCGACAGCACCGGGACGATTGTCTGCGATGGCCCGCGTCTGGTGGATCTGCTGGAGGATCGTAACGCCGCTCTGGACGGTGACCTGTGCAAGTGTAAGTGCGACCCACCGCCGCGGCTGATTGCCAACCAGACCCTCAGTAGTCAAGAGATCGAGGGCGGCTTCGCGCCGTATGCCCGAGCCACCGCTCACCCCACGACGCCGGTCACGCCTCGCCCTTCGACAGCCGAACCTCGCCCTTCCAGCTTCACGTCGCCCCCGAGCCGTCCTGCAACGAGCACCAGCGAACTGCCGGGACAGGTCTGCGAGAATCTCTGGCGCAGCTACCAGCAAAGGGTTGAAAACATCGTGGCGCCGGGCGGCCAGTTGATTACCGACCCGAAAACACGCAACAAGGCGATCAACGCCGCCTACGCCCAGCTATGGCGCCACGACCCGCGCTTCCAGTGGGCCGGGCTGGCGGCTTTCGCCTCGAAACAGGTGGGCTGTGGATTGCTGCACGCGGCCGAGACGCTTGAGAAGATGCAGGTGGAAGAGCAGTCGATACAGCAACTGAGGGACAGTGCCAGACAAGGACTGGGTGGTTTGTTTAGCAGCAGTGAGCGGGAAAAGCGCGCGAAAATTCGCGAGTTCGAGCAGCGCCAGCACGAGTACGAACGGGCCAACCGCGACAACCCGGTGTGGGGCTTCACTCACTGGGGTGCCGACATGCCCTTGTCGTACTCGCAACGGATGTACCGGTTTGTGTACGAGATGCTGGCGATGGGCAATACCACGCTGTTTTTGGATGTGTATCCGTTGCATGTGTTCTACAGGGAACGTGGGTTGGAGGCGCTGAAGGATTGTCTGACCTCACGGAAAAACATTTATGGCAGCAGTCAGCATCCGGTGCTATCGCCAATCGGCGAGAAAACACTGAAGTTCGGGATTGACCACAAGGAAATCCTCCTGGCCTTCGAGGCGATTGAGGACGGTTACATCGCCGAGAGCGTTGAACATCTGGCCTGGCACGAGCAGCGCAATATTCTGCAACCGGCGATGTACAGCGACTGGCGATTCAACTCATTGCTGTACAGCAATCATCTTTCCTACCTGAGTGGTATCCCATCTGGCGCCGCTGAAGCCATCGAACTGACGTTGGCCAGTCAGTGCCGCCGCATCGATGACGGACGCACCATTGGTTTTAGCAACAGCCTCACTGCCAACCTGGCCGATATCAATCAGCGCATGCCCTTCGTGCTCAGAGCCGCCGAGCAGTTCGATGATCTATTACGCAGCAACCAGCGCGAACAGATTGAGCAGTCGATTCGGGATATCGCCTGGGGTGGAGGCGTGCGATGAGCCTGTTGCAGCTCATGGGCTGGCGACGTGGTGCGTTGGTACTAGCGGTCGCGGCCCTCCTGACATTGGCAGCGATTGAGGCCCTATCGGATGAGCCGGAAATTGCCCTGCTGATTGGCGAACCTTGGGAAAATATGCGCCAGCGCTCCAGCGCAGCCATTGATCCAGCCATCGCCGGACACTTTTGGGGGCGCTTGCCCAAGTCGGATGCCCGTCTTCGTTTCATCGATCCTCAATATGGGTTCATCACTCCACTGGCACGCTACTTTACGGTTACGTTCAATCGTGATGAGTCAATCAACGGTGTCAACATGTCCCCACAAATCGAACCTTTGCTGCTCGACGACACACTCAAGGTCGTGCTGGATCTACAGGAGCAATGGCGCAACGCTGGCTGGGTACCCATCAGGGTCAATGACTTCCCACCGTTCGCGGACACGCCGCATTGGCGTGCCCAATTACGCGATGCAAACAAAGGCGGCACATCCTATTGGCATGCAGGTACCCAGTATCAAGTGATGCTGGTGGTCAATCGCTTTAAGGATTACAGGCACCCCACCGAGGAGCGTTACCTGATCACGCTGTCACTGGCCACTCCATGGACGAATCCCTGACTTCCTCATCGCGACAAAATCACGCTGACATCTTTAGACCCACACACCAGGCGTCGCCACCAAATCCATCCCAAGATGCCATCTACACTCACTAACCATATCCCCAGCCCCAACTATCCAAGGCCGAGACCTCTCCAACGTGCCCAGCATCTACCAGATCAAACCTGCCTTCCAAAACCTCCTGCGTCCACTGGTCCGACGCTTGTTCGACAACGGCACCACCGCCAACCAGATTACAGTGCTGGCGGGCATTGGCTCGGTGCTGGTGGGCGCGGTGATCGCCGGGTTCGTGCAACACCCCTGGGTGTTTGTGCTGGTTCCCGTCTGGATGATCGTGCGCATGGCGCTCAACGCCATCGACGGCATGCTGGCTCGAGAATTCGGCCAACAGTCGCGTCTGGGCGCCTACCTCAATGAGCTTTGCGATATCGCCGCTGACTGTGCGCTGATCCTGCCTTTCGCCCTATTGCCGGACGTCAGCCTGTGGCTGGTGCTGCTGGTGACCCTGCTCGCCTTGTTCAGCGAGTACAGCGGCGTGCTGGGGCCGATGATCGGCGCCTCGCGGCGCTACGACGGGCCCATGGGCAAGAGTGACCGGGCTTTCGTGCTAGGGGTCGTGGCCACTGGCATCGCGGTAGGCTGGATCAACGCTTTCTGGATCAATGGGGTGCTCGCGATCATCGCAGTGCTGTTGCTCTGCACCCTGGTAAACCGGGTCCGCCAGGGCCTCAAGGAAGTACAACAAGACGGCTCTTCAGCCTAAGGAATTGGCAATGCGCGAAGCTCGCCAACAGACATTCACCACCCATGATGGCGTGGAACTGTTTTATCGATACTGGCCTGGCACCCCTGCCCCGGACGAACCGCGCAAGGCCGTGCTGTTGTTTCACCGGGGCCATGAGCATTCGGGGCGCATTGCCCATTTGGTGAATGAACTGGACCTGCCCGACTACGACTTTTTTGCCTGGGATGCCCGGGGCCATGGCCTCTCGCCGGGCGCTCGTGGCGACAGCCCGGGCTTTGCCACCAGCGTGCGCGACGTGCAGTCCTTCTGCGAGCACCTGAAGTCGACTTACCAGATTGACGAGGAAAATCTCGCGGTGATCGCCCAAAGCGTCGGCGCGGTGATCGTCGCCACCTGGGCTCACGATTACGCGCCACGCATACGCTCGCTGGTGCTGGCGTCGCCGGCGTTCAAGGTCAAGCTGTATGTACCTTTCGCCCGCCAGGGGCTGGCGCTGATGCGCAAGTGGCGTGGCAACTTTTTCGTCAACAGCTACGTCAAGGCGCGGTTCCTCAGCCATGACCCGCAACGCGTCGCCAGCTACGACAATGACCCGCTGATCACCAAGGCCATTTCCGTGAATGTCCTGCTCGGTCTCTACGAAGCCGCCGAACGGGTCGTGGCCGATGCGCAGGCGATTCAGATACCCGTTCAGTTGCTGATCTCCGGCGCCGATTTCGTGGTGCATCGCCAACCCCAGGATCAGTTCTTCGATCGCCTGGGCAGCCTGCACAAGGAAAAACATGTGCTGCCGGGTTTCTTCCACGACACCCTGGGCGAAAAGCATCGCGGACCCGCCGTCGCCAGCGTACGCCGCTTCATCCTGCAGAACTTCGCCCAACCGAAGCCACGCCCTACCCTGCTGGCTGCCGATCGCCTGGGCCTGACCTGCGCCGAATCCGAATCATTGGCCGCACCGCTGCCGCACAACTCCCTGCGCGACCTCTACTGGCGCATGACCCGCACCAGCATGCGCCTGGGCAGCCAGTTGTCCTCCGGGATCAAGCTGGGGTTCGACACCGGGTTCGACTCCGGCAGCACCCTGGACTACGTCTACCGAAATACGCCCACCGGCACATCGGCGGTGGGCCGCCTGATTGATCGCAACTACCTGGACTCCATCGGCTGGCGCGGCATTCGCCAACGCAAGCTGCATGTCGAAGAGCTGCTGCGCCTGGCCATGCAGCAGTTACGCGACCAGGATCGCGAAGTGCGCATCGTCGACATCGCCGCCGGACACGGACGCTACATTCTCGAAGCCTTGCAGGGTGTCAGCCCGCTGCCCGAGTCGATTCTGTTGCGCGACTACAGCGACATCAATGTGCGCGACGGCAGTGCGCTGATCCGCGAAAAAGGCCTGGAAGGGATCGCACGATTCGTCAAGGGCGATGCTTTCGACCGTGCCGACCTGGCTGCACTGGAGCCCAGGCCGACGCTGGCGGTGGTATCCGGTCTGTACGAGTTGTTCGCCGACAACCAAATGGTCAGCGCTTCCCTCGCCGGTCTGGCCGACGCCGTGGAACCCGGTGGCTATCTGGTCTATACCGGTCAACCCTGGCATCCGCAGCTGGAGCTGATCGCCCGCGCTTTGACCAGCCACCGTGAGGGCCAGGCCTGGGTCATGCGCCGCCGCACCCAGGCGGAAATGGACCAACTGGTGGAGGCCGCCGGCTTTCGCAGGATCGACCTGCGCGTCGATGAGTGGGGCATCTTCAGCGTAGCCCTCGCGCAACGGGTGTCGTGATGCAGCTCACTGCAACGGAGACACGCGAGCCCGGCTTGCTCAAATCGGCAGTGCTCTGGCTATTGCTGCTGGCGCCGCTGTTCTTCGGCACCTATGGTTTCGCCACCTGGGTCACCGACCAGCGCGACGATGTCGGCAGCCTGGTGTTCGGTTGGGAAAACCATATGCCATTCTGGGCCTGGACCATTGTCCCTTACTGGTCCATCGACCTGCTGTACGGTTTATCCCTGCTGCTACCGCGCAGCCGCGAGGAACTGAAACGCCATGCCTTGCGCCTGCTGACCGCGCAGGTGATTGCCGTCAGCTGCTTTCTGATATGGCCGTTGCGCTTCACTTTCGCCCGTCCGGAACTGGATGGCGTGTTTGGCTGGCTGTTCGATGTCCTCGCCGGCTTTGACAAGCCGTTCAACCAGGCACCATCGCTGCACATCGCCTTGCTGGTGATCCTCTGGGCCTGTTATCAGCGGCACTTGCAGGGCATCTGGCGCACAGTGATGCATGGCTGGTTCGCCCTGATCGGAATCTCGGTACTGACCACTTACCAGCACCACTTCATTGATCTGCCCACCGGGGCGATGCTCGGCTGGCTGTGTGTGTGGTTATGGTCGCTGGAGGGCCCCTCGCTCCTGCAAACCGCGCGTCTGGCACCCCGGGGAACACGCTGGAAACTGGCGCTGTATTACCTGCTGGGGGCGGTGGCTTTCACTGTCCCGGCTTTTTCCTTAGGGGGAGTTTGGCTGTGGCTGCTCTGGCCGGCGCTGGCGCTGCTACTGGTAGCGCTCAATTACGCCGCGCTGAATGCGGGCGGCTTTCAGAAACGCGCCAATGGACGCCTGTCAGCCGCCGCCCGCTGGTTACTGGCCCCCTATCTGGCCGCTGCCTGGCTCAACTCGCGCCTGTGGACACGCAAAGATCCGCTGCCTGATCAGGTGCTCGATAACGTCTGGCTCGGACGTATACCGACACACCAAGAACTCAAGAACAGTGCCTTTACCGCCGTGCTCGACCTCTGTGCCGAACTGTCGCTGAACCCGGGCTCCGTCGCCTACCGATCGCTGCCTGTATTGGACCTGACCGCTCCCACTGCCGCGCAATGTCAGGAGGCAGCGCTGGCCATCGAAAGCCTGCGCCAGCAAGGTCCGCTGTTGGTCTGCTGCGCCTTGGGCTACTCGCGCAGCGCCACGGCGGTGGCCGCGTGGCTGCTGCACAGCGGGCGGGCTGCCAGCGTCGATGAAGCTATCCGGCTGATCCAGTGCGCGCGTCCAAGGATTGCTCTGGGTCCCCCTCAACGAAAAGCCCTTGAGCAGGTAGCGACCCGCATGGAGAGTAGCATTGTCCATTGATATGCATCTGCAGGTGACAGCCAGTCTGTTGCGTCGTGGCGACTTGCTGGATCGACTGTCCAATGGGCTTACCCTGTTGGGCGCCTTGTTCGGCCTGAGCCAGTCCCTCCTGGCCGACCAGAGCTTCTGGAGCGCGACCTGCAGCTGTGGGCTGCTGTTGCTCGGCCTGGGGCAAAAATACTGGGCGCTGCGGGTGGCATTCGATGCCGATCTGTTCCAACGCCTTGCCGAGCGCGCTGAAAACCTTCCCGAGCACACCCTGTCCCTGGATCAAGCGCTGACAACGCTGAATCTGCAGCCCGCCGAGCATGGCGGGCGCCCCTGGAGCGAACGTATCACCGGCGCCCTGAAGCTGTTGCGCCGCCAGGCGCTGCTAGTGGCGGCACAGGTGCTGTTGACCCTGTTTTTCATTCTGGCCGGCCCTTGGCTGAACTTTGCCGGATAAGGAGTTCTCATGCTGGAGCCCGTGGTTGCCACCTTCATCACGTCTGTCGCACGCCTACTCACGGGCGCCCGCAGCCTGTGGCTCGGTTGCGCCCCGCATGCGGTGCAGCGCATCTACTTCGCCAACCACAGCAGTCACGGCGATTTCGTGTTGCTGTGGGCCTCACTGCCGCCGGCCTTGCGTCGCATCACCCGACCGGTCGCCGGCGCAGATTACTGGCTCAAAAGCCCACTGCGCCGGTACATCATCAACCGCGTGTTCAAAGGCGTGCTGGTTGACCGTGAGCGCAAGGATGCTGCCGAGAATCCGTTGCAGCCGATGCTCGACGCCCTGGCAAACGGCGATTCGCTAATCATCTTCCCTGAAGGTACACGCAATCCCGAAGACGGCCTGCTGCCGTTCAAAAGCGGGCTGTATCACTTGGCGAAAGAGTACCCCCAGGCGCAATTGATCCCGGTGTGGATCGCCAACCTCAACCGCGTCATGCCCAAGGGGCGCGTGCTGCCGCTACCGTTGTTGTGCACCATCAGTTTTGGTGCCGCACTGAAGCTGGAAGCTGAAGAAAGCAAGGCACAGTTTCTCGAACGCAGTAGCAAAGCGCTGCTGAACCTGGCCGGGGAGCATGCCTGACATGGACAGACAGACCTTGATGTTGTTCGCCGGCATCGGCGCGTTTCTGCTGCTGGCTTCGCTGATCGGTTTCCTGCTCAAGCGACGTACCCACGGCACCCCCAACCCGGTGATCGACAACCTCAATGCCCGCATCAACGCCTGGTGGGTGATGGTACTGGTGATCGGGGCGGCCTTCTGGCTCGGTACCACCGCGGTGATCCTGCTGTTCTACACGGTGTCGTTCTACGCCCTGCGCGAATTCATGACCCTCATGCCAACCCGTCGCAGCGACTACCCGGCACTGGTGGCGGCCTTTTACCTGGCGCTGCCACTGCAGTACCTGTTGATTTACTACGATTGGTACGGGTTGTTTTCGATCTTCATCCCGGTCTATGTGTTTTTGCTGCTGCCGATCCTGGCGTCCCTGGGCGGCGACAGCACGCACTTCCTCGAGCGCGCTTCGAAGGTCCAGTGGGGCCTGATGATCGCTGTGTTCTGCGTGTCCCACGTGCCCGCGCTGCTGACCCTGGACATTGCCGGCTATGAAGGTCGAAATCTGCTGCTGATTGCCTATCTGGTGATCGTGGTGCAGATGTCGGATGTGCTGCAATACGTTTGCGGCAAGCTGTTCGGCAAACGCAAGATCGCGCCGAAACTGTCGCCCTCCAAAACCGCGGAAGGTTTTGTCGGCGGCGTTTTGCTGGCCTCACTGATCGGCTGCGCCTTGTGGTGGATCACGCCGTTCACTGCCTGGCAGTCACTGTTCATCGCCATGCTGATCAACTTGCTGGGGTTCGCCGGTGGCATCGTGATGTCAGCGATCAAGCGCGACCGTGGCGTAAAGGACTGGGGCCACATGATCGAAGGCCATGGCGGCATGCTCGACCGGCTGGACTCGGTGTGTTTTGCGGCGCCGATCTTCTTTCATCTGGTGCGCTACGGCTGGACTTGAGTCAAAAAAAGACCCCGACAAGTCGGGGTCTTTTGGTGTCAGTCGGTTGGGTGACGCTCACCCAGCCCGACCTCTGGCTCTGACTCAGTGTTGCAGAGCTTTTTTTTGCGTCCCGTTGATCGGGATGCGCTTGGCTTTCGCCTCTTCCGGGATCACCCGCAGCAGGTCGATGCTCAACAGACCGTTGCTCAGGCCGGCAGCCTTGATCTCGATGTGGTCCGCCAGACGGAAGGACAGCTTGAACGCACGCTGGGCAATGCCCTGATACAGATAAGTGACGTCTTCGTTCGCGTCGCGTTTACCGCCACTGATGGTCAGCACACCTTTCTCGACTTCGAGCTCCAGATCTTCTTCCTGGAAACCGGCCGCGGCAATCACGATGCGGTATTGATCGTCGCCGTGTTTCTCCACGTTATAGGGTGGATAGCTGCTGCCTGGCTCGTTGCGCAGGGCGGTCTCGAACAGGTCGTTGAAACGGTCGAAACCTACCGAGGAACGGAACAGTGGGGCCAAGGATAATGTAGTAGCCATGATGCAAATCTCCTGAAAACAATCAGCAAGGTTTTTTGTCTCCGCGACCCGAATTCGGCATCGCGTAATCCTTAAATAGGGACCGCTGATTGCTTTTCAAGAGATTATTTTCTGCTTTTTTTACAAAAAATTTCAGGCCGCTTCCGCCACCGGCAGCCCCAGCAAACGCGAGACGTTATCCAGCTCGGTCTCACGACGCAGCACGGTAAAGAGCTCTACTGCCTCGGGATAATTGCGGGTCAGCATCGCCAGCCATTGCTTCAGACGGCCCGGCGACTGGCGTGGCGTCATTTGTGCCTTGGCTTGCAGCCAGAAGTCCTGGATCAGCGGCAACAACTCGGCCCAGGTCATCTCGACCACCTCTTCACCGGCCCGCGCCGCGGCGATCTGCCGGGCGAGATCCGGGCGCGAAACCAGGCCGCGACCAAGCATGATGTCTTCCACACCGCTGATCTCGCGGCAACGACGCCAGTCTTCGACGCTCCAGATGTCGCCATTGGCGAACACTGGCACCTTGACCACGTCCTGCACTCGCGGAATCCATTCCCAGTGTGCCGGCGGCTTGTAGCCGTCGACCTTGGTCCGCGCATGCACCACGATATGTTCGGCGCCGCCTTCGGCCAGAGCCGTGGCACACACCAGCGAACCGTCCGGGCTGTCGAAGCCCAGGCGCATCTTGGCGGTGACTGGAATGTGCGCGGGGACGGCACGACGGACGTGCTCGACGATCTGGTTGAGCAGCTCGGGTTCCTTGAGTAATACCGCGCCACCACGGGATTTGTTGACGGTCTTGGCCGGACAGCCGAAGTTCAGGTCGATCACTTCGGAGCCCAACTCACAAGCCAGCGCGGCATTTTCCGCCAGGCACACAGGATCGGAACCGAGCAGTTGCACACGCAGCGGCACGCCAGAGGCTGTCCGGGCACCGTTGAGCAACTCCGGGCCGAACTTGTGGAAATAGGCAGGCGTGAGTAATTGGTCGTTGACCCGAATGAACTCGGTCACGCACCAGTCAATACCACCCACACGGGTCAGCACATCGCGCAGGATGTCGTCGACCAACCCCTCCATGGGCGCCAAAGCAATTTGCATGAAAAACACACTCGAGGAAAAACGTGCGGCAGTTTACTGGTTTCAGCAGGACTCTGCAGAACATCGCAGATCCCCTGTAGGAGCGAGCTTGCTCGCGAAAAGCCTGAGACCACCGGGGGAACCAGGCTGGTCGCGTTATCGTTGACGACCATCGCGAGCGAGCTCGCTCCTACATTGGTTAGAGCGATAGCAACGCCGGGCCATAGCCCTCGATGAACTCCGCCGGCATGCGCTTGGGCTTGCCTGTGGACAGCTCGATACAGACGAACGTGGTCTGCGCGCGCAATAATGTGGCGTTGTCACTGGGGCGGATCAACTGGAAGTGCCGAGTCATTTTAAGGCGTTGATCCCAATCGACGATCCAGGTCGCCAATTGCAACTCATCGTCCTCATAGGCTGCCGCCAGGTAATCGATCTCGTGCCGCACCACCGCCATCGCCCGGTCCAGCCGCCGATACTCGACCAGGTCCAGGCCAAGACGCTGGGAGTGGCGCCAGGCACAGCGTTCGAGCCAGGTCACGTAGACAGCGTTGTTCGCGTGCCCCAACCCGTCAATGTCCTCGGCGCTCACTTGCAGATCAATGATGAATGGCGTTTCCCGATCCCAGCCCATGCCCGACTCCCTGGTCAGATAATTTCGACCGAGGCAGTGTAACGGAAGCTCAGGCGGATTGGCGTGATTGCAAACTGCGCCCAGCCAGCAGTGATAACACGCCATCAATTACCCGAGGGTCGGCCAACACTCGCTGATGACCACCGTCTTTCAAACGCAACAACCGGCTGTCGAACCAGGCTTCATGGATCAGCTGGGATTCCTTCACAGAGACAAAGTTGTCGTCTTCGGCGTGGACAATCAGGCCGGGTATGTCGAGTTGATAGTGCGCGACATCCAGCGTCGCGGCTCGCATGCCGACGTCTTGCTCGACCTGGCGAATGAACGCCGAGCGGGCCTTCGGTGGCAGCCCGACATAGCGGGCAAAACCTCGCAATACACCAAGAATCCGCGCCGGGGCCGCAATGCTGACCAGGGTTTCGGTGCGCAGGCCCAACTGGACCGCGAGCATCGCACTGGCGCCGCCCATGGAGTGGCCGATGACCGCTTGCAGGGGTGGCAACTCGGCGGCTGCTTCAAGCATGGCGCGGGCGAACAGCACCACATTCGCCTCACTGCCCGGCGAGCGACCGTGAGCCGGACCATCCAGGGCCACGACCGAGTAACCGGCATCGACCAGCGCGGTGATGAGGCTGGCAAACTGCGTCGGCCGCCCTTCCCAGCCATGCATCAGCAATACTGCCGGGCCCTGCCCCCAACGCAAGGCCGAGAGACCGAAACGCAGGGTGATCCGCTCGGACTTGGCCAACAGTGGCAGTTCCCAGTCACGCAGCGGCAGATCCCGTGGCGTCATGAACGCCTGTCGCATTTTGCTTGCGACCAGTTTCGGGGCAAACCAGCCCAAGGTGCCATTAACGCCACGAACCCACTTTAACGTGCTCATCGCATTCTCCTCAGGCCGCAGCCTTCAGGTCAACGCACCGCCGATTTGGCGGCGCGCAGTAATCGATCGGACAACTCTCCTGGCCCCAGCGCCCGCGCAAGAGCCAGCCCACCCACCATCAAGGCCATGTCGGCCAGGGCTTTTTCGGTTTCTTCAGGGCTGGCCGCCAACTGCGCGACCATCAATTCCACATGTTCATTGAGCGCGACACGAAACGCTTCCGGCAGCCGCCCCAGTTCGCCGACCGAAGCCGGGATCGGACAGGCCGATTCGGAGGAATCACGGTGCTTGCGCGACAGATAGAACGCCGCCACTAGCGCGCGGCGCTCTTCGCCCGTCAACTGCGCATCCATGTCGGCAATCAGGTCACGGCGGTGACCGAGCAATTGCCTGAACGCCTCCAGCATCATCGCGTCCTTGCTTTCGAAGTGGGCGTAGAAGCCGCCGACCGTCAGGCCCGCCGCGCCCATCACTTCGCCCACGCTTGGCTCGGCCGGGCCGCGCTGAATCAGCGCTGCGCTGGCAGCCTTGAGGATGCGTTCGCGGGTTTGGGCTTTTTTATCGTTCATCGTCGCCTCCGAATATTACGATTGAAATATTATTCTCATAATAAATTTTAGCAAGTCATGGCCGTGACCGCTGGTCTGAAGAACAGTTTTTTTGGAAATTCTGGAAATGGAGGAATTTGGCCAAACGCCAGACAAACAAAAGGGCCATTCAATAATTGAATGACCCTTATAAATCCCGCAGAGCGGGTAATCGTGGCGTCCCCTAGGGGACTCGA
>LNAP01002986.1_pt1 | contig 16438 bp, 15 predicted proteins | sample 602601 | NCBI WGS metagenome assembly LNAP01 (sample SAMN02440304, study PRJNA202911) | soil metagenome | biome: Subtropical and temperate rainforests or woodlands; isolation source: soil samples (1 kg each in a 20% v/v slurry with milli Q water) were... ... | reverse complement strand
TGATGACCATCGAGCTGGCGCCGAAGACTTCCAGGCCCAGGCCTTCAGGGTCTTTAATGAAGGCATCGGCGGTGGTGTTCTGCCCGGACCGGCCGCGGTTGAACGGGCTGGACGATTCCAAGCAGTTGACGGCACTGCGTCGTGACCAGTTGTTCGACAAGATCCAGGACCGTGCGCTGGCCTTCCACGTGGTGATGGTGGAGGTGGGCGAGATCGATGCGTTGAACATCTACCAGGCGACGATGTTGGGGATGCGGCGTGCGGTGGAGGGGGTGTCGCACGTGGCGCAGTTCGCGCGGATCGACGGGAACGTGGTGCCGAAGGGGCTGCCCTGTCCGGCGCAGGCGCTGGTGGGCGGGGACGCGCTGGACCGGGCGATCATGGCGGCGTCGATTCTGGCCAAGGTGACGCGCGATCGTTTCATGCTGGCGTTGCACGCGGAACATCCGGAATACGGGTTCGATCAGCACAAGGGCTACGGGACGCCTGCGCATCTGGCGGCACTGCGCAGTCACGGGCCCTGCTCGCAGCACCGCCGCAGCTTTGCGCCGGTTCGCGCTTGTTTTGAGGTGGTGTAGGTTTTTTTTATGCTGCGCATGGCCGAGGCGGGAGCCGGAGCCACTTCAAATGCAACTGCAACAGCAACTGCCACAGCCGGGGGCCCGGTTGCTCACTGTTGGGGCGGTACGGTTGGGTTGGCGGGACACGCCGCAAGTACGTCCGTGTAGGCTCGTTCGCGCCATCCATGGCGCTCTACGGTCCCGCCAACCCAACCGTACCGCCCATCGACAGACCACCCGTAGCCGTGAGTGACAGCGGCTTTTTGGTTTCGGGGACGTTCTCTGTGAATCCACGCACTGGGGCTTCGGCGTCGGATTCGTAGATTGAGTAATTCGGTAATTCGGTAATTGGGGATTGTGGGTATTGGGGTTTGTTCGTAGGTGCCGAGCGTTGCTCGGCACTGCCCTCCCCCCAATCGACCACCCAACCGCCCTGGCTCTGGCTCTGGCTCTGGCCTCGGCTCCCGCTCCGCTCCTGCTCCTCCATGAGCAAAGCCGCACTATCGGGGGGTGGGGGAGGCAGGGTTGCGGGACCGTAGAGCGCCATGGATGGCGCGAACGAGCCTACAAGGACGTACTTGCGGCGTGTCCCGCGACCCTGCCTCCCCCGCCCCAGCCCTTCGGCACCCGCACACCGGGCTTCTAGCCGTTGCCGTTGCCGTTGCCGTTGCCGTTGCCGTTGAACTTGACCTCAAGCTTCGAAAAAAACAAAAACCAACCTGAACCCCACAACCCACCCCGCCCCCTGTAACACCCCTGTCAAGCCTTGTTCGGTCAGGCGCGCGCCGCTACCCTGACCGGGCATTACATTGGCCCGGCATGTCCACTTCCCGTTTCGTACATCTCCACGTCCACACCGAGTTTTCGCTGGCGGATTCGACCATCCGTGTCCCGGCGAAGCCGGATCAGGCTGACCCGAAGAAAGCCAAGCAGGCCAACCTGCTCAGCCGCGCGGTGGAACTCAAGCTGCCTGCCTTGGCAGTGACCGACCTGAACAACCTGTTCGCCCTGGTCAAGTTCTACAAGGCCGCCGAAACCGTGGGCATCAAGCCCATCGCCGGCGCCGACATCATGATCGCCGAAGAGGGCATGACCCCCTGGCGCATGACCCTGCTGTGCCGCGACCGCGACGGCTACCTCAGCCTCTCGCGCCTGCTCACCCGCGCCTGGATGGAAGGCCACCGACCCGAAGGCGGCGTGGCCGTGCATCCGGACTGGCTCAAGTCCGGCTGCCACAACCTGTTTGCCCTGGCCGGCCGCGACAGCCTGGCCGGCCGCCTCGCCGGCGAAGGCCGCCACGATCTGGCCGAGCAGCAGCTCGCCGACTGGCAGCGCGTGTTCGGCGACGGCCTGCACCTCGAACTCACCCGCACCGGGCGCGAGGGCGAAGAAGCCTTCAACCAGTTTGCCCTGCTCGCCGCAGGCCAGCGCGGCCTGCCCGTCGTGGCCAGCAACGACGTGCGCTTCCTGCAGCCGGAGGATTTTGCCGCCCACGAAGCGCGCGTGTGCATCTCCTCCGGGCGCGTGCTCGACGATCCCAAGCGCCCCCGCGACTACAGCGACCAGCAGTACCTCAAGTCGGCCGACGACATGTGCGCGCTGTTCGCCGATATTCCCGACGCGATCGACAACACCCTCGCGCTGGCCGAACGCTGCAACATCGAAATGCGCCTGGGCACCTACTTCCTGCCCAACTACCCGGTGCCCGAAGACGAAACGCTCGACAGCTGGATCTGCAGCGAATCGCGCAAGGGCCTGGAAGCGCGCCTGGAAAAGAACCCGCTGGCCGAAGGCAAGACCCGCGCCGACTACTTCGAGCGCCTGGAATTCGAGCTGGCCACCATCATCAAGATGGGCTTCCCCGGCTACTTCCTGATCGTGGCCGACTTCATCCAGTGGGGGAAGAACCAGGGCATCCCGATCGGCCCCGGCCGTGGTTCCGGTGCCGGCTCGCTGGTGGCCTGGGCGCTGCAGATCACCGATCTCGACCCGATCCCGTACAACCTGCTGTTCGAGCGGTTCCTCAACCCCGAACGCGTGTCGATGCCCGACTTCGACATCGACTTCTGCATGGACCGCCGCGACGAAGTCATCGACTACGTCGCGCGCAAGTACGGCCGCGAACGCGTCAGCCAGATCATCACCTACGGCACCATGGCAGCCAAGGCCGTGGTGCGCGACTCCGGGCGCGTGCTCGGCTTCCCGTATGGCCTGGTCGACGGCGTGTCCAAGCTGATCCCCAACATCCTGGGCATCTCGCTCAAGGACGCCATGGGCGAAGGCAAGGACTCGGAGATGGCGTCGCCGGAGCTGATCCAGCGCTACCAGAACGAAGACGACGTCCGCGACCTGATCGATCTGGCCCGCCAGCTCGAAGACCTCACCCGCAACGCCGGCAAGCACGCCGGTGGCGTGGTGATCGCGCCCGAGCCGCTGGCCGAATTCTGCCCGCTGTTCGCCGAACACGACGAAGGCGGCCGCGGTCGCAACCCGGTTACCCAGTTCGACAAGAACGATGTCGAAGAAATCGGCCTGGTGAAGTTCGACTTCCTCGGCCTGCGCACGCTGACGATCATCGACTGGGCGGTCAAGGCGATCAACAAGCGCCACGAACGCGCGGGCATTCCGCCGGTGGACATCACCGCGCTGCCGCTGGACGACGTGGCCACCTACAAGGACATCTTCGCCAACGGCAACACCGGCGCGGTGTTCCAGTTCGAATCCTCGGGCATGCGCCGCCTGCTGAAAGACGCACGCCCTGACCGCTTCGAAGATCTCATCGCGCTGGTGTCGCTGTACCGCCCCGGCCCGATGGACCTGATTCCCTCCTTCAACGCGCGTAAGCACGGGCAGGAAGAAATCATCTACCCCGATCCGCGCACCGAAGCGATCCTGAAAGACACCTACGGCATCATGGTGTACCAGGAGCAGGTGATGCAGATGGCGCAGATCGTGGGCGGTTACTCGCTCGGCGGCGCCGACCTGCTGCGCCGCGCGATGGGCAAGAAGGTGCCGGCCGAAATGGCCAAGCACCGCGAGATCTTCCGCGAGGGCGCGGCCAAGGACGGGGTGAGCGAGGCCAAGGCCGACGCCATCTTCGACCTGATGGAAAAGTTCGCCGGCTACGGCTTCAACAAATCGCACGCCGCCGCCTACGCGCTGGTCAGTTACCAGACCGCCTGGCTCAAGCGCCATTACCCGGCCGAGTTCATGGCGGCCACGCTCTCTTCGGACATGGACAACACCGACAAGGTGGTGGGCTTCCTGGCCGAAGTGCGCAACCTCGGCCTGACCGTGCTGCCGCCGCGCGTGAACGAATCGGCCTACATGTTCGAAGCCTCCAGTGCCGACACCATCGTGTACGGCCTGGGCGCGATCAAGGGCGTGGGCCAGGGCGCATGCGAAGCGGTCGTGGACGAACGCGCGCGTGGCGGCCGTTACGAATCGCTGCTGGATTTCTGCATGCGTGCCGAGTCGGGCAAGCTCAACCGGCGCACCCTGGAAGCGATGATCAACTGCGGTGCGATGGACGGCCTGGGCAAGAACCGCGCCTCGTTGATGCTGCAGCTGCCTGAAGTGCTCAAGGCCACCGACCAGATCACCCGCGAGAAGGCGTCCGGGCAGAACTCGCTGTTCGGCGCCCCCAGCCCGCAGGCCACCGCGCAGCAGCTGGACCTGCCCGAAGCCAAGGAGTGGGGGCTGAACCAGCTGCTCGACGGCGAGCGCGACACGCTCGGCTTCTACCTGAGCGGGCATCCGTTCGATCCGTATGCCGACGACGTCAAGGAACTGGTCGGCACCGATCTGGGCATGCTCGAACGCCTGATTCCCCCGGCCCGTCCCAGCAAGGACGGCGAGAAGCGTGCGTGGCGCCAGGAAACCCCGGTGATCCTGGCCGGCCAGGTGGTGGGCGTGCGGCGCAAGGGCGAAAGCCAGGTGTTCATGCAGCTGGAAGACAGCAAGGGCCGCGTGGAGTGCAGTGCCTTCACCGACGGCCTGGCCGAGTTCGGCCACCTGATGACCAAGGACCGCATCCTGATCGTCAAGGGCGGCCTGCGCGAGGATGAATTCAACGGTGGCTACGCGCTGCGCATCCGACAGTGCTGGGACTACGAAGAGGTGTGCGCCAACTACGCCACCCGCCTGTCGCTGCGCCTGGACCTGCGCCAGGACGGCGCGGTGTGGGAGCGCGTGAACGCCCTGCTCGACCGTCACCGTCCCGGCCGCACGCCGCTGCGCATGGACCTGCTGCTGGGGTCCGAGCAGGGCCCGGTGGCCGGCATGCTCGACGTCGGCGGCGACATCGCCGTGCGGGTGGACAGCCAGCTGGTGGACGCGCTGCGCGCCGACCCCGCTGTGCGCACCGTGAAGGTCCGCTACAGCCCGCCCTGGGCGAACTGATCCGCTCCACCGTTCCACGTCCCACCGTTCTTCCGCTACACAACAGGTAACCGGTTTTGATCACACGTTTTGCCGGGCTGCTGCTTGCCGCCCTTGCCCTCAGCGGCTGCACCAGCCCGTCCCAGACCTTCGAGATCGACAACCCGGGCGACACCCCGCTGACCCTGCGCATCGACGGCAACGAACTGCCGATCGCCGCGCACGCCTCGCGGCCGGTCAAGCTCAAGCCCGGTGAGCACCACCTGCAGACCCCGGCCCTGGGCGATGTGCGGTTCATCGTCTACGCCCGCGGCAAGGGCGGCCTGATCAACCCGACGCTGGGCGAGTATGTGATTGCCAGCGAGGTCTACGTCACCGGCGAAGACAAGCGGCGCCACTTCGGCACTGTGGACAACCACATTGCGCTGGGCGGGGTCGGCTTTGATGGCCCGTACAGCACGACCCACGCGCTGTTCATCGACCACGCCTGGACGTTCGGCGTGCGCGAGCCGTTCCCCGACGAACAGACCGTGGCCCACGTGGACGAGACCGGTGGCCGGATCAATACCAAGATCTTCACCGCCGCCGACTTCATCGACTACGCCGAGGCGCGCAGCGGCCAGCCCGGCGCCTACCGGCGGCAGCAGCCGGCCGGCTACCAGGCCCCGACCTACACGCTGGAGCCGGCGCCCACCGCCCTGCCCGCGCTGGACCCGGCCTTCGAACGGCATGCCGCGCCCCTGCGCGAACTGTATGCGCGCTACCTGAAGGCCACCACCGCCGACGCCCAGCTGCAGCTGCAGCAGGAGGCCTTCCAGGCGCAGATGGCCTTCACCGCCGCCACCGCCGCGCTGGGCGCGGGCCTGCCGGTGGAGGCCAACGAGGCCTACAACACCTTCGTTCAGACCCGCGGCAGCCTGATGGGCAGCGCCGCCCTGGTCGTGCCCTGAGCTGACTGGCGCGCCCCGCCCCGCTGCGCTACCGTCGGTTTCCAGACGACGGCGTACGGGGCTTTTCGGCGCATTCGGCTACACTTTCCCTCTTTTCTTCACGACGGTTTCCGATGAATCCGAACTACCTCGACTTCGAGCAACCCATCGCTGATCTGGAGGCGAAGATCCAGGACCTGCGCAGCGCCAGCGCCGGGCCTGCGGTCAATGTCGAGGCCGAGGTGCATGCCCTGCAGGACAAGCTGCGGGTGCGTACCGCGCAGATCTTCCGCAACCTGACGTCGTGGCAGGTCCTGCAGCTGGCCCGCCATCCCTCGCGCCCGTACACCGCCGACTACATCCGCATCTTCTGTGATGAATTCCAGGAGCTGGCGGGTGATCGCGCCTTCGCCGACGACAAGGCCATCATGGGCGGCCTGGCCCGCATCGGCGGCCGCTCGGTCATGCTGATCGGCCACCAGAAAGGCCGCGACACCAAGGAAAAGATCAAGCGCAACTTCGGCATGCCCAAGCCGGAGGGCTACCGCAAGGCGCTGCGCCTGATGAAGATGGCCGAACGCTTCGGCCTGCCGGTGCTGACCCTGATCGACACCGCAGGCGCCTGGCCGGGCATCGACGCCGAATCGCGCGGCCAGTCCGAGGCGATCGCCCGCAACCTGATGGAAATGGCCGAGCTGAAGGTCCCGGTGATCTGCACCGTGATCGGCGAAGGCGGCTCGGGTGGCGCGCTGGCGCTGGGCGTTGGCGACCGTACCGTGATGCTGGAGTACAGCGTGTACTCGACCATCACCCCGGAAGGCTGCGCCTCGATCCTGTGGAAGGACGCCGGCAAGGCCAAGGAAGCGGCCGAGCAGCTGGGCATGACCGCCCCGCGCCTGAAGAGCCTGGGCCTGATCGACAAGATGGTGCGCGAACCCACCGGCGGCGCCCACCGCAACCCGAACCAGATGGGCAAGCGCCTGAAGGCCGTGCTGCTCAACGAACTGGACGCACTGCAGAAGCTGTCGGTAGACCAGCTGCTGGCCCGGCGCTACGAGCGCCTGCGCAGCTACGGCACCTACGAGACCATCTAAGCGGATTGCCGTTGCGGTGCAACGAAAAAAGCCGGACGCGAAAGCGCCCGGCTTTTTTCATGCACGTGCCCCCACCAGGTAGAGCCGACCGTTGGTCGGCTGCCGTTGCGGTCGCCCAACCGTTGCGATGACCCAACCGTTGCAATGGCCCAACCGTTGCGATGACCCGACCAGGTAGAGCCGACCGTTGGTCGGCTGCCGTTGCCGTTGCCGTTACCGCACCGCTGCAATCGCCCTCCCCCCCCCGACCACCCTCAAAACGGCTTCGCCAACACCAACCACACCACCCCAATGAACAGCACCAGCGGCAGTTCGTTGAACCAGCGCAGCGCGCGCGAGGTCGGCAGCGGCTTGCCGCGCACGTTGCCCTTCAGCAAGCGGCCGGTCCAGGAGTAATACACCAGCAGCAGCACCACCAGGCCCAGCTTGGCGTGCAACCAACCGGCCGCCCCCGGGGCCACCATGGTCGGGAAATCGGGGATCACCTTGTAACCCAGCCACAGCACCAGGCCCAGGATCAGCGCGAAACCGAACATCATGTGACCGAACTTGTACAGGCGCAGGCCCATCAGCTGCAGCCGCTCGGTCACCGGCAACTGGCCGGCGGTCTCGCTCAGGTTCACCAGGATCCGCGGCAGGTAGAACACCGCCGCCATCCAGGCCACCACGAACAGCAGATGGAAGGTCTTGACCCAGTAATAGCTCTGCATGCGCTCGCTCCAGCGGCTGGCGTAGGTTGTCGGGCATTCTCGCACGCCCGGGTACAGCCGCCCCATCAGTGGCTGCCGCGACCAATCGCCACACCACCGCCACGCAGGCCGCCGCGCGACACCGTACGATAGGCGCCGTTTTCACGACTTCGCATGATCGCCATGGACAAGACCTACGACGCCGACTACTTCAAGCGCTGGTACCAGGCCGACCAGGCCGGCGGTGCCGCGCGCCTGGCGCGCAAGGTGGCCCTGGCCGTGGCCAGCGCCGAGTACTACCTGGAACGCCCGATCCGCAGCGTGCTCGACATCGGCTGCGGCGAAGGCGCCTGGCGCGCACCGCTGCTCAAGCTGCGCCCGCGCGTGCAGTACCTGGGCTTCGACAGCAGCGCGTACGCCATCCAGCGCTATGGCCGCAGCCGCAACCTGCACATGGCCAAGGTGGGCGACTTCGCCTGGTTGCGCCCTTGCGCGCCGGTCGACCTGCTGGTCTGTTCGGACGTGATGCATTACGTGCCCAGCCGCGAGCTGCGCCCGGCGCTGGACGGCTTCGCCGAACTCACCGGCGGTGTGGCATTCCTGGAGGCGTTCAGTGCCGAGGACGAATTCGACGGCGACCATGAGGGCTTCCAGGCGCGTCCGGCGCGCTGGTACCGCAGTGGCCTGAAGAACGCCGGCTTCACCGCGCTGGGCTCGCACTGCTGGCTGTCCCCCGCCTTGGCCGGGCATGCCGCCGCACTGGAACGCGCCGACCGCTGAATCTCGATAACAACTGAGATGGATCCCGTATTAACGCGCCGATCCCGCCGGTAGGCTATGCTGCGCGGCAACATAAGACCATACATATTCGGACGCCATGCTCTATCAACTGCATGAGTTGACCCGCAACATGCTCGCCCCGTGGGTTCACCAGGCCCAGGCCAACGCCAAATTCTTCGCCAACCAGGGTCACTGGTGGTCGCAGATGCCCGGTGCCGATCGCCTGTCGGCGGTCAACGAGCTGTTCCATCGCATCGGCAAGGATTACGAGAAGCCCGAGTGGGGCATCAACGAAATCGAGGTCGATGGCGAGCGCGTGCCGATCGTGGTGCACGAGGAAGTCAGCAAGCCGTTCTGCAAGCTGCTGCGCTTCAAGCGCCACAGCAACGAAGCCGACCAGCTGCACACCATGCTCAACCAGCCGTTCGTGCTGGTGGTGGCGCCGCTGTCGGGCCACCACGCCACGCTGCTGCGCGACACCGTGCGCACGCTGCTGCGCGACCACCGCGTGTATGTCACCGACTGGGTCGACGCGCGCATGGTGCCGGGCAGCGAAGGCGAGTTCGGCCTGGACGATTACATCGCCTACGTGCAGGAATTCATCCGCCACCTGGGCGCGGACAAGCTGCACGTGGTGAGCGTGTGCCAGCCGACCGTGCCGGTGCTGGCGGCGGTGTCGCTGATGGCCAGTCGTGGCGAACCGACGCCGCGCACGCTGGTGATGATGGGTGGCCCGATCGATGCCCGCTGCAGCCCCACCGCAGTGAACAACCTGGCCACGCAGAACCCGTTGTCGTGGTTCGAGAACAACGTCATCCATACCGTACCGGGCACCTACCCCGGCGCCGGTCGCCGCGTGTACCCGGGCTTCCTGCAGCATGCCGGGTTCCTGTCGATGAACCCGAGCCGGCACTTCAGTTCGCACTGGGATTTCTACGCCGACCTGGTCAAGGGCGACATGGAAGACGCCGACGCGCACCGTCGTTTCTACGACGAGTACAACGCGGTGCTGGACATGCCGGCCAAGTACTACCTGGACACCATCGAGGTGGTGTTCCAGCAGTTCCTGCTGCCGCGTGGCGAGTGGTACGTCAACGGCGAGCACGTGAACCCGGCGGCGATCACCGGGACGGCCCTGCTGAGCATCGAGGGCGAGCTGGACGATATCGCCGGGCTGGGCCAGACCGAAGCGGCGCAGGCGTTGTGCAGCGGCATTCCGGCCGAGCACCGTGAGCATTTCATCGTGGAAGGCGCCGGCCATTACGGCATCTTCAGCGGCCGTCGCTGGCGCGAAACGGTGTACCCGAAGGTGCGTGATTTCTTCGCGGCCCATGCGCAGACCGCTGCGGCAAAGCCGAAGAAGGCCGCCAAGATCACCAGCAACGTCACCCCGTTGCGGCGCAAGGCGGGGTGATCGCGCGGGTACCGACCAACGGTCGGTACCTACCGGGGAAATGCGTTCGATGGCGCCCGTCGTTCGGCGCCGCCACCGGGTAGGTGACGACCGTTGGTCGTCACGGCCCCGTTCCGCGCCCCGGTGCGGCGGACTTCGCCACCCCACCGACCATCGAAGTTACAGCCGCACCAGCAGGTGCTTGGCCATCATCCCGTGCAGGCGGCCAATGCCGCGTGCCAGGTGCAGGGTGACGAACAGCAGCAGCACCCCGGCCACCGCCAGCAGCGGCGTGGCCCACATCGACAGCATCTGCTCGCCTTCGATGTAGATGCCCGGTATCTCACCGGTGAACAACGCCGCCACCGGCGCCCAGATGAAGCTCAGCGAGATCGACAGCAAGGTCACCGCGATGGTGAAGTACACGATGCCTAGCGGCAGCATCAGCACGAAGTACAGCAGCGTCAGCCAGGTGCGGCCATCGGTGAACATGTCGCCCACCCGCTGCAGCCAGCTGCGGCTGCGGTCGGAATAGGTCGGCCGGCGCGGCATGCGCTCGCCCAGCAGCGCTTCCACCAGCCGCCCTTCCAGCAGCGACAGGCCGCGGACCGAACCGAAGAACAGCACGGTGATCGGAATGCCGATGATCAGCACCATCAGCCCCAGCGACAACGACAGCCCGGTCACCACCCAGGTGAAGAAGAACGTGCCGGTAGCCAGCGACAGCAGCATGTAGAACAGCGCCCCATAGGTGCGTGCCTCCAGCGCCACGCCGAAGAACCGGGCCAGCGCCGAACGCGGCTTGGGCGTGGCAGGCGGCGGCGTGCCGATGCTTGCCGCAGCCGCCGCGCTGCCGACAGTGCCAGTGGCCACCACGGCCCGGCGCAGCGGCGCGGCACCCGCACTGGGCGTACGCAGCGCGCGGTTCACGGTGATTTCGGTTTCGCGGTAGATGTCGGCCACTTCTTCCGGCGCGCCGTAGCTGCTGGCGACGTCGGCGATCACCTCGGCCTCGCTGCGGCCGGGTTGCGCCGCCAGTTCGGAGCGCAGGTACTCTTCGGCGTCGTACAACGCGTCCTGCACCATCGCCGGGTCGGCGTCATGCAGGGCGGCGCGCAGCTGCGCCAGGTACTCGGGAATGGTGGTCGGCAAGGCCCGACCGGCCACGGACGCGATGTTCATTCAATTACCCCTTCCAGGACGGAATCGACGGAATCACGGGTAGCGCGCCACGCGGCGGTCCATTGCCGGAGCACCTCACGGCCCGTGTCATTGATGCGGTAGTAGCGTCGCGGCGGACCGGCCATCGACGGTTCAACATGGCTTTCCAGCAACCCGGCCCCTTCCAGGTTGCGCAGCACCGGGTACAGCGCGCTCTGCTTGCCGCTCAGCACGCCTTCGCCGACCCGCTCCAGCTCCTTGGCGATCAGGTAGCCGTACAGCGGCTCGCCGGCCTTGGCCAGCACCGCCAGCAAGGCCAGCGAGACCGTGCCGGAGCTGAGCTCCTTCTGGAACTTCTTGAGGTAGGCATCGTGGTCGCTCATCGCGTTCTCCAACTAGCGTGGAGTCAACACTAGTGTGAAGTCCGGTATAGCGAATGTGCCCTTAGTCACCGTGCCGGTTGGACACCACGCCGCCGCTGGTCGCAGCGGCCGCGCTTCGCGCACAATCGGCAGACACTTCCTGAACGGGTTCGCCATGTCGCCTTGCCGCACTGCCCTGCTTGCCCTCGCCCTTGCCTGCGCGCTGCCCACCACCGCCAGCGCGGCCACGCCCTACCGCAGCCCGCAGCAGATTCTGGATGCCTCCCCGGCCAGCGATTGGCGCACGCCGGATCCGGCCAACGTGCTGTACATGAACCTGCCGGCCGGGCGGGTCACGATCGAGCTGGCCCCGGCGTTCGCGCCCCAGCACGTGGCCAACATCCAGACGCTGGCACACGAACATTTCTGGGATGGCGAGAGCATCTACCGGGCCCAGGACAACTTCGTGGTGCAGTTCGGCGACGCCGATGCCGACGATGCGGCCAAGGCCAAGCCCCTGGGCAGTGCCAAGCGCACGCTCCCGGCCGAGTTCCAGCGCGACAGCAAGGGGTTGAAGGTGAGCGTGCTGCCCGACCGTGACGGCTGGGCCGATCAGACCGGCTTCGTCGATGGCTTCCCGGTGGGCCAGGACCGGCAGGACGGGAAGACCTGGCTGGCGCACTGCTACGGCGCGCTGGGTGCCGGCCGCAGCAACGAGGAAGACAGCAGCATCGGGGCGGAGCTGTACGTGGTGACCGGGCAGTCGCCGCGCCAGCTGGACCGCAACATCACGGTGGTGGGACGGGTGCTGCAGGGCATGGAGCTGCTGAGTGCGCTGCCGCGTGGTCCGGCGCCGATGGGCTTCTATGCCGACGCCGCGCAGCGCACGGCGATCCAGTCGATCCAGCGCGCCAGCGATGTGCCGGCGGCGCAACGGCCGAAGCTGGAGGTGCTGCGCACCGAGTCGAAGACGTTCGCCGATGTGGTGGAGGCACGCCGCAACCGGGTCGATGATTTCTACAAGCGCCCGGCCGGGCATATCGACCTGTGCAACATCGCGGTGCCGGTGCGGTAAGGGTGAGACAACCGACGCTACGGCGTCTTGTTTTTCTGCGCTTGAGGCAGTCCGGTAGCCCTGCGCAGGACACGCCGTGAACCCATCCCTGGGGGCTCGTCCACAACATCCATGTTGTGGACGGTCCTGCGCAGGGCTACCGGCCTGCCTCTGGACAGATTGCGCGTGCGTTTGGGTAAGAGGCGTTGGTAGAGCCGACCGTTGGTCGGCTGCCCCTGTCCGCCACCGCACAACTTACCGCTTCTGCGACGCGGCCACGCTACCCAGGATCAACGCACCGGCGACCACCATCGCCCCAGTCACCGCTTCGCCCAGGAACAACCACGCAAACAGCGCACCGAACATCGGGACCAGGTAGGTGACGGTCGAGGCGCGGGCCGGGCCGATGCGGGCAATGAGGCGGTAGAACATCAGGAACGCCAGGCCGGTACACACCACGCCCAGGGCAATGGCGCAGGCCCAGGACACGGTCGGGATCGGGCCGGTGGGCCAGTGGGTAAGCGCCATCGGCAACAACGCGATGGCAGCGCACCCGAGGGTGGCCCCCGCGGATGCGGCGGGCGGCAAGCCGGTCATGTGCCGCTTCACCAGGTTCACCCCCAGGCCGTACAGCAGCGCGGCCAATGCGCCGGCGATCACCGCCGCGCCGATGCTCAGCCCCGACACCTTGGCGGTGGCCAGCACCACCACGCCGGCAAAGCCGACCAGCAGCGCGATGGCGCGGCGCATGCCGATCTTTTCGCCGAAGAACAGGAAGGCAATCAGCGCGGCGAACAGCACGGTCATGGCATTGCAGATCGCCCCGATCGCAGCCGGGGCGTGTTGCGCGGCCCACGCGAACAGCACGAACGGGATCGCGGAGTTGATCACGCCGATCGGCGCCAACCACAGCCAGCGCCGCGCCGGGAACTGCGCGCGGGCTTGCCACAGGAACGGCAGCAACACCAACGCGCCTAGCAGCAGCCGCACCTCCACCAGCGCATAGGGGCCGAAGCTGGGCACCGCCACGCGCATGAACAGGAACGAGCAGCCCCAGATCGCGCCCAACACGGTCAGCTCCAGCGGGGTACGCCAGTCGCGTTCGACCACGGCGCTGGCCAGCGGTGCGCCGCTCATGGCCGCACCCCGGACAACAGGCAGATGCGTGGCTGAATGGCGGTCGCGGACGGCAACATGGGGGCGGCTCCAGGGGACAGGGGCACAGCATCCGCCTACCGGAACGGGCCTACAAGCGCGTAGTATCCGGGCAAGCCACAAATCTCATTTGGGTCTCGCCCATGATCCTGCGCCCTGCCTTGCTGCCCGCGCTGGGGGTCTTCGCGGTCGCCGCGCGCCACCAGAATTTCGCCCATGCCGCCGAAGAGCTGCACCTGACCGCCAGTGCGGTCAGCCACCACGTGCGCAAGCTGGAAGTAGTGCTGGGCACGGTCCTGTTCCAGCGCCACGCGCGCGGGGTGCGGTTGACCGCCGAGGGCCGCCAGCTGGCCGATGCCGCCGCCGCGGCGTTGAGCGATCTCAATGCGGTGGCCGGCAACCTGCATCCCCAGGCCGACATCGTGCCGCTGCGGGTGACCACCATCCGTTCGCTGTCGTACTGCTGGCTGGTGCCCCGGTTGGCCCGCTTCACCGCCCAGTACCCGCAGGTGCGTATCGAACTGCAGACCAGTACCGAGCTGGTGCGTTTCGACGAGGCCGGGCCGGAGCTGGGCATCCGCTACGGGCTGGGGCAATGGCCCGGCCTGCGCGCGCATCACCTGATGGACGACGCGCTGTGCCCGGTCGCGTCGCCCGCGTTGGCCGGCGTGGCGGCCCTGCGCGAACCAGCGCAGATCGCGGCGTTGCCCCTGATCAGCGACATGTCACCGCAGGGCTGGCGCGACTGGTTCCGCGCCGCCGGGGTGCGCGGCCTGGAACTGCCGTCGGTACATTCGTTCAGCGACAGCACCGACGCGATGCGCGCGGCGGTGTATGGCATCGGCGCGGTGCTGGCGCGCAAGCACATCGCCCAGCCGTATCTGCAACGCTATGAACTGGTGCGGTTGCCGGGCCCGGCCCTGAAGGCGCGCTATGCCTATTACGTGGTGCATGCCGAACACCGCCCGCTCAGCCCGACCGCAGTGGCCTTCATGGACTGGCTCAAACGCGAAGCGCTGGATGAGCGCACGCCGATACCGGCGCTGCCGGATGAACTGCTGGGCCGGACCGCATTGTCCGGTGCGCGGTAGCGCCCATCCTCACCCGGCCTTGTCCACGCGCTGGCTAGGCTGGAGTTCCTTTCCCCCAAGGCGTGTTCCATGGCCCTGTTGCGACTCAGAATTACCGGCAGCGATGACGACGCGCGTGCCATCACCGACCTGCTGCAGAGCATCGAAGGCATCGAGCATGTCGAGGAAACCGACGACCTGATGCCGCACATGGACGATGACGATTCCAGTTCAGCCGGCCTGTCCGACGACATCGGGCCGGGCATCCACGAGCTGGAAGTAGAGGTGGGTAATGCGCTCGCCGCCCAGCGCGTGCGCGATGCGGTGCAGGAACTGGCGTTGGAGCTGGACGTGTTCGTGGAATACGAGCACGACGAAGGCTGATGGCTGCGCGGTGCCGGCCTTGACCGGCACCGCGCCTTGCCGCGTCAGCCGGCCCGTGCGGCCAGGCGGCGCTTGCGGCGGCGCCACAGCATGCTGCCGATCCAGGCAAACACCCAGGCCACCACCGCCCACGGCAGCAACGCCGACAGCGCGCGGATCAGGAAGGCCACACTGGTGGTCAGCACGGCGCCGGACTCGCTCAATGCTTCGCCGATCTGGCTGCGGCTGCGCTGCCCGGACGGGGTGTGGAACTGCATCGTCACCAGCTGCGTGTCGATACGACGGTGCTGCTGGGCCGCCTCCTTGTTGGCCTGCTCCACACCGGCCTCGATCTCCGACAGACGCTGGGTGATGGTGAGCAGGTCGGCGAGCTTGATGTCCTTGCTGTCCTGGTAGGCCAGCAGCCGCTCGTGCTCCTTCTGCAGGCGCGCCTTGGTCAGCGCGGTGTCGGCCACCTGCTGGGCGAGGTCTTCGGCGTGGGTGTTGCGCGAGGCCACCTCACCGCCCTGCCCGGCCAGCCCGATCAGTGGCTCAACCCCCTTGGGCGCGATCCGCACCTTGACCGAACCGCTGGGGTATTCGCCGCCCTGCTGGCCCACCTGCAGGACCGCGCAGTCACCGAACCGCGCGGACTGGCACGCCTCGGCGATCTGCTTCACGCGCGGGGCGATACCGGCCGCGTCCAGGGTGATGTCCAGATCGTGTTCGTAGGCCAGCATCGCCCCTTCCGGCGATGCCAGTGCACCGGCGCCCGCGTCGGCGGCCGCTTCGCCGTGATTCTGGGCCGCACAGCCGGCCAGCCCGAGCACCAGCATCCCTGCCCATGCACCCTTGGGGTGCCACATCGTCCGTTTCATCTATTTGCTTGCTCCGTCGAAGCGATTGATCGTAAGCCCGTCCAGGTCTACCCCGGGCAGGCAACGTACGTTCACCGCCACCATTTTGCTTCCACTGCGGGGGTCCACGCCCTCGCTGAACGGGGCGGTGCCACAGGTGCGGCAATGGTGGTGTTCCAGGTGGTGCTGGTTGAACTGGTAGGTGGCCACGTCGGCCGGATCGGTGGTCAGCCGCAGCGCTTCGCGCGGGCCGAACCACAGCAGGCCACCGCGGCGACGGCACAGCGAACAGTTGCAGTCCAGGGCGTCGGTGATCGGCTCGGCCGCCTCGACCACGAACGCGATCTGCCCGCAATGGCAGCTCCCTTCGTACTGCATGGCGCACCCTCCGGCTGGGAAAGGGCCATGGTAATCCAATGGCACGGGCGCGGCCGGGCGCGGGGGCCTATGCTCGGCGATTGACCACAGCACAGGATCGCCGATGCGCCAGCATCTTCTCGCCCTCGCCCTGATCGCCGCCCTCGGCGGCTGCCCCTACGCCAAGGGCGCGACCGGCAACGTCGCGACCGAGGACGTGGTCTACCTGTTGCA
>LNAP01002985.1_pt1 | contig 16439 bp, 9 predicted proteins | sample 602601 | NCBI WGS metagenome assembly LNAP01 (sample SAMN02440304, study PRJNA202911) | soil metagenome | biome: Subtropical and temperate rainforests or woodlands; isolation source: soil samples (1 kg each in a 20% v/v slurry with milli Q water) were... ... | reverse complement strand
GGGCTTCATGGTGAAGAAGTCGCTCAAGGTGAATTCGGCGCTCGAACTCAACAGCGCCTCGGTCTGCGTGCAGACCGGCACCACCACCGAGCAGAATCTGGCCGACTACTTCAAGGCCAACAACATGAAGTATGAGGTGATCGCGTTCGGCACCAACGACGAAACGGTCAAGGCCTATGAAGCCGGGCGCTGCGACGTCTTCACCACCGACCAGTCGGGCCTGTACGCCAACCGTCTCAAGCTTGCCAATCCCAACGACCACATGGTGCTTCCCGAGATCATCTCGAAGGAGCCGCTCGGCCCCATGGTGCGTCATGGCGACGACCAATGGTTCGACATCGTGAAGTGGACGCTGTTCGCGATGGTCACCGCCGAAGAGCTTGGCGTGACCTCGAAGAACGTCGATGAGAAAGCGAAGCTGGAAAATCCGGAGTTGAAGCGCGTCCTCGGCACCGACGGCAATTTCGGCGAACAGCTCGGCCTGACCAAGGACTGGGTGGTGCGGATCGTGAAGGCGGTCGGCAATTACGGCGAGGTGTTCGATCGCAATGTCGGCGCGGGCTCGCCGCTCGCCATCAATCGCGGTCTCAACAATCTCTGGAACAAGGGCGGTCTTCAGTACGCGCCGCCGATCCGCTGATCGCCTCTGACCCGCTGGCAGCGGCATGAGCACCGAGGCCCGAAATCCGCCGCCCCAGATCGCCCTGAAGATCAGGCGCATTCTGGGCGGAAAGGCAGGCTGGAACGGCGTTGCCGTCCAGTTTGCCTTCGCGGGGATTCTGGGCTGGATCGGCTATGAGATCGTCTCCAATGCCCGCGCCAATCTGGAGAACCAGCATATTGCCGCCGGCTTCGGCTTCCTCAGGAACAATGCCGGCTTCGACGTCAACCAGACCCTGATTTCCTATACCGGCTCGGACACGTTCCTGCGCGTCTTCGTGGTCGGGCTCCTGAACACGCTCGTGGTCTCCGTGGTGGGCATCGTCTTCGCCACACTGATCGGCTTCGTCGTCGCGTTGTGCCGGCTCTCGCCCAATTGGCTGTTGTCGCGCGTCGGCGAGATCTATGTCGAGATCATCCGTAACCTGCCGGTGCTGTTCCAGATCCTGTTCTGGTACCTCGCGGTTCTCGCGGCCTTGCCCAATCCGCGCCAGAGCATCTCGCTGCTCGGCATCGCCTTCATCAGCAATCGCGGCCTCGTCATTCCAAGCCCGATCGGGGGGAGCGGCCTGGCGCCATTCCTGGCGATGCTGGCGCTCGGCGTCGTCGCGTCACTCGCCCTGCGCTTCCATGCGCGGCGCGCGCTGTTTCAGGAAGGGCGAATGATCCGGATCTGGCCCACTGTGCTGGGTCTGCTGGTCGGACTCCCGCTCGCCACCATGCTGGTGTTCGGCGTGCCGTTCACCTTCGAGCTGCCGCAGCTCAAGGGTTTCAACTTCGCCGGCGGCTCGCGGATCATCCCGGAATTCGTGGCGCTGACGTTGGCGCTGTCGACCTATACCGCCGCCTTCATCGCCGAGATCGTGCGCGCCGGAATCCTGTCCGTCCACAAAGGGCAGATGGAGGCGGGCGCCTCGCTCGGCCTCAGCCGCGGCGCCACGCTCCGGCTGGTCGTCGTGCCGCAGGCCATGCGCGTCATCGTGCCGCCGCTGACCAACCAGTACCTCAATCTCACCAAGAACTCGTCGCTGGCGGTCGCGATCGGCTACCCCGACCTCGTCTCGGTGTTCGCCGGCACGTCGCTGAGCCAGACCGGGCAGGCGATCGAGATCATCGCCATGACCATGGGCATCTATCTCCTGATCTCGCTGCTCACAAGCGCGATCATGAGCGTCTACGGTTGGCGCGTCAGCCGGAGTCTGGGCGCATGAGCGATATCGCTTCGAGCAGCTTCGTCCGGAAGGATCTGCTCACCGAACGTCCGGCGCCGGTGAAGACCACGGGCTTCGTCGGGCTGATGCGCACGCGCCTGTTCAACTCGCCGACCAACATCCTGCTCACGATCGTGGGCGTCTTGCTGTTGTGGTTCACCATCATTCCCGCGGTCAAGTTCCTGATGGTCGATGCGGTCTGGAGCGGCAAGGACCGCGCAGCATGCCTCACGGAGAATGCCGGCTTTGCGGTCGGCGCCTGCTGGCCCTACATCCAGGCCAAGCTGCCGCAACTGATCTACGGCTTTTATCCCGAGGCCGAGCGCTGGCGGGTCGACCTCACCTTCACCCTGGCGGTGGCCCTGCTGGTGCCGCTGCTCGTACCGCGTCTGCCAGCGAAAGGGCTCAACGCCGGCCTGTTCTTTTTCGCATTTCCTGTCGTCGCGTTCTTTCTTCTGCACGGTGGTGGTATCAAGGGCTTCGGCCTCAGCTGGACCGCCGGCGTGCTGGAATTGTTCGACGACAGCATCATCGGCGCCGGGCAGGCCGTGCTCGGTGTCGGCAAGACGTCCGCCGTCGCGCCGTTGTTGTCGGTGGTCGGGAATTTCATCGTGCTGGTAGGCGTGGCGATCTCCTGGCTGATCCTCCCGCTGACCTGGCTGCGCGATCAGATCCAGGCGGCGGGCCAGCCGGTCTGGGGCGATTTCGCCGTGACGACCGTCATCGTCTCGTTGATCGCCTTCGGCCTCGGCGGCGGCTTGCGCACCGGTTGGCGCGCGCTCGCCTCGAGCATCGCGACCTTTGTCGCCATCGCCCTCGTGATCAAGCTGATGGGGCTCGATCGCGGTGGACTGCCCGTCGTGACGACGAATTTGTGGGGCGGCCTGCTGGTGACGCTGGTGGTCTCCGTCACCGGCATCGTCACCTCGCTGCCGATCGGCATCGCGCTGGCGCTCGGCCGCCGCTCCACGATTCCGCTGATCCGGATCTTCTCGATCGCCTTCATCGAGTTCTGGCGCGGCGTGCCGCTGATCACCGTGCTGTTCTTCGCCACTTACATGCTGCCGCTGTTCCTGCCCGGCAACTTCACGGTCGACGGCCTCGTCCGCGCGTTAATCGGCATCGCGCTGTTCACTGGAGCCTACCAGGCCGAGAACGTCCGTGGCGGGCTCGCTGCGATCCCGCGCGGGCAGGGCGAGGCGGCTGCCGCGCTGGGGCTGTCCTGGTGGAGGACGACCTCGCTGATCGTGCTGCCGCAGGCCCTGCGCCACGTCATTCCGAACCTCGTCAACAGCTTCATCTCGCTGTTCAAGGACACGTCGCTGGTCTCGATCGTGGCGCTGTTCGACCTGCTGGGCTCGCTCAGGGCCTCGTTCTCGGACCCGAAATGGTCGACGCCGTCGACCGCGTTCACCGGCTTCGCTTTCGCCGGTATCATCTATTTCATCTTCTGCTTTGGAATGTCGCGCTACTCGCTGTTCGTCGAGCATCGCCTCAACGCCCACCGTCGCAACTGATCGAGGTCACCATGTCCGACCCCATCGTCAAGATTTCCGGCCTCAACAAATGGTACGGCGATTTTCACGTGCTGCGCGACATCGACCTCGCGGTCGAGAAGGGCGAGCGCATCGTGATCTGCGGGCCCTCGGGCTCCGGCAAGTCGACCCTGATCCGCTGCATCAACGCGCTGGAGGAGTTCCAGGAGGGCGAGATCGTCGTCGATGGCATAGCGCTCGGGCCAAACCTCAAGCACGTCGACGCGGTGCGTCGCGAGGTCGGCATGGTGTTCCAGAGCTTCAACCTGTTCCCGCATCTGACCGTGCTGGAGAACTGCACGCTGGCGCCGATCTGGGTGCGCAATATCCCGAAGAAGGACGCCGAGATCAACGCGATGAAGTTCCTGGAGCGGGTCAAGATCCCGCATCAGGCCAACAAGTTCCCGGGGCAGATGTCCGGCGGCCAGCAGCAGCGCGTCGCGATCGCGCGGGCACTGACCATGAACCCGAAGGTCATGCTGTTCGACGAGCCGACCTCGGCGCTCGATCCCGAGATGGTCAAGGAGGTGCTGGACACCATGGTGGACCTTGCCGAGGAAGGCATGACCATGCTGGTCGTCACCCATGAAATGGGCTTTGCCCGCGAGGTCGCCAACCGCGTGATCTTCATGGATGCCGGCCAGATCATCGAGGCCAATACGCCGAACCAGTTCTTTGCGGCGCCCCAGCACGCCCGCACGAAACTGTTCCTGAGCCAGATCCTGCGCTGAGCACCTGCCTTCTTGGGGCCGCGCGGGCCTGACTGACCCGACAGCCTGGCACCAGCGAATCAGCTTTGCCTCTTTTCGGACCATCCTCCGGAGAGAGACCTTGCAGAGCAGTGTCGGCGCGCGCGCATACCAGAATGCGCGATTGCAGAAGAAGTTGAGGAAGCAGGCGGACGCCGTCATGTCGCTCGCGGTCGAGGCTCTCCGGCAGGGCCGATTTGCGGAGGCCGAGACGCTCTGCCGCGGGATCGTGGAGGAGGTTCCGGATCATTTCCACGCCACGCATTTGCTCGGCCTGCGCGCCTATGAGGGCGGGCGGCTTGAGGAGGCGCATCAGCTGTTCGAGCGCGCGATTGCCCTCGATCCGCGCTCGCCCGATGCCTATGGCAATCTCGGCGCCGTGTATTTCGACCTTCAGAAATTCCAGGACGCCCGCGCATGCCAGGAAAAGGCCCTTGCGCTGAAGCCAAATTGTCCGATCACCTTGACCAATCTCGGCAATACGCTCCTGAACATTGGCCTCGGCGAACAGGCGATCGGACTGCACGAACGCGCTATCAGGCTGCGGCCCGACTATGCCGATGCCTTCTGCAACCGTGGCATGGCGGAGCTGATGATCGGCCGGTCCGAACGCGCCAAGGAGAGTTTCGATCGCGCCCTCTCGTTTCAACCGCGTCATGCGGAAGCGATCGCCGGCAAGGGCATGGTGTGCATCGCGCTCCGGCACTACCAGGAGGCGGAAGCCGCCCTCGCAGCTGGTCTCGCGATCAAGCCGGGCTCACCGCGGATTTTGGCGCAGCGCGGACGGCTCAATTTCGATCTGCACCGGCTGGAGCAGGCGGCGGCGGACTTCGACGCGGCACTCGTGCAATCGCCACGGCTCGAGCTTGCGCTGCGTGGCAAGGCGCAGGTCAACCTTCTGCTGGGGAACACGACGCAGGCGATCGCGGCCGTCAAGACCCTGCTCGAAGACAATCCGCGGTCGGATTACGCCATCGTGCTGCTCGGCGCCTGCTATGCGAACCAGGGAGACGTCGCCACCGCGCTCGAGCACCTCGACGCGGCACTCGAGATCACGCCTGACTATGCGGATGCCATCGCACGCAAGATATTCATCCTGGATTATTGGCCCGAGGCCGACTTCGCGGTCCAGCAGGCGGCGCGAAAATCCTGGTGGGATGCGATCGGCGCCGGACTGCCGCAACGGACGCTGCCGCCCCGGGAGCTCGATCCCGACAGGCGGATCGTCGTCGGATATGTCGCCTCGGAATTCAGGAACCACTCGGCGGCGTTCGCGCTGTTGCCGGTGCTGCGCCATCACGATCATGCCAGGTTCCAGATCGTCTGCTATTCCTGCTGGCCGTTGCAGGACGAGATCACCGAGCGTTTCAAGCTTCTCGCGGACGTCTGGGTCGACGCCGCGCAGCTTTCGGACGAGGAACTGGCCGATCGCATCCAGGCGGACAGGATCGACATCCTGATCGACGTGTCCGGGCATACGGCCGGCAACAGGCTCCCCGTATTTGCCCGCAAGCCGGCCCCGATCCAGGTCACGGGTTTCGGACACGCCACGGGCACGGGCCTTCAGACCATGGATTACGTGCTCGCCGATCCAGTCTTCATCCCGCAATCGACGCGGCATTTGCTGGCCGAAAAGGTCCATGATCTGCCATGCCTGATCACGATCGATCCCATTCTGGACGTGCCGCCTTCGGAGCTTCCCATGCTCCGGAATGGCCACGTCACCTTCGGCGTGTTCAACCGCATCTACAAAATCTCGGACGACGCGATCCGTGTGTGGTCGCGCCTCATGCGGGAGGTGCCGGGATCGAAGATCATCGTCAAGCACGGGCTGCTCGACGATCCCTTGCTGCGCGACGGCCTGGTCGCACGCTTCGTGGTCCAGGGCATTGCCGAGGACAATATCACCTGCCTTGGCTCGACCACGCGCCACGAGCATCTGCTGGCCTTTGCGCAAGTCGACATCTCGCTCGACACCTTCCCGCAAAATGGCGGCATCAGCACCTGGGAATCCCTCTATGCGGGCGTTCCGGTCGTCGCCAAGCTCGGCAACGGCTCTTCGGCGCGCGCTGGCGGCTCGATCGCGGCAGCCGTCGGCCTCGACGACTGGGTCGCCGAGGATGACGACGGCTACGCCGCGATCGCGTGCAAATATGCGACGCAGCCCGCTCGTCTGGCGAAATTGCGGGCGGATCTGCCGGCTCGGATCGCAGCCTCGCCTGCCGGCAACGTCGAACTTTACGCGCGTGAGGTCGAGGCGGCCTATCGCCGGTTCTGGCACGATTACTGTGCCGGCGCCTCGGAACGCGGCGAGGTGGGGTAGCCCGACCTCGCGCCGCCCCCGGGAATTCCCGGAGTCGCTGCAGGTCGGGTGACCGGCCGGCCGGGGCTGCGAATCAGTTAGACTCGTCTGAGGGCATCCTCCGGAGAGACACCTTGCAGAACAGCGGCGGCGGCGCGCGCGCATTCCAGAATGCGCGATTGCAGAAGAAGTTGACGAAGCAGGCCGACGCCGTCATCGCCGCCGCGGCGAACGCCTATGGCCAGGGCCGCTATGCCGAGACCGAGGCGCTGTGCCGCGAGATCCTGAAAGCCCTTCCGGATCATGTCGACGCCCTGCACCTGCTCGGCATGTGCGCCCATGACGGCCGGCGCCTGGAGGAGGCACAGCAGCTGCTGGAGCGCGTGATCGCGCTCGATACGCGTCTGCACGATGCCCATAACAACCTCGCCACCGTGCATTTCGACCTCGGCAATTACGAGGAGGCTCGGCGGTGCCAGGAGAGGGCGGTCGCGCTGAAGCCGAATTTCGCGGTGGCGTTGACCAATCTCGGCAACACGCTGATGCATCTGGGGTCCTACGCTAAGGCGATCGAGATGCACGAGCGCGCCATCAAGATCAAACCGGATTATGCCGATGCCCTCTGCAATCGCGGCATGGTCGAGATCGTGCTCGGGCAGATCATGCGCGCAAAGGAGAGTTTTGATCGCGCCCTGTTGTTTCAGCCGCGTCACGCGGAGGCCATCGTCGGCAGCGGCATGGTCAGCATGGAGCTGCGGCACCACGAGGAGGCGGCAGCCAAGTTCGCCACGGCGCTCGCGATCAAGCCGGGCGCGCCGAGGATCCTGGCCCAGCGCGGGCGGCTCAGTTACGAGCTGCAGCGCCTGGAGCCCGCGCTTGCGGATTTCGATGCGGCGCTTGCGATTTCGCCCAAGCTCGAACTGGCCCTTCGGGGCAAGGCCCAGGTCTGCCTCGTCATGGGAAGGACCGCGCAGGCGATGGGGGCCGCGACGACCTTGATCGAGCGAAATCCGCGCTCCGAGATGGGGTTGGCGCTGATGGGATTCGCTTATTCGAACCAGGGAGACATGGACTCCGCGATCCAATATCTCGATCGCGCGCTTGCGCTCCGACCGGATTACGGAGATGCGATCAGGGGCAAGATCTTCTTGCTGGACTACCTCGCGGACGCCGATTTCACGGTCCAGCAGGCGGTGCGAAAGTCCTGGTGGGATGCGATCGGTTCGAAGATTCCCCAAAGGACGTTGCCCAAGCGACCGCTCGATCCGGACAAACGGATCGTGGTCGGCTACGTCGCCGCCGAATTCAGGCAGCACTCGGCGGGACTCACCCTGCTACCCGTGCTGCGCAACCATGATCACACCAAGTTTGAGATCATCTGCTATTATTCCTGGCCGGGAGAGGACGAGTACACCGCCAAGTTCAAGGAGTTGGCGGACGTCTGGGTGAACGCCTGGCAGATGTCGGACGACGAGCTCGCCGATCGCATTCAGGCGGACAATGTCGACATCCTGATCGACGTGTCCGGCCACACGACCGGCAACCGGCTGCAGTGTTTCGCGCGGAAGCCGGCCCCGATCCAGGCCACGGGCTTCGGACACGCGACGGGTACGGGCATGCAGACCATGGACTATGTGCTCGCGGATCCCATTTTCATTCCGCCATCGGCTCGGCATTTGTTTCCGGAAAAGATCTACGATCTGCCATGCCTGATCACGATGGAGCCCGTCACCAATCAGCAGCCCTCCGAGCTGCCGATGCTCCGCAACGGCTATGTCACCTTCGGCGTGTTCAACCGCATCTACAAGATCTCGGATGATGCCATTCGTGTGTGGTCGCGCATCATGCGGGAGGTGCCGGGATCGAAGATCGTCCTCAAGCATGGTTTGCTCGATGATCCCTTGCTGCGCGACAGTCTGGTCGCACGCTTCATCGCGCAGGGCATCGCGGAGGAGAACATCACCTGTCTCGGCACCACCTCGCGCGACGACCATCTGAAGGCCTTTGATCAGATCGATATTTCCCTCGACACGTTCCCACAAAACGGCGGCATCAGCACTTGGGAATCCCTCTACAAGGGCGTTCCGGTCGTCGCCAAGCTCGGCATTGGAGCATCCTCGCGTGCCGGTGGCTCGATCGTGGCCGCTGTCGGTCTCGACGACTGGGTCGCCGAGGATGACGACGGCTACGTCGAGATCGCCCGCAAGTTCGCCTCGCAGCCCGAGTATCTGGCGAAGTTGCGCGCGGGCTTGCCGGCTCAGATCACAGCCTCGCCCGCCGGCAATGTCGAGATCTACACGCGTGAGCTCGAGGCGGGGTACCGTCAGTTCTGGCGCGACTATTGTGCTGGCGCCGCGGAGAAGAGCAACGACGCGGCGGTAGGCGGGACAGCACCTGGCGGCTCCTGAGCCGGATCCTGCGGCGAGCCCCGGAATAGCCCGGAAGGATTTCCGGTCCCGCCGACCGGCCGGCCCGCGCGAATCAGTTAGACTCGCCCCGGGCCATCTCCCGGAGAAACACTTTGCAAAGCAGCGCCGGCGCGCGCGCATTCCAGAATGCGCGATTGCAGAAGAAGTTGAAGAAGCAGGCCGATGCCATCATCTCCGCCGCGGCAAGCGCTTATGGCCAAGGCAGATATGCGGAGAGTGAGGCGCTCTGCCGCCAGATCGTGCAGGCCGTTCCGGATCATTTCGACGCCACGCATCTGCTCGGCTTGAGCGTGCAACAAGGCGGGCGTCTCGTCGAGGCGCAACACCTGCTTGAGCGCGCGATCGCAATCGATCCGCGTTCGCACGAGGCGCATCACAATCTCGCCGCTGTCCACCTGTCGCTTCAGAAATTCGAGGCCGCCCGCGCGTGTCAGGAAAGGGCGATCGCACTGAAGCCGAATTTTCCGCCGGCCTTGGCAGGCCTCGGCAACGCCTTGCTCCAGATGAACCTGCCGGAGCAAGCCATCGAACTGTATGACCGCGCCATCGCTCTGAAGCCCGACAACGCCGATGCGCTCTGCAATCGCGGTCTGGCCGAGCTGGCGCTGGGCCGATTAGACCGCGCCAAGCAGAGTTTCGAGCGCGCTCTGTTGTTTCAGCCGCGTCACGCCGAAGCGCTTATCGGCAAGGGCGTGGTCGGGATCGAGCTCAAGCATTATGACGAGGCGGAAGCCGCGCTCGCAGCGGCGTTCGCGATCAGGCCAGGTTCGGCGAAGCTCCTCGCGCACCGTGGACGGCTCAATCTTGGGCTGTCGCGGCCGGAACAGGCGGCAGCGGATTTTGACGCAGCGCTTGCGCTGTCACCGAAGCTTGAAGTGGCCCTGCGGGGAAAGGCAGAAGTCGCGCTGAGCATGGGGAATACGGCGCAGGCGATTCTGGCCTGCACGGCGTTGCTCGAGGAAAATCCGCGCTCGGCAATCGCGTTGGCGCTGCTGAGTTCCTGCTTCGCCAACCAGGGCGAGATCGCGGCTGCGATCGAACATCTCGACGCCGCCCTCGCAATCGCGCCGGACCAGCCGGAGCTGATCGCGCGGAAGATCTATTTTCTGGACTTTCTCTCGGAGGCCGATTTCGCGGTCCAGCAGGCGGCACGCAAATCCTGGTGGGATGCGGTCGGCGCCAGATTGCCACGGAGGAAGCTCGCGCCCCGGCAGCTCGATCCCGACAGGCGGATCGTGGTCGGCTATGTCTCGGCCGAGTTCTGGTACCACTCGGCGGCGTTCGGCCTGTTACCGGTGCTGCGCCACCATGACCACGCCAAGTTCGAGATCGTCTGCTATTCGTGCTCGCCGTTACGAGATGAGATGACCGCCAAGTTCAAGTCGTTGGCGGACGTTTGGGTCGACGCCTGGCAGCTTTCGGACGACGAGCTGGCCGATCGTATTGAATCGGACAAGGTCGATATCCTGATCGACGTGTCCGGGCATTCGACCGGCAACCGGCTTCCGGTCTTCGCCCGCAAGCCGGCTCCGATCCAGGTCACGGCTTTTGGGCATGCAACGGGGACCGGCCTTCAGACCATGGACTATGTGCTCGCGGACCCGATCTTCATTCCGGAATCGGCCCGCCATCTGCTGGCCGAGAAGGTCTATGATCTGCCATGCCTGATCACGACCGATCCCATCCTGGATGTGCCGCCCTCGGAGCTTCCGATGCTCCGCAACGGCCATGTCACGTTCGGCGTGTTCAACCGCATCTACAAGATCTCGGACGAGGCCATCCGCGTGTGGGCGAAAGTGATGCGGGAGGTGAGCGGATCGAAGATCGTCGTCAAGCATGCGCTGCTCGATGATTCCTTGCTGCGCGACGGTTTGATCGCGCGGTTCGTCGCGCAGGGCATCGCCGAAGAGAACGTCATCTGCATGGGCTCGACGCCGCGCCACGAGCACCTGCTGGCCTTCGCGCAAGTCGACATTTCCCTCGATACTTTCCCGCAAAATGGCGGCGTCAGCACGTGGGAATCCCTCTATGCGGGCGTTCCGGTCGTCGCCAAGCTCGGCCACGGCGCCTCGTCGCGCGCCGGCGGCGCCATCGTGGCTGCCATCGGTCTCGATGACTGGGTCGCCGAGGATGACGATGGTTATGTCGAGATCGCATGCAGATACGCGGCGCAGCCTGTCCATCTGGCGAAGTTGCGTGCGGAGCTGCCGGCTCGGATTGCAGCCGCGCCCGCCGGCAATGTCGAAATCTACACGCGCAGGGTCGAGGAGGGATATCGCCGCTTCTGGCGCGATTATTGTGCCGCGGCCCCGGAACGCGGCGAGGTCGCATAAACCGGCCGAACCGCGCCGACCTTGTGGACGCGCGTCCCCGACCTGAGGGAGCCTGTGACGATCACACGAACGGCAGCTTGATGTTGCTGCGCTTCTCCAGCCATTCCGGCACGGGCAGGTTCTTGGCGCGCATGAAGTCCGCGTTGAACAGCTTCGACTGATAGCGGCTGCCGGAATCGCACAGCACGGTGACGATCGTCTTGCCGGGTCCGAGCTGCCTGGCGAGGCGCATGGCGCCCACGACGTTGACACCGGTCGAGCCGCCGAGGCACAGGCCCTCGTGCTGCAGCAGCTCGTAGATCACGCCAACGGCTTCGGCATCGGGAATGAGATAGGCGTCATCGACCTTCGCGGTCTCGACGATCGCGGTCGCCCGGTTGAGGCCGATGCCCTCGGTGATCGAGCCGCCCGGCGTCGCCTTGGCATCGCCGGTCCTGAAGTATTCGTACATGCCGGCGCCGTGCGGGTCTGCACAGGCGATACGAATGTTCTTGTTCTTCTCCTTGAGGTAGCGACTGGTGCCGGCGAGCGTGCCGCCGCTTCCGACCGAGCAGACGAAACCGTCGACCGTGCCGCCGGTCTGCTGCCAGATTTCGGGTCCCGTCGACTCGTAATGCGCCTTGGCATTGTCGAGATTGTTCCACTGGTCCGCGAACAGCACGCCATTAGGTTCGGTCTTGCGCAGCTCGTCGGCGAGGCGGCGGCCGACATGCTGGTAGTTGTTGGGATTGGAGTAGGGCAGTGCCGGCGATTCCAGCAGCTGTGCGCCGCACAGCTTCAGAAAGTCCTTCTTCTCCTGGCTCTGCGTCTCCGGGATCACGATCAGGGTGCGATAGCCGCGCGCGCTCGCGACGACCGCAAGGCCAATGCCGGTATTGCCGGCGGTCGATTCCACCACGAGACCGCCGGGCTTGAGTTCGCCGCGCTTCTCGGCTTCGAGGATCATCCATTTGCCGGCGCGATCCTTCACCGACTGGCCGGGATTCATGAACTCGGCCTTGCCGAGAATGGTGCAGCCGGTCAATTCCGAGGCGCGCTTCAGCTTGATGAGCGGGGTGTTGCCGATGGCTTCGACAACGTCGTTTCGAATGATCATGTCGGGGAAATCGCTACCAAGGGGGTTGATCTGGTTGGCCAGAACGTAGTGCCTGGGAGGCCAAAGGGGAAGGCTTTTGCGCTGCGGCGAAACCGAGCGAAACCTCTGCTCAAACAACGATATTCCTGAGAGACGCGCCCGGCGACAATGCGCTCGGCCGCAAGCCGGGACATCGGGAGGAGGAAATGCCCGCGCTCCGTCCGGCCAGGGAAGATGACAGTCGTCATCCGCCTCCTCGCGACCAATTTTTGCCAAGAGCGGGACTTCCCGCCATCGATGGCTGTAGATGGCGCCTGGATGGCCGAAATCAAATCTGCCCGAAGAACGGCCTTCTCTCGGCGATTGACGGGCTTGTGGGATGACTGTGAGCGCGACCGAAGCGGCGCGGTGCGTTCGGACGGAAGGTCCCAGGTGTCGCTGTGGCAGCAATATCACATGAAATCTTGGTAAGCTTGATTGGGCATCTCAATATTTCTAAATGAGAAAAATAACTGCAAGACAATGACCTTTTGAATTTAAGGTGGTTCGTTCCACTTCGTTTGCGTGGCCATTTCGCAACTGCGGGACTGTCCCGCAGTTCGGCGCCCGGCTAGTATGATTTTTGAGGTTCCGCAGAAAGCATCGCCGCCTGTGAATGAGTTGTCCAAAGACCCCCGACTGTCCCGCCGCGAATCGGTTAATCCGGCTGCGCGGCGGTTCGATCTGCCCCGCGGGGGATGGATGTGACACAGGATGTTCCTGGGATCGCCGTGCAGCGGTCTGAAGGTTCTGCATCCCGGACGACGCTGCGCGCGGCGCGCTGGCTTGCGGTGGTGTGCCTCGCCGTCGGTTCCGGCGCTTGCGTGCTGACCCAGGATCTTCCCGATCCCGCCCTCGATGTTCCCACGCAGTACAAATATGCCGGGAAGACGGATGCGCCGCCGTCGCTGGATTGGTGGCGCAGCTTCCGCTCCGCGGAGTTGACGCAGCTGATGGAGGAGGCGCAGACCGTCAATCTCGACATCGTCGCCGCAGTGGCGCGCATCGTCCAGGCTGACGCCCAGGCCCGGCAGGCGGGCGCGGCGCTGCTGCCGAGCTTGTCCGGCACCGGGCAGGAGGCCTATTCGCGCACCTCCGGCTCCTCCGCTTCAGGGCTTACCAATGGCGGCCGCGAGGTCGTCAACTACCAGGCATCGCTGAGCGCGAGCTACCAGCTCGACTTCTGGGGTCAGAACCGGGATGCGCTGCAGACGGCTGAGGAGACGGCGAACGCCAACCGCTTTGACCGCGACACCGTCGCGCTGACGACGCTCGCAGCCGTCGCCAATGCCTATTTCCAGGTGCTGTCCTCGCAGGACCGCATCAGGACCTCACAGCGCAACATTGCGAGCGCGCAGCGCATCCTCGATGCTGTGAGGGAGCGGCGCAAGGCCGGCACCGGCACCGATCTCGACGTCGCCCAGCAGGAGAGCGTGCTTGCCAACCAGAAGGCCCTGGTGCCGCCGCTGCGCCAGACGCTCGACCAGAACGTCAACGCGCTCGCCGTGCTGGTCTCGCGCCCGCCGGAAAGCGTGCGCGTGCTTGGCGGCTCGCTGGACCGGATCGCGATCCCGCGTGTGACGCCCGGCCTGCCGTCGGAGCTGCTGACGCAGCGGCCGGATATTCGCCGGCAGGAGGCGCAGCTCGCCTCGGCGACGGCGAATATCGGCAATGCCCGCGCGCAGTTTTTTCCGACCATCCAGCTCACCGGGAATGGCGGCTATCAGAGCTCGGCCCTGGTCTCGCTGTTCCAGCCCCATGCGGCCTTCTTCCAGCTCGTCGGCAGCGCTACGCAACCGATCTTCGACGGCGGCAGGATCCTTGGCAATTTCGAGTTCGCCAAGGCGCGGCAGGACGAATTGCTCCAGACCTACCGAAAGACCATCATCCAGTCGTTTGCCGACGTCGACAACGCGCTGTTCTCGATCAAGCAGACCACGATCAAGCTGCAATTGCAGCGCGATGTCGTCGCGGCCTCGCGGCGCGCCTTCGATCTCGCCGAGCAGCAATTGCGCGCCGGCACCGCCGACATCGTGACCGTGCTCAACACTCAACTGACCCTGTTCCAGGCGGAAGACGCGCTGTCACAGGCGCAACTGGCCCGCTTGCTCGCCATCGTCAGCCTGTATCAGGCGCTCGGCGGCGGCTGGGAGCCGCGCATGGAGAAACCGGTCAATGCTCTTTAAGCCGGATAGCAAGCAAGGCGTAGAGCAGGGGACGGCGAAGAAATCGCGCGGCCGCGGCTTCATCATGACCCTGATCACGCTCGCGATCCTCGGTGGGCTCGGTTATTACGGCTGGACCGTCTGGCATCAGCAGCCGCAGCAGGCGAACGGCCGCAACCAGCGGCCCGATCTGCCGGTGCCGGTGCTGGCGGCGACGCCGCGCATCCAGGATGTTCCTGTCTATCTCGACGGCGTCGGCGCGATCCGTGCGCTCAACACCGTGACCGTGCGCTCGCAGGTCGACGGCAAGCTCATCGCCGTGAATTTTACGGAAGGGCAGGACGTCAAGAAGGGCGACGTGCTAGGCGAGATCGATCCCGCGCTCTACCAGGCCACCTACGATCAGGCGGTCGCCAAGAAGGCGCAGGATCAGGCCCAGCTCGCCAACCAGCGCATCGACCTGACTCGGTATGAGCAGCTCGCTGCCTCCAATGCCGGCTCCAAGCAGCAGGCGGACACCCAGCGCGCGCTGGTCGCGCAGACCGAGGCGCTGGTCAAGGCCGACCAGGCCGCGATCGACAACGCGGCGGCGACGCTGAGCTACACCAAGATCGTGGCGCCGCTCTCCGGCCGGGCCGGTCTGCGCCAGGTCGACCAGGGCAACATCGTCCACGCCTCCGACACCACGGGGCTCGTGGTGATCACGCAATTGCAGCCGATCGCGGTGTGGTTCAGCCTGCCGCAGCAACAGATCATGCGCGTCAACGCCGCGGCCGCCAAGGGTCCGCTCGCAGTCGATGTGTTCGGCAACGACGGCGTCACGGTGATCGACACCGGCAAGCTCACCGGCATCGACAACCAGGTCGACCAGACCACCGGCACGCTCAAGCTCAAGGCGGAATTTCCCAACGCCAACTACCAGCTCTGGCCGGGCCAGTTCGTCAACGTTCGCCTCAAGGTCGAGACGCTGATGCAGGCGCTGGTGGTGCCGACGTCGGCCGTACAGCGCGGCCCGATCGGGACGTTCAGCTACGTCATCGGCGAGGACAATCTGGTCTCGGCCAAACCCGTGACGGTGACCCAGCAGAACGAGCATGATGCTGTCATCGCGAGCGGCCTGTCGGCGAACGACAGGGTCGTGACCACGGGCTTTGCCAATCTGTCCGACGGCTCCAAGGTGGTCATCGGCCGCGATGACCAGACCCCGTCGGCCGATCTCGCGCCCCGCAAGCGCACGCGCGGTCCGGACGGCCAGAAGAAGGACGGTGCCAAGGAAGGCCAAAAGGACGGACAAGGTAAGGACAGCGAGTTCCGCGCCAAGCGCAGGAGCAGCGAGGGTGACCAGAAGGGACAGACCGGGCCGGCACCAGGGCCTGGTGCATCGGGAAGTGGAGCCAAACAACCATGATCCCGATCCCGACAACAGCCGCTTGACGCGGCAGGCAGATCCCATGGGTGTCTCCGAACTCTTCATCCGCCGTCCCATCGCGACCTCGCTGCTTGGCATCGCGCTTCTGATCGGCGGGCTGCTGGGCTATTTCGCGCTGCCGGTCTCGGCGCTACCGCAGGTCGATTTCCCGACCGTGCAGGTGACGACGCAGCTTCCGGGCGCGAGCCCCGACGTGATCGCCTCGCTGATCACAGCGCCCCTGGAGCGGCAGCTCGGGCAGATCCCGTCGCTGTCGGCGATGAACTCAACTAGCTCCTTCGGCGTCAGCCAGATATCGCTGCAGTTCGACCTCAACCGCGACATCGACGGCGCGACCCAGGACGTGCAGGCCGCGATCAACGCCGCGGCGGGCGTGCTGCCCAAGACGCTGCCTTATCCGCCGACCTACGCCAAGGTGAACCCGGCGGACGCTCCGGTGATGACGCTGGCGCTGCGCTCCGACACCATCTCGCTGCGGGCCATGAGCGACATCGCGGATACGCTGCTGGCGC
>LNAP01002982.1_pt1 | contig 16441 bp, 15 predicted proteins | sample 602601 | NCBI WGS metagenome assembly LNAP01 (sample SAMN02440304, study PRJNA202911) | soil metagenome | biome: Subtropical and temperate rainforests or woodlands; isolation source: soil samples (1 kg each in a 20% v/v slurry with milli Q water) were... ... | reverse complement strand
TGCTTCTCGGGCGACGTGGTCGAGAACCACTGCGGCGTCTACGCGGGCGATGCCTACATCCAGGACTGGGCCGGCACCCTCGACGCAGTGAAGGCGCTGCGCCCGCGCGTGCTCGTGCCAGGCCGCGGCGCGGTGCTGCAGGACGAGGCCGCTTGCGCCCAGGCGATCGACATGACCAAGGAATTTCTCGCCACGCTACTAGGCGCCGTCCGTGCAGGCATCGATGCAGGCGACACGCTCAAGGGCTGCTTCGAACGCGCCGACGCGGCGATGACCCCGCGCTTCGGCAACTGGCCGGTGTTCCAGCATGTGCTGCCATTCGACGTCTCACGCGCCTACGACGAACTCACCGGCGCCGAGCATCCCGTGGTCTGGACCGCCGACCGCGACCGAGCGCTGTGGCAGGTATTGCGCGGCTGATTTCGACGACCCCAACAACCAACAACCGGAGACAAATCCCATGAAGCAGATCCTCAAAAGCCTGGGCGCCGCATTGGCGCTCCTCGCAGCCATCGGCGGCGTGCTTGCCCAAGGGGCCTACCCCAGCCAACCCATCAAGTGGCTGGTGCCCTATGCCGCGGGCGGCGGCACCGACAACATCGCGCGGCAGCTTGCCGACGCCATGCAGCCTGGGCTGGGACAGCCGCTGGTGATCGACAACCGGCCCGGCGCATCGACCAACATCGCAGTGGGCGTGTTGATGCAGGCACGACCGGACGGCTACACCATCATGCAGGCCGAGAACGCTGCCTTGCTCTTCAACGAGCACATGTTCGCCAAGCTGCCGTACAAGCCAGCGAGCGACTTCACGTACATCGGTGCCATCGGCCGGATCCCCCTGGCGCTGGTGGTGCGCCCCGATTTCCAGGCGGCCAACGTCAAGGAACTCGTGGCTTTCGTCAAAGCCAACGGCGACAAGGCCAACTACGCTTCGCCAGGTATCGGCACGCCGCACCACATGGCCATGGAACTTTTCAAGCAGAAGGCCGGCATCTCGGCGACACACGTGGCGTACAAAGGGGGTGCACCGGCATTGCAGGACCTCATGGGAGGCCAGGTCCCGATGATGATGCTGGACCTCTCGGCTGCCCTGCCTTACCTCAAATCGGGCAAGCTGCGTGCGCTCGCGGTAGCGTTGCCCCAGCGCGCCAAGTCGCTGCCAGACGTGCCGACTTTCGCGGAATCGGGCTATCCGGAAGTCAATGCCTTCGCTTTTCACGGCCTGATCGGGCCTGCGGGCATGCCGCCCGAGGTGGTGACACGACTGAATGCTGAACTGCGTAAGGCGTTGCAGTCGCCGCGCATCCAGCAAGTGTTTGGTGAGTTCGGCTTCGAGGCTCTGCCCGGCACGCCGAAGGAATTCCAGGACCTGGCGCGCACCCAGAGTGCGCACTGGGGCCAGGTCATCAAGACCTCCGGCGTGCGACTGGACTGAGCGATGGCTCAACCGATGAATACGCCCTCCCTGCCGCGCGTCGGTTTCGTCGGCCTCGGCGTCATGGGTGCGCCCATGGCGGGCCATCTCGCCAAAGCCGGCTACTCGGTATCGATTTTTGACGCGTCACCCGAGGTCACTGCCCGCGTGGCAAAGGAACGGCCTGGCACCAGCCCCCGCGCGGACCTGCGCGAGCTCGCGCGGCACAGTGACATCATCGTCACGATGCTGCCCAATGGCCAGGTTGTTCGCGACGTTGTCTTTGCCAATGACGGACTCCTCTCAGACTGGGCTGCGGGCGGCCTGCTGCTCGACACCTCATCGGCCGAGCCCTGGATCAGCCGCGAGACTGCCAGCCGCTTGGCCGACCGTGGAATTGCCATGGTCGACGCGCCAGTGTCCGGCGCGGCCTGGGGCGCCGAGGCGGCCGAATTGGTCTTCATGGTCGGCGGGGCGCAAGCCGATGTCACCCGTGCCCGGCCGCTGCTCGACGCCCTGGGACGGGCGGTGTTCCACCTTGGTGCGCTCGGCACCGGGCACACCATGAAGTGCTTGAACAACCTCATCACGGCTATCACGCTGACCGCCACTGCCGAGGGCCTGGCCATCGGCACGCGGGCCGGGCTCGATCCCGCAGTGATGACCGAGGTGCTCAATGAGGCGACCGGTGGCTCGTGGATCACCCGCACGCACATCCATCAACGGGTTCTCAGCCGAAGTTTCGATGACCCCTTCAAACTGGAGCTGATGCTCAAGGACATGGGCATTGCCATCGACCTGGCCCGCGACTTGGGTATGCCGGCGCCGTTGAGCGGCGCCGGCCACCAGTTGTGGCAGGCGGCTCACCTTTCGCGCGGCGCTGGAGTCAGCGTGAGCGAGTTGGTGCGGTGGGTGGAAGAGCAAATGAAGTCTGAAATCCGAGTTCCTGGGCAATAACCGACCCCAACTTGAACGACGACCGCAGGTCGGTGGGTGAAACAGGGAGTTGTCGCTCGCTTGGTTCCGCTAGAGCGTCACCTGCGGCGGCAATCAAAGTGCCTTTGCCGTGCGTAGCGCCTGAGAAGCCGGGGTTCTCGTTCGCGTCTGTGCCATGCCGTCGCTTGGAACTTTGGATGACTGATTAACTTCGTCCTCTAGAAAGCCCTGTCCGTGCAGTCGTCGCCATCAGCACTCTGTGTGAATTCGCATCGTCTGGACTCACGCCTGATCTCTCAATGCAGCGTCGCCACCCCCGAGCAAGCGAGGTGCTTAAACGTCTGCTTGGCAGATAAATGAACTTCAGCTCTGGGCTCTTCAGCGATGTCAGAAACCTAGCGGCGAACGGCAGCAACCAGTCTGAAGCCGCCGCTCGACACGCGACGTTGAAGGACTAGTTCCAGCCGAGGCTGTGTGAAAACTCGATCTCTGGTCATCACTCGAAAACTCGACCTCTCAGATGGGCTCAGGTTGCGTTTTCTCGAATGCGCCAAGGGGTCAAGGACCCCTGAAAACAGAGCTCAACGGAGTTTCCACACAGCCTCAGCCAAAAGCGGACTACGTCCCGCCACCGCGTTGTGCGACAAAATGAGCTTAAGCGCACTCGTACCGGCATCCGGCCGAAGCTCCTGAACCAAGTGGACGCAATGGCCGGCCTGCCACACGCCGCCTTGAAGCTGGGGAGCGTCGCGACGGCTTCTGACCGGGGCGTTTTTAGTCCAGGTGTCGTACCTCACCTCGGTGGCAAAGCCGGGCAGCATTCCGAATGCGTGCATCGACGACTTCGAAGTCGGGCACTGCCACGTCGCCGGCATCACGCGCTCGTGGCCGCCAGAGGCCGATGACGGGTGCGCCTGAGGTCGCATCGCGACAATTCAGCATGCCTCTAACACGCCACATCGCCGTCCTCTTCCTCGTCATTCCTTTTGCCGCTGTTGCCGCGCCAGCTACTGCGACATGCCTCGTGGTCCGAGTCGCAGACGGTGACACGCTGACTGCGCGCTGCGGCTTCCCCGGCAACTACCAGCAGGTCAAGGTCCGGCTCGCAGAAATCGACGCGCCAGAGAAGGCACAGCCGTTCGGCGAGCGCAGCCGGCAGTCGCTTGCGGCCATGTGCGCAGGTGAACAAGCTGTTCTCCGGCCGACGAGTACCGACCGCTACGGGCGCACGGTTGCGCGCGTGGAGTGCCGCGGCAGGGACGCCAATTTGGAGCAGGTGCGCGCCGGCATGGCCTGGGTGTACACGCAGTACCAGACTGACCCAGCCATTCCTCGGCTCGAGCTGCAGGCTCGTCGCGCGCGCACAGGTCTGTGGAGCGACCTTGGCACTGCGGCAGAACCGGCGGCGCCTTGGGAGTGGCGGAAGGCTCGCCGCGAGAGCGGCTCCAGGCCGAGGCTATGATGCTCGTCGCCGGATGAACACCGGCACACTCCCTGCCAGGGCAACCTGGATTGGCCCGCCTCGGCGGGCTTTTTCTTGGTCGCTACTTCAAGCTACCGAAACCGAAACCGAAACCGAACGTGGCGTGCTTCGGCGCCCGCACTTCCGTCACTTCTTCGCGCGGCCCGGCGTCGAGGTCATCGATCATGCCCTGCAGCGCAAGGAGCCCGGCGGCCATTGCCTTAGCAAGGTAGCGGTGGGACGGCTGGCGCGCTTCAGCAGCGACCATTTCAATGCCCCTGTTCTAACAGCACCCATTCGAAGGTCCCGGGCTCGACATCTTCAACGGACACAACGATCGACCGCAGCGCCCGCATCAAGCGATCTCCGTTTGCGCCGCATCGGTTGGTCCCGCGTCGAACACCTCCATCGGCGCCAGCTCCATCAGCGCCGCGTCTGACCGACGATGCCTTCCATCTACTGATCAAAATCGGCGGCCTCGAGCGGGATCATGCTGCGCTTGTCCTGTTTACGCTCGAATCGATCTTCCGGCCTGCTTCCTAAAAGACGCACGACCAAGCTTCTTAATCGCTCTCATGCCCGCCAGCGAAAGCCCGGACGGTCTCACCTGCGTCGATTCTGTAGAACCAGCGGCGCAAGCCAGGGTCGACGCCATCGTTCTCTGTTCAGGTGAAGATACGGTGCCCCTTGTAGCGCCAAACCTTCTGCGGCCGGTAATCCATGTCTACAACCTGGCGCACCACAAACATCGGCGGCGTCAGATCAGCACTGGCGTCTCGCCCTTCTTCGGGGGCGGAGGCTCTGGCGTGGCCAACAGCCGATCGGCCGGGTACTGCCGCATGAAGTCGCTGGAGTTGGCCGCAGGCGCGTCGAGCCAGGCCTCGTACAGCCCTTCCGGCAGGATCACCACCATGCGCTTGTCCTGCATCTCGGGCTGGCGCTTGGGGTCTGGGCGATGCATGTGCTTCATCAAGTCGTGATCGTCAGCGTTAAGGGTCAGCATCGTGAAGGTGTTGACCCATTCGCCCTCGGGCGACTTCCAGGGTTGCCAGAGCCCGGCGACGGCAAGGGTTCCTCCATCGGCCGCGGTGAACCTGGTGGGAATGTGCATCCCCGTACGCCAGTCAGGCTCGTAGATCGCCTCGCAGGGGACGATGCAGTGCCGGGCCTTCGTCCATGCCTGCTTAAAGCTGGGTAACGACGCGACCGTTTCCGAGCGGGCGTTGTACGTACGGGTGCCGTACTTCACCTCTTTCGCAAAGCCAGGGAGGAGACCGAACCGCGCCTCAACCACCTCAACTTCCGGGACGGCCTCATCGCCCGAATCGCGCTCGGGCGGCCGGCGAATGATCGGCGCGAACTGCGTTGGGTAAATGTGGCTGCCACCCGGTGGCGGCTCCCACTCGGGCGGCAGCTTGATACCGAAACGCTTTTCGATCAGGTAACGGCGCCGTTCGGCTTGGTAGTGACTACACATGCGGGCTCCACACTCAAAGGACGAGCCTCGTTTTCAGGGAGCGGCAACGTACCCGCACCGAATCATCTCTTCTGCGAGTCGCTCGGCTCATTCGTGCCGGAGAGGATTTCTGCCGGGGGTCCCAGCGGAGCGCTGTCGCCGCCCTGGGCGTGCGTCGTGCCGTCACTGCGACTACTTCCGGAACGACCGGAATAGATCTCGTCATCATCGAAATTCAGTGGTGCCGTATCGGGCCCGCCACCGCTTTCAACTTTGGCGCCTCGGTCATGGTCCTCACCGTCGGTCGGACCGACTGGATCAGCATCTTCGTCTTCCGGCGGACGGCCGCTCGCAAGTTCTTTGTTCATACCTACTCCAATCAAAGCGGCAAAACACCGCGATGTAAGCAAGATGAACTTTCCGATCTGCGTACGCTGTAGGAAACGGACGTGGAGTGCTGCGGGAACGCCGAGGCCAGATGGTGCGCGCCGGGGACGGCGGGCGGTCGCTGGCCAGACGTTGATCTTCATCGAAAGTCCCGGCTGGCCACCCTCAGCCCCTGCAGCAGTTCGCTGTGATCGCGCAGCTTCAATGCCACCAGCGAATAGACGCCCTTCTCCGATTGCCAGGTGCCCTGCACCGACAGCAGCTTCGACCCACGCAGCGCCCGTCGCTGTTCCTCTGCCACGCTGGGCCAGACGATGATGTTCACCGTGCCGGTCTCGTCCTCGAGCGTCGCGAAGATCACGCCGCTGGCGGTGCTCGGCTGCTGGCGGTGCGTCACGATGCCGCTGGCGCGCACCGTCTGTCCGTTCTTCGCCCGATGCCGCAAATCCTCCGCGGTCCAGATCCGGTAGCGCCGAAGCTTGTCGCGGATGAGCGCCAGCGGATGGCGCCGCAGCGTCAGCCCCATGGCCGCATAGTCGTCCGCCACGTCGGCGCCCTCCTCCGGGGCCTCGAATGTGATCGGCTCCTCCACGGTCCGGGCCTGGCGCAGCATCTCGGTGGGCCGCGTGTCGACGCCTGTTGCTTCCCAGACCGCGTCTGGACGGTGGCCGGCGAGTGTGGCCAGTGCGTCGGCGCCCGAGAGGCAGCGCAGATCGTGGGCATCGAGTTCGGCGCGCATCGCCATGTCCTCGACCGTCTCGAAGGGGGCTGCGGCACGCGCCGCCATGAGCCGCAGCGCCGCCGCTTCCCGCATGCCCGAGATCAACGACAGGCCCAGCCGCACGGCACGCAGGGGTTCGACGAAGGTCTTGTCCCACCGCGGTGAGCCATCGGCCTGCGCCGGCTCCTCGAGCGTGGTGCGCCAATCGCTCACCATCACGTCCACCGAACGCACGACCACCCCGTGCTCGCGCGCATCGCGCACCAATTGCGCAGGTGCGTAGAAGCCCATCGGCTGGCTGTTGAGCAGCCCGGCGAGCAGCGCGTCGGGATGGTGGCGCTTGAGCCAGCACGAGACGTAGACCAGCAGCCCGAAGCTCGCCGCATGGCTCTCGGGAAACCCATAGCTGCCGAAGCCCTCGACCTGTTTCGCGATGCGGTCGGCGAACTCCGGGGTGTAGCCCTTGGCCAGCATGCGGGCGATCAGCTTCTGCTGGTGCTCGGCCAGGCCGCCGCGCTTGCGCCAGGCGCCCATGGCGCGTCGGAGCTGGTCGGCCTCGCCGGCGGTGAAGTCTGCCGCCAGCATGGCGATCTGCATGACCTGCTCCTGGAACAGCGGGATGCCCAGCGTGCGCTCCGTGGCTGTCTTGATGTCCTCGCTCGGGTAGTCGATGGCTTCCTCGCCGGCGCGGCGCCGCAGGTACGGATGCACCATGCCGCCCTGGATCGGTCCGGGCCGCACGATCGCCACCTGCACCACCAGGTCATAGAAGCGCTCGGGCTTCAGACGCGGCAGCATGGTCATCTGTGCCCGGCTCTCGATCTGGAACACGCCCACCGTATCGGCCTTCTGGATCATGGCGTAGGTGACCGCGCACTCGGCCGGCACGTCCTGCATGCGCATCGGGGCGTCGCGCTTGAACCCGACGAAGTCCAGGGCGCGGTGGATGGCGGTGAGCATGCCGAGCGCGAGGATGTCGACCTTGATCAGGCCCAGTGCATCCAGGTCGTCCTTGTCCCACTGGATCACGGTGCGCTCGTCCATCGCGGCGTTCTCCACCGGCACCAGCCGGCTGAGCTTGTCGCGCGCGATGACGAAGCCACCGGTGTGCTGGCTCAGGTGGCGCGGGAAGCCGCGGATGGCGTTGGCCAGGTCCAGCCAGAGCCGGACCTTGCGCACATTGCGGTCGAGGCCGTTCTCGACCAGGCAGGCGTCGCTGATCCACTGGCCCTCGATGCCGTAGGCGGTCGTGGCCAGTCGCTCGACCGTCTCGATCGGGAAGCCCAGCGCCTTGCCCACGTCGCGCAGCGCGGACTTGGTGCGGTAGGAGGTGATGACACCGGTCAGTGCGGCGCGGTCGCGGCCGTACTTGCGGTAGATGTACTGGATCACCTCTTCGCGCCGCTGGTGCTCGAAGTCGATGTCGATGTCGGGGGGTTCGCGTCGCTCCACACTGATGAAGCGCTCGAACAGCACGTTCATGCGCGCCGGGTCGACCTCGGTGACGCCGAGGCAGAAGCAGACCGCGGAGTTGGCGGCCGAGCCGCGGCCCTGGCACAGGATCCCCTGTTCTCTGGCGAAGCGCACGATGTCCTCGACCGTGAGGAAGTACGGTTCGTAGCCGAGCAACGCAATCGTCTTGAGCTCGTGCTCGATCTGGATGCGGACCTTGTCGGTCATGCCGCCGGGAAAGCGCATCGCGGCACCGGCATAGGTCAGCGCCCGCAGGTGCGAGGCAGGGGTCAGGCCGGCCGGCACGATCTCCTCGGGGTATTCGTAGCGCAGCTCCTCCAGGCTGAACGTGCAGCGGGCCGCGACCGCGACGGTCTCGTGCAGCCATTCGGGGAAGAACTCGTGAACGAGCAGCCCGCGGCCGCGCAGGTAGTTCTGGGCGTTGAGCAGCAGGTTGAAGCCGGCGTCGGCGACGGTGCAGCCAAGGCGCACCGCAGCCAGCGTGTCCTGGATCGGCTTGGCGGCCCGCGCGTGCATGAGCGGGCTGCAGCTCGCGACGACGCGCAGGCCGGCGCGCTCGGCGGCCTGGTCGATGACGTGGTGGTAGAGCACCTCGCCATGGGTCAAGGTGCCGGGCGCCAGGATCCAGGCCCGTTCCGGGAACCAGGTGCGCGCCCACATGGCTTGCGCGAACAGCGCCTCGACGCTGACCGCTCGTTCGGGCAGCAGCAGCACCAGGCAGCCCGGCAGACCGGCCAGGTGCGGCGCCTTGGGGCTCTTGCCTTCGACGTCGGCCACATGCGCGACGTAGCTGCCCTTGGGAGCACGGCGGCGGGCCAGGGTAATCAGCTCGCAGAGATTGCCGTAGCCATTGCGGTCCTGCGCCAGCACCACGACGCGCACGAAGGGCGTGCCTGCGGCAGTGCTCAGCAGCAGCTCGCTGCCGACGATGAAATGCAGGCCGCATTCGCGGGCCTCCAGGTGGGCGCGCACCACGCCGGAGAGCGAGCATTCGTCGGTCAGCGCCAGAGCCGAATACATCTTGGCGGCGGCCCGTTGCACCAGGGCCTCGGGCTGTGAGGCGCCCACGAGAAAGGTGAAATTCGATCGGCAGTAGAGCTCGGCGAACGGAGGTGGGTCGGATAGACTACTGTTCATCCATCCAGTATTTCCCGAGCTATTCTTCCCCTGCAAGCAGCGTTACACCTTTCGTGAGAGCGGTGTAACGAGGGTCACCCACGCCTACACTGGTATTCACGCCTGTCCGCATCTCCCCATGTTCCTTGCTCACCTTGAAACCGCCACTGGCCCGATGACCATCGGGCTGACCGACATCGCCGAAGAAAACATGGAAGGACCATTCAACGCGCTGCTCAACATGCTCGCGCAGGTGAGCGACCCCATCGAACTCACGACCACCGACACCTTTTTGCGCGAGGTGCCACGGGAGACGCCGGCCACGCTCACGTTCAAGTACCTGGGTGCCACGTCAGCCGAGTTTGCAGACCAAGCCGCATTCGGTGCTTCGATGAACGAGCATCTCGCCCGTGGTGTTTTCCAGTGCCCCGCGGCGTTTGAGGCGGACGATGGCGGGCGCATCACTGCGGAATTCGAGCTCTTCGAATTGGTTGGCGAAGAAGCCCCGCGGACGCCAGCGCCCAAAGTTCAGTGAGTACTCGCCATGAGAGAAATCCGACTTTGCTGGAGCCCGGATGTGGAGCACGAAGCGCGTGGCGTGTTCCGGGACGGCGGGTTTTGGTTCGGTGACTTCGACGAACCGCGCTGGGCTTTGACGCTCATTGTCGAAACTGAGAATGCTCAGCACGGCGCCGGCACTCACTGGATTGAAGAGCGCGACGTGCGTGAGGATCGTTCTGCAAGCGCGTCAACTCTGACTTGATCGTGGAGTGGCTGGAGCTCTAGGGCGCGTGGCAGCAGGCAGACGTTGCCTCGCCGAACTCGGAGGTGCCGGCGTCCACTCACTCGTGGCCTGGCAATCTCGAACACTTCCGTCATCGGCGCCCATGGACCGCTTGTGGCACCACAGACCGTTCATTCGATTGCCACAGTAGCGCCCTTGGCGAAATGCTCTGGTCACTTGCTAAGCGTCCGCTTCAAAACCCCCTGCTCGAGGTAGAAGTACGAGCAACCCTATGTTGAGCTCCCTTTGAACTTTGTGCACAGTGCCCCATCGTCTCTGATTTCCCACCGACCATTTTGAAGCGTTAGCTGGCGACCAAAACCAGGTCTGTCTAAGCGCGAAAGCGCTCACGTCGATCAGGCTCATCGGTGCCGGAAGACGTCGGTATAAGAGTAGTCTGAAGCGCTTCCTTCTCCGCTGGCGGTAAATAATGATAGAAACTGGTCTGGATAAGGATGCGGTCCATCTCGATCTCAGACGACTTAGGCGTTCCTGGCGCCATCGTCATCGCGGCCCACTGCGTGTGGTCGGTGAACCCCATAGCAAGACGAGACACTTGATGCGGTCCGATGAGCCGTACACATTCGAACCAGCGATCTCCTTTTCCGAATCCACGGACCGCGGCGAAAAGGCGTTCCTGAAACCGAATCGACGCATCATCAAGCTGCGAGCGGCATGCGCAGAAAGCGCATGGATCTTCGCTCCCGGCTCGTCTACCCTCGGGTTTGAAGGGAAACTTGCACTCAGGGATCTCACTGAGGAGCAAATCGACATGGTCATAGAAATTGGCTTGCCACGGCAACATGCCAATTCCGCCTGAGAAATCCTGCGCCAAGACTTGATGGACGACGTTGGTGTCAACGGAGGGGCGACGGTTTTCGGAGCGGGAGAACGGGTTGAGAAAGATCTTCATTGGAGGTTGCCTTTATGGGCGTGAGGGGTGGGGAGCCACTGGCTGGGCATCGGATCAAGCACAAGGATGTTGGTGGCGGAGGGTGGGGGAATACGGGGCAGTGGTTCGAACGATTTGCGACAAGACGCGGAAGATCCTCGCGCACGTTTACGGACTTTTTTGGGCAGCATCGAAACAATCATTCCCTGCAAGTTCACGACGCTGAGAAGGCTTCAAGGTTGTTGAAGCGCTGCTTCGGGAGGTACCGAGCGAACAGTCTGCCCATCCCCCAGGCTGATAAGTTGCATTTTTTGAGCCTCGTCTGCACGTCCGCGAAACTCGTCACGTTCGCGTTGAAGAATCTTGTTGTCGGCGGTCAACCTGATGATCGTTTCCTGATGCTCACGGTCAGCGAGCACCATGAGATCGATTTTTTCTTGAAGCAGTTGGAGATGTGTGCGAAGACCTTCGACCGCCTGGGCGGCTTGCTCGAACTTTGCGAGCCGCTCGCAATCGAGACGCACCGCTTGAAGCTGGTCAACGCTCGCCTTCGCTCGCTCCTGCAAAACTGCCAATGCCTGATTTGTGGCAACCGACGCGGCCCGCTCTTCGTCAAGCATTGCGGCCTTCCTACTCGCGCTGGCTCGCGCATCATTTCGCTCCGACAACGACACGTTGAGTTGCACGTCGAATCGGCGCAGCTCGTCTCTCACCGTTGAGAGTTCTTGGCGCAGAAGCTGGACCTCGGCGGTGCGGTCTTCTAACTTTTGTGCCGCCTTGTTCTCAGCATCCTTTGCTGCAGTCAGTTCAAGATGGTGCGTCTCCGCAAACTCTTCCTGATCGACCGCGATCTTCATCAGTTCGTCCGCCTGGAGCTCGTGGGCATCTCTCAAGCTCGCCTCTGCCTGGGCCTTGATCGTCGAATGCAACGTAATGAGCCCAGTGCGAATTAGGTTTGCCAAGTCTTCCGGAATTCTTGCCGAATCGGGTAGTTCTGCTCGTTCACTTTTCAGTCGGGCTTTGTACGAAGCGATCAAGCCTTGGCTTCCACGTCCCCCGAGCCGGCTTCGAATTTCTTCGTATGTCATCTCCCGTCCTCCGTCAACCGGTTCGATGTACACCTCCTTAAACTGTCCGAATGTGAATGCTGGTGCTCGTCCTGCCATGATTTTTTCCTAGTAAAACGTGGGGTTCAGATGAGACATTTCGGCCGACACGCGCAGCGAAGACGCGGCGGCTGAAGAATTCGAATTGAGTGATTCAAACTGGTCCATGCGAACTGCAAAGACTTCGTTGCCGATCTCACAGTCGCCTTCTGAGCGGTGTCGCTGGCTTCACTCGCTCGTCGTCGGCGTTGTTCGCATCTGGTGCTCTAGCTGCGACACCCGCAACTCCAGGGAGATCAAAGCGCGACGCATGAAGCCATCGTTTTCTACGAATGTTTCGCCCAAAGTCGACAACTCGCTGTGCAAGCTGTTCAAACCGTTCTCGTAAGTCGAATACAAGCTCTGCAGTGACTCTTGAAAAAGCTGATCGACGGAGTTCTTCATGGTGTTGGTCCTTGGTTTTCGGTATTAATTGAATCAGTGGAGGAGCGAGTAGTCCGGGAATAGCAGGCTGCAGCTGCGGGGCCGCGGGTGTTGATGCCGGGGCCATTGGTGCCGTTAGATCCATAGGTGTGGGTGGAGCGAAAGCGATGATCGAGGCGGGGTTCGCGAGCGCCCCTGCAGCTTTTTTTGCGCGTGCTTTTTTGGGCGCGTAGCGTTGCTCGTTGCGAACTTGTCGCTTCTTGACCGCTGCTTCGAACCGCTGTCGGGCCTCCTCTTCGGCCACTGGATCCCGGTCTGCAGCGTGATCCTTGGCCGTGCGCGACGGGCGCGGGCCAAGGCGAACCTTGGAACTGAAGTCGAAGCCTTCGGCGAAGATGGCGCCCTTCAATCGAATTCCGTCCTCCATCCCGATCGGAACCACGGTGATGGAATCCTTGCGCACGCGCTTGATGAAGCCTTGGCTCGAAAGATGTGCGATCAGCGCTTCCCGACTCGAGACTTTTCCGCTCTCAACCAGCTCAACTGCCTCCATGGCCAGCTTCGACTTGGTGTCGCTCACAACGCTCAATCCCTTTTTTTCGCGGGCTGCTCTCCACCGAGGTTGGGTCCCGAGTTGGACTGTGCGAGCAAGATTAGGGTCCGCGGGGCTGGCCCAACCGGCACGGGCGTTGTGCATGTCGCGGAGCGCATCGAAGCCAAACTGCCATTTCGGCGGCGCCGCATTGAAGCTGTTGCCAGTGGTCAGTTCGACATTGGCGACTAACGCATGGAAGTCGACTTTGTCGTCTTTCCTGTGGAGAAAACCCACCCAACAGAAACGATTTGGATCAAGATCACCGAAGCACAAGCGCTGGAAATCAATAAGGAAGCTTTCAAGCTGCACGTCCGACGGCGCATCTCCCGGGGACCAGGATGCGATGAAGCTCTTGTAGCGCTCGGCAAAAGTCAGCGTGCTGACCACGCGCTCAAAATCGTCGGGGCTGCCATGGAGCAGTGTGACCTCGTCATGCGCCACGCCTTTTGAGTCAATAGTCCCCATGCAATAGTTCAACGCCGCTCTGTGGTCGGCCTGCGGCTGCGCTAGAAACTTGCACATCATGATTGGCGCCTCTTGGGTGAGGGCTCTGTATCTTCGACCCGTGCTTCGGTGTAGTTGTCCCGCACGTGCTCCAGCTGGATGCGGATGACGACAAGAATGAAATGAAGCAACGCGACATCGATCGAGGTGCCCGCGTGCCGGGCGACGTGAAGAGCTCTGGAAGTTTGGTTGAGCAGATTTCCGATTTGTGTGAGCAGGAACACAAGCGCGCGATGCGGTGGCGGTCGCGTCACGGTCAGTGGCAACTTCGGCCGTGACGCTTTTTTCTTGGCGTTCGGCTGGGGCGCTGCGGGCAATGCGCCGGCTGCAGTGCGAATCAAGTCGCGCAAGACCGCGCTTCGGCTTCCAGCCAGGGATGCGGCGGTTAAGGCGCAAAGCATCTCGAACTCTTCAGACGAGAGCTTGAAGCTCTCCTGATGCTTGCGCGTCACGGGTGGAATGTGCTCAGCCATGAAGCACATCCAGACGTGGCGAGAACGCGTGCGCAGTCACGCACGAGATCAAGAACCGATAGATCAGGGGGGGTCGAGGGGGGGCCGCAGGCCTACCTCGCCAGCCGCGGTCAGGCCAAAAAGCGCAGCGTTTGGTATGACCGCGTAGGCTGGCTACCGAGCGAGTGGTCGAACAAGGGCGGTTCGGGTTCTCCTGGTGATGCGCTGCGAACCTCCTGGGATCCGTCTCACCGTAGACGGAAATGCATTCCGAGTTCGTGGAGGTTTCGGATCCGAACCTGCCTTTGCGGGTGCGGGACATGCGCTCAGCCATGGTCGGTCTCCACTTGCTCTGCTGGGGGCCGGGTCTTGTGCAGGAACGGGGCGTTGGTCAGCAAAACGCCTAGCGTCGCGGCGAACCAGTCCAGGTCACCGTCGTCCATGGTGAAAGGCACCCGGATGAAGGTGTCGCCATCGTCGTCGGTGAACACCTGGCCGGGTTCCTCGCCATGGTCCGTTACCAACGGAAGTGCTCTGTTCAACCGTTTAATGATTCGGCGTGGAGTTGCTCGGTCGACAGTGACGATGGGGACTGCTGTAGTTTCGACAGATGCCTCGATGGCAGCTTCTGACCCTTCAACGGCAATGCTCCCGTCATGGTGATCGGACGGCGACGCTTCCAGGGTATCGTCGAGTTCAACGGGCGATGTCGATGACCGTGCCGACACCGCCATCGGCCGTTCTGTTTCCAGTGCGGCGGCGTCGATGGACAGCGTGCCCACGAGCATGCCCAGGACGCGCTTCTTGTCGATCTTCCCGCCAGTGGTTGCCTTAAGCGCCACGATCTCCTGGGCTCTGCAAATGAGTCCGTCCAGATCGTCGCTGGCCGCCTTGTCGAGCGGTAATGCATGACGGTGGACCAACTCGCTTCTGTCGTTGAATGCTGCTACCACCTCTGCGGGCAAGCGTGCCAGTTTGAGGAGATTGGTGACGCTGGCCGGCTTAATGCTGGTGGCTCGGGCGAGCGCCGCCTGGGTGGCGAAGCCTCCGCTGTGCAGGAGGGACGCCAGCCAATGGCCCATGTCCAGCGGGCAGGGAACAACGCGGCCTTCGTTCTCCTGGGCCATGAGGAAGGTGCGCTCGACATCGTCAAGCGCTGAGACGACGATGACGGTGAAGGGCAGCCCCTCGGCCAAGCAGACTTGGTGGCGGCGGTGGCCGTAAACCAGCTCGTAGTCATGTCCGCCCGCAGCGTACGAGGGATCCGAAGCGTCCGGTGGCGCAATTTCGTCGGCCAGCGCGGGCACGATGTTCGTTCCCGAATGCCTGAGAAGTTCGGCCAGGATCTGGTAGTCGACTGAGTGGACGTCCTCGATGGCCCGGTTGGCGAACCGGGAGCGTCGGATGCGGCTTGGATCGATCTGGCGCAGCTTGCCTTTGACGATGCGCTTGCCGGCATTCAGAAGGGTGAGCAACAAGGCGGTGTCGGCCTCGTCATCTTCTGCTGCCGAAGGACGTGATGCAACGGACGTAGGACCGACGGCCTTCGTCGGCCGTGGCGTGGAGGGTGTACCGAATCTCTTCATGGACACACCTGGATTTGAAGCCGTGGCTGCGCGTCGCGCCAGGCCAGGAGTTCGTCGCGATCGAAGACCGTGACGCCTGCGGCGAGCTTGATCGGCCGGGGCATGTCAGGGCGTTCATAGAGCCAGCGCCGAACGGTGCGGACTTTGACGCCCAGGAGCTTGGCGGCTTGCTCGGGGCGGAGAGACTGTTCTTGCGGAGTCGGTTGCATGACCTTGCCTTTGTTTTCCTGCGAATGCAGGTCTGGAGGCAATGTCGCGTAGATGGAGATTTGCGGATAGAGCGTCTGCAGGCAGACGCATTTAGCCTATTCGAAGGCGGCGCCAACTACGTCCCGATCGCGCAGATCGCCCGGATGATCCCAGTCGATTTGCGCGAACTCTGGGCGACACCGACCTGCCGCCGCTGTTACGGGCCAAGAACAACATCATTCTTTAGGCTGCTCAGGATCAATCTGCGAACTGTCGGCTTTGTGCCCTTCTTCGCTGTGGGCGACACGCGCACTCAGCTAGCTATCACGCGCTGTTTCAAAGCCCAGGGCGCAGTGTCGCCCCCGAAGCGATCCGACAGGAATTCGATGAGCTTGCGCAGAGGCAGCGGTTGATGCCGGCGCGAGAGGTAGCATGAACGCTTCGTCCCCTCGCACACGTACCCTCAGAACAGTTCCATGAGCCATCTCTTTGCGGCATCGCTTGGATCGTGCGCTACGGTTGGCATCTCCGAAGACGGCCGCCGAATGACGGCGTAGGGCCCGATGCTGTCCGTTGAGCAGCCAAGCCAGAGGACCGCTTTGCAGCGGTTGCCGTCACTGGCGTCCTGCGTCCGAACGGACGCTGATGAGCGGCAAGCAAACGTTCGGCACTGACGTTGACAACCTCGCATGATCACCGTCACGGCCTCAGTTGCCCCCCAAAAGTCGCCCGAGGAGTTGTTCCCGAAGCAGCACTTCGGTGAGCCTCACCCCACGATCTGCAAAGTGGGACCCTCCCAGCGATCGTAAACAGCGGCGTGTCGTGCACGTGGGAGTGCGCTATGGCCGCTTAACAGGATGCGGAAATACTCCCCTCCAAAGCGAGTCTTCCTCTTCGTCGAAGACTCACTTTTCACATGGTGCAGTCAGCAGCGCTTTCGGGAGT
>LNAP01002981.1_pt1 | contig 16442 bp, 19 predicted proteins | sample 602601 | NCBI WGS metagenome assembly LNAP01 (sample SAMN02440304, study PRJNA202911) | soil metagenome | biome: Subtropical and temperate rainforests or woodlands; isolation source: soil samples (1 kg each in a 20% v/v slurry with milli Q water) were... ... | reverse complement strand
GACCTGCTTTTCGTCGCAGCTTTCGCCTTGGGCATGGCGGTAGTGTTCCTGATCACTTTGTGGCTGCGGCTGCGCAAGAAGGCTCACTTCATCGACGCTACTATTGAGGCGCTGGGCGCCGCCTACCCCAACTCAGGATTCCTGGGCATTCCCCTGTGTTTGTTGACCTTCGGCGAGGCGGGCATCGCACCTGCAATAATCGGAACCTTGATGACAGCCTGCCTGCTGTTCGCTTTGGCGATTGTGATGATCGAAATGTTTCGCCAAAGCGAAAAGCATTTGGGCCGTACGCTGACCAAGGTGGGCGGCTCGCTGCTGCGCAACCCGATCATGGTGGCACCCGTGCTCGGATGCCTGGTGGCGTGGAGCGGCATACAGCTGCCCACCGGGGTGCAGCAGCTGTTCCAGTTTCTGGGCGCCGCAGCGGGCCCCTGCGCGCTGGTCTCCATTGGCTTGTTCCTGGCCGCTACCTGTTCGCACAAGGTCGACGGCCAGACGCTGGGCATGCTGGTCACGATGAAGTTGTTGGTGCAGCCGGCGGTGACCGCTGCCTTGGTGTTCTGGGTGTTCGAGTTGCCGCCGATGTGGGCCTGGTCAGCTTTACTGTTAAGCGCGTTACCGGTGGGCAATGGGCCTTTTATGCTGGCGGAATTGTTTGGCCGCGAGGCGAACACCATGTCGCGCACGATCCTGATTTCGACGTTGTGTTCGTTGCTGACGGTGTCGATTATTCTGGCGTGGATTCCCCCCCAATGAAGTCCCTCGCTACAGGGTTTCGACGATCCTGTAGCGAACGCGTCCTACCCTAAGTGACCGTTTAATCACGCATGTACCCGCCGTCCACATCCATGATTTCACCGGTCACGAAACTCGCCGCATCCGATGCCAGAAAACACACTGCAGCGGCGATGTCTCGTGGTGTACCCGCGCGTCCCAATGGCATGTCCACCAACACTCGAGCCCGCGCTTCGGAGCTCAGCGTGCTGGTCATTTCGGTATCGGTCAACGCCGGCGAAACCGCATTGGCGGTGATATTGAAGGGCCCGGCTTCGCGCGCCAACCCCTTCGTCAACGCAATCACGCCACCTTTGGCCGCGGCATAACAACTGTTGCCCAACAGGCCACCACCGCGTTTTCCTGCGACTGAAGCAATGTTGATGATCCGCCCCGAGCGGCGGGCCATCATGCCCGGCAATACGGCCTTGGCGCAGTAGAAAACGCTGTTCAGGTCAATCGCCATGACGCGCTTCCATTCGGCTGCGCTCACCTCCAGCAACGGCGCGGTGGAAACGACGCCGGCATTGTTGACCAGGATATCGATGCTCCCGAGTGCTTTCCCAACCTGGCTGACCATCGCGTCCACCTGTTGCTCATCGGCGACATCTACTCCCAGGCCTATGGCATGAATGCCCAACTCACCTAGCTGTGTCGCCGCGCGTTCAGCCGCGGCATGGTCCAGATCACAGATCGCGACCCGCGCGCCGCATTGCCCCAAGGCGACGGCGATGGCGTAGCCAATACCGCGGGCAGCACCGGTGACAAGGGCGTTACGGCCCTCGAGAGAAAAACTGATCGGCGCAAAATTGGCAGAGGCATTCATTATTGTTATCCCTTGATCTAGACGCAGGCCGGCCTTCCCGATCAACGGGAAAAGGCCGGTTTTTCAATGGAAATCAGACGATGGAAACCATCAGGAAGGGGCGTAGCTGCCCAGCGCCAACTGATTTTTGAGCGGCGCAATATCCAGACGCCGCAGCACGCGATACAACGATGGCCGACAAATCCCGAGTACACGGGCAGCGGCGGTCATGTTCCAGCGGCAATCGATAAGCACGCCAAGTACGTCCTCGCGCTCATCCACGGGACCCGCGCTGGGTCTGCTCTGGCGAATCGGCGTGACGTTCTGCACGCTCGTACGAACCGGCTGCGATGGATGACCACCCGCCTGAGCGAGGAACTCAGCGGGCAGGTCGCAGCGCTGCACTCGCGCGCCCTCCTTCACCGCACAGGCATAGCGAATGACCGCGCGCATCTGCCGCAGGTTGCCCGGCCACGAATGACCGAGTAGCACGGGCCAGACATCAGTGGCGATAACCTGGCGCGGATCGCAACCGGGTAGTTCTGTGTCCACCATGCTGCACACGAGCTCGGCCCGGTCAGTTCGTTCGCGCAACGGCGGCAACTGCACCACACCGGTGGCAATGCGATAAAACAAATCCTCGCGAAAGCTGCCATTATCCACCAGATGTGTGAGGGATTGGTGGGTCGCACAGATCAGCGCGAAGTTCACCGGCACGCTGCGCTCGGCGCCCAACGGGGTGATCTCGCGCTCGGCAATCACACGAAGCAAACGGGTTTGCTGTTCATAGGGCATGTCGCCGATTTCATCGAGAAACAGGGTTCCGCCATCGGCCTGCGCGACTTTGCCTTTCTTGCCGCCCGGAAGGGCACCAGAAAACGCACCACGGGAATAGCCGAACAGTTCGCTTTCGATCAGCGTTTCAGGGATAGACGCACAATTGAGGGCGACCAGTTGCGCGGCGTTGCGTTGACTGTGTGCATGCAGTGTACGGGCCAGCACTTCCTTGCCGGTTCCCGTTTCACCCTGGATGAGTACTGCGATGCCCCGCTCCATAAGGCGTAACGCGCGGCGAAAAGCCTGGCGCACTTGCGGATCACTGTCGTGTGCAATATCACATTCAGGGTAAGCGGAGGTTGCGTGGGCTCGGGCAAACGAAGGGTGTTCGTGTACGGAAGGCATCAGCGTCACCTTTTATTATTTTATAGCTCGTGACTATGTCGACTGACCGCACTTGTGATGCAGCCGTCGATATGGCGTTGAATCACAATAAGGCAGGCACACTTATATTTTCCAATCCATAATAAATCATCTATTGATACCTTTAAGAGCATCATGATCGAACTCCGCCATCTGCAATATTTCCGCACTCTGGCCGAAACGCTGCACTTCGGTCGTGCCGCCGAACGCCTGCACATTTCACAGCCACCGCTATCGCGTCAGATCGCTTTGTTGGAGGACGAGCTAGGGGTAAAGCTGTTCGATCGTTCGCGCCGACGAGTAGAGCTGACCCAGGCAGGCCAACGCTTCTATCTGGATACCGCAACGGTATTTGCCGCATTCGAGCAGGCCAAGCGCAACGCTTTGGCGGCGGCACGGGGGGCAGCGGGCGAACTGTCGGTGGGGTTCATGATGTCGACAGCCTACAGCGTAACCCCGGCGATTACCCGACGCTACGCCGCGCAGTTTCCACAGGTGAGCCTCAAGCTGACCGAGACCTTGCCGCTGGACCTTGCCCAGGACATCAGCGGCGGCAACAAGGACGTGGCAATCATGTACCGTCCGCAGGACTGTTCAGGGCTCGAAACCGTGACCCTCTACCGGGAAGAAATGACCGTGGTACTGCCGCCGGGTCATCGATTGCTCGACCAGTCAATGATCGACCCACGCGAGTTGGCCGGAGAAACCTTCATCATCGTGCCACGGCGTATCGCTCCGGCACTGCACGACATGATCTTCAACTACTTCCTGCAGCACGGTGTCACCCCGAACATCGGACTGGAAATCAACATGCAGCAAACCATCGTCAATCTGGTGGGTGAAGGCTTGGGGATTGCGATCGTGCCGCGCTCGATGTGCAACATGCGTCTGGCCACCACCACGTTCAAACTGTTGCGCGATGCGCCGGTCATCGAGGTGGTTGCGGTGTGGAAGGCAGATAATCACAACCCCTGCATCGCGACGTTCATCGAGAGTGCGCAATTGGCCAGTGCGCAAGTGTCTTGCGAGGAAGAAATGAGGCCATTGGCAACAACGTTGACCATGAGCTGCCATTTAGACGTATCTTCGCCAATGGCGATTGCGCGGCGGGGTTGAACCTCTTGGATCGAGGACAGGCGAATCCATCGCCAGTCATCGACACTGAAGGCAGGGAGCTTGCCTTCCACGCTGGGGTAAACACGGAGCCAGATAGGCAGCTCACCGTGCACGGCAATGCCATCACCGCCCAGCAGGTCCACGACCACGGCCATGACGCTTTCAAACTCGCGGGCGCCAAACTTGCTCACGGAGGGCACCAGCTCTTCCACGCCGCTACGACCAATCAGCAGCAGCTGGTCGTAGACATCGCCTGTTTGTGGCTCGCCACAACCCATGGCGATAAGGCTTTCACGTACCGCCTTGGTGATCTCGTTGGCGGTGGCAGTCCAGATATTGGTTGCTTCGGTCATGCGTACTACTCCTTGGGTTTAGCCCTGCAGGGCGCTAAGCGGCTTGAGTTCCTACACCGCTGCCATTGCTTGTTTCTTGAACATCGGGTCGTACAGGATTTCCAGCACTTCACGTTTTTCCATGTACACGACCACATCCAACGTGGTGTTGATGGTCTTCATGATTACGTCGTAGTCGAGCGCCCGACCGATTTCCGAGGCCTTTACCAACGTGGCGATACGCGCAGGAGTGCTGGCCGCGCTGTCAGCGTGCGTCGAGAAAATGCCCCCAGGGTGCCCCGTGTTCGCGCCGGCCAGGTAGTCCCAGGCTGCATCGTCGCGCAGCTCGGTCAGGAAGATTCGGTCCGGGGACAGGCGCATGCACAGCTTGAGGCATTCACGGGCCGACATTCGCCCGTCGCCTTCGCCGTACATCAGATAGCCCACCTCATCGAGCCGGTTATCGTCGATTTCGTGCGTATCTTCCATCAGCAGCACACGTTCAACCGTAGGCACCGCCCCCATCAGCGAGCGGGTGAGAGTGGTTTTGCCGGAGCCGGTAGGACCGGCTACGGCAATGTTCCGCTTAGTCTTGACGGCCAGCGTCAAGAAGCCTTCCACGTCCCCCTTTTCCAACAGCGCAAGCAACTCTTCCTCGAACGGCTCAAGAGAGAACTGTTCAGACTGCTTACGGTGTCGCACCTTGGCAAAGCGGCCTTCCTGGGCAAGCTGGGCCAGGCTCTTCGATACGGGCAAATGCTTACGAATCGACATGAGCATGGTCCCCTCGACAGTCGCAGGGGGCCAGCAGAACGTCCCCCGAGATCCGTCCGGCAACTTCACGTAGCTGATAGGCGTGCGGCCGAGTCCGTTCAGGCTCAGTAGATGGTCATTCAAGGCCCACAGGTAGTCGTAGGTGATCCGTGGGTCGGCGTGCAAGACACGCCCTTTGGGCGTGTCACATACCACCTGGCCGAACTTGTTCACCCGAATCTCGAACACTTCTGGATCGTCGAGGTACTTCCGCAGCGGGGCGAAGTTCGCCGCCGCCAGGGCCATGTCCATGTCTGCTAAAGCCAGGTCGCGCTCGGTCGCAATATCCATATGTGCCTCCCTCACTCCACCATTTCCAGGCCATACACATCGCTGAAATCAACGTCACGCGGCACGAAGATCGAAACGGCTTCGCCGTGATTGACGGTCAGGGTTGGCGGGATGTTGATAGTGGCGCGCAATACTTCGCGGGCCAGCGAATCGGAGGTGTTCGAGGTGTTGTCGAGGTTCACGGTCGTGTCGCTGTCCGACTTGTCGGTGGAGTTCACCAGGGCCTGCATCAGACCACGGCTCAGGTCACTGAACACGGAAATGAACATGGCACCACCGAAGCGATCCCAAAAGTGGGTATCGACCTGCCCAGGAATGCCGGCGCTACCGAGGCGGTTGGTACCAGGCGCATCGAGGTAGGCCACGGCGCCGTCGCGGTTGCGAACCCGCGACCACAGTACAAAGGCCCTGGCCTGGCCCATCAGGATGCCGCCACTGACTTCGCCTGTGATCTTCGCGCCCTTGTCGATCAGCACCACCGAACCGTCAGCCGAACGAACCTCCTTCGACACTTGGCAGGAAACGAAGCCGGGAACAGTGGTATCCAGCTCGGTGATCGTGCCGCAGTTAATCATCGTGCCAGCGGCTATCGACATGCTCATGTTTTTCATGAGTGTCGCCCTGGATGCAGTGTACCGGGCGCTATTCATGCGTGTGGCCAACTCCGAACTGCCACTGCTGGTTTGTACCGGCTCGGCCTTCTCACCACGACTAGGCGTAGCGACTGCACCCTGGGAGCGCATTTCCTCTGTCCCGCTCGACGCACTGAGCCGGCGCTGCATGGCCTTTTGCTCAGGCGTTAGCTCGACCTTGCCCTGCTGTGCGGGCTGAGCCGGTTGCACCGGCTGCTGGTAGGTACTGGCGGCTTGCGCCTGCTCGGCTGGCTGCTCGGCAGGTTCGTCCTCGGCGTTCGCAGGTGTGGTTGCGAAGCTCACACCCGGCAAGTTCCTGGCCTTGTTGGGCGAGGCTTTTTCGGCCTGTTCCTGCTGCTGGAGTTTCGGCGCAATCACATTGTTGTAGACGATCCAGCTAATGAGACACAGGGCAATCAGGAACAACACGCCGATGAACGCTCGCAGGCCTGGCACTTTCTTTTTCGGCCCACCATCGAACCCGCCCCGGTCGTCCTCGAACGTGTCCAGTTCGTCGATATTTACGTCGCGGCTCATTCCTCACCCCCTTTCAACACGCGCTTAACCACGGGCGAGTTGGTGCCGGTCTTGCTAGCGCCCAACGCCGGGTTGTAACCGCCATTGACTACACCCACCACGCGATCACCCAGGCGAACCCGCCATTCACGCGCCGTTGTCTCGGCCACGATGATGTTGGAATACTCGCCCTCGATGTGCGTCTGCGGGATGGTTTCCTTGCCATCCGGGCCAATCATGTAGACGTTTGGCAACGCTGCATTGGCCGGAAACTCGAAGTAGGTAAAGCGGAAATCATCCCAGGTGTGGGTCGGCCTGATCTCCAGGCTGTTCTCATCATCGGAGCGGGTATAGGCGATGTTCACTGGCCCGTTATTACCCTTGGCCAGCGCCTCGCGGACGCGTCGTTCTTCGAGCTTTTTGTTAGCAACCTTCATGTCTTCAAACGGGTATTTGAAGATGACGCCTACCGTGGCTTTGCGCATGCTCCAGGGCGTCTTGATGAACTCTTCTTTCACTTGTCCATCAGGGCCTTTGACGGCATTGCTGCCGATGTAGTGCAGCAGGAAGTAGTACGTCCGCTTGCTGGTCACCACGGTCAGGTTGGTGTCGCTCAGTTCGGCAATTGGCCGGATGAATACGTTGTTGTCCTTGTTGACCAGCTCCCAGGCGCTTTTCGCACCGAAGTTATGCGTCACGTAGACCTCATCCGGGGCAAATTGGATGAGCGTTTGCAGGCCCACCACCCCGTCAATCTGAACAACGTCCATCGGGTTGTAGATCACCGTCTTGATCCGATAGTCGTAGGGGCTGTCTGTCTTCTCGTTGAGCGCCAGGGCAGGCGCCGATACCAGCGCCGCAGCCAAGGCAGTTGCAATAGCGAATTTGAGATTCATTATCGGCCCCCCCCACTGGCAACAGATTCGGCATTGACTCGGTACGAGTAGACGCGGAATCCAGCCGGGTTGATGTAGCGCTGCGCCGCCGTCAGCTCCATGTTGTCGTAGCGATAGGACAGGGTAGCGATCCAGAATTGCGGAGCCTCATCCGCACCACGGGTGCGGTATTTTTCAGTGGTAGAGAAGCGAACCGTAGCGATACCTGTTTCACGGTCGAGGATGACCGAGGAAACCTTGACCTTGACAGACTTGCGGTCGCCGACGGTCTTGTCCATGGCTTCCTTGGTGCCCCACTTGTAGCGCTTCTGGTAATCCTCGGCCACATCAGGGCCGGCCATCAGACCGATAGCGTCATAGTCTGCCTGCGCCGTGTTGAACTCGTAGCTTTCGTAATGGCGGATGAACGTAGAAACCCAGTAGGTATCTGCTACATCGCCATAGCTGGATTGCGGGGTCAGCAACGACACCTGCTGGATAGTGCCGTCACTATTCATAACCAGCATGTGCGCCGGGACCGGCTGGCTGTAGCGGTACATGGTGAAGCCGGTCACGGCCAACGCCACGCCGGCCAGAGCACCCAGGCCAGTCGCTACCCACCAGGCAACTCGACGGGATTTCAGCACCTCATCGAGCAGATCCGTTTCCAGGTTCTGGCGTTCTTCTTGGAACACGGCCATGTCGGCCTTGGTAATTGCCTCGTTCTTATCAGCCCGACTCATTCTTTACGTTCTCCATTCGTGGCCTGGGGAATTACCCCAGGGCGTCCTACTAGGGCGCTGGGCAACGTCTTGTTGACCGGCACCAAATTGGTCATGTCAGGCTCAGGTGCGGGCTTGGGCTTGCTTGCGCATCCAGCCAGAGCCGCAACCAGTAAGATCCCGACCAATCCCGTCGAAAACCGCACCATGTGATTTACCTCAGATGAGAAAAAGACAGGGCCATAATAAATCCCTGAAATTATAATTTCAAGGACTTATTACAGCCCAAATGTGATTCCGTTTAGCCTGCTCGGCGTGAACCTCTGGCCATGCCCTGCATGGCAGTACCCACAGCACTTGCCGCTGCGCCGGCTGGACCGGCTGCCGCACCTGCCGCTGCTCCAGCAGCTGCACCACCACCGGCACCTGCACCAGCACCCGCACCAGAGCCAGCGCCGGCTCCGCCGCCTTTTCCGGCGTTACCACCGCCACCCTTGCCTGGGCGTTGACGACCCGGTACGAACTGCACCGAGACACCACTACCCCAGGACGCGGCCAGGTCGGGGATCTTCTTGAGGACAAACCACGTCACCACGGTCAGAAGGCCGCAGGTGATGATTGGTACCAAGATCGGCGAGTTGGCTGCCGGGTCTGCCGCCGCCGCCACTGCTTTGCCGTAAAACTTCATCAGCAGGCCGAAGGTGGCGGACAGCAGGATGGTTATCAGCCCGAAGTTGATAACCGAACCGATCCACTTCGAGAACAGGTCGCGCAGGGAGTCGAACATCAGGCACATGATAAAGATCGGCCCGAAACAGACCGCGATGGCCAGCATAAACTTGGCCATCAGGATCAGGGCCGCGCCAATGCCGCAGACCAGCACCGTGGAAAGAAGCACCGCAGCCGCCAACAAGAAGCTCGCAAGGCCTGCACCACTGGTCACGCCTGCGTTATCAAAGGCACGCTGCGCGGTTTTCAAGCCATTTTCCAGCGCCTTGTCGATGGTACTGGCGACTTCGTTCTGCACGTTGGAACCCGACTTGCCATCGACAATCAGGATCGAGGCGAACTCATCGGGTGTTTTCAGCGCCACATCTGCGAGTTCGGTCTGATACCAACCGCCCGCCGACGATATGCTGAGAATGAGGCCCCAGAATGCGAACTTCTTGAGCATGTCTGTCAGCGGCTCGCCGTCGCCGCCGTAGAGTTTAAAGGCGCCTTCGACCATGAGAACAATGGTTAAACCCAGGGCAACCAACGGTGTCACAGCGGCAATGATGGTCGCCACGTTCGACGCCACCAGCTCCTTGGACACTTCGTCCATGTAGCTGAATATCTGAGTCGTTGCGTTATAAGCCATTGTTCACCCCCGTCACTTCTTATCGAGCTTGAGGTCGATGCTGTAATCCGACTGCCCTTTGCCCATGGTCACGACTTGAGCCTCAGCGGCCAGGGCATTCTGGCAATCAGCGCTCACCTGCTCTTTGGCATCGTTACGGCACTCGGCAACGCGAACCGCCCGTTCCTTGTCATGCTGCATGTACCACTCTTTGGTGTTGGCCTCACCACAAGCGGCCAGGGCAGCGAAGAGTGGCAACAGGCATACGATCTTTTTCATAACGGTCATTCCGTGAGGTTAGGGGCTTCAAGATTGTCGTTCTGATCGCCAATGACATAGCGGCGAACGGCAGTCTGTTGTTGTTGTTGCAGTACCTTGTCTTGCGACTGCTGGAGGATGGCCATCAGTTGCAACTTGGCTTGCTCGCCCTGGATCGCGCCTTGAGCGGTCGAGATTCTGGCTTGCAGATCAGCGATTTCTTTCTGCGACGTGGTTGTGTCGATCTGGTTGGTCAGCGTCTGGATATCTTCCAGTTCGCGCATCTGGTTGTTGTAGGCCTGCTGCGCCATTACGCGGTCATATGCCCCTTTTTCCTTGAGACGCTGGTTCACCAGGTCCAGTGCCTCGGTTCGTCCCATGTTCTCGACCTCGCTATCGAACTGGGTGAGCATGTCGCGCACAGAGCCTGTGATGCTCGAATTGCTGTTCATCGCGTCGGAGTAAACCTTGCTCCAGTCAGCCGGCAGGTTCTTCTGCAATGCATCAGCACTACCAGGCAGCATCCCACCAAATCCGCGTGCGCCGGTCATAGAGGCGTACATGCCTTCTTGGGTTTCCAGCTGCGACTTGAGGTTGGCCAACTGCTGGACCATGTTCTGGACTTGCAGCGCCGTGTTGGCCAGCACGGCAGGGTCTTCGACAACGACTTGTGCATGCGAGACGCTTGCGGCCCCCAGGAAGATGGCCATCGTGCAGCTCCGCACGATGGCTTTTACCTTGAGCGCCGGCAGACGCATTACGTCCTGGGTGTCCGCAGCGGCGAAAACGTACTTTTCCATGTCAGTTGCTCCTGTTCTGTTGCTTGGGTAAAACCGCTTCCCAATACTTCGGCAGCCAAACCTCTGGCTTGGCGTTTGGATTGGCGGCAAGGATGCTTTCCAGGCGATCCGCATTGTCCGGGGTGCCCGAAAGGATGCTTATTGCCTTCTCCATCCCGCGCAGATCCATAGTTGCAATGGCCGATTGACTGCCCTGCTTGACCAAGAACTGACGGCTGAACTCAGGGATGTTTAGCAGCGCCTGATATTCCGCCTCGGTCAGTTTCAGCCCCTTCATGTAGTCCACGGGGTCTGCTTCCGGGTTTTCCAGCAGGATCTTGGTCACGCACTGCTGCATGATCGTTTTGCCGATCCGGCTTTCCAGGGCGTCGTTTGGTTCCTGCGTGGAGAAGACGTAGATCGCGTCCTTTTTCCGGTCGGTCTTCAAACCGCGCTTCACTTCCACATCCATGTAGGGATCGTCCAGATACTGGGCGAATTCATCGAACACCTGAATTACGCGGCAGCTACCATCGATGGCCAGGCGCACGCGATAGAACAGGTACATCAGCAACGGCGTGCGGGCTTGTGGGGCCGGTTGATCCGGGGCCACGATAAAGTCGGTCAGATCGAAACCAAACACCTTGTGCGTGTCGAAGGTCAGGGCGTCGGACGGGTTATCGAACAACCAACCATGTTCACCACCTCGGCACCAGGGCTTGAGCATTTCAGCCAGGGACAATTTCTGCTGGTTGTTGACTCGCGCCGCTGCCGGGATCTGCCGCCAAATCGCATAGAACGAACGCAGCTCTTTGTCGACCAGGCCACTGACCATCACATGGTCAACAGCTTTGCCGATGAGTTCCACGTCGGTCTGTTCAATCGGGCCGCCGTTCGTGGTTTCCGCGCAAATCCTGATCAGACGCTTGACCATGGCAACGTTGGCGGTAGTCGGCTCGATTTGCGCCGGCTGCCAGCCCGTCGATTCGCCCTCGCGCAGCACGGTATAGCGCCCTTCCAGGGACGTCACCAGGGGCATCATGCCCCGGTCTTTGTCGTAGCAGATAACCCGTGGCTCGAACTTGCTGGACTGGGTAATCAACGCATTGAGCAGGGTCGTCTTACCGGCACCGGTCTGGCCGAGGATCAGGGTGTGGCCTGGCGGACGCTTGCCGAACGACTGTTCTTCCATCGGCGACACGTGCCAGTTGAAGAACAGCGGCGTACCTGCCGTGGTCTTGAACAACGTGACTGCTGGTCCCCAGGGGTTGTTGTTCGCCTTGCCAGTCATGAAGCCGTGAAACGGCGAGAAGCACAGGAAGTTCCAGCTATTCACTGGGACCGGGCGGGGAACATACGCATGGTTGGCCGGCAGCATTGCGTAAAAGGCAGCCTCGGAAGCGAGGCCAACCGAGTCAGCCTTGATACCGCAGTCGGTCATCATGCCCTTGGCTTTGCGGGCCAGCTTCTGTACGTCTTTCGCAGTGTTTGCCCAAACGTGGATGGTCGCGTGATGGAAACCCATGACAAACCGCCGCGAGGTCACATCGTCCTCGGCGTCTTCCAACTGCCGAATCTGCGACTTGCCCTTGTCCTTGGTTTCCAGCATCGATTTCTGCTGGTTAGACAGGAACGTCTGAGCAGCCCCCAGCGACATGCAGCAATAGGATTGGGTCAGCACGTATTCAAAATCAGCTTCCATCAGCAGGTTCAGCTGGCCAGGCTCCGTCTCATCGTCGTAATCGACGATCTCAACACCAGCCAAGTAATCAATACCATCGAAGCGGCGGCGCTGGATAATGTCGCCCCAAATAGAGGATACGGGCCGGGTTTCCACCAAATACGAACGAATCTTCGAGCGGCAGACGGGTACTGGCTGCCAGTAACCGTTGATGAGGAACGACAGCCATTCCAGGGCAGTAGAAAATGCCCGAAGGCTCCCGGCGCTTTCTGACGCAGGAACTGCCGGCGCTGGTGCGGTCTTCACCGTATCGGCCAGAAGGTCGTCAGGATCGATATCGAAGGCATCAGCCTCAAGCCCGGTTTCATCAGCCAGCCAGGTGTCATCTTCCTGATTCTCGGCAGTGGCGATTTCGCCGCGGCTGTTGCGATAGTAGACGCCCAACCGCTCAATACCGTAAGGCTTGAGCGTGTGCATGACACGGCTGCTGATCTCTTCCAGGGCGTTCAACGCCTCGTTGCGCATGTCTACCAACTCTTCGCGGGTTGGTCGCTCCATCTTGGAAAAGACCTTCTGCGCCAGGTCGCCTACGGGGTTGTAAACCACCGTGAGGTAGAGATCATTCACCATCAGCGGCTTAGACTGGAAGCTCTTGCGGTAGCTGTCGTCAAAGTGCTGGGCGAACGCCAAGTTCCACTCCGTTTCCGGGTAGTCGTTGACCTCGCGGTGATGCTGATGGGTCCAATACTTGACGTGCTCGGTGCTGATCTGCCTGAACATGGTGTTCAGATCTCGGTGCCAGCGGATCAGGTCGAGATCCGAGGCACAATCGTGCGTGCGACCACGAAGCTTGAAGATCGTCAGCAGCTCGCCGTTTTCCGTGCTGATTACGTGGTCGGTGATGTGGTGTTGATACGGTACGAATTTTTTGAAGGAAGGTTCCTTCGTGAATTTTTTGACGCTCTTTACATCGCGGGCTGTTACGGCCATTAGTCTTGATCTCCGTAGTCCCTGGGCGAGTAACTAGACCCGCCCCACAAGTTCGTAAAAGACGATTCAGACCTGTTCACAATCTTGGTCTTCCAAGCCAGGTAGAGAATCCGAAAAGCTCGGTCATCGTGCTTGGTGATGCACCATTCGATGACAAACAGGAACACGAATACCCCAATGGCCCACAGGTGAATGAACTGGAACAACGCGCCGCAGAACATGAAGGTGACGAGCAACACAGTTCTAGGCACACCAGCTAAGGTCGGCAACCGAGTTGCCCCTTTGAACAAGGGGAACCGTCCTTGTGAGAAATTCAATTCGATAACCTCCCAAGGGCGGGACCAGCAGGTCCCACCCTTCTGGTATCAGCCGAAGAAGAAACTGACGATGTAACTGGCAGAGCCAGCACCGATCATTGCCAGGGCGCCACGGGTAGCAAAGTCAGCGCGAACAACGTGCGCCCACCAGAGGATGCACAGCACCGCCAGTACCACGGCGCAGGCAAGCGGAATCCACGTATCGAGCCAGGTTTTCATCGAGGTCAGCGAAGAGTTTGCCGTATCAACCCCCGCTGCTTGGGCCAGACTCGACCCGAAGATGCACAGCAGAACCATGCAGACCATGCCCAGTTTCTTGCCGTTTACACCAACATTCAGTTTGTCCATATTTCACTCCGTTACTGGTAAATCAAAGTCCGTTAATAGAAGCTCACACCGTTCGATGCTTAGCTTTTCCCTCAGCCACTCGGCCAACAGTCGAAGATCAGCCCACGTTCTAACCTCCCCTGTATCCTTTACACGCAACGAACAGCACACCGTTTGCCCGTCGTCGCTAATGACTTCAAAGAGTGGAAGCCATTTCTTTTCTTCCAATCTCTGAATCCATGTCCGTATTAATTTCTTCTTGCTGCTCATTTCCTCTAGTTGTTTTTGCTGGATGAGAAAGACCTTCATTTGGCGCTCCGTCATGTTGCCGCGCCATCACCTCGAAGCCGTCTTGAGTGCTATTGGCAAATCCGTCCGGGGTTGAATCGTCGAACCCATCAGACCGGCCCAGCCTTGCGTTCTCAGCGGGTAGCGCGTCCTCCTGCTCAACGCTACTCCCCACTTGGCCGCCTTCACTCTCCACTCCATCGAGGCGCAGCGCAGGCACTCTCATAGTGTTATTGGCTTGAGCCACCGCCAGAATCTTTCCCACATATCCATTTGTGAAACCGTCCCTCTGATTACCGGTGTTGTAGCAACTAAGGGCATTTCGCAAAGCAGCCTGCCCGTCCTGATTAGTCGCAACAGCGGCCCGGTAGCAGTCCGACAAGATTCGGTCCAGGGCGGCCAGATTCTTACACGGCTCAAGCATGTCCACAGCAGAAACCCCTAACGCTGCCAAGTTCCCCGACCAGATTTGCCCGTAGCCGGTATCGAAACTGGCGCCTTCACGAGCAAGCTTTTCGACTACTGCCTTCGCGTCCTCGAAGGTTTCTGTCTTTGGCTGCTTACTCCAGGGCACGCCGTTTACATGGACTGCAAATGGATTGTTTCTCGACTCATGGCTAACCACATACCCGACCGTCTCAGGCGCCACGTTCGGCGCACATTGCTTTGCTAAAGCCATGACACTCATCGACAATTTACCGTTCGCATTAGCCAGCAATGGATTTCCGGCGGCGACGAGCGCAAGAGCAATGACTGCGGTGAAGGTTTGATGGTTGGCCATTCCGTTTGTCCTTGAAATTGCAATTTCAGTGAGTAACCGCTATTATGAGGGCAGTTGAGAACATGTCAAGCGAATGCGATGACAAAGATGCCGACAAGAGCAAACCAGCGGGGAAACCGAAATCCGTGCCCACAACACGCGAACTGGAATTCGTACCTTTGGGAGAAAGACCGCCGCGAGGCCAGGCCAGGTATAGAGATCCAACCAATCCGTTTCATACGTGGAGCGGCAGGGGTAAACGCCCCGCTTGGTTGAAGGAGTATCTGGACGCCGGCAGACAGCTCGCGGAGTTCGAGATACAGGAAAAGGAGGACTGATATATGGGCGAAGTCGTTGAACTGCCCGCAGGCAGAAAGCGGAACCGCCAGGTGCAGAAGATCCGCACTGTGGCCACGAAGGATCGAGCAGCGAACGGTAAGCAACCGTCGTTCTTGGCAAAGGCTGCCTCGGGCGCTAAACGCTTCGCCATCGATGCTTTGCGTATCACCACCGGCAACCTATTCGGCCTCGCAGGCAGGCTGCTTTGGCTTGTGCGCCGCCCCATCAGCCTAGTGCTGACGTTCGGCGCCGTGTCGATGCTAGTGGTGTTCGTGATCCAGGCCTTCAATGGCTGGCCTGATCCAAAGCTGGTTGTGCTGTCCATAGTCGGTTTGATCGCCTTCCTTGCCGCCTCAGGCGGCTACGACCGCCTGGCCCGCGCATTTTTCCACATCGAGCACAGACTAAAAGGAGAGTAGTCCTATGAAACGATCAACGGTCGTCGTCGCCTTCTTGGCCAGCCTGGCACTGGTAGGCACCGCAGAAGCCCGTGACCCGTGCAAGACCATGATGTGCATGGCAGGCAAAGCAGGTCTCAAGGGCGGTTCGCTGGCAGACAGCGATTGCAGCGGAGCGGTATCCGACTTCTTCTCAATCGTCGTCAAGAAGAAGGGCAAATTCAAACCCGAGGCAACAGCCCGGGCCAGGGAAGAATTCTTGAATTCCTGCCCTGGCTCGGACAAAAACCAAGGCACCATCAGCCCGATCATTTCAATGTTCGGCATGACACGTTAAGGAAATCTCTATGGAAAACAGGACTCGCACTATCAGCAAACTGCTGCCGGCACTGTTGCTGGCCACCGTTGGCCTAACTGGCTGCGCCACGTCGAAACAGGTGGATCAGACCAACGAGCAGCTACACCAAGTCAATCAGGGGCTGGTCAACATTTCAGCCCAGCTCGCCGCCCTGGAAGCGAAGGCAAACCGCCCTGCCCCAGCTCCTGCCCGTGGCTGCCTGCTGGGCGGTCAGATCTACTCGCCAGGCGCAGTAGTCGCGGGCCGGATTTGCGAAGACACACGCGGCATTCGCATCAGCGACCAACCACCAGTGTACGGCTGGGGCCTGCACACCAATCCACGGCGATAAGCCTCCACAGAAGCCCGCGTAAGCGGGCTTTTTCTTGCCCGTGCGAAACCTTGACCACGGCTTTCCTACTGCGCACCTGGCCCGCCAGGCGCTGCGCGCTCCGCTTGCCCTCCGGCCTGCCGGCCTGCGCGGCGGCCTGCTGGCCACCTTGCCGCCCCTGCGCGTCCTGGGTGTGCTCATCACCCTCCGGCTGGCCGCTAT
>LNAP01002980.1_pt1 | contig 16444 bp, 14 predicted proteins | sample 602601 | NCBI WGS metagenome assembly LNAP01 (sample SAMN02440304, study PRJNA202911) | soil metagenome | biome: Subtropical and temperate rainforests or woodlands; isolation source: soil samples (1 kg each in a 20% v/v slurry with milli Q water) were... ... | reverse complement strand
CTTGTGGGCCTGTTAAGGGAAGCGGTTTGCGGCTTCGTGATATTGAAAGGAAACAACTAGTGGAAAAGGCTGAAGTAATAGTGGTGGGAGCAGGACCGGTCGGCTTGACTCTTGCAATCGACCTCGGTATGCGGGGTATTGATTGCATTCTGTTGGAGAGCAAGGCTGCGCCACAGTTTCTCCCGAAGATGGAGCGTGTCAATGCCCGCACCATGGAAATGTACCGGCGTATCGGTCTGGCCGAGAAAATCCGCATGGCGGGATTGCGCGGCGATTGCCCCATGGACGTTTATGTTGCGTTAAGCCTGGCGGAGCCACCGCTATTGCGGTTGAGCTATCCGTCCGTAAACGAGGCAATGGCCGAGTGCAAGGCGACCAATGATGGTTCCGGTTCGCTCGAGCCCTACCAACTGACCTCGCAATATTCGCTGGAGCCTCTGTTGAAGTCCGTTGCCGAGTCCTTGCCTAATGTGCGCGTGTGCTATGGCACAGAGCTGATCGGATTTGAACAGGATGAAGCGTCGATCACGGCCACGGTGAAGAGCGAAGGCGGCATCCGCAGTATTCAGGCTTCCTATATGGCTGGCTGTGATGGGGGTGCCAGTTTTGTGCGTAAAAAACTAGGTATTCCGCTACAAGGGGAAGGGGCTCTTATGGAGCTTCGCCAGGCTCTATTTCGCTGCGACGAGTTGTACGATCGTATTCCGCTTGGCAACGGGCCTGGTAAAGGCCGTCATTATCATATTGCCGACGACAAGGCGACGTTCCTGATCATGCAGGACTCCACTAAGCATTGGACGCTCCACTCCGTGGTCGGCTCTGATGAAGAAATGTGCAAGCAGTTTGAAGCAGCTGTTGGCTTTCCGGTGAGATACGAGATGCTCTCGAACGCCCCGTGGCGGCAGAATCTATTGCTTGCCGATCGGTATCGGGAGGGACGTGTGTTTCTGGCCGGAGATGCGGCGCATCTGGTTATCCCTACCGGAGGGCTCGGCATGAACACGGGGGTTGGCGACGCATTCGATCTTTCCTGGAAGCTGGCTGCAATCCTGCGCGGGTGGGGAGGGCAGAACCTTCTTGATTCCTACGAGCATGAGCGGCGGCAGATCGGAGAACGCAATATTGGCGCATCTCGATATGCGTCTGTAGGGAGACGTAAATGGCGTTCAATGTATCGACCGAATATACGGAGCAATACGCCTGAAGGTAAGCAAACTCGCGATAATCTTGCGCGGGTCGCTGATGTCGAGCAGCGCAAGACAAACGAAATGATCGGTGCGGAAATGGGCTATCGCTATGTCGACTCCCCCATCATCGTCAATATTCCGGGTGGCCCGGAACATCTTTTCCGCGAGTACATACCCACGTCCTGGCCTGGCGCACGGTTGCCCCATGTCTGGCTTGACGACGGCTCAGCCATACAGGATCTCATTCCCGACGGCTACACGCTTCTGAAACTTGGCAGTACCGAGGCCGATACTTCGGGTTTGCAAAAAGCCTTTCAGGCAAGAAATGCTCCTCTTACGGTGCTGGAAGTGCCCGACCGTATTGCCAGGGAGATCTATGAGTACGATTTGATTCTGCTGCGCCCGGACATGCATATCGTATGGCGGGCGCAGCAGGCGCCAAAAAATCCTGAGCTTATCGCCGCGACAGCGACAGGGCATTAATTATTTTTGAGGAAGAGGGAGGTAATTGTATGAAAAACGCGCATCCTGAATACAAGCGTATTGCGACAGAGGAAGCCTTTGCACCCAAAGAGATGTTTGATATTTATCGGAAGATTCTGGCGGGTCCGGATCCCGATCCGGGTTTTGTCAGTTTGCTGGGATTCTACATGTCAAGCAAGAGCGAACGGGCGCAACATATCATGCGCTGTCTGGTCGATCTTGATGAGACGCGTCTGCATCATATGGACGAAGCAGGTGTGGATCGTCAGGTTATTGCGTTGACGTCGCCAGGTGTTCAGGTTATGGACGAGGGCACAGCGGTTTCTTTCGCCAAGATTGCCAATGATGAGCTTTCCGAGGCCGTGCGCAGACGTCCTGATCGTTTTTCAGGCATGGTTGCGATTGCACCGCAAAACCCCGGGGAAGCCGCAAAGGAGATCGAGCGCGGCATTCAGAAGCTGGGGTTAACCGGCGTGATCGTGAACTCGCATACACACGGTGAATACCTCTCGGATCCGAAGTTCTGGGAAATTTTCGAAGCAGCGCAAGCTAACGATACGCCACTCTATCTTCACCCTAATACCCCGCCTCGCAATATGATTCAGCCGCTCCTGGAGTGCGGCCTGGACGGTGCCATTTATGGTTTTGGTGTCGAGACCGGCCTTCATGCGTTGCGCTTGATTACCGCAGGGGTTTTTGATCGCTTCCCCAAGTTGCAAGTCATCATAGGCCACATGGGCGAAGCACTCCCGTTCTGGGCCTATCGGCTTGATTACATGCACGCAGCTACGGTCAGGTCTAACCGGTATGCGCAAATGCAGCCGTTGAAGAAAAAGCCAAGTGACTATTTGCGTGAGAATTTCTATATCACCAACAGCGGTGTCGCCTGGGAGCCCGCCATTGAGTTTACTCAACGTACTCTGGATCCGAACCGGGTGATGTATGCGATGGACTACCCGTATCAGTATGCGATTGAGGAAATACCTTACCTGGACGGGATGGCGATGAGTATTGAACAAAAACGGCGTTTTTTCCAAACTAATGCAGAAACGGCCTTCAAAATCAAGTAATCATTAGAAGATGGCCTGTCGAGCCATCGACCGCTTGGTTTCAATAAGTAATTCCTGAAAATTGGAGACAAAATGAACAAATCAAGAAGGGACGCGTTGCGTCTAATCACTGCGGCGGGGCTGTCTTTTGGATTTTCCGCCCAGGCACAGAGCAAAATGCTTCATATGGTTGTACCTTTGACTCCCGGTACAACTCCTGACTTGATTGCGAGAGCGATTGGTCCAGGGGTTCTGGGCCGGATTGATATGAATTATGTGGTAGAAAATAGGCCTGGCGCATCGGGCATGATAGGCATGAAACATGTCGCTCAATCGACCGATCCGGCAACGTTGCTGATTATTCCCGCCACGACAGTAACGCTTCCTTTCTTCTATAAAAACCTTGGTTTCGATGTTCTGTCCAGCTTTACTCCCATTACCCAGGTGGCGTCGAGTTCGTTTGTTTTGGTGGTTGGAAAGGACGTGCCTGCAACCAACTTAAAGGAATTCATCACTTGGGGAAAGTCGGGAAGTAAAGGATTCTATGGTTCTCCGGGAAATGGCACACACCACCATCTTTTCATGGAACTGCTGCTGCAAGCCACAGGATTGAAACTGGAGCACATAGCCTATAAAGGTTCCGGACCTTTGACTCAGGACCTGGCCGGCGGACATATTGCCACAATGTTCATGCCGATCCAGATTGCCGTCCCGCTACGCGACGGAGGGCGTCTGAAAATTATTGGCGGTTCTTTGCGCGAGCGTCATCCAGGGTTTCCTGAAATACCGTCCTTGCATGAACAGGGAGCAACCAACTTTCATGCTGATCCATGGTATGCCGTATGGGGAGCGCCCGGTGTCACTCCAAAACAGGCCGAAACATACAGGAAGGCCATTACTCAATCCCTTAACGATGCATCTGTAAAAGAGAATCTGACTCAGCAAGGGCTTATATTGAAAACGAGCACACCAGACGAGTTGCTGGCAATGACCCGGGAAGAGCAGGTGTTGTGGACTCAAATGCTGAATGCAAGCGGTATTAAGCCAGCAGGTTAGCGGTCTCGTTCTGGCCATCGTCAGCCACATTGATCTTTATTGCTTGGGGACTTGTTTCGTTAAAGCCGGCAAAGCTATGTCGAGCGGGTGTAGGGTAGGGGGTGTCTGAAAATTGGCGTTATCATTCGTAGATCCGATCCGTTTTTTTCTTACGCATGATGTCGATCCCTCTTTTCCCTTTAAGCAAGCCGCTTTTCCCTGCGGGTGTTTTGACACTGCGCATCTTCGAGGTACGCTATCTCGATATGGTCAAAAAATGCATTGCCGAGCACACAGAGTTTGGTGTTGTCGCGTTATTAAGCGGGGGCGAAGTGCGTACACCCGAAGGGCACGAGGAATTGGCGATGGCTGGCACGATGGCCCGCCTTGATGAATGGAGTTCACCCATGCCGGGTTTGATGCACCTGCGCTGCACCGGAACCACGCGCTTTACTCTTGCGTCAGCTGAACAGGGAAAGTATGGCTTGTGGGTTGGGCAAGCAGATCCTATTGCAGATGACCCGGTGGCAGCTATTCCAGTAGCACAGCAAGTTGTTGCTAATAAGTTGGGTACGCTTATCGCCGAGCTTCAGAAAGACGGCGTGCCTGCCGATCAAATGCCTATCGCGGCTCCGTTTCGCCTTGACGAGTGCGGCTGGGTGGCCAATCGCTGGAGCGAAATTTTGCCGATGCCGACACAGCAAAAACTACACCTGCTTACCTTGCCGGACCCTGTGAGGCGTCTTGAGCATGTTCAGCAGTATTTAATCGACCGCGGCCTCATGTCTTGAGGGGCCGGCCCATCGCCGTATTGGATTAAGGTCTTTCGTTAGATAACGTAGGGCCAGATATTTATTTTGTATTGTCGGTGACGGAATCAGGTCGTTTGCCGGTCTGACGAGAAAACAATTCCGCATACGATCAGTACAAATGCGATCGCATGGTAGATGCGCGGGGTTTCCCCTAAAAATATCGTGGACAACAGCGCGGCAAAAAGCGGGGTAAGGTTGTTAAAAAAGCCCGCTGTATTTGGCCCTACTCGTTGTACCCCTACGCCCCAGCAGCGCAGGGCCACGATAGCGGGCCCTATGGCTACGTAAGTCAGGGCGGCTACCAGCGGCCAGCTCCATGAGATTTTCCAGTCAATCAACGCCCACTCGGCCGCGGCGAAGGCCCCGGACCAGACTACGCCGAAAGACACTTGTGCCAAAAGAAACGTCGCCCAGTTCTTTCGCATATCGTCCGGTTCCTTGCCTTGTATTAGCAGCCAACTGTAAAACGACCAGGCAATCACCGCCAGGATAATGTAGAAGTCGCCAATGACGAAGCGTAATCCCAGCAACTGCGTCAAGTCGCCGCGGCTCAGTACCAGGACCACGCCCGCCAAAGAAAGCACTGCGCCTATGACTTGTTTACCCGAGATGGTTGCGCTAAAAAACATTCGGCCCACAAGCAGCATCCAAAATGGCATGCTGGATGCCACCAGCGTCACGTTTATGGGCGTCGAGCTTTGTAGCGCCAAATACTGCAGTGCGTTATACAGTCCAACGCTTAGCAGCCCCAGCAGCGAATAACGCCGCCAGTGTGTCCATAGACTGCTATCGCGGCGAAAGATGGAGTATCCCAGAGGTAGAAGCACCATCATGGCAATCACCCAACGTAAAAAATTGAGGGTAATTGGCGGTACCTGGTCATTGATTGCCCGCCCGACAATCGCGTTGCCTGCCCACAGCAATGGCGGCAGGGACAACATCAAGACTGTTGAGGGAGTCAGTTTTTGATTCATATGCCGTAAGGGCTAAAGGCCTTGTACAGGGCGGGACTCTTCGATGGAGTCGACACCTTCAATGCCGCTAAGCGACTTTATTTTTGACGAGTCGATCGAGCCGGTAATGACGCCAATGCTTGTCAGTTCTTGATGAACTTCCAGTCCGGCATCCTCGCAGCATTTAACAATTTCGGCAAAGCGGCGTAAATGCTTTTCATCGACCATGATTGACAGGGCTGTCTTTGCCATTTGAACACCTCTTGATCGGTGAAGGCCTAATTATAGCGGCGGCCGTGTTACGGAGCCTGGATCAGGCCGGAGCCTACGTCACGCGATGGCAGTTCCAGCCGTCTTGTGTTCTGGACAATTAAATTCAACAGAGAGTGTCCGCGCGCGTCGGGGTTGGCCTGGGCATGAAGGGCGGCTATGCCGGCGATGAATGGGGTGGCCATGCTGGTCCCGCTAATGACGTTATAAAGTTCGGGGGCAGGCCATGCGGAACGTATGCTGACACCCGGTGCGGCAACGTCCACTTGGCCGCCCTGCATGACCAGGCCGCCACTGGAAAATGGGGCGATATTTAGCTGCTCATCAACGGCCGCTACGGCCAATCATCAATGGCAGGAGTTATTTCAATATTACGCGACCTGCTTGCCACGAATGCTACAAAATGCGTGTTCCCAGGACTTGGTTTGCCGCAGCTTTCCCGCTGCGTATCGCGCCTTCGAGCACGGCGGGGTAGCCGGTGTCGGTCCAGTCGCCTGCAACCCAGACGCGAGGCCAGGGAGTGGCGTTGGCAGGACGTTGCAGGTTGGGAACCGCGGCGAAAGTCGCGCGCTTCTCGACAATCAGCTCATGGCCGGTGATTTTTGGCATGGCCGGAAATTGCCGTGTCTGCTCTTCGATTTGGGTGATAACGCCTGCTACAACGCGATCTCGGGGTAATTCGCCTAGCGCGCGCGCATCGCTGATGACAACAGTTAGCATGCTGCGCTCGTTCTGATCAAAAGTGGCTTGGCGCGCAATTTGACTGTCTTGCGCTTCGCTTCGATGCAGTTGGCCGCTACCGTTCATGAACAGGCTGAGATCAAATAGCCATTGGCCGAATTGTGATCGTTGCGGCGATTCGGTCAGCATCAGCATCGGGTAGGGCAGTCTCCATGGTTCTGCCAGAGCCAGTGTGACGGTGGCGATCGGAATGTAGTCGAATGCCGCCAGCATCTCTAAAAACTGCTGCTTTTCGTCTGGTGAACGGGTAATGTTTTTTGGTACTGGAATTTCTTGAGCCGCCGCCGAGGCTGAATTATTCAGTTGCTTTAACAGGCGATGAGCCGAGGGGGCATTGGTGGCGACGACGGCCGCGTCGTAGCGTTCGTTGTCGACTTCCACATAAGCTGCATGGCTGGCAAGCCGCCGCACGGCATGGCCAGATCGAATTGTTATTTCCGCAGGCAGGTGTTCGGGCCATAGACCGGATAAGCTGACGCGCGGGATAAGCATGGCGGATGCCGTTTTTGGCCCGCCCAGGCTGTCGCGCAATACATTTGCCAAAAGTTGCGCGCAGGCCTCTTCGACTGGTGTATTAAGGGCCGCTATGCACAAGGGGCGCCAAAACTGGCGTACGACGTGCTGGGATTGCCGTCCATTTTTCAGCCATTGGGCGACAGTCCAGCCTGGTGGCGTAGTCCAGTTTTCTTTTTGCAGGCGGTGATTAAGGGCAATAAGCCGGACGCGCTCTGTAAGCGACAAACCGCGAGCACCCAAAATAGCGCCCAATAGATGAAACGGGGCCGGCAGCGCTGGCGTGCGAAGCGCAAAGAGTCCATCGGCTGAATGTAGTGAGAGCGGCGTGCGATACAGCATGGATTCGACATCAAGACCCAGGCTTTTTATAAGTTCGAGTGTATCGGTGTAGGCCCCCAGCAAAATGTGCTGGCCATTATCGATGGTGGCATCGAGACTGGGCGAGTAGATACTGCGCGCGCGCCCGCCCAGTGTGCGGGCCGCTTCGAATACGGTTACCTGAAGTCCCGCCCGGTGCATATGAAGGGCTGCGCTCAAGCCAGCCCAGCCGCCGCCGATAACTGCGACTTTCATCGAGCTAGCGTTTTGACTAGTCCGCGCCCGCCACTGACCCAGGTTTTCCATGCCAGCCAGAATTTGCGTATAGGCGTAAGCGAGATGCGTTGGTCCAGCACCTGGAAATTATCGCGTTCAATTTCTTCAAGCAAGGCATGGTAGATAGCGGCCATCAGCAGTCCGGGGCGCTGTGCGCGGCGATCGGCATCGGGCAGCGTCTGGACTGCTTCCCGATAGTACTGCCGGGCGCGTTCGGATTGAAAATGCATTAGCGCAACAAAACGGTCGGAGTGCTCGCCGTTGATGATTTCCGATGCTTTAACGTCGAATTTCTGCATGTCATCGACAGGCAGATAGATGCGTCCGCGGCGGGCGTCATCGCCTACGTCCCGAATAATATTGGTTAACTGGAAAGCCAGCCCCAGTTTTTCCGCGTAGACCAGGGTTTCAGGTTGTGTGTAGCCAAAAATTCCCGCTGAAAGTTCGCCCACGACGCCCGCTGCATGCCAGCAGTACTTGCGTAAACCAGGCCAGTCCAGATAGCGGGTTTGGTCCAGATCCATTTCCATGCCTTCAATAATCGCGTGCAGCCGGGTTTCGGACAGATCGCACGATTGAATATGTGGCGCAAGGGCCTTGGTAACAGGATGGTCGGGCTGGCCGGCAAACATCTGGGAGATTTGCTTGTGCCACCAGGCCAGCTTGGTCCGCGCGACGGACGGGTCGTGGACTTCGTCGACAACATCGTCGACCTCACGGCAAAAGGCGTACAAAGCCGTGATTGCCTTGCGGCGTTCGGGCGGCAGAAATAAAAAAGAATAATAAAAGCTGGAGCCGCTTTGGGCGGCCTTGTCTTGGCAGTATTCGTCGGGGCTCATGCGTCGTCGGGTTTTGGGTTGGCAGCGCCAGGGGTGTTCATTCCTGGCGTAGGGTGCGCCATAAAAGCAAAATCCAATCGCGTTTGTGTAGCGTTGGGCGGTTATGAAATATGTCGTAGTGTAGTTGGTCCAGGCGTTCGAGGATACGTAAGCCGCCTTGAACGATAAGGCGCAATTCGAAACCGATGCGGCCCGGCAGCCGTTGTGCCAGGGGCAGGCCCGATAGCAGCAGCTCACGTGCTTGTTGTGTTTGCTCTTGCATTAAAGCGCGCCATGCGCCGTCGACGGTCTTGCGCGCTATGCCGGCTTCGCTTACGCCGAAGCGTTCCAGTTTCTCTTGCGGCAAGTACACCCGGGATTTTTCCCAGTCAATAGCGATATCCTGCCAAAAGTTGGTCAGTTGCAAGCCGGTGCAAATGCAATTGGAGTCTTGTATGTTTTTCGGGTTGGCTGCGTTATAAAGATGCAGCATAAGCAAGCCCACCGGATTGGCCGAGCGCGCGCAGTAGTCAAACAGCGCAGTATCGTTATGGTAGCGAAAAGTCGTCACATCTTGTTCGAACGCCGAAAGCAAATCGAAAAAGGGGGTAAGGGGAAGCGAAAAACGTTTGATAGTAAGTTCAAGCGGCTCAAAAACCGCACGTAACGGGTCGCTTGCCGGCAGCGTCAAGACGCCGGACTGGATTTGTTGCAGCGCCTCTTTGTAGCTGGCCAGTTGCGCCAGGCGCTGCTCTGGTGTTGCGTCTCCCTCGTCGGCGATGTCATCGGCGCTGCGGGCAAAATAATAGATATGCTTGACCGGGTCGCGCAAGCGGCGCGGCAACAGGATGGACGCAACGGGAAAGTTCTCGTAGTGATCAACAGCCATAGACGACTCATGCAAAACAATAGTTTAAAGGACATGGGCAGCCGGTGCGAAACTTATGCCATAGCTGTATGTCTGTTGGCTCTTAGCGCTGCGGGACGACTTGGATTAGACTTCCGTTATTAGGGGAGAGTTATGCCACGTCCAATCTCGGCAACAATTTCGTTGTCGTCGTTAAGCCACAACCTGGGGGTTGTCTTTACGCAGTTAAGCACTATTAGTGCTCAGAATAGCCGTTTGCGTCCCAAGGTTTGGGCTGTAATCAAAGCCAACGCCTACGGACATGGTATCGCGAACGCCGTTCGAGCGTTTAGCCAGGCCGACGGCCTGGCCATGCTGGATCTTGACGAGGCTGTGCGTTGCCGCGACGCAGGCTGGACCAAACCGATATTGCTGCTCGAAGGTTTCTTTGAGCCGGCCGATATTACCGTCGCGGATCAATATCGCCTGACAACGACTTTGCATTGCCAGGAGCAAATCGATATGTTGATGTCGGCGTCGCCCAGCCGCTCTATTGATGCGTTAGTCAAACTAAATACGGGTATGAATCGTTTGGGGTTTGCACCCGCCGAGTTTCGCGCTGCTTATCGGCAGGCGCAGGTCATGCAGCAGAAGGGTGTGTTGGGTACGCTGGGAAAAATGACTCATTTTGCTCGTTGCGACGATGACGCCGTCGTTACTGATCAGCAAGTGCGCGTGTTTAAAGAAACGGTGCAGGGCCTGGACGGCAGGGTCAGCGTGTGCAATTCGGCGGCAACGCTTCAGCCCGCGCGCTGGCTTTCCATGCCTGCCGGCGAAGAGCAATGGGTGCGGCCAGGTATCTGCCTGTATGGTGCATCGCCCTTTGGCGACCAAACCGCCCATAGCTTTGATTTGCTGCCAGCCATGACCTTAGCGTCAAAACTGATTAGTGTGCGTACAATTGCAGCCGGCTGCGGTGTGGGTTATGGCCATACATTCGTTGCACCAACGGCCATGAGGATCGGTGTGGTGGCCTGTGGCTATGCCGACGGCTATCCGCGCCATGCGCCTAACGGTACGCCCGTCTACGTGGATGGCGTGCGTACGCAATTGCTCGGGCGGGTGTCGATGGATATGCTGACCGTTGATTTAACGAATGTTCCCGGTGCGCAGCCCGGGACATCGGTTGTTTTGTGGGGCCAGGGCGGACCTTCGGTCGACGAGGTTGCCCAGGCCGCGCATACGATAGGCTACGAACTATTGTGCGCGCTCGCGCAGCGTGTATCAACGACGATTATTTAATTTATAAAATTTTTACATAATTGAATTTATTGGTTGGTCGGGCGCCTCGGTGTATTTACTTTGAACGAATAGCTAACCTTGAAATAAAGGATCGAACGTGAAGAATAAGTGTGTGCTGGTTACAGGGGCAACCAAGGGGATAGGCTGGGCGATTAGTCAGCGGCTGGCTGATCAGGGGTGCCATGTCGTTGGACTGGCCCGCCATACCCAGGAAATCGATTTTCCCGGTTATCTTTATTCATGCGATTTACAAAATGCAGGCGAAACCGAAGACATTTTGCGTGTTATCCGCGAAAAGTACCCTGTCGATGCAGTGGTTAATAATGTAGGACTGGTTCAACCCGAACCCTTGGGCGAAATTGACCTGGCTTCGCTGTATAACGTGTACGATTTGAATGTGCGGGTTGCGGTGCAGGTAACCCAGGCATTCGTGGCATCGATGAAGGCCCGTCAGGAAGGGCGGATCGTCAACATTTGCAGCCGCGTAACGGAAGGCTCTTTAAATCGCACCAGCTATTCAGCCGCCAAAAGCGCGCTAATAGGCTGTACTAAAACCTGGGCGCTCGAGCTTGCCGCATACGGCATTACCGTTAATGCCGTGTCGCCGGGGTTCATCGAGTCCGAGTTGTTCCGTGCCGGTCACCCTGAAGGCAGCGAAGCCGAGAAAAAGGCCATCGGTGCTACGCCCATGCATCGCCTGGGCAAGCCTGCCGATGTTGCGGCTGCGGTCACGTTTTTGCTTTCCGACGAAGCCGGATTTATTACCGGTCAGGTTATTGGTGTCGATGGGGGCACCGGTCTGGCGGGCCGTTAGGGCGCCCGATTCCATTTCTAAATCAACCGTGAACGGTGTTGGCGCAGTAGCGGTACAAATGTACCATTTGCGTTCGACTTCGTGCTCATAATTGATTTGGAAATGGAATAAACATCCTGAACGAGCCGTCCGGTTAAACTGCCCGCATGGCCAAATTAAAAACCTCATATGTTTGTTCCGAATGTGGCGGTGTCTGTCCCAAATGGGAGGGCAAATGTCCCCACTGCGGCTCATGGAATACCTTGCAGGAGACGCTCGATGCAGGCGTAACGCAGCATCGCTTTGCTCCCTTGGCAGGCGCCAGTCCGGTACGCAGCCTTGCTGAAATCGAGGCGCGCGAGCAGCCGCGCCAGCCTTCGGGAATAACCGAGTTCGATCGTGTGCTTGGCGGTGGCCTGGTACCAGGTGCTGTGGTGCTGATTGGGGGCGACCCCGGCATTGGCAAATCGACCCTGCTGTTGCAAGCGCTGGTGTCCTTGTCCAGGGCCGTCAAGGTGTTGTATGTAACAGGCGAGGAGTCCGCTGAGCAGGTTGCGCTGCGAGCGCGGCGGCTTGAGCTTGTTACCGGCGATGTAAATGTTCTGGCAGAGATCAGGCTCGAGGCCATTACCGCTGCGCTTACCGAGCAGCGTCCCAGCGTAGCAGTTATCGATTCTATTCAAACCTTGTATTCCAGCGAGCTCAATTCCGCGCCGGGATCGGTCTCGCAGGTCAGGGAGTGCGCGGCTCAATTGACTCGCCTGGCCAAACAAACCGGCATCACCATTGTGCTTATTGGCCATGTCACCAAAGATGGCACGCTGGCCGGGCCGCGCGTTCTAGAGCACATTGTCGATACAGTGCTGTATTTTGAAGGCGATACACATTCTTCATTTCGGCTGATTCGGGCCTTTAAAAATCGTTTTGGAGCCGTCAACGAGCTGGGCGTCTTTGCAATGACAGACAAGGGCTTGCGGGGTGTTACCAATCCTTCCGCCTTGTTTTTGTCTCAGCATGATCAAGACGTGGCAGGTTCGTGTGTGATGGCCACTCAAGAGGGCACGCGCCCTATGCTGGTTGAGATTCAGGCGCTGGTCGACACCGCCCATGTGCCTAATCCCAGACGCTTGTCGGTTGGCCTGGAAGGTACGCGGTTGGCCTTGTTGCTGGCGGTATTGCATCGTCATGCGGGGGTCGTGACGTTTGACCAGGATGTTTTCGTCAATGCTGTTGGCGGCGTCAAAATTACCGAGCCGGCGGCTGACCTGCCGGTATTGCTGGCCATTGTGTCGTCGTTGCGCAATAAGCCTTTGCCCAAGGGTTTGGTTGTGTTTGGCGAAGTTGGTCTGGCCGGCGAGATACGGCCGGCTCCCCGCGGTCAGGAACGCCTCAAAGAGGCGGCTAAATTGGGGTTTAGCGTGGCGCTGATCCCCAAGGCCAATGCGCCAAAGCAGCCTATTGAAGGGCTGGAAATATGGGCAGTTGACCGGGTCGACGCGGCTATTGCCCGATTGCATTAAAAGGAAACGCGCAGGTGGAGTGGTATCTTGTTGTCCTGGGTTGCTTGTTCAGCGGCGCTCTTATTGGCTTTACAGGCGGGGTGGTCGGCATTGGCGGTGGATTGCTGGCAATTCCTTTGCTGGGGCTAGTGCTGGGCATGGACCAGCACGTTGCCCAGGGTACGGCGCTGATCATGGTGCTGCCCGCTGTTTTGATGACCATTCGAAAATATAATCAGCGAGCCAAAATTGATTGGCGCGCTGCGGCTGCTGGCGCGTCAGCTTCCATTGTCTTTACCTGGATCGGGGCCCAAATAGCATTAGGACTTGATCCGGTGTTGTTGCGGAGAATCTATGCCGCTTTTATTTTTGGCATTGCCGCATTTTATTTTTATCAGGGCCTGCGCCGGCGGGACTCGGTCAGGCTTATGCCGGCGCGTCGCGAAGCGTCGGAGTTCCATAAAGGCTGGTTCGTCCTGATAGGAGTGCTGGCGGGGGCGGCGGGGGGAATATTTGGTGTCGGCGGTTCCGTCCTGGCAGTTCCTTTTATGACTACTTTGTTTCGTTTGTCTCAAACTGGCGCTCAAGGGCTTGCCCTGACCATGGTGCTGCCCGGGACAGTGGTGGCTCTGATGACTTATACCGCGCATGGGCGGGTAGATTGGCTGGTGGGCTTGCCGTTGGCGCTTGGCAGTATTTTTTTCGTTCCTTACGGAGTGAAGTTGGCTTATGCTTTACCCGAGCCACGCCTGAAAACCATTTTTGCGTGCATGCTGCTGGTCATTATTTGTTTGTTGCTTCTTAAGGCCTGATTCGATGCTTAATTCCTGGTTCTCGAACATTCATTCGGGCTTGCGCGCACTGCGGCGTGATTGGCATTCAGGCGAGTTGCGGCTATTAATGCTGGCTCTGGTTGTGGCCGTGGCGGCTGTTACCAGTGTCGGGTTTTTGTCCGACCGGGTCGGCCGGGCGCTGGAGCGCAATGCGGCGCAGATGCTGGGGGCCGATCTGGTCATGCAAAGTGACTCCCCCATAGGGCAGTCCTTCTTTGATCAGGCTCGAATACGCCAGCTCGATGTGACGCAGACCATGTTGTTCCCTTCGATGGTCAGTAGCGCAAGCGACTCTCAATTGATTTCTTTAAAGGCCGTGGGCGACGGGTATCCATTGCGCGGCAAGGTAAAGGTATCTGATTCGATTGTGGGCGCGGGCACGGCCATATCCGAGGTTCCCGCCCAGGGGACGGTGTGGGTCGATGCACAAGTGCTGAGCTTGCTCGGGCTCAAGCCGGGCGACATGCTCTCGGTTGGTGAAGCGCAAATGAAAATAGCGCGCGTCATTACCTATGAGCCTGATCGTGGCGTGCAGTTTATCAACGTCGCGCCGCGGGTCATGATGCGCATCGAAGACCTGCCGGCTACAGAGCTGGTGGCGCCGGGCAGCCGTATTAAATACGCCTTGCTTGTGGCAGGCGCAGACAGCGCCGTTCAAGATTACAAGACGTGGTTAACCGGCCATTTACAGCGCGGACAAAAAATAAGCACATTGGGGGGCGATCAGCCGACGATACAAAGAGCTTTAGATCGGGCCCATCAGTTTTTAATACTTGTGGCCTTATTGACTGTCATGATTGCCGCTGTCGCTATTGCCTTGTCAGCGCGGCGCTTCGCCCTGAGGCATCAAGATGGCATTGCGATTATGCGCTGCCTGGGGGCAGGGCGATCGCAAGTGGGTGTCCTGTTATGGACCGAGTTTCTATCGCTGGGAATAATAGCCGCGACCGTGGGCACATTGATCGGGTTTGGCGTGCATCAGGGCCTGGTGTCGGTAGTGGCGGCCTGGTTCGATACTGCTTTGCCGGGTCCATCGTGGCGTCCGGCGCTGCAAGGACTCATTGCCGGCCTGGTCTTGCTTCTGGGTTTTGCGTTGCCGCCTTTATCAGCCTTGCGCCGAGTGCCGCCTGTGCGGGTATTGCGCCGGGAATCGGCGTTATCGGTGCGTAACGGCTGGCTTGCGTATGCCGTGGGCGCCGCTGCCTTTTTTGCTCTGGTGTTATGGGTTTCGGCCGACTTGCGTTTAAGCATCGTAATTAGCGGTGGCTTCTCGCTGGCTTTTGTGTTGTTTGCTTTGATCGGCTATACGGGGATTTGGGCGTTAAGTCAGTTGCGCCGTTATGCCGATGGACGGCCTACCTTGCGTTTTGCGTTGGCAGGTATTGCCCGGCGAAAAAGTCTGACAGTCACTCAGGTTTGTGCGCTGGCGATGGGGTTGATGATACTTTTGCTTTTAACTATCACCCGTACGGACTTACTAACCGGATGGCAAAACACGGTTCCGCCGGATGCTCCTAATACTTTTCTTATAAATATCCAGCCCGATCAACAAGCGCTCGTGCAAACACGCCTGCAGCAGGCCGGTATCGGGCGCACTGAGCTGGCTCCGATGGTGCGCGGACGTCTGGTGGCTATAAACGGGCAAGCAGTCAATGGCCAGATGTACGCTCAGGGCCGCGCCCAGCGTTTGGTGGATCGAGAGTTTAATCTATCCTATATGGATGATCTGCCAGCCAGTAACACAATACAAACGGGCCGCTGGCTGGATCCCAATCAGAATGAAGTGTCGCTGGAAAGCGATCTGGCCGTTACTCTTGGCATTGCCGTTGGCGATAACCTGACCTTCGATGTGGCTGGGCAAGCAATCAAGGTCATGGTTACAAGCGTGCGTGACGTTAAATGGGACTCCTTCCAGACTAATTTTTTCGCCATTTTGTCTCCGGCGGCGCTAAAGGGGGCTCCGGTTTCTTACATTACTTCGTTTCACTTGCCCAAGCAAAGCGCCGGATTGGCACAGCAACTGGTACATGAGTTTCCCAACCTGACGGTTTTTGACGTGGGATCGATTCTGAGCCAGGTTCAAGCCATACTCGACCAGGTGATCCGTGCAGTCCAACTGCTGTTTCTGTTTACGATCGCCGCAGGGGTTCTGGTATTGGGCGCCGCCTTTTTTTCCACCCGTGACGAGCGAATGCACGAAGTGGCGATTTTGCGTGTGTTGGGTGCCAGTTCAGGGCAGCTCTCGGCAGCGTTGCGTATTGAGCTGGTTTTGATTGGCGGATTCGCGGGGTTGCTGGCGGGGGCCGGCGCAGTGTCGATTGCGTGGGTGCTGGCTGATCAGGTTTTTGATTTTACGTTGTCGTGGGCCTGGTGGCCCTGGTTTACCGGCCTGGGTGCAGGCATTGTTGCCGCCGGGCTGAGCGGGGGGCTTGCCCTGAAAGGTGTATTAAGCACGCCGCCATTGGTTTCGTTGCGTGATGCTTTATGATCCCGATTTTTATTGATTTCAGATGACTACAATCGACACAGCAGCGCAGGAGCTTACTTTTGAAAATGGCGCATTGCGCTATGCGCCCGACCGGATTGAGCTACCCGGTGTTGCGTTGTTCGATCCTGCCAACCCTTTGCTAAAAGCTCAGCCTGTGCAGGTGGGCGGGCGTCAGGCGGCCTGGTTCGTGACAGGCGGGTTCGGTTCGGGAGTCTTGCGTCATT
>LNAP01014170.1_pt1 | contig 16448 bp, 19 predicted proteins | sample 602601 | NCBI WGS metagenome assembly LNAP01 (sample SAMN02440304, study PRJNA202911) | soil metagenome | biome: Subtropical and temperate rainforests or woodlands; isolation source: soil samples (1 kg each in a 20% v/v slurry with milli Q water) were... ... | reverse complement strand
CGGCGGGTCCGGCGCTAGAATAGCGGGACCGTTGACGACAAAGGGACAAGGTTATCATGCGCACACTAAATCGCCTGTTGCTGGCTGGCTTGTTTGCAACCGTTCCCCTGGCCGTCATGGCGGCGGATGATGCGCCCACACCGGAGCCGGAAGTCACGATCCGCACGGAAGGGGACAAAACGATTCAGGAGTACCGCCAAAACGGTTTCCTGTACGCGATCAAGGTCACGCCGAAGGGCGCACCGCCGTATTTCCTGGTGCGTGCGGATGGGACAGATGCAAACTTCATCCGCTCGGATCAGCCGGATATGCTGATTCCGTCGTGGAAGATTTTTGAATGGAAGTAGTTTCTTAATTTCAATCGGCGCTGGCTCATGCAGCGGCGCCCGTACTGGCAGTTTAAACATGTCTGTGTTCACCCCGCTGGCTCGGCCCGAGCTGGAAACCTTTCTCGCCCCATACGGGCTCGGCCGCCTGCTTGATTTCCAGGGAATTGCCGCCGGTAGTGAAAACACCAATTTCTTCATCAGCCTGGAGCAGGGCGAATTTGTCCTGACCCTGGTCGAGCGCGGTCCGGTTCAGGAGATGCCGTTCTTCATCGAACTGCTCGATGTGCTGCACGAGGCCGACTTGCCGGTGCCTTACGCACTGCGCACCACCGACGGCGTGGCCTTGCGCGAACTGGCCGGCAAGCCTGCGCTGTTGCAACCACGCCTGGCCGGCAAGCACATCAAGGAAGCCAACGCGCAGCATTGCGCCCAAGTCGGCGAGTTGCTGGGCCATCTGCATCTGGCGACCCAGGCCAACATGATCAAGCGCAAAACCGATCGTGGCCTGGACTGGATGCTGGAGGAGGGCACGCAGTTGCTCTCCCACCTGAATGCCGAGCAGAGTGATTTGTTGCAGCGGGCGCTGGACGAAATCACTCAGCAGAAGACGAAAATCCTGGCGTTGCCACGGGCCAACATCCACGCGGATCTGTTCCGCGACAACGCGATGTTCGAAGGCACGCACCTGACCGGGTTGATCGACTTCTACAACGCGTGCTCGGGGCCGATGCTCTATGACGTGGCGATTGCCTTGAATGACTGGTGTTCGGATGACGACGGGCTGATCGACGGGCCGCGGGCGCGGGCGTTGCTCGGGGCCTATGCCGCGTTGCGTCCGTTCACTGCCGCAGAGGCTGAACTGTGGCCGACCATGTTGCGCGTGGCGTGTGTGCGGTTCTGGTTGTCACGGTTGATTGCCGCGGAGTCGTTTGCCGGTCAGGACGTGTTGATTCACGATCCGATGGAGTTTCAGCAGCGGTTGGCGCAGCGGCAGAAGGTCAGTACGCCGCTACCGTTCGCCCTTTAACAGCTTCGCGGGCAAGCCTCGCTCCTACAGGTTTGTGTCGTGCACATTATCTGTGAACGGCACAAATTCCGTAGGAGCGAGGCTTGCCCGCGGATGGGGCGTCGCAGATCCCGCCGTTACAACGACTCCAGACACCCCGCCAAATCATTCCCCAACTTCTCCAGCACCTGCTCATACCCCTGCGCAGTCGCCGGCGTGTACCCGCCCAACGCATCCAGCTCCGCCAATTTCACCGGCAGGCCTGCCACCAGGGTTTCCGCCAGGCGCGGACGCAACGGCGGCTCACTGAACACACAGGTCTTGCCGACTTCCTGCAACCGCGTGCGCATCGCTGCGACGTGCTGGGCGCCCGGCTGGACTTCGGCGGCGACGCTGAATACGCCTGCGTGCTTGAGGCCGTAGGCGTCTTCAAAGTAGTCGAAGGCCTCGTGGAATACGAAGTACGGTTTGCCTGCGATGCCGGCCAGACGCGCTTTCAAGCGAAGATCCATTGCATCCAGACGCTCATCGAACGCCTTGAGGTTGCTCTGATAACGCGTGGCGTTGGCCGGATCGGTTGCACTCAAGTCAGCAGCCATTTTTGTGGCGATCACGCGAGCGTTTACCGGAGACAACCACAAATGCGCGTCCAGGCTGCCGGGGCGATGATCGTGGTCATGCTCGTCGGCTTCTTCCGCGTGCGAATGGTTGTCTTCGCCGAAGTGGCGAAGTTTCAGTCCCGGCAGATCCTGCACAGCGACGCTCGGCAGCGTTCGACCGTTCAGCACGCGAGGCAGGAACCCTTCCATGTCCGGACCGATCCAGTAAACCAGATCCACCGATTGCACCTTCCGTACGTCGGAAGGACGCAAGGCATAGTTATGCGGTGAAGCGCCCGGTGGTAGCAGCACTTCCGGGATTGCCACGCCGTCCTGCACCGCAGCGGCAATCAGCTGTAGCGGCTTGATGCTGGTGAGGACTTTGACGTCGGCTTGAGCTGAGCCAATGAACAGAAAACTTGCGGCAAATGTGACAAAGATAGACACGATGACCACTCGAAGAGGCGAGAACGGGTAACATAATAACGTCTCTCACAAAACTCGTCGCCGCTCATGCCTAAAACACCGATTGCCAGCCGTCCACACGACCACTCTCATTGCGTACATAGCGCACTGACTGAGGCCGATGCCTTGTGCGCACGTCAAGGCCTGCGCCTGACCGCCTTGCGTCGGCGGGTGCTGGAGCTGGTGTGGCAAAGTCACAAGCCCTTGGGTGCCTACGACATTCTTGCGGTACTCAGTGAGCAGGATGGCCGCCGCGCTGCGCCGCCTACCGTGTACCGTGCGCTGGATTTCCTGTTGGAAAACGGCCTCGTCCACCGCATCTCCTCGCTCAACGCCTTCGTCGGCTGCAATCACCCGGAGCATGCCCACCAGGGTCAATTCCTGATCTGCCGCGAATGTCACGCCGCCATTGAGCTCGAACAGAAATCCATCAGCGACGCGATCATCAGCAGCGCCAAGGATGTCGGTTTCGTCGTCGAAGGCCAGACCGTTGAAGTGGTCGGCCTCTGCTCGGGTTGCCAGGGGGCTTGATGAGCAATGCGCTGATTCGCCTCGAGCAGGTTGTCGTCACCTTTGCCGGGCAAAACGTGCTGGATAACATCGAGCTGAGCGTCGAGCCGGGGCAGATCGTCACGCTGATCGGCCCGAACGGCGCGGGCAAGACCACGCTGGTGCGCGCGGTGCTCGGTCTGTTGAAGCCGGACAGCGGCAGCGTCTGGCGCAAGCCGAAACTGCGGGTCGGTTACATGCCGCAAAAACTTCACGTCGATCCGACGCTGCCGTTGTCGGTACTGCGCTTTTTGCGTCTGGTGCCTGGCGTGGACCGTGCCAGGGCCTTGGCGGCACTCAAGGAAGTCGGCGCCGAGCAGGTGATCGACAGCCCGGTGCAAAGTGTTTCCGGTGGCGAAATGCAGCGTGTGCTGCTGGCTCGAGCCCTGCTGCGTGAGCCGGAACTGCTGGTGCTCGACGAACCGGTGCAAGGCGTCGATGTGGCCGGCCAAGCCGAGCTCTACAGCCTGATCACGCGGCTGCGCGACCGTCACGGCTGCGGGGTATTGATGGTCTCCCACGATTTGCACCTGGTCATGAGCACCACCGACCAGGTGGTCTGTCTGAATCGTCATGTCTGCTGCTCCGGGCACCCGGAACAAGTCAGCGGCGATCCGGCTTTCGTCGAGCTGTTCGGCAAGAACGCACAAAGCCTGGCGATTTATCACCACCACCACGACCACGCCCATGACCTGCATGGTTCGGTGGTCAACGCGGCCCCGACGGCCCAACCCCATGTCCATGGAGATAGCTGCAAGCATGGCTGATTTTCTGCTCTACGCCCTGCTTGCAGGTCTGGCTTTGGCGCTGGTCGCAGGACCGCTGGGTTCGTTCGTGGTCTGGCGGCGCATGGCCTATTTCGGCGACACCTTGTCCCACGCGGCCTTGCTCGGCGTGGCATTGGGCTTTCTGCTGGATGTCAGCCCTACCGTTGCCGTCACCGTCGGTTGCTTGCTGTTGGCGGTGCTGCTGGTGACGTTGCAACAGCGTCAGCCGCTGGCGTCCGACACGCTTTTGGGAATTCTCGCACCAAGCACGCTCTCTCTGGGCCTGGTCGTACTAAGCTTCATGCACGAAGTGCGGATCGACCTGATGGCGTATCTGTTCGGCGACTTGCTGGCGATCAGCCCGACCGACTTGGCCTGGATACTCGGTGGCAGCGCCGGTGTTCTCGCGTTGCTGGTGACGTTGTGGCGGCCATTGTTGGCGATCACGGTGCATGAAGAACTGGCCCGGGTGGAAGGTTTGCCCGTGCCGGCGCTGCGCCTGGCCCTGATGTTGCTGATCGCGGTGGTGATCGCTGTGGCGATGAAAATCGTCGGTGTGTTGCTGATTACTTCGCTGTTGATCATCCCGGCGGCTGCGGCACAACGTCACGCTCGCTCGCCAGAACAGATGGCGCTGGGCGCGAGCCTGCTGGGCATGCTCGCGGTCTGTGGCGGGCTGGCGTTGTCGTGGTTCAAGGACACCCCGGCGGGCCCGTCGGGCCGCCGCACTGTTTCTGCTGAGTTTTGTCCTGCCCCGTCGAGGGGTGTAGACTTGCTCGTTTTTTGCGCAAATAGAGAGTCGCAGGAATGAAGCTGTCAGCCTCCCGTTATCTGCTCCTTGTCGCATTTTCGCTGCTACTGGGCGCTTGCCAAAGCACGCCATCGGCCACCACTGCGGCGACCGATGCCCGGGCCACGGCCATCGCGCAGCTGGAACAAAACCTGGCCAGCAGCGAGCTGGCCACCGCCGAAGACCAGTTGGCGACCTTGCAGGCCCAGTCGCCAGACGATCCGTCCCTTGTGCAATATCAGCGGCAATTGGCCGAAGCCTATCTGCGTCGCAGCCAAATCGTGCTGCAAAAGGGCGATGTGAATGCGGCCGCTACGGCGCTGGCCCGGGCCCGGGCATTAATGCCAAAGGCTCCGGCGCTGACGGGTGGGGTCAACAACGCCATCGTCAATGCCCGTAAAGCTGAACTGGACAGGGCTGAAGCGGCGCTCATGGCAGCCGAGGCCAAGCCACAGGCCAGAGTCATTGATCCTACGGCTGAGAGCACCACAATTGCCTTGAACCTCACGGATATGAGCAAACTTCGCCGTCAATTGGATGCGATTGCCGCCGATGTGGTGAATTACCAGTGCGATGTCAGCATTCAGGCGCCGCGTACCCAGGATTACCCATGGTTGGCGACGTTGCTGACTAAACGGGTGAAGAAGCTGGATTCGGAGTTCGATCTGAATCTGCAGAAGCAGATCCTGCGCAACGTTCCGGCGCAGATCGTCTTGAGTCCGCGTAAACCCTGAAAGCGTCGCGAGCAGGCTCGCTCTCACAGTGAATCGGGGTTGATTACACTTTCTATGATCAAACCCAAACCCTGTGGGAGCGAGCCTGCTTGCGAAGGCGCCCTCCCTAACGATACAAAACCTTAAGCCGGAATCGCCTTGGCCTTCGGCTCCCGATCCCAAACCCGATGCTGCCCGATGGCGGCAAAGAACGGTTTGATCAACTGGGCATCCGCACCCACGACCAGCCCCGCATCCACCTCAAGCTTCAACACGTCCAGCAACTGCTTCGCCTCGCCATGCAGCGCAATCGCTTTCAAGTGTTTGTATGCTTCCAACAGGTAATGCAGCGCTACGCCATCGCCACTCAACGCCTTGATCGACGCCGCGCCACCGGGTACGAACACCGCATCGAATGCCACCGAAGGCAAGCCTTCCATCGAAGCGTCCACCGGCAGTGTCTTGCCATCGGCGGTGGTCACTGGCGCGGAAGTCGGGCCAAGCAGCTTGGCGTGCGCACCTTCTGCCTTCAGCGCCTTCTTCATCGCATCAATCGCAGCACCATCGACACCGTTGGCCGCCAGAATCGCCACTTTCCGCGTTTTGATATCCCCCGGCAGCAGGTTGGCCTGGCTCAAGGCCGGTGAGCGATCGGGTGAAGTTTTACGCACTTCGACGGTGCCAGCCTTCGGCGCCGGCAAACCAAGGTTCTGCGCCACGCGTTTGGCCAGTTCCAGATCGATATTGGCCAGGATCTCGTTCACCTGACGTGCACGGATGAATTCACGCTCAACCTTGCCCAGCTCAAAGCTGTACGCCGAGATGATGTGTTCCTGCTCGTGCTTGCTCATGCTGTGGAAAAACAGGCGCGCCTGGGAGAAATGATCGCCGAACGACTCGCTGCGCTGGCGAATCTTGTTGGCGTCGATGCGCTCTGGATAGGTCTCGAACCCACCGTCCTGCGCGGCAGGCGGCGTTTCTTTCGGCCAACCGCCATCGATGGAATTCGGCTCGTAGGAGGCGCGCCCCTTGTCGATGGTGGTGCGATGCAGCGCATCCCGCTGGCCGTTATGGAAGGGTGCTACGGGACGGTTGATCGGGATCTCGTGAAAATTCGGCCCACCGAGTCGGCTGATCTGCGTATCGGTGTAGGAAAACAGCCGCCCTTGCAGCAGCGGATCATTGGAGAAGTCGATGCCCGGCACGATATGGCCCGGGCAGAACGCAACCTGCTCGGTTTCGGCGAAGAAATTATCCGGGTTGCGGTTGAGCACCATCTTGCCCAGCGGGGTAATGGGCACCAGTTCTTCCGGGATCAGTTTGGTCGGGTCGAGGATGTCGAAGTCGAAGTTATGTTCGTTTTCTTCTTCGATGACCTGCACGCCCAACTCCCACTCCGGGTAGTCGCCCATCTCGATCGACTCCCACAGATCGCGGCGGTGGTAATCGGTGTCTTTACCGGCGAGCTTCTGCGCTTCATCCCACACCAGTGAGCAAGTACCGGCGGTAGGGCGCCAGTGGAATTTGACGAAGCGTGATTTTCCTTCGGCATTGATCAAGCGGAACGTGTGTACGCCAAAGCCCTGCATGCTGCGCAGGCTTTTCGGGATCGCCCGGTCGGACATGGCCCAGATCACCATGTGCGCCGACTCTGGCACCAGCGAGACGAAATCCCAGAAGGTGTCGTGAGCCGAGCCGCCGGTAGGGATCTCGTTGTGTGGCTCCGGTTTCACCGCGTGCACGAAGTCAGGGAACTTGATTGCATCCTGAATGAAAAACACCGGCATGTTATTGCCCACCAGGTCGAAGTTGCCTTCGTCGGTGAAGAACTTCACGGCGAAACCTCGCACGTCCCGCACGGTATCGCCTGACCCACGCGGGCCCTGCACCGTGGAAAAGCGCACGAAGACCGGGGTTTTCTTGCCGGGATCTTGTAGGAAACCGGCTTTGGTCAGTACGGAATGGTTTTCATAGGTCTGGAAAAAACCATGAGCGCCAGTGCCCCGAGCATGGACGATGCGCTCTGGAATGCGCTCATGGTCAAAATGCGTGATTTTTTCACGCATGATGAAGTCTTCCAGCAACGACGGCCCGCGCGCGCCGACCTTCAACGTGTTCTGGTTGTCCGAAACCTTCACGCCCTGATTGGTGCGCAGGGCTTGTTCGGTGGCGTCGGAGCGAAACTTTTCCAGGCTCTCGAGCTTGGCATTGGTGTTGCCGCGGTCCAGGGTATCGGTCCCGGCCAGTGCGCTTTTAGGTGCGGCAGGCTTTTTAGTACTCATCAGTCGTAAACTCCTCGTTGCGATCCCGTAGCCAGGACTTATGTGCATTCCCCAGGCACGGCACCGGGGGCGTTTTCGAGTTGCCTTATTAGTGACTGGCGAGCTTTTTAGCCGTTCCTTTTTTCTAACCTTCGATCGCGTTATTGCCAAATGGAAGGTTGAATGCGGAATAAATGCTAATAACCTCTATACGGACAGGCTAAAATGCGCGCCCGGCTAACCGCTGACCCTTTTCCAACGCGCCCCACAAGGTTCGCTACGTGATCGAGTTTCAAAACGTCCACAAAACCTACCGCGTCGCCGGTAAGGATATTCCCGCCCTGCACCCGACCAGTCTGACGATTGAGAACGGTCAGGTCTTCGGCCTGATCGGTCACTCCGGCGCGGGAAAAAGTACCCTGCTGCGTCTGATCAATCGCCTGGAAGAGTCCAGCGGCGGCAAGATCTTCGTCGACGGCGAAGAAGTCACCGCGCTCGACGCCAACAGCCTGCGCCGCTTCCGCCAGCAGGTCGGGATGATTTTCCAGCACTTCAACCTGCTGGCGTCCAAGACCGTGGCCGACAACGTCGCGCTGCCGCTGACCCTGGCCGGTGAACTGTCGCGCAGCGAGATTGACCAGCGTGTCGCCGAGTTGCTGGCGCGGGTCGGTTTGTCTGACCACGCCAAAAAGTACCCGGCGCAGCTGTCCGGCGGCCAGAAGCAGCGCGTCGGCATTGCCCGCGCCCTGGCGACCAAGCCAAAAATCCTGCTGTGCGACGAAGCCACCAGCGCCCTGGACCCGCAGACCACGGCGTCGGTCCTGCAATTGCTGGCTGAGATCAATCGCGAGCTGAAACTGACCATCGTCCTGATTACCCACGAGATGGACGTGATCCGCCGGGTCTGCGACCAGGTCGCCGTAATGGACGCGGGTGTGATCGTCGAGCAAGGTTCGGTGGCCCAGGTGTTCCTGCATCCGAAACACCCGACCACCAAACGTTTCGTGCAAGAAGACGAGCAGATCGATGAAAGCGAACAGCGTGACGACTTCTCCCATGTGCCGGGCCGCATCGTGCGTCTGACCTTCCAGGGCGAAGCGACCTACGCACCACTGTTGGGGACCGTCGCTCGGGAAACGGGCGTGGACTACAGCATCCTGGCCGGTCGTATCGACCGCATCAAAGACGTCCCTTACGGGCAATTGACCCTGGCTGTTACCGGTGGCGACATGGAGGCGGCGTTCGCCCACTTCACCGCAGCTGACGTCCACATGGAGGTCCTGCGCTAATGGAAGTCCTGACAAGTTTCTTCGTCAACATCGACTGGTTCGAAATCTGGCTGGCTACCGGCGATACCCTGCTGATGCTCTTCGGTTCGTTGTTGTTCACCGTGTTGCTCGGCCTCCCGCTGGGCGTGTTGTTGTTCCTGTGCAGTCCGCGTCAGTTGCTGGAATCCAGAACGCTATACGCCGTGCTGTCGCTGGTGGTGAACATCCTGCGTTCGCTGCCGTTCATCATTTTGCTGATCGTGATGATCCCGTTCACCGTGCTGATCACCGGCACCTCGCTCGGCGTCGCCGGTGCGATCCCGCCGCTGGTAGTGGGTGCCACGCCGTTCTTCGGGCGACTGGTGGAAACCGCCCTGCGTGAAGTGGATCGCGGCATCATCGAAGCCACCCAGGCCATGGGTGCGACGACCCGGCAGATCATCATCAACGCCCTACTGCCAGAAGCCCGCCCGGGCATTTACGCGGCGATTACGGTGACGGCTATTACACTGGTGTCCTACACGGCGATGGCCGGTGTGGTCGGTGCCGGTGGGTTGGGCGACCTGGCGATCCGTTTTGGTTATCAGCGTTTCCAGACCGATGTGATGATCGTCACCGTGGTGCTGTTGCTGGTGCTGGTGCAGGTTCTGCAAATGGTTGGTGACAAACTGGTCGTCCATTTCTCCAGAAAATAAACAGTTCTCGTAAACAAGACATGAGCCGGCCATTCGCTGGCAGGCGCCAAATCCAGGCGCCGCAAGCGGGTACCCACAAGGAGTTAGCTGAATGAAAAAACTACTCGTCGCGTTCGCAGCCGTTGCAGCGTTTTCCGCTCACGCTGACACTCTGACCGTTGCAGCCACCCCGGTGCCGCACGCGGAAATCCTCGAATTCGTCAAACCGGCCCTGGCCAAAGACGGCGTGGACCTGAAGGTCAAAGTGTTCACTGACTACATCCAGCCAAACGTGCAGGTTGCCGAAAAACGCCTGGACGCCAACTTCTTCCAGCACCAGCCGTACCTCGATGAGTTCAACAAGGCCAAGGGCACCGACCTGGTCGCCGTTGCCGGTGTACACCTGGAACCGCTGGGCGCTTACTCCAGCAAGTACAAGGCCCTGACCGAACTGCCAGGCGGCGCCAACGTGGTGATCCCGAACGACGCCACCAACGGCGGTCGCGCGCTGTTGCTGCTGGCCAAGGCCGGCCTGATCAAGTTGAAGGATTCCAACAACATCCTCTCGACGGTCAAGGACATCACCGAGAACACCAAGGCTGGAAGCCGCGACCATCCCGCGCGTGCTGACCCAGGTCGACCTGGCGCTGATCAACACCAACTACGCGCTGGAAGCCAAGCTCGATCCGTCCAAGGATGCACTGGTCATCGAAGGCAACGACTCGCCTTACGTGAACATCCTCGTAGCCCGCCCGGACGACAAGGACAGCGAAGACATGAAGAAACTGGTTGCTGCGCTGCACAGCCCGGAAGTGAAGGCCTTTATCCTCGAGAAGTACAAAGGCGCGGTATTGCCGGCGTTCTGATCTGAGTCGTTAACAAAAAATGGGGCGCATCGAATGCGCCCCATTTTTTTATGCCTGAAACACCGTCCCCTGTAGGAGCCAGGCTTGCCGGCGACGGCGATCTCACGGGCGCTTTCGCCGGCAAGCCTGGCTCCTACAGGGGGCGTGGTGTTTATTTGCGGTTGAGCATCACCGGCAACTGCGCCACCAACTTGGCGTTATTCAGCGGTGCACGAATGAACCCACGCTGTGTCCCGTCCGGCCCGATCACCGCGAGGTTGCCGCTGTGATCAACCGTGTAATTCGGCTTGCTGGTGTCTGCCGGAATGAACGGAATGCTCACCGCATTGGCCAGTTTCTGAATGTCTTCAATCGACGAAGGCGTCAGGCCTGTGAACTGCGGATCGAAGTAGCCCAGGTACTGCTTGAGCTGCTTGGGCGTGTCGCGGTTCGGGTCGACGCTGACCAGGATGATCTGCAACTTCGCCACAGCCTCTGGCGGCAGTTCACTTTTGATCTGGCGCAGCTGGGCGAGGGTGGTCGGGCAGATGTCCGGGCAGAAGGTGTAGCCGAAGAACAGCAGTGACCATTTGTCTTTCAGCTCGTTGACCATCACCGGCTTGCCGTCCTGATCGGTCATCGTCACGTTTGGCAGGTTGCGGCTTTGCGGCAGCAAAATGATCCCGGCATCGATCAATGCCGTCGGATCGCCCTGGCCTTTTCCGGACAGCACTTTGTTGATGGTCAGGCCCAGAACCAGCGCGATCAGGGCGACGAGGATAAAGACGGTTTTCTGAGTTCGAGTCATAGGTTCAACAGTAAGTAGTGGTCTACGAGCAGCGCGATAAACAGCAGGAACAAGTAGTAGATAGAGTACTTGAAGGTGTTGATCGCCGCGTGCGGCCGAGTGCCACGGTACAGCACCACGGCCCATTGCAGAAACCTTGCGCCCAGTCCCAGGGCGCAAATCAGGTAAAGCATGCCGCTCATGTGGATCACGTAGGGCATCAGGCTGACCGCCAGCAGCGCGAAGGTATAAAGCAGGATGTGGACCTTGGTGTAATGCTCGCCATGGGTCACCGGCAACATCGGGATGTTGGCCTTGGCATATTCCTCTTTGCGGTGAATGGCCAGGGCCCAGAAGTGAGGCGGGGTCCAGGCGAAAATGATCAACACCAGCAACAAGGGTTCGGCGCTGACATGACCGGTGGCAGCGGTCCAGCCGAGCAACGGCGGGGCAGCGCCGGCCAGGCCACCGATAACGATGTTCTGCGGCGTCGCGCGCTTCAGGAAACCGGTATAGATCACCGCATAACCGAGCAAGGACGCGAGGGTCAGCCAGGCCGTCAGCGCATTGGTGAAGGCCAGCAGTACGGCTTGCCCAAGCACCGCCAATACCAGGGCAAATGTCAGCGCCGCCGCAGGTGAAACGCGCCCTTCAGCCAAGGGACGTTTGTGGGTGCGCGCCATCACTGCATCGATACGCCGGTCCACCACATGATTCACCGCCGCCGCACCCCCGGCACACAACGCGATCCCCAGGTTGCCGAACACCAGCACCGTCCACGGCACCCCGGCGCGGGTCGCGAGGAACATGCCGACCAGCGAGGTGATGAGCATCAGCACCACCACTTTAGGCTTGGTCAGCTCCAGATAGTCACGCCAGATCGCCTGACTGTGACGTTCGCCGATCAGAGTCGCCATGGCATCTCTCCTTTTATTGTTATGGGCCCGGCTGAGTGTTTACGCGGGCTGAACCGCCAGCGTGCAAGGTTTTGCTGTTTGACCCGAACCAGGCTGGTTCGCGCGTGATAATTGACCAGCACCATCGTGAGCAACAGCGCTGCGCCCCCCGCGTTATGCGCGACCGCGACAGGCAGCGGCAGGTGGAACAAGACGTTGCTGATGCCGAGGGTGATTTGGGCCGCAAGGGCGATCAGCACCATTGCGGCCAAGCGCGTCATGCCAACCACTTTCAGTTGCCAGGCCAGCCCCAGCAGCACGAGCGTCACCAGCAACGCGCCGATGCGGTGAGTCAGATGGATCGCTGTGCGGGCATCACTGTCCAGTTGCCCGCCCAGGTAATTGGGGCCGATGTGTTGGGTCAGGTGAAAACCGTTGGCGAAATCAGCCGGTGGCAGCCATTGCCCATGGCAGGTCGGGAAGTCGATGCAAGCCACGGCTGCATAGTTGGAACTGACCCAGCCCCCGAGGGCGATTTGCAGGATTACCAGCAGCAACCCGGCCGTCGCCCAGTGCTGCAAACGCCGTGGCACGGTCAGCGCCGGCAGTACGCCGGACAGGCGCAAGGTCAGCAAAAACAGCAGGCTCAAGGTCGCAAAACCGCCGAGCAAATGCCCGGTCACCACCTGCGGCCAGAGCTTGAGCGTCACCGTCCACATGCCGAACGCCGCTTGGGCGATGACAACCACCAGCAGAAACAGCGGCAGCTTCACCGGTTGCCCCGGATGACGACGATGCACCCAGGCGCGACCGGCCAGCACTGAAATCAACAACCCGAGGGTGCCGGCGAAATAGCGGTGGACCATCTCGTTCCAGCCTTTGTGGGCTTCGACGGGTGCATCGGGAAAATGCAATTCGGCATGGGCCAGTTGGGCTTCGCTTTTCGGCACGCTGATAAAGCCGTAGCAACCCGGCCAGTCCGGGCAGCCGAGGCCGGCGTGGGTCAGGCGGGTGTAGGACCACAATCAGTGCCAGCAAGGTGGCAAACAGCGCGAGGCGAAATCCAGGTTTGGCCATGACGATGCCCTTATCCGATGTTCGACAGTTTCAGCAAATGACGCAGGTCGTTGAGCAGGTCCTTACCCTTCACCGTCGGGTCGTAGCGCAGCACCAGATTGCCGTGCGGGTCGATGATCCACAGTTGCGGTGCGGTTTTGCCTCCCGCTGTTTTGGTGAAAGTGGTCAGGTCCATTGGGTAGCGTTGCAGTTGCGGGTATTCGCGGGTCAGCTTGGCGTCGTAATCGGCCGCCAACGGTTGGGCCGCGGCCAGGGCGTGACTGGCACGCCCGGCATCGCGACCGAGGCCGATCTGGATCTGCCGCGCCAGATAAACCAGCTGCTGGCAGTCCACCGAACACTCCTTGGGCGCCGTGACCAGCAATTGCCAACGGTCCTCCTGCGCTTGCACGCCAAGGTCGGCGCGGGTCTGGCCGTTGCCGATCAGCTCGCCGTGATAACTGCGGCCTTCCGGCACCCAGAACTGCAACTTGTACATGCCCGTGGCGAGGATCATCGGACCGATCACCCCCAGCAGGATCAGCAATAACTGCAACCGGCCCTTGCGCCGACTCGCCGGCGTTTTCGCCTCAGACATGCTGGGTGGATTCATGGCCGCTCCCATGGTGTTTCTCCTTTGCGTTGTGCCAGCCGAGATAGAGATAAAGGCCGAACAGGGCGATCGACATGGCGAACCACTGCACGGCATAAGCGATATGTTTTTCCGGCCCCATGGCCACTACCGGCCAATCGGCCTGGTAGGACGCGGGGCCGGCTTCTGCGCGTAATTCGTAGGCAAAACCGTCACGGTCGAGCGCCGTCCACAGCTTGGCGGGTTCGACGGCAGTGATCAGTTGTGGCCAGGTGGCGGTGCTCGGGTCGGCGTGCAATTGGAAGGTGGCGCCGGGGGAGACGTAGACCCAGGCATCCAGGCTCAGGGCCTGAGTCGGTGTCGTGAACTGCGGCGGGGTACGCCGATCCGGCCACGGCAGCCAGCCGCGATTGACCAGCAACCAGAGCCCGGTCGCCTGGTCCTGAAACGGTTGCAGCAGTTCGACGCCGACCTTGCCGTCGCGCTGGCGGTTATCCAGCAGCAGGCTGTGTGCGGCATCGAACTGGCCGTGAATTTGAACCCGGCGAAAGGCTGGATCGTCGGTGTGTAGCAGCTCGGTGCTGGCCATCGGTTCAGCCGTGCGGCGCTCGGCGTAGCTGTGCAGCAGCGCGCTTTTCTCCGCGCCCCGGCTCAATTGCCAGAACCCCAGTGACACCAGCATGGGCAATAGAAGTGCGACCACCAGGGTCGGCACGATGCCCGGCCGGAAGCGCTTCATGGCGTCGCCAGAAAGTCGCTGGTTGCGATAGCTATACTCAAGTGCATCGCCTTTCCCCCGGAGTCCCACCATGCTCAAAGCAGCCATCGTCCTGGTTGTCAGCCTGTTCAGCGGCCTGTTTTTTCTGGTCAAGGACGACAGCAGCTCGAACCGCCTCGTCATTGCCTTGAGTGTTCGTGTTGCCCTGGCCGCTATCACCGTCGGCTTGATTGCCTGGGGTTTTTTCAGCGGCCAGTTGGTTTCTAGTGCGCCTTGGTAAAGCCTCAGAGCACGTAGACGAAAACGAACAGCCCGATCCACACCACGTCCACGAAGTGCCAATACCAACTCGCCGCTTCAAACGCGAACTGGTGCTCGTTATCGAAGTGCCCGCGCATGATCCGCATCAGCATCACAAACAGAATGATGGTGCCGATGGTCACGTGGGCGCCGTGGAACCCGGTGAGCATGAAGAACGTCGCGCCGTAGATGCCGGAACCCAGGGTCAGGCCCAGTTCGCGATAGGCGTGGATATATTCTTCGGCCTGAAAACCGAGGAACGCACAGCCGAGCAAGACAGTGATCGCCAGCCAGATTTTCAGCGCACCGCGATGGCCCTTTTTCAAAGCGTGGTGGGCGATGGTCACGGTGACGCTGGAGCTCACGAGCAATACGGTATTGAGCAGCGGCAGGCCCCAGGGGCTGATAACGTCCTTGGGTGCCGGGAAGAGTTTCGGATCCGGGTTGTTCAACAGCGGCCAAACGAACTCGAAGTTCGGCCACAGCATGTGCGCCAGGCCTTTCGCGCCTTCACCGCCGAGCGCCGGACCGGACACATGCCGCACATAAAACAGTGCACCGAAGAAGGCGATGAAGAACATCACCTCCGAAAAGATGAACCAGCTCATGCCCCAGCGGAACGAGCGATCCATCTGGGCGCTGTACAACCCGCTGCGACTTTCCTTGATTACCGTGCCGAACCAGCCGAACAGCATGTAAGCCAACAGCAGGCCGCCGACGAAAAAGATCAGCGGGCCGTGGGATTCCGGCCGCGCAGCCTTCAGGTCGTTGAACCAGGTGGCCAGGCCGAACACGGTGACGAACATGCCGACGGTGGCGATGATCGGCCATTTGCTCTGGGCCGGTACGTAATAGTGTTCATGTCTCCTTATCGGGCACGCTCAGCCGCCAGTGTTTACAGCTACCGGTGGATGTCGGGCGGTGATATCGAACAGCGTGTAGGACAGCGTCAGGTGCTTCACTTCCTTGGGCATGTCGCGGTCAACGATGAAACGTACCGGCATCTCGATCCGTTGACCGGGCTGCAGCACTTGCTGGGTAAAGCAGAAACATTCGGTCTTGTGGAAGTACGCTGCCGCGTTGCTGGGTGCGATGCTCGGCACTGCCTGGGCGCTCATCGGTTTGTCGGTCGGGTTGTGCGCGATAAAAATCATCTCGTTCACTGCCCCCGGGTTGGCCGTCAGTTCGTCACTTTTGGGATAGAAATCCCAGGACATGTCGGCGGAGTTGGTCGACAGGAACTGCACACGCACCTGTCGCGAAGTGTCGACCGTCTGCTCGCCCTCGTACTGCCCGGCGGTCTTGCCATTGATGCCGAACGCCTTGCACATCACGTCATAGATCGGCACCAGGGCAAACCCGAAGATAAACATCGCCACCACGACCAGCAGCAGGCGGGTGACGAGTTTTTTCATCGAAATCGAATCAGCCATGGTTTCCAACCTCTTCGCCGAACCCTGTGGGAGCGAGCCTGCTCGCGAAGCAAACACCGCGGTTTAACAGGCAGACCGCGTCATCGTTCTTCGCGAGCAGGCTCGCTCCCACATAGGTTTGTGTGTTCATTTCACTTCCGGCGGCGTAGTGAAGGTGTGATACGGCGCTGGTGACGGGATGCTCCACTCCAGGCCTTCCGCGCCATCCCACGGTTTGGCGGGTGCTGGCGGGCCGCCGCGGATGGTCTTGATTACGATGAACAGGAAGAAGATCTGCGTGGCGCCGAACATGAACGCACCAATCGACGACACCATGTTGAAGTCGGCGAATTGCAGGTTGTAGTCCGGAATCCGCCGCGGCATGCCCGCCAGGCCCACGAAGTGCATCGGGAAGAACGCC
>LNAP01003360.1_pt1 | contig 16449 bp, 30 predicted proteins | sample 602601 | NCBI WGS metagenome assembly LNAP01 (sample SAMN02440304, study PRJNA202911) | soil metagenome | biome: Subtropical and temperate rainforests or woodlands; isolation source: soil samples (1 kg each in a 20% v/v slurry with milli Q water) were... ... | reverse complement strand
ACGTGAACGTGGGCACGATCGGTCACGTGGATCACGGTAAGACGACGCTGACGGCGGCGCTGACCAAGATCGGCGCGGAGCGTTTTGGCGGGGAATTCAGGGCCTACGACCAGATCGACAACGCGCCGGAAGAGCGGGCGCGCGGCATCACCATTGCGACCGCGCACGTTGAGTACGAGTCCCCGAACCGTCACTACGCGCACGTCGACTGCCCCGGCCATGCCGACTACGTGAAGAACATGATCACCGGCGCGGCGCAGATGGACGGCGCCATCCTGGTGGTGTCGGCGGCCGACGGCCCGATGCCGCAGACCCGCGAGCACATCCTGTTGGCGCGCCAGGTGGGCGTGCCGTACATCGTCGTGTTCCTGAACAAGGCCGACATGGTCGACGACCCGGAACTGCTCGAACTGGTCGAGATGGAAGTGCGCGAGCTGCTGACCCAGTACGGCTTCCCGGGCGACGACACGCCGATCGTGACCGGCAGTGCGCTGAAGGCCCTCGAAGGCGACCAGAGCGAGATCGGCGTGCCGGCCATCCTGAAGCTGGTGGATGCGCTCGACAACTACATCCCGCAGCCGGAGCGGGCCATCGACGGTGCGTTCCTGATGCCGGTCGAGGACGTGTTCTCGATCTCCGGTCGCGGCACCGTAGTGACCGGTCGCATCGAGCGGGGCATCGTCAAGGTCGGCGACGAGATCGAGATCGTGGGCATGCGCCCGACCATCAAGACCACCTGCACCGGTGTCGAGATGTTCCGCAAGCTGCTGGATCAGGGCCAGGCGGGCGACAACGTGGGCGTGCTGCTGCGCGGCACCAAGCGGGACGAAGTCGAGCGTGGGCAAGTGCTGTGCAAGCCCGGCTCGATCACCCCGCACACCAAGTTCGAGGCCGAGGTGTACATCCTGTCCAAGGAAGAGGGTGGGCGTCACACGCCGTTCTTCAAGGGCTACCGTCCGCAGTTCTATTTCCGCACCACCGACGTGACCGGCAGCTGCGAGCTGCCGGCGGGCACCGAGATGGTGATGCCGGGTGACAACGTGAACCTGCAGGTATCGCTGATCACGCCGATCGCGATGGACGACGGCCTGCGGTTTGCGATCCGCGAGGGCGGCCGCACGGTCGGCGCCTGATCGAGTAAGCACCATGGCCGGACAGAAGATTCGCATCCGTTTGAAATCCTTCTCGCATCAGCTGATCGACAAGTCGGCGCGCGAGATCGTCGACACTGCCAAGCGTACCGGCTCGCGCGTGCACGGGCCGATCCCGCTGCCGGTGAAGATCGAACGCTTTACCCTGTTGCGCTCGCCGCACAAGGACAAGGATTCGCGCGACCAGTTCGAGATTCGCACCCACAAGCGGTTGATGGACATCATCGACCCGACCGAGAAGACGGTGGATGCGCTGATGAATCTGGATCTGGCCGCTGGCGTGGACGTGCATATCAAGCTCAGCTGACGGCCGTGGGCAGACCCCGCCCAAGGGTGGGGTCGCAGCCCGGGCGATTTGGATAACAGGCAAGGGAACCAGGCATGGCCATTGGTTTGGTGGGCCGCAAATGCGGCATGACACGAGTATTTACGCCGGAAGGCGCCGGCGTACCGGTGACGGTGATTGACGTGTCCAACAATCGCGTGGTGCAGGTGCGCACCGCCGAGGTGGACGGCTATCGGGCCGTGCAGGTGTCCCGCGGCAGCAAGCGCGCGGCGCTGGTCGACAAGGCCCTGGCCGGGCATTACGCCAAGGCCGGAGTCGAGCCCGGGCGCAGCCTGACCGAGTTGCGCCTGCCCGACGGCGTGGACGACGAGTTGTCCGTCGGCGACACCCTGGCTCCCGATCAGTTCGAAGCCGGCCAGATGGTCAGCGTGACCGGCGTGACGCGCGGCCGGGGTTTCACCGGCACCGTGGCGCGCTGGGGTTTTCGGGGCGGCGATGCCACGCATGGCAATTCGTTGTCGCACCGTGCGCCTGGGTCCATCGGTCAGAACCAGACGCCGGGCCGCGTGTTTCCGGGCAAGAAGATGGCCGGCCATGCCGGCGATGTGCAGCGTACACAGCGCAACCTCGAGGTGATCAAGGTCGACGCGCAGCGCGGTCTGCTGCTGATCAAGGGCGCGGTGCCGGGCGCGGTAGGCGGAGAGTTGATCGTGCGCCCGATCGTGACCGGCAAAAAGGCAGGGGCCTGACATGGAACTGGCAGTGACAGCGGTGCAGGGCGCCGGCGGCAGCGTGGAGCTGGCCGATGCCGTGTTCGACCGGCCGTTCAACGAGGGTCTGGTACATCAGATGGTGGTGGCCTTCATGGCCAATGCCCGCCAGGCGGACGCCAAACAGAAGACCCGCACCGAAGTGCGCGGCGGTGGCCGCAAGCCCTGGAAGCAGAAGGGCAGTGGCCGGGCCCGCGCCGGCAGCATCCGCAGCCCACTGTGGCGCGGCGGCGGCAAGGTGTTCCCGGCCGGCGGCGAGAACTACAGCCAGAAGCTGAACAAGAAGATGTACCGCGCCGGCATGCGCAGCATTTTCTCGGAGTTGCTGCGGCTGGGTCGCTTGCAGCTGGTGGATGGCTTTGCGCTGGAGGCGCCCAAGACGCGCGCTCTGGTCGGTCGACTGGAACAGTTGCAGATCCCGACCGGACATCTGCTGCTGGTGGTTGACGAGCTGAGCGCCGAGCTGGCGCTGGCTTCGCGCAACCTGGTTGGCGTCGAGGCCTGCGAAGTGCAGGACCTGAACCCGCTGGCGCTGATCTGGGCCGAGCGGATCGTGATGACTGCCGATGCGGCGCGCGCCGTCGAGGAGTGGCTGCAGTGAACGAAGCGAAACTGTTCGAGATCATCCGCGCCCCGCACATTTCCGAGAAGGGCACGCGGGTCGCCGAGAAGCACCGCCAGATCGTGTTCAAGGTGGCGCTGGACGCTAGCAAGGACGAAATCCGCGCCGCGGTCGAGCATGCTTTCTCGGTGAAGGTGCAGGCCGTGCGCACGCTGCGCGTGAAGGGCAAGCCCAAGCGCCAGGGGCACCGCAAGGACTGGAAGAAGAGCTATGTGACGCTCGCTCCCGGCCACGATATCGACTTCACCGGGGTTGCCTGACAGGCACCCAAGGAACGCCGGAACAGCATCATGGCAGTAGTCAAGAGAAAACCAACCTCGCCGGGCCGCCGCTTCGTCGTGAGCGTGGTCACGCCCGAGTTGCACAAGGGCGCGCCCTACGCGCCGCTGGTGGTGGCCAAGCAGCGCACCGGTGGCCGCAACAGTGACGGCCGCATCACCACCCGGCATCAGGGCGGCGGTCACAAGCAGCGCTATCGCATCGTCGATTTCCGGCGCGACAAGGACGGCATTCCGGCGCGCGTCGAGCGCCTGGAATACGACCCCAATCGCACTGCGCACCTGGCGCTGCTGCTGTATGCGGACGGCGAGCGTCGCTACATCATCGCCCCCAAGGGCGTGAGCGCCGGCAGCAAGCTGATGTCCGGCGCGCAGGCGCCGATCGAGGCCGGCAACACGCTGCCGCTGCGAAACGTGCCGGTCGGCAGCACAGTGCACTGTGTGGAACTGAAAGTCGGCAAGGGTGCCCAGCTGGCGCGAAGCGCCGGCACTTCGGTGCAGCTGCTGGCCCGCGAGGGCGATTCGGTGACGCTGCGCCTGAAGTCCGGCGAAATTCGGCGCGTGGCTGCCGATTGCCGGGCGACGCTCGGTGAAGTGGGCAACGGCGAGCATTCGCTGCGCTCGCTGGGCAAGGCCGGCGCCACCCGCTGGCGCGGCATCCGCCCGACGGTGCGCGGCGTGGCCATGAACCCGGTCGACCATCCGCACGGCGGTGGCGAGGGGCGCACCTCCGGCGGGCGCCACCCAGTTTCGCCATGGGGTGTGCCGACCAAGGGTTTTAAGACCCGCAAGAACAAGCGTACCAGCGGCCAGATCGTGCGCCGGCGCAGTGTCAAGTAAGGACAGGACGGAGCCAGACTCGTGCCAAGATCTGTAAAGAAGGGACCGTTCGTCGATCTGCATCTGATGCAGAAGGTCGAACAGATAGTCGCCAGTGGCGGCAGCCGCAGGCCGATCAAGACCTGGTCGCGGCGTTCCACCGTGCTGCCGGACATGGTCGGCCTGACCTTTGCCGTGCACAACGGGCGCCAGCATGTGCCGGTGGTGGTCAACGAAAACATGGTCGGCCACAAGCTGGGCGAGTTCGTGCCCACGCGCACCTATCGCGGCCATGTGGCCGACCGCAAGACGCGCTGAGGCAGTCATGGAAACCTTTGCTTTGATGCGCAATGCGCACATTTCCGCCCAGAAGGGGCGGCTGGTGGCCGACCAGGTGCGTGGCATGCCGGTCGACAAGGCGCTGCAGCTGCTGCTGCACAGCACCAAGAAGGCGGCGCACCTGGTCAAGAAGGTGGTCGAGTCGGCCATTGCCAATGCCGAGCACAACAACGGCGCCGACGTGGACGAGCTGCGCATCGCGGCCGTGTGCGTGGACGAAGGCCCGTCGATGAAGCGCTTCCATGCCCGCGCGCGCGGTCGTGGCAACCGGATCACGAAGCGGACCTGTCACATCAAGGTCGTCGTCAGCGACCAGAAAAAGGCCAAGGGCTAACGCACATGGGACAGAAAGTTCACCCGACCGGCATTCGCCTGGGCATCTCCAAGGATCACAACTCGCGCTGGTATGCGCAGGGCCGAACCTTTGCCGAGAACCTGAATGCGGATATCGCCGTGCGCGCGCTGCTGCGCAAGCATCTGGCGCATGCCTCGGTCAGCCGGATCGAAATCGAGCGGCCGGCTCAAAACGCCCGCGTGGTCATCCACACCGCGCGTCCGGGTATCGTGATCGGCAAGAAGGGCGACGACATCGAGAAGCTGCGTCGGCTGGTTGGCGAGCGGATGGGCATCCCGGTGCACATCAGCGTCGAGGAAATCCGCCGTCCGGAGCTGGATGCCTACCTGGTGGCCGAGAGCGTGGCCCAGCAGCTTGAGCGGCGCATCATGTTCCGCCGTGCCATGCGCCGGGCGGTGACCAATGCCATGCGCCTGCATGCGCAGGGCATCCGCATCAACGTCGGCGGCCGCCTGAACGGCGCCGAGATTGCGCGCAGCGAGTGGTACCGCGAGGGTCGGGTACCGCTGCACACCTTCCGCGCCAACATCGATTACGGCACCGCCGAGGCCAAGACCACGTACGGCATCATCGGCGTCAAGGTCTGGATTTATAAGGGTGACGGGGCGGAGGGCGCTGACGGCGCCCACGCACCGGGCGCTTGAAGTAACAGGAAAGCACCATGTTGCAGCCTAAGCGGACCAAATTCCGCAAACAGTTCAAGGGTCGTAACCGGGGTCTGGCCCTGGTCGGCAACGCCGTCAGTTTCGGCGAGTTCGGCCTCAAGGCGGTCAGCCGCGGCCGCATCACCGCCCGGCAGATCGAGGCGGCGCGTCGCGCCATCAGCCGTCACGTGCGTCGCGGCGGCAAGATCTGGATCCGCATCTTCCCGGACAAGCCGATCTCGCAGAAGCCGGCCGAAGTCCGCATGGGCAACGGCAAGGGCAACCCGGAGTACTACGTGGCTGAGATCCAGCCCGGCAAGGTGCTCTACGAAATCAACGGCGTCGACGAAGTGTTGGCCCGCGAGGCGTTCACCCTGGCTGCAGCGAAGCTGCCGCTGAAGTGCACGTTCGTGGCGCGCCAGGTCGGCGCCTGAGGAGCACATCCATGAAAGCATCTGAACTCCGCGCCAAGGACGTCGACGGCCTCCAGAAGGAGATCGGCGACCTGCTCAAGGCTCACTTCGGCCTGCGCATGCAGAAGGCCACGCAGAACCTGAGCAACCACACCCAGCTGGGCAACACGCGTCGCGACATCGCTCGCGCCAAGACCGTGCTGGCCCAGAAGAAGAAGGAATCCAAGAAATGAGCGAGCAGCAAGCCACCGCCGCCGCAGCGGCCGACAAGCCGGCGAAGAACACTCGCACGCTGGTCGGCAAGGTCGTCAGCGACAAGCGCAGCAAGACCATCACCGTGCAGATCGAACGCCGCACCAAGCACGAGCTGTACGGCAAGATCGTTGCGAAGTCGAGCAAGTACCACGCGCACGACGAGAACAACGAGTACAAGATGGGCGACGTCGTCGAGATCGCGGAAACCCGCCCGATCTCCAAGACCAAGGCCTGGACCGTGACCCGTCTCGTCCAGAAGGCGATCGTGGTCTAAGCCACCGCACCCGCGTCGAACGGTCGGAACGCTGATACTGGCTTCCGGCCGTTTTTCCTTTCAGAGCACTTCAGGAGACTCACATGTTGAAAGTTGGCGACAAGCTTCCCGCGGGCAGCCTCTCGGAATTCGTCGAAGTCGAGGGCAACGGTTGCACGCTCGGCCCGAACAGCTTCGACCTCGAGAAGGCGACGGCCGGCAAGAAGATCGCGATCTTCGCGTTGCCCGGCGCCTACACGCCGACCTGCTCGGCCAAGCACGTGCCGGGCTACGTCGAGAAGGCGGACGAGCTGAAGGCGGCGGGCGTGGATGAGATCTGGTGCGTCTCGGTCAACGACGCGTTCGTCATGGGCGCCTGGGGCCGCGACCAGCACACGGCAGGCAAGGTGCGCATGATGGCCGACGGCAGCGCCGAGTTCGCCAAGGCCACCGGGCTGACGCTCGACCTGACCGCGCGGGGCATGGGGCTGCGCTCGAACCGCTATTCGATGCTCGTCGTCGACGGCGTCGTCAAGACGCTCAACGTCGAGGCGCCGGGCAAGTTCGAGGTGAGCGGTGCCGACACGATGCTGCAGCAGGCCAAACAAGCGCTGGCTTGAGGGCATTTGACGCAGTGCGCAAAAGTACTGCATAATCTAAGACTTCGCCGAAATCGGCTGCGGTTCGCACGAACTGGCAAGCGATTTCGGATCTGACGATTCTTTGCCCGAACGGGCCCAAGACTGCCGCACTCACTCTGACTCCAGAGCGGTGCCGCAAGTTGGGGACAGGACAACATGATTCAAATGCAATCGCGGCTCGACGTCGCGGACAACACTGGCGCTAAGTCCGTCATGTGCATCAAGGTGCTGGGCGGCTCCAAGCGCCGTTACGCCGCCATCGGTGACGTGATCAAGGTCAGCATCAAGGAAGCCGCGCCGCGCGGTCGCGTGAAGAAGGGCGAGGTCTACAGCGCCGTCGTCGTTCGCACCGCCAAGGGCGTGCGCCGCCAGGACGGCTCGCTCGTCAAGTTCGACGGCAACGCCGCCGTGCTGCTGAACGCCAAGCTCGAGCCGATCGGCACGCGCATCTTCGGGCCGGTGACGCGCGAACTGCGCACCGAGCGCTTCATGAAGATCGTGTCGCTCGCGCCTGAAGTGCTCTGAGCCGCTTTTTGCCAGAGAACACCCCAGAGATACAGGACAGGCCATGAACAAGATTCGCAAGGGCGACCAGGTCATCGTGTTGACCGGCCGCGACAAGGGCAAGCGCGGCGCCGTGCTGCAGCGCGTCGACGAAGAGCGCATCGTCGTCGAGGGCGTGAACGTGGTGAAGAAGCACGTCAAGCCGAACCCGATGAAGGGCACCACCGGCGGCGTCGTCGACAAGACTTTGTCGATCCACCAGTCGAACGTGGCGATCTTCAACGCCGCCACCGGCAAGGCCGACCGCGTCGGCATCAAGCTGGGCACCGACGACAAGACGAACAAGGTCACGCGTGTGCGTGTGTTCAAGTCGAGCGGCGCCGAGATCAAGGCCTAAGGGACACATCAATCATGGCAAAGCAACAAGCCGCCGGCAGTTCCAAAGGCACGGGCAACAACTCTCCCGCCCCGAAGGTCGCGCGCCTTCAGGCGGTCTTCCGCGACAAGATCACGCCCGAGCTGGTCGAGAAGTTCGGCTACAAGTCGCCGATGCAGGTGCCGCGCATCACCAAGATCACTCTGAACATGGGTGTCTCGGAAGCAGTGTCGGACAAGAAGGTCATGGACCACGCGGTCAGCGACCTGACCAAGATCGCCGGCCAGAAGCCGGTCGTCACGAAGTCGAAGAAGGCGATCGCCGGCTTCAAGATTCGCGACGGCGTGCCCATCGGCTGCATGGTCACGCTGCGTGGCGTGCAGATGTACGAATTCCTGGATCGTTTCGTGACGATCGCGCTGCCCCGCGTGCGCGACTTCCGCGGCATCTCGGGTCGTGCGTTCGACGGTCGCGGCAACTACAACATCGGCGTCAAGGAACAGATCATCTTCCCTGAAGTCGACTACGACAAGATCGACGTGCTGCGTGGCCTGAACATCAGCATCACCACGACGGCGAAGAACGACGAAGAGGCCAAGGCGCTTCTGACCGCGTTCAAGTTCCCGTTCAAGAACTGAAGGACCGAGCCCGTGGCCAAAACCTCCCTCATCCAGCGCGAACTCAAGCGCACCCAGCTCGTCGCCAAGTACGCGAAGAAGTACGCGGAGCTCAAGGGCGCCGCCAACGACGCGAAGAAGTCCGACGAAGAGCGCTACGCCGCCCGCCTCGAGCTGCAGAAGCTCCCGCGCAACGCCTACCCGACGCGCCAGCGCAACCGCTGCGAGCTGACCGGTCGCCCGCGTGGCACCTTCCGCAAGTTCGGTCTCGGCCGCAACAAGATTCGCGAACTGGCGTTCAAGGGTGACATCCCTGGCGTCGTCAAGGCCAGCTGGTAATCCGGCGCCTGATCAGGAGATATTTCCCATGAGCATGAGTGATCCTATCGCCGACATGCTGACCCGCATCCGCAACGCGCAGATGGTTCAGAAGGTCAGTGTGGTGATGCCGGCGTCGAAGCTGAAGACCGCGATCGCCGAGGTGTTGAAAGCCGAGGGCTACATCGACGGCTTCGCGATCGAAGGCGAGCCGACCAAGCCGCAGCTGAAGATTGGCCTGAAGTACTACGCCGGCAAGCCGGTGATCGAGCACATCGAGCGCGTCAGCCGCCCCGGGCTGCGCGTCTACAAGGGTCGCCACGACATCCCGAACGTGATGAACGGTCTGGGTGTGGCGATCGTGACCACGCCGAAGGGCGTGATGACGGACCGCAAGGCGCGCCAGGCCGGTATCGGCGGCGAAGTGCTCTGCTACGTGTCCTAAGGAGTAACGGCCATGTCTCGCGTAGGAAAAATGCCGCTGCCGCTCCCCAAGGGTGTGGATGTGTCGGTCACCGCTGAGCAGATCAGCGTCAAGGGCGCGATGGGCACGCTGGTGCGTCCCGTCAACAGCCTGGTCACGATCAAGAACGAGGACGGCAAGCTGAACTTCGCCCCGGCGAACGAAAGCGTCGAGGCCGATGCGATGTCCGGCACGATGCGTGCGCTGGTCTCGAACATGGTCAACGGCGTCAGCAAGGGCTTCGAGAAGAAGCTGTCGCTGGTGGGCGTGGGCTTCCGCGCCGCCGCCGCCGGCAGCAAGCTGAACCTGCAGATCGGCTTCTCACACCCGGTCGCCAAGGACATGCCCGAAGGCGTGAAGGTGGCGTGCCCGACCCAGACCGAAATCGTCATCTCCGGTTCCGACCGCCAGGTGGTGGGCCAGATCGCCGCGGAAGTCCGCGCGATCCGTCCGCCGGAGCCCTACAAGGGCAAGGGCATTCGCTACGTCGGCGAAAAGGTCGTCATCAAAGAGACCAAGAAGAAATAAGGGGCGCATGACATGTCACTGAACAAGAAAGATCAGCGCGTTCGTCGCTCCCGCCAGACCCGCGCACGCATCGCCGTGCAGCGCGTCGCGCGTCTGTCGGTGTACCGCACCAACCTGCACATCTACGCCAGCGTCATCTCCGACGACGGCGCCAAGGTGCTGGCCAGCGCGTCGACCGCCGAAGCCGACATCCGCAAGGAACTGGGCGCCGTGGGCAAGGGCGGCAACGTCGCTGCCGCCACGCTCATCGGCAAGCGCATCGCCGAGAAGGCCAAGGCCGCAGGCATCGACAAGGTGGCGTTCGACCGCGCAGGTTTTGCGTACCACGGCCGCGTCAAGGCGCTGGCCGAAGCCGCTCGCGAAGCCGGCTTGCAGTTCTAAGGAATCGAGATGGCAAAGTTTCAACCCCGCGTCCAGGACGAAGGTCGTGACGACGGTCTGAAGGAAAAGATGATCGCGGTCAACCGCGTCACCAAGGTCGTGAAGGGTGGCCGCACGCTGTCGTTCGCCGCCTTGACCGTGGTCGGCGACGGCGACGGCCGCATCGGCATGGGCAAGGGCAAGGCCAAGGAAGTCCCGGTCGCCGTGACCAAGGCGATGGACTCGGCCCGCCGCAACCTGTTCAAGGTCGCGCTGAAGAACGGCACGATCCAGCACAAGGTGATCGGCGAGCACGGCGCGTCGCGCGTCCTGATGGCGCCGGCGAAGCCGGGTGACGGCATCATCGCCGGCGGCCCGATGCGCGCCGTCTTCGAGGTGATGGGCGTGACCGACATTGTCTGCAAGAGCCTGGGCTCGTCGAACCCGTACAACCTGGTTCGCGCCACGCTCGACGCGCTGAAGAACACCAGCACCCCGGCCGAGATCGCTGCGAAGCGCGGGCTGACGGTCGAAGAGCTGTTCGGCTGAGCCGTTCGAGCAGGAGAAACACGATGGCAAACAAGCAATCCGCGTCCAGCGAAGCCAAGAGCACGCTGACCGTCAAGCTGGTCCGCAGCATCGCCGGCACGCGCGAGTCGCACCGCGCGACCGTGCGCGGCCTGGGCCTGCGCAAGCTCAACAGCGAGTTCACGCTCGAAGACACGCCGGCCGTGCGCGGCATGATCAACAAGGTGTCGTACCTGGTGAAGGTGCTCTGAACATGGAACTCAATACCATCAAGCCGGCCGCCGGCTCGAAGCACGCCAAGCGTCGCGTCGGTCGCGGCATCGGCTCGGGCCTGGGCAAGACCGCCGGGCGTGGCCACAAGGGTCAGAAGTCGCGCTCGGGCGGCTTCCACAAGGTCGGCTTCGAAGGCGGCCAGATGCCGTTGCAGCGTCGCCTGCCCAAGCGCGGCTTCAAGTCGCACCTGCTCAAGTTCAACGCCGAGATCAGCCTGACCGACCTGCAGAAGCTCGGCGTGGGCGAAGTCGACATCCTCACGCTGAAGCAAGCCGGCCTGGTCGGCGAGCTGGCCAAGGTCGTCAAGGTGATCAAGTCGGGCGAGCTGACCTCGGCCGTGGTGCTCAAGGGCATCGGCGCCACCGCGGGCGCCAAGGCGGCGATCGAAGCGGCAGGCGGCTCGATCGCCTGAAGGCCGTCGACCTGAATCTCTAGGACATCCGTGGCAACCAACGCGAATCAACTGGCGAAGAGCGGCAAGTTCGGCGACCTCCGTCGCCGCTTGACGTTCCTGCTGCTCGCGCTCGTGGTCTACCGCGTCGGTGCGCACATTCCCGTGCCCGGCATCGACCCGGACCAGCTGCGCCAGCTGTTCAACAGCCAGGCCGGTGGCATCCTCAGCCTGTTCAACATGTTCTCGGGCGGCGCGCTCTCGCGCTTCACCGTGTTCGCGCTGGGCATCATGCCGTACATCTCCGCGTCGATCATCATGCAGTTGATGACGTACGTGGTGCCGACGCTCGAGGCGCTGAAGAAGGAAGGCGAATCCGGCCGCCGCAAGATCACGCAGTACACCCGCTACGGCACGCTCGGCCTCGCGCTGTTCCAGGCGCTGGCCATCGCCACCGCGCTCGAGGGCTCGCCGGGTCTGGTGATCTCGCCGGGCTTCGGCTTCCGCATGACCGCGGTCGTCAGCCTGGTGGCCGGCACGATGTTCCTGATGTGGCTGGGCGAGCAGATCACCGAACGCGGCCTGGGCAACGGCATCTCGATCCTGATCTTCGCCGGCATCGCCGCGGGGCTGCCGGGCGCGCTCGGCCAGTTCGGCACGCTGGTGAGCCAGGGTTCGATGAGCATCGTCGCCGCGCTGTTCATCACGCTGCTCGTGTTCGGCGTGACCTTCGCGGTCGTGTTCGTCGAGCGGGGTCAGCGCAAGATCCTCGTCAATTACGCCAAGCGCCAGGTCGGCAACAAGGTCTACGGCGGGCAGTCGTCGCACCTGCCGCTGAAGCTGAACATGTCGGGCGTGATTCCGCCGATCTTCGCGTCGTCGATCATCCTGCTGCCGGCCACCGCGGTGGGCTGGTTCGCCACCGGCGACAGCTTCCGCTGGCTGAAGGACGTGGCCGACCTGCTGCGCCCGGGTCAGCCGATCTACGTGATGCTGTATGCCGCCGCGATCGTGTTCTTCTGCTTCTTCTACACCGCACTGGTCTTCAACAGCCGCGAGACGGCCGACAACCTGAAGAAGAGCGGCGCATTCATTCCCGGCATCCGACCGGGCGACCAGACGGCGCGTCACATCGACCGCATCCTGTCGCGCCTGACGCTGGCCGGCGCGATCTACATCACGCTGGTCTGCCTGCTGCCGGAGTTCCTGGTGCTGAAGTACAACGTGCCGTTCAATTTCGGCGGCACATCCCTGCTGATCATCGTCGTCGTGACGATGGACTTCTGGGCCCAGGTGCAAAGCTACGTGATGAGCCAGCAGTACGAGTCTCTGCTCAAGAAGGCCAACTTCAAAGCGAGCTGAACGGACTACATGGCAAAAGACGATGTGATTCAGATGCAGGGCGAGATTCTCGAGAATCTGCCCAATGCAACGTTCCGAGTGAAGCTGGAAAACGGGCACGTCGTGCTCGGCCACATCTCCGGCAAGATGCGCATGCACTACATCCGCATCCTGCCGGGAGACAAGGTCACTGTCGAGTTGACGCCCTACGACCTGAGCCGAGCACGCATCGTGTTCCGGGCCAAGTAGTAGCGGCATTTAGGTTCAGGAGAAGAGAATGAAAGTCGCAGCATCGGTCAAGAAAATGTGCCGCAATTGCAAGGTGATCCGTCGCAAGGGCGTCGTGCGCGTCATTTGCACCGACCCGCGTCACAAGCAGCGTCAAGGTTAAGAGAGAACGAACATGGCACGTATTGCTGGTATCAACATTCCGCCGCACAAGCACACCGAAATCGGTCTGACTTCGATCTACGGCATCGGCCGCACCACGGCCCAGAAGATCTGCACGAACAGCAATGTGCCGTTCGATCGCAAGGTCAAGGACCTGACCGACACCGATCTCGAGAAGATCCGGGAAGAGATCGGCCGCCTGACGATCGAGGGCGACCTGCGTCGCGAGATGTCGATCAACATCAAGCGCCTGATGGACCTGGGTTGCTATCGTGGCTTCCGCCATCGCCGTGGCCTGCCGGTTCGCGGCCAGCGCACCAAGACGAACGCCCGCACCCGCAAGGGCCCGCGCAAGTCGGGCGTCGTGAAGAAGTGATCTGACGCTGTCGTCACATCGCATCTAAGGATTAGTAAAGGTCAACATGGCTAAGTCACCCGTCAACACCGCCGCCCAGCGCGTGCGCAAGAAAGTCCGCAAGAACGTTGCGGACGGTGTCGCGCACGTCCACGCGTCGTTCAACAACACGATCATCACGATCACCGACCGTCAGGGCGGCGCGCTGTCCTGGGCGTCGAGCGGTGGCCAGGGCTTCAAGGGCTCGCGCAAGAGCACGCCGTTCGCTGCGCAGGTCGCTGCCGAAGTGGCCGGCCGCGCGGCGCAAGACCAGGGCATCAAGAACCTCGACGTGCGCATCAAGGGCCCGGGCCCGGGTCGCGAGTCGTCGGTGCGCGCGCTGGCTTCGCTCGGCATTCGCATCAATTCGATCTCCGACGTGACGCCGGTGCCGCACAACGGCTGCCGTCCGCAGAAGCGCCGTCGCATCTGAGGTCGACCTGTTTCGTCGTCGGCAAGGCCTTCCAGGCCTGGCCGACTTTTTCACTTCTGTCGTCGCACCCGCGTGCGGAAGTCGAAGCCCACCGTCTGAGCGCACAAAACAACACTCGCCAGACTCGCGCAAGCTCCAGTGAGCCTGCGTCAGATTGAACCAAGGACATCAACGTGGCACGTTTTCTAGGCCCCAAGGGCAAACTCTCCCGCCGTGAAGGCACCGACCTGTTCCTGAAGAGCGCGCGCCGCCCGATCGGGGACAAGGTCAAGTTCGACAGCAAGCCCGGCCAGCACGGCCGCACCTCGGGCACCCGCACGTCCGACTTCGGCCTGCAGCTGCGCGAGAAGCAGAAGGTCAAGCGCATGTACGGCATCCTGGAGCGCCAGTTCCGCCGCTACTTCGCCGAGGCCGAGCGCCGCAAGGGCAACACCGGCTCGAACCTGCTGACGCTGCTCGAGTCGCGCCTGGACAACGTCGTCTACCGCATGGGCTTCGGCTCGACCCGCGCCGAAGCGCGCCAGATGGTGTCGCACAAGTCGATCACCGTGAACGGCGCGTCGGTGAACATCGCCTCGTACCTCGTCAAGCCGGGCGATGTCGTCGCGGTGCGCGAGAAGTCGAAGAAGCAGCTGCGCATCATCGATGCGGTCAAGCTCGCCGAAGGCCAGGGCATGCCCAACTGGGTGACCGTGGACGCGACCAAGCTCGAAGGCATCTTCAAGAAGGCGCCGGACCGCGACGAGTTCGGTGCCGACATCAAGGAAGCGCTGATCGTCGAACTCTATTCGCGTTAAGCGAGGCAGCGCGACCGGGGCTGGCGTTCGCCGCCGCCCCCTCCTGGCTTTCGGTTGTTGTGCTTTGCCGGGCACACAGCAACGACTCTCTCGCCCGGCGCTGTGTCTGTCAGCCTTATCGGTGTAACGAGCCGAGGGTATTGAGACGAACAGGACTTCAATGCAAACCAATCTGCTGAAACCCAAAGCCATCAATGTGGAGCCGCTCGGCGGCAACCGCGCCAAGGTCACGCTCGAGCCGTTCGAGCGCGGCTACGGCCACACGCTGGGCAACGCGCTGCGCCGCGTGCTGCTGTCGTCGATGGTCGGCTACGCGCCCACCGAGGTGACGATCGCCGGCGTGCTGCACGAGTACTCGGCCATCGACGGCGTGCAGGAAGACGTCGTTCACATCATGCTGAACCTCAAGGGCGTGGTGTTCCGCCTGCACAACCGCGATGAAGTCACGCTGGTCCTGCGCAAGGAAGGCGAGGGCCCGGTCACGGCCGGCGACATCCAGACCCCGCACGACGTGGAGATCATCAACCCCGAGCACGTCATCGCGCACCTGTCGCACGGCGGCAAGCTCGACATGCAGATCAAGGTCGAGAAGGGCCGCGGCTACGTGCCGGGCACGATGCGCCGCTACGGCGACGAGCCGACCAAGTCGATCGGCCGCATCGTTCTCGACGCGTCGTTCTCGCCGGTGGCTCGCGTGAGCTACACGGTGGAGTCGGCCCGCGTCGAACAGCGCACCGACCTCGACAAGCTGGTGATGGAGATCAACACCAACGGCGCGATCACGCCCGAGGAAGCGATCCGCAACTCGGCCAAGATCCTGGTCGAGCAGCTGATGGTGTTCGCGCAGCTCGAAGGCGAGATCAGCTCGTTCGCCGACGCGCCGGTGGCACGCAACACGCAGTTCGATCCGATTCTGCTGCGCCCGGTCGACGAGCTCGAGCTGACGGTGCGTTCGGCCAACTGCCTGAAGGCCGAGAACATCTACTACATCGGCGACCTGATCCAGCGCACCGAGACCGAGCTGCTCAAGACCCCGAACCTGGGTCGCAAGTCGCTCAACGAGATCAAGGAAGTGCTGGCATCGCGCGGGCTCACGCTCGGCGCGCGGCTGGAGAACTGGCCCCCGCAGGGCCTCGACAAGCGATAAGCCGCTCGTCATGTGCACACCCCAGTACCTGATACGGCTGGGGTCGATAAGTTAGTCAGAAAGGAAACAGCACCATGCGCCACCGTCACGGACTCCGCAAACTCAACCGCACCAGCGAGCATCGCCAGGCAATGCTGCGCAACATGTGCAATTCGCTGCTGCAGCACGAAGCGATCAAGACCACGGTCCCCAAGGCCAAGGAACTGCGTCGCGTCGTCGAGCCGCTGATCACGCTCGCCAAGGAAGCGACGCTGGCGAACCGCCGCCTCGCCTTCGACCGCACCCGCGATCGCGACATCGTCACCAAGCTGTTCAACGAACTGGGCCCGCGCTACAAGGCGCGCCCGGGCGGCTACACCCGCATCCTGAAGATGGGCTTCCGCGTCGGCGACAACGCGCCGATGGCGTTCGTCGAACTGGTGGACCGCCCGGAACCCGCGGCCACCGACACCGTCGCCGAGGCGTAAGCTCCGGCGCGAGTTCGCACCGTCACCCGAGGGGCCAGCATCTGCTGGCCCTTCTGCATTGAAAGGCCGCAACCCCGTCGGCCGACCGAGGTCATCCAGGCATCGCGGAGAATCAGGCTTCCATGCGCAACCGACCGTTCCTGTTCCCGTTTTCGTGGCTCCGCGGCATGGCCGCGGCGCTCGCCGTGTTCGCGGGCAGCCTGCACGCGCAGGCGGCCGACGACTTCCTGGACCCCGAGGTCGCGTTCAAGCTGGCGGCGCGGGCCGTCGATGCGCGCGTGATCCAGGATGCAGCT
>LNAP01002979.1_pt1 | contig 16453 bp, 15 predicted proteins | sample 602601 | NCBI WGS metagenome assembly LNAP01 (sample SAMN02440304, study PRJNA202911) | soil metagenome | biome: Subtropical and temperate rainforests or woodlands; isolation source: soil samples (1 kg each in a 20% v/v slurry with milli Q water) were... ... | reverse complement strand
TGGCCGGCAGGGCGGGATCTTCCCGCTGCCGGCCCTGGGCCGCGCCCGCGTCGACAATAGGCCCGTGCGCGGGCGTGCCCGATATGGGGCTTTTCTCGAGCGGACTGGTGTCCAGCGCCAACAGCGCGGCTTCGCCTTCGATGCTGACGGCTTGCAAGCCCTGGACGCCGGTGGGCACCACGGCGCGCCACGCGAACTTCACGAAATTATTGACCGGCACATTGGCCTGCCCGCTGTCCGTGGCCAGGTAGGCCAGGCTGCGTATGGCCTGCCCGTCCTGATTGCGCCACTGCAAGACCAGATTCTTGGGCGCCGTCCAGGTTATGGCGGTGTCGGTATCGTTGAACAAAAGGCCGATGACCTGTACGCTTTCGCCGGGCAGCGCCTGCGGCCGGTCCAGCCTGTATGTGATGCCGGCCGAAGCCGTTGCGGCCATCAGCACCCAGCCCAGCAGGGCGGTGATTTGAAGAAAGCGCTGCGTGGTTCTGGGGAAACAGATCATTGATAATTTAGGATTTTTATTGATACGCGGAAAACTGTAGCATTAGGCTGGATGGTTTACGCTACCTATTGTAAACAGTGTGGCGTAACGGCGACTCGGCCGCGGCATGGCGGTGCGAATCCGCCCGAAAAATCGCTTTCAAGTGGGCGATAACAGAGGCTTTTCCGCTTTTCCGCTCGACGCGCTAAAATGCGCGCTCCGCGATGGACAACGCGGCAGTAGCTCAGCTGGATAGAGCACGGGCCTTCTAAGCCCGGGGTCGGGGGTTCGAGCCCCTCCTGCCGCGCCACGGATCAATATGAATAAGCCGACGGGCTTGGGGTTTTCAGCGGCAGTTCGCAAAAGCCATCAAACCGTTGCGGAACCGGCTAGCTGGCGCTGCAAGACTGTTGTATAGCTAAAACGGTCGGCCGGCTGGATGCTGACCGCGACCTCGATCAGATTGTCCGATTGGTCGTAGTATTGGCGCAGGAATTCAAGCGCATGGGCGTCCGGCTTGGTGCCCATTTTCTGCGCCAGCTCGGCTGGCACGCCCACCGCCCTGACGGTCTGGCGGATTTCCTTGACGATGGAGCCCGTGGCTTCGCAAACGAGATCGCAGATCAGGCTCTGCTTCTGCCTCAATAGCCGGCGTATCTTGGCGCCGTCGGCCGCCTTGATATAAACATGGGACCATGCCACCGGGTAGGCTGGCGCGAGCGGGTTCATGCGCGCGGTCTGGATCTCCATCCAGTGGGTGCCGGGCGGGCAGCCAAGGCGCGCGCTCATTTCCACGTCGATCACGATGTTCCGGATACCGTGGATGACCCGTTCGGCATTGGTGCCGTATTGCACCAGTTCTTCTATGGTGGAAATCGTCGGGGTGTATTCCGTGGAACGGGGGCTTGCCGACTCGACCCGTGTGCCGGCCCGCTTGCGCCGGGAAATCAAGCCCAGCGTTTCAATCTGCTCGAGCGCGGCGCGCACGGTTCCGCGGCCGACTTTATACTTTTCGGCGAGTTCGAGCTCGGTCGGAAGGCTGCTGCCAACGGGATAGGCGCCGCACGAAATATCGCTCAGCAATATTTTGGTCAGTTTGATGTAACGCGGCTCCATTAGCTTGCAGCCCTCCTGTTCGGTTCGGCAAACAGGGATTTTATAGTCATCCGTGTTTATTAGCTGGCGCGCCCCGCCAGGAGAGCCGCGGCCTTGCTACTTGAATTGGCGCATGCGGTCGACCATCTGCGGCGCCGATCCCAGATAGTTGGCTGGATCGCAAAGCCGGTCTATCGCGGCGCGATCCAGATGAGCCGATACTTGCGGATCCTGGTACAGGACCTGGGCGAGCGGACTGCCGGAAGTGGCGGCCTTGCGGCAGGCATCATAGACGACGTCATGCGCGGTCTGGCGGCCCAGATACGGGGCAAGCCCCATCATGACCGCCTCCGAGGCGATGAGCCCGCCGGTAATGTCCAGATTGCGCTGCATGCGCTCCGTGTCGACTTCCAGGCCAGCCAGCATGAATTTCGCCTGCCGCAGCGACCCCGCCGTCAATACGAAGGATTCCGGGATCGCGGACCATTCGATATGCCAGGGGCCGGTGGCGCGTTCGAAGTCCTGCACCATGGCATCGAGCGCAAGGCCGGCATGCTGCCGCACGGTTTTCGACGCGCTCCACATCAGTTCGCAGGAAATCGGGTTGCGCTTCTGCGGCATGGTGCTCGATGCGCCCCGGTTCTTGACGAAAGGTTCGAATGCCTCGCCTATCTCGTTGGCCATCATCAACATGATGTCCAAGCCGATCTTTCCCAGCGTCGATGTGACCAGCCCCAGGAACTGGACCGTCTCCGCCAGCCCGTCGCGGGCGACGTGCCAGGTGACGGGAGCCGCGTCCAGAGCCAATTCCTTCATCAACGCTTCTTGCACGGCAATCCCTTGAGCGCCCAGGGACGCCAGAGTCCCCGCCGCGCCGCCGAATTGCCCGACCAGCACACGGGGGCGGAGCTGCTCCAGGCGCTGGCGGTGGCGGCGCACCATCAGCAGCCATACCGCCGCCTTATAGCCGAAGGTGATGGGCAGCGCATGCTGCAGATGCGTACGGCCCGCCATCGGCGTGTCCCGGTAGCGGCAGGCCTGCGCGTCCAGGATCGCATCGAGCTCTTCGAGGTCCGCTTCGATCAGGTCCAAGGCCTCGCGGATCTGCAGCACGGTGGCCGTATCCATGATGTCCTGCGTGGTCGCGCCCCAATGCAGGTATTCCCCTTCGGGACCGCACATCTTCGAGATCTGATTTACCAGCGGTAGAATGGGATAGCCCACGATCTCGGTTTCGATTTTTAGCTGTTCGAGGTCGATGAGCGACGCATCGGCGCGCTCCGCGATGGCGTCGGCGGCCGCCTGGGGAATGATGCCCAGGCGCCCCTGCACGACCGCCAGAGCGACCTCGGTCTCGACATAACGGCGCAAGGTCGCGCCATCGTCGAATACAGCCCGCATCGCCGCGGTGCCGAACATGTCTTTGAAAATGGCTGACTCGATAACGGAAATTGGCATGGTTGTGTGTGCTAGTGAATTTTAAGGAATCCGGGCTATTCGATCTTGATATTGGCCTTCTTGACCACTTGGGCCCAGCGCGCCATTTCCTGCTTTATGTAATCCATGAATCCCACCGGCGACGAAGGCGAGGGGATGTATCCCAGCCCTTCCACGACCTGGGTGAACTGCGGATCGGCCAATGTATCGGCCACGGCCTTGTTCAGAACCGCCACGGCTTCATCGGGTGTGCCGGCCGGCGCCAGCAGTCCGTACCAGCCCTGCACCTCATAGTCTTTCAGGCCCGATTCCTGGATGGTCGGGGTATCGGCCGTCAACGCCAGGCGCTTGGGACTGGTGACCGCCATCACATGCAATTTTCCGGCCTGCGCCAGATGCAGGCTGTCGGGCCCCGCAAATACAGCGTCCACCTCGCCTCCCATGGCGGCGATGATCGAAGGACCGCCTCCTTTGTATGGCACGTGCATAAGCTTGACGCCCGCCATGTTGGAAAACAGCTCGAGCGCGAGGTGGCTGGTGTTGCCATTGCCGGCGGACCCGACCGACAGGTCGCCGGGATGGTCCTTGGCGTACCGGATGAATTCCGGGATGGTTTTCGGCCCGAACTTGGGGTTGGTGTAGAGCACCAGCGGCAGCTTCGCCACCATTGAAATCGGCGTGAAGTCCTTTACCGCATCGTAAGGCAGATTGGGATAAAGGCTGGGATTGATCGCATGCGCCGCCAGCACCATTATCACGGTATAGCCATTCGGCGCCGCCCGCGCGACGTATTGGGTTGCTATCGCCCCGCTTGCGCCACCCTTGTATTGAACGACCACGGGCACGCCGAGACGCTTTTGCATGCCGGCGGCGAGAGGGCGTCCCACCGCGTCGGCGGTGCCGCCGGGCGGATAGGGAATGATCAATTCGATCGGGCGGTCGGGAAATGGCGCAGCGCTTGCAATCGATGAAGCCAGCAGCACCGCGCCGCCTATCAGATGTTTGAACAGATTTTTCATTGGTCTCGCTCCCTTTGGGTGATGTTGTGTCAAATAAAAATCAGTTTGTCCGGGAATGCCAGGGGCGCCCCGGTGGAAGCCTGCAGCGCGTCTCTGGCCATGCCTTCGACCATGGCCCGGACAACGAAGCCGCGTTCGGGATCGATATCGATGATTGCCATATCGGTATAGACGGTGTTCACGGCGCCTTTGCCGGTCAATGGAAAGGAGCACGACTCCAGCAGTCTGGGCGCGCCTGCGCGGGTGGTGTGTTCCATCACGACGATGACTTTGCGCGCGCCGGCCACCAGGTCCATGGCGCCGCCTATGCCTGGAACGGCTTCGCTGTCGTCCGTCGCCCAGCTCGCGATGTCGCCATTGCTGGATACCTGGAATGCGCCAAGCAAGGTGGCGTCCAGGTGCCCGCCGCGCATCATGGCGAATGAAAGCGACTGGTCGCAGATGGAAGCGCCCCGGATCAATTGCAGCCTTGCCTTGCTTGCATTGATCAGATCCTCGTCGCCATCGTCGCCGGGGCTCACATCTTCTATGCCAAGAATGCCGTTCTCGCTATGAAGAATGATTTCCTTGTCCGGATCCAGGTACTTGGCAACCAGGGTCGGCATGCCCAGGCCGATATTGACGTAGCTGCCGGGAAGGATGTCGGCGGCGACCAGTTGAGCGACACGGTCGCGGCTTAATTTTTTGACGTCGTTCATTGATGGCTGTCCTTGCGTACGACCTTGCTGACAAAAATTCCCGGCGTCACCACGGCCTCCGGCGGAATCAATCCCAGCGGAAGGATATCGTCGACCTGGACGATCGCGGTTTTCGCGGCGGTGCACATGACGGGACCGAAGCCTCTCGCGGCCAGGCGATAGGTCAGATTTCCCCAGCGGTCGCCGTGATAGGCCTTGATCAAGGCGAAGTCGGCATGCAGAGGCTCTTCCAGCACATAGCCTTTTCCCTTGAAGAAACATTGCTGCTTGCCATCGGCGATGGGCGTGCCAAAACCGGTGGGGGTATAGAACGGCCCCAGGCCTGCGCCGGCCGCGCGCATCCGTTCGATCAGCGTGCCTTGAGGCACCAGTTCCAGCTCGATCTTCTTCGCTTCGTACAAGGCCCTGAATACGTCCGCGCCGGACGACTTGGGATACGTGCATATCATTTTGCGCACGCGCCCGGCGGCAAGCAGGGCGGCGAGGCCGCCGGTCCCTGTCCCGGCGTTATTGCTGATGATGGTCAGGTCCGCGGCGCCATGCTCGATCAGCGCGTGAAGCAATTCGCGGGGCAGGCCGGAATCGCCGAATCCCGTGACCATCACGGAGGATCCGTCGACGATGCATGACACCGCTTCGAGCAGAGTGGCAGAAATTTTGTTGATCATTTGGGTCTCTTGCAAAGAGGGGAACATGAACTTTCCTTGAGCTTGCCGGCCGCGGATTTCATAGCGTGGCGGAACTGCCTAGAATCGCGGTCGATTGGCTCGATAGCGTGGCGCCGTTGCCATGCACCAGCGCCACATCGACCTTCTGCTGCCTTGCGCCGGCTTCGCCACGCAATTGCAGTACCGCTTCGATGATGAGGAATACGCCATACATGCCCGGATGGCCGAAAGACAGTCCGCCGCCATTGGTATTGACCGGCAGTATGCCGCCTGGCGCGATTGCGCCTGCGCTGACGTAGCGGCCTCCTTCGCCTTTGGGGCAGAACCCCAGGTCCTCCAGGAAAAGTATCGTGTTGATCGTGAAGGCGTCATACAGGCAAAGCAGATCGATATCATCTTTGGATAGCCCGGCCATTTTGTAGGCGCGCTGTCCCGATTCGGACGCGGCGGTAACGGTCAGGTCGCGCATGGAGGATATCTGGCGGTGCCAGACCGCCGTGGCATTGCCCAGCACATACGCGGGCTTGTGCGGCGTTTCCCTGGCGCGGTCGCCGCGCACCAGGACAAAAGCGCCGGCGCCATCCGTCAAAAGGCAGCAATCCCGTATCGTCAATGGATCGCAGATCATGCGCGCATCCAGCACATCCGAAATCGACAAGGGGTCGCGGGAATATGCCTCGGGATTCAACTGGGCCCACGCGCGAGCCGCGACCGCGACCTCCGCCAACTGCTCGCGCGTCGTGCCGAACTGCGCCATGTGGCGCGCCGCCGCCAGGGCGTAGGCGCTGATCGGCTGCATCGGTTCATAAGGCGTTTCATAAGGCTGAGGGTCCAGCGTCTGGCGCATTTTCCCCACGGCGGCGCGGTTGACCGCGCCCGTGCGCTGGGTGCTGCCATAGCAGATCAGCACCGCTTTGCATTCGCCCGCCATCAAGGCATGGATAGCGGGCATCAAGTGGGCGACAAAGCTGGAGCCGCCCAGCATGGTGCTATCGATAAAGGTCGGGCGGATTCCCAGATATTCGGCAACGGGCATTGCCCACATCGTGGCCGATGCGCTGCATGTGCACAGGCCATCGATATCCGACATCTTCATCCCGGCATCCGCCACGGCATTGGCTGCCGCCTGGGCCAGGATCTCCATTTCGGTATAACCATGGGCCGCGCCCAGGCCGGCGTGGCCAATGCCGATGATGGCCGTGGCGCCGCGGATCGAGGAACCGTTCATGCCGCGGACTCCGCCAGAGTGAACACGACGAGATTCTTGTGCGCCTCCCGATGCAAATTTGCCTTGACCCTGTCGCCGATCTTCGGCGCGCCGGGGTCGGCGCATTTGATTCGGCTCATCATGCGAAAGCCTTCGTCGAGGTCGACCAGGCATAGATTGCGGTCTCCGCCCGCTTGCGCAGGACGCCGCATCGTGGTGGTCGAATAGACGGTGCCCAACCCGGATGGCGCGATCCAGTCGAAAGCGGTTGCGCCGCAAGCGGTGCAGGCGATGCGTGGATAGAACACCATCTTGCCGCAGCCCCGGCATCGCGGCACCCGCCATTCGCCAGCATCGAGGTATTGGAAATAGGTTTGTTCGGGGCCTGCCGCAACCGGAGCGGCCAGGATATCTTTTTCCGGCATGACATTCTCTTTTCGAGGGAAGCTTCAGATGGGATCCCAACTGACAACGTCGGGCGAGCGTTCAAGTTCATAAAAATTCGTCTGCATGGCCGGAATCGCGACCTCGGCGATGAGTTCCGGCGTCCAGCCATCGCTCATGTGCACCGAGCGGATCGGGCGCGGCTGGCTGAAGAGAATGATTTCATTTGCCCGCACACCGAAGATCTGGCCCGTGACCGCGCTCGCCGCAACGCTGGCCAAATAAACCGCCATGGGCGCGATCTTGCCCGCGTCCATCTTCTTCAGCTTTTCGATACGTTGCAGTTCTTCCGGCGTGTTCGCGGGAATGGAGTCGGTCATGCGGCTCCAGGCAAATGGCGCGATGCAGTTGGATCGGACACCGTATTTCCGCATATCCAATGCGATGGATTTCGAGAGGCCCACGATGCCAAGTTTGGCCGCCGAGTAGTTGGCCTGGCCGAAATTGCCGATCAAGCCCGAAGTGGACGTCATATGCACGTAAGCGCCATTATTCTGGGCCCTGAAATGCGTCGCGGCAGCTCTGCTGACGAAAAAGGTGCCATGCAGGTGCACGTCGATGACGCAGCGCCATTCTTCTTCGGTCATGTTGTGGAAGAAGCGATCCAGCAAATTGCCGGCATTGTTGACCACGGCGTCGATGCGGCCGTAAGTGTCCAGGGCGCATGCAATGATTTTTTGCGCGCTATCCCAATTCGACACGCTGTCGGAATTGGCAGTGGCGATGCCGCCGGCCGCCTTGATTTCTTGCGCGAGCCGTTCGGCGACGCTGCCGTCTCCCCCTTCGCCGGCCAATGAAACACCCACATCGTTTACCACCACGCTGGCGCCGGCTCGCGCCAGCGCCAGCGCAATGCCGCGGCCGATTGCGCCGCCCGCGCCGGTAACCACAACCACACGATGTTCCATTTGATTCGTTCCATAAGCATTGGCCCGGCATACGTTCAGGAGGAGCATCTGTTTGTCATCCTGACCCGGGAGCGCCGGACCTGCGCTCTCGTACCGCCGTGAACCGATAGTTTCTATGTCCGAACATATTATAAGTTCTATACATATTTGCCGTCAACTGAATATCTCTCGCGATGCAGGGAGGCCCCGCAATGGCATCGGGTTCATGGGATGCTGGGCTTGTGGGGGCGCGAACTGGCGACCGGGCGATCGGAAAATGCCGTTATGCGCTGCGGGCTGGCGGGGTCGTCGATATGGAGTTGGCCTGGATAGGCCGCCGATGCCGGAGGGGCTTGCGCGGGATGCGGACGGCCCGCATCAGCGGGCGCTTATGGCGGCGCTCGATGCTTCATTTGCCGCCATAAGCATTCGGTCATCCGAGTATGGATAGCATCGGTCTAAGCGGTTTCTTGACGCTCTTCTGCCTCTTGCTTGTGAGCGTCGAGCCGGGTCAAATACGGCGGCAATTTCAGTTTGGCCATCTTGGCAGTGATTTCGAAACGCAGGAGCCAGCGATCCACTGCCGCGGAAAGATGCTTCTGCAAGGCTTGGGCGGATTGCTCTGGCTTTTTGGCGATTAGAAGATCAATGATCTCCTTGTGCTCTTCGATTGCTTCGCGGATAAGTTCCAGCGGAATACCCAGAAACTCATTTGTTAAATAGCGGGTCGGTCCGAAGAGAAAATGTGTGCGATTCAGCGCGCCCAGTATTTCTTTATTCGGGCAAAAACTCAGGGCGCGAACGTGCAGATCATTTTCCACATGATCGAAATGCGCGCTATCAATGGTGCCGTTTTCGAGGGCGGACAGGATATTGCCGCGGAATTCGTCCAGCAAGGATGCGGGTAGATAGGGGGCCGATCCCAGCAGCGCTTGGGGTTCGAGAATCGAGCGTAATTCGTAAAGATGGCGTATCCGTTCCGGAGTCACTTGCCGCGCGACCCAGTGGCCGGCGATATCTTTCGAAATCATGCCGACGCCATGCATATGCGCCAGGAGGTCGCGCGTAACGGTTCGGCTTACATCGTAATGCTGGGCGAGCCGCATCTCGTTAATTCGGACGGACCCAAAAAGCATTCTTATGATCAGATCCTGCTCGACCTCTTTGTATATTAGTTCCCACTGGCGAGGCACTGTCAGCTTGACGAGTTCTAGCCTTGCCATCCGATTATGCTGTGTGCCTGCCGGCTTGCCCGACACATGATAGCCGCGCTTTCCATGGGCCTCGACAAGTTTGTCTTTGCATAATAGTGTCAAGGCATGACGCGCGGGAGATCTGCTTATGCCGAAGGCATGCGCCACCTGTGCTTCCATCAGGCGGTCGCCGGGCTGTATTTGCCCTTTAGTTATCATTTCCCTTAAAAGGGTGTATGTCTGCTCCTGCAGGGAGGTTTGCCCTTCATTAGCGGAGCGCAAAGGACCGGTAATAAGTTTGTCGTTTGCTTTATTCGCCATACCTTTCCCTTGCGCCTCTCTATGGTGCAGACTGAACAAATGCCAGTTTAACGTACCCCATCAAGCACCGGCGCAATGCGCGTCGATTGCATGTTCCCGGCGCGGATGCATCACCCTGCGCCACGGTTCTGTTTTCGTACAGCCAGGGGGAATACAAAATATCGTTGACAGCAATGCATATTGGATGCAATATACGTTTGTCGGAAATATTGGCCGGACCGGCCTTCCGCAATATCGAATTATCCAGGTGTCATTCAGCCGCCCCCATGCCAGGACTCCCAACGTGAAACGCTCATACAAGAACATTACGTGCATCAAGGATCTGCAGATTCTTGCGAAGCGGCGTGTTCCACGAATGTTTTATGAATATGTGGATTGCGGGTCTTGGGATGGCGTCACCTATCGCGCCAATTCCGATGACTTTTCCAGGGTCAGGTTTCGCCAGCGTGTTGGCCTGAATATCGACCAGCGCATACAGCGCTGTGAAATGGCGGGTGAAAAAGTGGCGATGCCGCTTGCCATAGCGCCCACAGGCCTGGCCGGGATGCAGCGCGCGGATGGAGAAATTCTGGCTGCCCGCGCCGCAGAGCGTTTCGGCATCCCTTTTACGCTTTCAACAATGAGCATTTGCTCGATAGAGGATGTCGCGGCAAACACACGGCGACCATTCTGGTTCCAGCTTTATGTAATGAGAGACAGGGTATTTGTTAAACGCTTGATTGAGCGGGCTCGCGATGCCAATTGCTCCGCTCTGGTGTTGACGCTTGATTTGCCGGTTCAAGGGCTGCGCCATAAAGATATCAAGAACGGCCTGTCGACGCCGCCCAAACTGACGCTGCGAAATATCGTCAATATGGCTTCCCGTCCCGGCTGGTGCTTCGGCATGATGCGCACGAGGCGCCATTCGTTCAGAAATATTGTTGGCCATGTGTCTGGAGTTTCGGACATTTCATCCATGGCGCATTGGGTTAGCGAGCAGTTCGATCAGACGATGTCCTGGGATGACGTCAGATGGATCCGGAGGATTTGGGGGCGAAAACTTATCTTGAAAGGCATTATGGATGTTGCCGATGCGGAAATGGCAGTCCAATGTGGTGCCGACGCTTTGATAGTCTCCAATCACGGCGGGCGCCAGCTTGACGGCGCATTGTCGAGCATCGCCGTCCTTCCGCGCATTGTCGAAGCTGTTGGCGAGCGCATCGAAGTCTTGTTCGATGGAGGAATCCAATCCGGTCAGGACGTTTTAAAGGCCGTGGCATTGGGAGCTAAAGGCACCTTCATCGGGCGCTCTTTTCTCTATGGTCTCGGCGCCATGGGCGAGGCCGGTGTGACGCATTGTCTTGAGATCATTCAAAAGGAGCTTGATTTGACCATGGCGCTTTGCGGTGTGACCGATATAACAAAAGTAAATACAGAGATTCTGGAGTTCGACCATTTTCCGGTGTCTTATTGACGTGATCCATATTTTTGCAGATCTGTATCGATCGTCCTTTGGCATCAAGTAGTCGAGCCGGAAGTACTGGACAAGGTGGTCTGCTGAAACCCAATCTAAAGGAGTTAGTATGTTTGGCAAATATAAAATGCATCAGAATAGTGGCGTCAACCCGCCTTACGCCCCGGCCTATCCGTTGGAATGGGAGTGCGCGCTACGCACAGTAGAGGTTGTGACGCGGGTCGATAAAGCCAAGCTGGAGGAATTGCTTGCCGATACCCCGTTTGAACTCGTCAATGACCGGGTCGCGTTCCGTTTCATGCTATCGCCGGGGCATACGTTGGCGTTGCAGTCGGGTGCCATGTTCGATCTGATGGTTACCGTGGCCGTCCGATATGAAGACCTTTTCACCCAGACCCACATCTACATGTATTGCAGTGATCCCATGGGTATTGCGGCGGGCCGGGAAATCTTCGGATATACAAAAAAGGACGCGACATATCGGTTCAATGAGGCTGAAGATGGTTCGATCGACGGCTGGGTCAAGCGCCGCACCATTCCTTTAGCCGATTTCAGCTTTATCCCTGATCCGGCGGCGCCCCTGGTCCGGCTTGTTGATCAGCATGAACAGCCGTCGGGGGAGATCCACGTTCGCCGCGTGCCTCATCCGGAGCGCCCCGAGCCGGTGTATGCGGATATCGTATATCGCCGTACTCCGCTTGAATACTCCCGGCCTTTGCCCGGCCGCGTAGTCATGAAACTTCATGATTCTGAATTCGATCCGATCGCCTCTCTGAAGCCGGAAATACTTGGCGCGCATTTTATGGTTTCAGATGTTTATGGGGGCGGATTCGGCGTCGAGGACAGACGCCTTCTCAAGCGCCTGACACCCTAATACCTTGAGCGGTTCAGCCATGCCCTGGTTTTTGGATGGCCTGGATCAATGGAGCCTGCCCGGCGGCCTTCAATTGCCTGACTGCGGCCGGGCGCGATGGGCAAGTCCGGCGATCTCCGGATCAGAGACCATTTTCGATAAGCAGCGAAAAGATAATGAAAATAAATTGAGGAGCAATAAAATGAGCAAGGAAAAATTCAAGTACAAGAGGCGTTCGGTGCTTTTGAGCGGGCTCAATCTGCTTGCCCTTGGAGCCATGAATGTCAAGGCGCAGGATGTGAAGCCTTTGACGATCGGGGTTCTTACCGACATGTCCGGTATTTATGGCGATGTGACGGGTCAGGGGTCTGTGATTGCCGCCAAGATGGCCATGGAGGATTTTCTCGCGCAGGGAGGGCGAAGCACACGGCCCATAAAGATCATCAGCGCGGACCATCAGAACAAAGCGGATATCGCCGCGGCGACAGCACGGCAATGGATAGACAGGGAAGGCGTGGACGTCATCGTCGATTTGCCCAATTCGGCCGTCGCTCTGGCGGTCAACAATATTGTGCAAGGCAAGAACAAGGTGATGCTTGTCTCGGGCGCGTCATCATCCGACCTCACCGGAAAGAATTGTTCGCCCAACACCATTCAGTGGACCTATGATACGCACGCGCTTGCCGCGGGCGCCGCAACGGCGATTACCCAGTCGGGAGGAAAGACTTGGTTCAATCTTACTGTCGACTATGCATTCGGCCACGCCATGGCGAGGGATCTCGCGAACACGGTTGCCAAGAATGGCGGAAAGGTCATTGGAAGCGTGCTTACGCCGCTTAATACTCCGGACTTCTCGTCATTTCTTCTACAGGCCCAGTCATCCAAAGCTCAAGTGATCGGCTTGATCAATGCTGGCGGAGACACGATCAATTCTATCAAGCAGGCTGTAGAGTTCGGCATTACCAACAGCAAGCAGCGGCTGGTTGCAACGGTGCTGTATATCAACGATGTACATGCGCTGGGGCTGCCAATTGCGCAAGGCCTCCAATTCACGGAAGCTTTTTATTGGGATTTGAACGCGCAGACGCGCGCCTGGAGCCAACGTTACGCAAAACGGCTTGATGGCCGCTATCCCAGCGCTCTCCAGGCGGGCGTCTATTCATCTGTGCTGCATTATCTGCGCGCGGCGACAGCGCTGGAGGATCCGAAGGACGGGAAGCGTGTCGTTGAGAAGATGAAAGCGCTGGCGACAGACGACCCGCTTTTTGGCAAGGGGAGTATTCGGGTGGACGGCCGGAAAATCCATGACATGTACTTGTTCGAAGTGAAAAAGCCTCAGGAGTCCAAGTATCCCTGGGATTATTATCATGTCGTGAAAACCATTCCCGCGGCCGATGTATGGCGCCCGCTGAGTGAAGGTGGCTGCTCATTCGTGAAGTCGTCATGAGCGTTGCCTTGGTAACTGGGGGTGGGGGCGGCATCGGCCGGGCGGTCGCTTTGAAGCTTGCCGAAATGGGAAGTGATGTGGCTGTTGCCGATATCGATGCGGAGCTCGGCGCGGAAACGGTCCGTTGTGTCGAAGCGACTGGCCGCCTGGCAATCTTCGTTCGTACGGACGTCTCGGCGGGCGATCAGGTGGCCGCTTGCATCGATGAGGTGGAGAGTCGGCTTGGCCCCATCACGGCATTTTCAAATAACGCCGGTATCGAAGGCGTGGTTGCCCCGATTCACCTTTATCCTGACGAAGTTTTCGATCGCCTGTTTCAGGTCAATGCCAAGGGAGTGTTTCTTGGTCTGAAGCATATGCTCGCGCGGATGATGCCGCGGGGCGAAGGCGCTATCGTCAATACGGCGTCCACGTCTTCAATTCGCGGTCGAGCGGGTCTGGCCGGATACGTCGCGACCAAGCATGCGGTCCTGGGTTTGACGCGAGTGGCCGCGCTCGATGTCGCGGGTACGGGAGTCAGGGTCAATGCCGTGCTGCCGGGGCCTGTGGAGACTCGAATGATCAGGGCATTGGATAAGCAGGCGGGGCATCTGGGAGGGATACGCCGCGCGGGCGCATCAGCGTATGCGAATCCAGAGGATGTGGCCAGTGTCATAGCATTTCTCTTGTCGGCCCAGGCGGCGCACGTCAATGGCGCCGCCTGGGTGGTTGATGACGCTGTCACCGTCTCTTGAGCCGTTTTACGGATGGATGCTACGCCTGCACTGACCACCGTCGAAACCATGGCGATCCGCTCCAACGGGCGGGCGGGAAGATATCTGGACTTTTAAAACCAGTTGATAGGAAGCTGTTTGGAAATGAAATTATGTCAGTTTGGCGACGCCAATATGGAAAAAGCGGGTGTCATTGATGCCGAGGGGCGTTTGCGCGATTTATCGTCGGTTGTGGATACGATCGAGCCGCGAGATCTGTCGCCCCGGGGCCTTGCCCGGCTTGCATCGATAAACCCGTCCGACTTGCCTGTCGTATCCGGCGAGCCGCGTCTCGGTATTCCTTTCCGGGGGACTTCCAAGATTGTCTGTATCGGGTTGAATTATTCGGATCATGCCGAAGAGGCCGGATTGGCCGTTCCCGCGGAGCCCATCATTTTCTTGAAGCCCACGACAGCCTTATGTGGGCCCTATGATAATGTGGTCCAGCCGCGTCATTCGACTCGTCTGGATTGGGAGGTGGAGCTCGGCGTGGTCATTGGCAGCAAAGCGCAATATGTTCCTAAAGAAAGCGCCCTCGATTTTGTCGCGGGCTATTGCGTGGTCAATGATGTATCCGAGCGTGCATTTCAAATGCAGTCATCTCAATGGGACAAAGGCAAGGGATGCGACACTTTTGCTCCCGTGGGGCCTTGGCTGGTCACCACGGATGAATTGCAGGATCCGCAAAACCTGGACATGTGGCTCGATGTCAACGGCGTGCGTATGCAGCATGGCAAAACCAGCACCATGATCTTCGATATTGCAACGCTCATTTCTTACTGCAGTGAATATTTGACCTTGCTTCCTGGCGATATCATCGCAACTGGCACTCCGCCCGGGGTGGGTATGGGCAAGACGCCTGATCCTGTCTGGCTGCAGGCCGGCGATATCGTGACATTGGGCATAGAAGGCCTGGGTCGGCAGCGGCAGCGCATCGTCCGGTGGCCGGACAAGACCATGTAGCGCTTGAGGGCAGTGCCCCGGCTTGCCGCCGGGCATGAAAATCCGTTCGGCGATGTTGATCGCCCACGGCGCTCAGGCCGACCTATGCATAACAGAAAGGAATACATGATGGCTGATTTTATTCTGGAGGCCAGGCACCTGACCAAGGAGTTCCGCGGCTTTGTGGCCGTGAGCGACGTCAATCTCCAGGTCAGGCGCGGGACCATCCATGCGCTGATCGGGCCCAATGGCGCGGGCAAGACGACCTGCTTCAACCTGCTCACCAAATTCCTTACGCCCACTTCCGGAAAGATCTTTTTCGCGGACCATGAAATCACCGGCGAGAAGCCGGCGCAGATCGCCCGGCGCGGCATCATCCGGTCGTTCCAGATTTCCGCGGTGTTTCCGCAGCTCACGGTGCTCGAGAACGTGCGCATCGGCTTGCAGCGCGCCACCGACCTGTCGTTCCATTTCTGGCGCAGCGACCGCATTCTGGACAGCCTGAACGATGCGGCCCTTGAACTGCTCAAGGAAGTCGACCTGGCCGAATACGCCAACGAGCTCACCGTCAACCTGCCCTACGGGCGCAAGCGCGCCCTGGAGATCGCGACCACGCTGGCCATGGAGCCGGAGCTCATGCTGCTGGACGAGCCCACGCAGGGCATGGGCCACGAAGACGTCAGCCGCGTGACTCAGCTGATCAAGCAGGTCAGCGTCGGGCGCACCATACTCATGGTCGAACACAATATGAACGTGGTTTCGCAGATCGCCGACAAAATCACCGTGCTGGCGCGCGGCGCCGTGCTGGCCGAAGGCGATTACCAGCAAGTCTCAAGCAATGCCGCCGTCATGGAAGCCTATATGGGCACGGCCAGCGGCGAACTCGAAGGAGCCCACGGATGAATACCGCCGCGCTCGAAATCTCCAACCTGCACGCCTGGTACGGGGAATCCCATGTACTGCACGGCGTGAACCTGAATGTCGCGCCTGGCGAGGTCGTCACCTTGCTGGGCCGCAACGGCTCGGGGCGCACCACCACGCTGCGCGCCATCCTGGGGCTGACCGGCTCGCGCACAGGGTCCATACGCATACGAGGCACTGAATCGATCAATCTGCCGACCTACCGCATTGCGCACCTGGGCATAGGCTACTGTCCGGAGGAGCGCGGCATCTTTGCCGGCCTGTCCTGCGAAGAGAACCTGCTGCTGCCGCCCACGGTGGGCGATACGCTGGGCGGAGGCATGTCGCTGGCGGAAATCTACGACATGTTCCCCAACCTTGAGGAGCGCAAGCATTCGCCGGGCACGCGCCTGTCGGGCGGCGAGCAGCAGATGCTGGCGGTGGCGCGCATACTGCGCACCGGCGCCAATCTGCTGCTGCTCGATGAGATCTCCGAAGGGCTGGCGCCGGTCATCGTCCAGGCCCTGGCGCGCATGATCAAGGCGCTCAAGGCCAAGGGCTATACCATCGTCATGGTCGAACAGAACTTCCACTTCGCCGCGCCCCTGGCCGACCGCTTCTATGTCATGGAGCACGGCCAGATCGTCGAACAATTC
>LNAP01002977.1_pt1 | contig 16460 bp, 17 predicted proteins | sample 602601 | NCBI WGS metagenome assembly LNAP01 (sample SAMN02440304, study PRJNA202911) | soil metagenome | biome: Subtropical and temperate rainforests or woodlands; isolation source: soil samples (1 kg each in a 20% v/v slurry with milli Q water) were... ... | reverse complement strand
CGTCCGGCCGCCCGCCTCCATGCGGATACAGTCAGCGCCAGCACCATCAGGCCAAGCAAACCGGCCGCATAGCGGTGCACCATCCCCTTCCAGGCCTTGGCCGGCGCCACCGTGGAGACCGCGGTGCGCATCGGCGTGCCGGAGGACTTCGTGAACCCGCAGACCACACGCATGCTCGCCGCCTTCAGTCGCCGCCACCCGCAGGTCAAGCTGGAAATCAGCAGCGGCCTCAGCCGTGATCTGGCCCGTGGTTTCGACCATGGCGAGCTGGACCTGGTGCTGGTCAAGCAGCGTCGCAACACCCGCCAAGCCGTGCATTGCCGGCGCGAGCCGATGCACTGGATCGACAGCCTGCGCAGCAGCAGCCTGCAGCAGGACCCGCTGCCACTGGTCACCTTTCCGCCGCGCGGGCTGTACCGCGACGAGATGATCCAGGCCGTCGAGGCACTGGGCCTGCGCTGGCGCATCGCGTTCACCAGTTCCTCGCTGAGCGGTATCCAGGGCGCGGTGGCCGACGGCATCGGCATCAGCCTGCTGCCACGTCGCGCGGTCAACCGGGAACACCGCATCATCGATGGGCAGCGCGACCTGCCCCTTGTCGACAACTACGAGATCGGCCTGCTGCATCGCGCCGATGCCGATGATGCGGTGCGTGCGCTGGCCAGCGAGTTGTGGCGCCAGGTGCAGCGCGAGCCGGAATAGTCGGCAGGGCTGCGCCCCGCACCGCATTGATAGTGCCGGCCGCTGGCCGGCAACTTCAACAGCAACAGCAACAGCTGGTTTCCTGTCGGATGGAGGGGCGGCATGGCCTGCTCTTGGTGGGTGTCGACCTTGGTCGACGCGTAGATCTACGCCAAGCGTGGATGCTTTTCGAGATATTCGATTTCCAATGGAGATTCATCCACGCATGGCGTGGATCTACTGGTCACCGGAAAACTGTCGGAGGCGGGGCGGTGTCGGATTGCGGGGCATCCGCGCCATGGATGGCGCGGCTGAGCCTACAAGGACGTACTTGCGGCGTCCCCGCAATCCGACACCGCACCGCCCTACCACGGAATGCCGCTGTTGCTTCGCCAGTTGCTGTTGAAGTTGCCGGCCAGCGGCCGGCACTACCAAGTGTTACCGGCGCCACCCGGCCGCTACAGCCAACGGCCGTCCACCACCACGCGGCGCTCGACGGGCACTGCGGCCACCGCCGCCGGGCCATGATCGGCACGCACCGCCACGAAGGTGGCCGGACGACCTTCTGCAATGCCGTACTGCGGCAACCCGATCACTTCCGCCGCATCGGTGGTGACCATGTCCAGCGCCAGCATCAGGTCCGCATCGGTGTAGAAGCCCGATCGATAGCCCAGCAGCATCGCCCGCTGCAGCAGGTCGCCATTGCCATAGGGCCACCAGCTATCCTGGATGTTGTCGTTGCCCGTGAAGACGCTCACGCCGGCCGCGCGCAGCGCCAGTACCGGCGGGAAGGCCCGGTCGCCCGGAGCGTTCGTCATGATCGCCACGCCGGCGTCAGCCAGCTTGCGCGCCACGTCCGCCACCTCCCGCTGCCCGACGTCGCCCAGCGCGTAGGCATGGCTGATGGCGACCCGGCCCGCCAGGCCCAGCGCTCGCGTGCGCGCGGCGATCCGGGCAATCTGTTCGACGCCCTGCGCGCCCGGCTCGTGCAGATGGATATCCACAGGCTTGCCGTGCTTGCTGGCAATGCCGAACAGCACGTCGAGCGACCTGGCCGGATCGCGGTCTATGGCCGATGGATCCAGTCCGCCCAGCACATCGGCTCCCTGCGCCAGGGCCTGGTCCAGCAGCTCGGCCGTGCCGGGCCGGATCAGGAGGCCAGATTGGGGAAAGGCCACGGTCTGGATCTCGACGCGTCCGGCCAGTTCCTGGCGCGTGGCATGCACGCCTTCCAGGTGGCGCAGCCCGGCGTCGGTATCGATGTCCACGTGAGTGCGGATGCGGGTCGTGCCTTCGCGCAGGAAGGCCAGCGCCAGGGCGCGCGAATGGCTGGCCGCGTCATGGCCGCTGCGGGCGCGCCAGGCGCGCTCGTTCTCGATGCGGTCGGTCAGCGCCGGCCCCACCTCGTTCACATACCAGGGCGAGTCCCAGGTGGTCTTGTCCAGGTGCGTGTGGCCTTCGACCAGGCCGGGCAACAGCAAGGCGCCCAAGCCGTCCTCGACCGGCACGCCGGCCTCGGCGCCGAGTCCGGGCCCGATATTCTGGATGCGCCCGTCGCGCACCAGCACGTCCACCGCGACGCCTTGCGGCGTGCGGACATTTTTCAACAACAGATCGGTCATGGCAGGCTTCCAGGCGCCGCGCGTGGCGGCCGGCCTTGCGCAGACCAGGCGGCACGCGCCGTCAACTCAGGCTTGAGGCGGTTCTATCCAGAAAAAACGCTCGCCCTGGCGGACCATGTCGGCCACGCCTTCGGCGCCGATGCGGTAATCCGTACCCATCAGCGTGGCGCCGCCATCCTCATGGATATGAATGACGGCCATCGGGTCGTTTGCCATGGTGTACCAGTAGTAACCCGGCTTGAGATCATGCAGGTTCGTAGTCATGTTTCGAGTATACAAACATCCCCGCTCCGTATTCAAAAAGACACAAATATCCAGGCCATGCCTGACATGATGGACACGAGGCGGCATACTTCCCGATTCCAGGCCCAAACCGCCCGCACCGTTGGCATGCGTCGACCCGGCGGTCGCCGCATTGGCGCATATGCTTTGATCGTAAGAGGAACCGCGAGCGTATGAAAAGGCAGTCTCTTCAATTCAGCGAGCCGCTTAAACAAGCTGTCTTGGACGGCCACAAAGTACAGAGCCGGCGCATCCTGAAGCCGCAGCCCACCAAACTGACCACGGTCTGGTATGCGGATGCCGCCGATTCCGGCAGGTGGGTGGCCATGGGTCCCTCGCTGGATAATCCATCCGAACTGCGCAAAACCTCCAGTTGGGTCAGATGCCCTTATGGGAAATCTGGCGACAGCATCGAATTGACCGATGAGGCCGGCAATACCTTCGCCACCGCCGTCATCGTAGGGGTGCGGGTCCAGCGGCTGCAGACCCTGTCCGAGGCTGATGCCCGCGCCGAAGGCACGCCAGCCCTGTATCAAAGCTCCGCCCTGCTGCCGGGCGTGCCGCTGCAAACCGCCTTCGCCTTGACCTGGTGCGAACGTTACGGCTCGCATGCCTGGGCAGCCAACCCCTGGGTATGGGTCGTCGAATTCCGCTGCCAACAGGCCGACGGCGAGCAGGACGCCTAGAGCGCCTTATGCTCGGCCGCCCGGAAAACTGGTGCGCTGGCGCAACGCCGTTACCTGGAAACAGGGGCGGATGGTGACCGCCTGTAACTTACCCGCCTGACTTCACCTGATTCCAGGCGATTTCAATCGATTTCAATCGCGGCGGCGCCAGAGCGGGCAATTGCTGCTGCGGGGCAGCAAGCCGCATGCCGCCTTTGCGGGGACGGTTGCGGATTGTCGCGATTGACGCTGGCCCGCTTACTTCTGCCTGACCAAAAAGCCCGAAAATGGCATCACCGAATACTCAACTTTGCTGCGTCATGCGGCAGGCAGGTGCAACATGAAAAAATGGCTTATTGCTGGTGCTGGTGCCGCTGGGCTGCTGATCTCCAGCGTCGCCCTGGCTCGCGTGGACGTCGGTATCTCGATCGGCGTGCCCGGCATCGTGTACCCCGCGCCGGTCTACGTCGCGCCGCAGCCGGTGTACGTGGCGCCCCCGCCCCCCGTGTATTACCGCCCCGCGCCGGTTTATGTTGCGCCTCCGGTGGTCTACCCGGCGCCGGTTTATTACCGCGGCGGTGGTCGCTACTATGACCGCGGCTACTACTATGGACGCGGACGCGGCCACGACCATCACCACGGCCGCGGCCGCGGGCATGACCGCGATTAAGCTGCGGGACGGCCGGCAGGCGCAATCCTGCGGGCACCGGAAAAGACAAAGGCCACTCGCAAGAGTGGCCTTTTTTCTGCGGGGCAAGTTCCGGTGCCGCGCGGAGGTGTCTCAGGCCGCGGGGGCCTGCAGAGGTTTGCTGGCCAGTACGGCCGGTTGCTGCGGGGTATTGCTGGCCTTGCCATCGCTCCACCGCGGCGCTTCCTGAACGAGATCGATCCAACGGCGGGGCTCGCTCGACGACCGCCACCAGCCATTATGCGGACGCATGGGCAAACTCCGGTTCACCGTTGAAACGCACGCCGTTGATGCCCTGAAACAGCTGCAGGCTTTCCTGCTCGGCTTCGTGCAGGCTCGAAAACGGCGCCTGGCCTGGCACGGTCCAGCATTTTTCCGGTGCGGTACCGCCGACTCGGCGGGTCCATATCTGCACACGGTAGCCCTGCTCGTCCTCCTGAGCCACGGAGCATCTCACACGAAAATCTCCAATCATTCTTGAAGTCATGGGCAACTCCTTGTTATTTAAGTGAATGAAGCGTGTAGCACACGGGGCATATTGTGCCGTAACTATCCGGCCCTTTTATTGGAATACACAATTGCTCACATCAAAATCAGCCACTCTCGCCGGGAGGTTAATAGCCTGAGGCGACAGGAATATGTACAGATAATAAAAAAAACGGAGCCTCGGGGGCTCCGTCTTTTACTCCGCCAAATGGCGGATCGACAGGCGGTATCGCCTGATGTTTACGCTGCCGGATTCAAAACCGTCAGGCCGCCCATATAAGGCTGCAGCGCTTGCGGAATCAGCACGCTGCCGTCGGCTTGCTGGTGGTTTTCCAGCACGGCGACCAGCGCGCGGCCCACCGCCAGGCCCGAACCATTGAGCGTGTGCACGTATTCCGGCTTGCCCTGGGCATTGCGGAAACGCGCCTGCATGCGGCGGGCCTGGAAGGTCTCGCAGTTAGAGACAGAGGAAATCTCGCGCCAGGTGTTCTGCGCGGGCAGCCACACTTCCAGGTCGTAGGTCTTGGCCGAACCGAAGCCCATGTCGCCCGTGCACAGCAGCACCACGCGATAAGGCAGGCCCAGAAGCTGCAGCACGCGCTCGGCGTGGCCGACCATGTCTTCCAGTGCCTCGTAGGACTGATCAGGCTGCGTGACCTGCACCATTTCGACCTTGTCGAACTGGTGCTGGCGGATCATGCCGCGGGTATCGCGGCCGCCGCTGCCGGCTTCGGAACGGAAGCACGGCGTATGCGCGGTGAGCTTGAGCGGCAGGTCGGCGGCGGCCTGGATGGTGTCGCGCGCCACGCTGGTCAGGGTGATTTCCGACGTGGAAATCAGGTACTGGTCTTCACGCACATAGGGCTTGCCCTGGTCGTCGACCTTGGGGTCGTCGTCGCCGCCGCCCTTGGACACGGCGAACATGTCGTCCTTGAACTTCGGCAGTTGGCCCGTGCCGTACAGCGTCGAGGCATTGACGATATAGGGCGTGTAGCACTCGGTATAGCCGTGCGTGCCGGTCTGCAGGTCCAGCATGAACTGCGACAGCGCACGGTGCAGGCGGGCGATGGGGCCGCGCATGAAGGAGAAACGCGCGCCGGACAGCTTGGCGGCCATGTCGAAATCCAGCCCCAGGGGTTCGCCTATGGCGACGTGGTCGCGCGCCTCGAACGCCAGGGCCGGCGGATTGCCGTCGGCGCCAGCCGCGCCGGGCAGCCAGCGGCGCACCTCGACGTTGTCATCGGCGGACTCGCCCAGCGGCACGCTGGCGTGGGGCAGGTTGGGCACCGACATCAGCAATTCGTTGAGCGGCTGCTGCAAGGCAGCCAGTTCCTCTTCGAGCTGCTTCAGGCGCACGGGCACGGCCTGGGATTCGGCCATGACGGCGCTGGCGTCCTCGCCCTTGGCCTTGAGCTGGCCGATCTGCTTGGCCAGCGCGTTGCGGCGGGCTTGCAGGGACTCGGTTTCGGTCTGGACGGCCTTGCGGCGGGATTCCAGCTCATTGAACCGTTCCGTGTCGAAGGACACGCCACGGCTCTTGAGGCGGTCGACGACGGTTTGCAGGTCTTTGCGCAGCAGTATCGGGTCTAGCATGTTGATATCGGTGAGGTTGCGTGAAGCAACGGGCGCGGCCCGTTACCGTTTCTTGGCGCGTTCCTGGGCGTCCAGCTCGCGCAGGAATGCCAGCTTTTGCTGGATTTTAGCCTCCAGGCCGCGATCGGTCGGCCGATAGAAGGAGGGATTGAGTCCATCGGGGAAATATTGCTCGGCGGCGGCGTAACCATGCGGCTCGTCGTGGGCATAGCGGTAGGCCTTGCCGTGGCCCAACTGCTTCATCAATTTGGTGGGCGCGTTGCGCAGGTGGATCGGCACCGGCGCGCTGCCGTGCTCGGCCGCGAACTTGCGCGCCTGGTTATAGGCGTTGTAGACGGCGTTCGACTTGGCGGCGCAGGCCATGTAGACCACCGCCTGCGCCAACGCCAGCTCGCCTTCCGGCGATCCCAGGCGTTCATAGATGTCGGCGCCGTTCACGGCCAGGTCGGTGGCGCGGGGATCGGCCAGGCCGATGTCTTCCACCGCCATGCGCACCAGCCGGCGCGACAAATACTTGGGATCGGCGCCGCCGTCGATCATGCGGCAGAACCAGTACAGCGCGGCGTCGGGATTGGAGCCGCGCACCGACTTGTGCAGGGCGCTGATCTGGTCGTAGAACGCGTCCCCGCCCTTGTCGAAGCGGCGCAGGTTCTGCGACAGCGAAATCTCCAGCCAGGCCGCGTCCACCGTGTCGCGGCCGGCGGCCTGGGCCGATTCGGCCACCACTTCGACCGCGCTGATCAGGCGGCGCGCATCGCCGTCGGCCCAGGCCGCCAGCTGTTCGCGCGCGTCCGCATCGACATGGATTTTCTCGCCTTCATCCAGCCCGTCGTTCAGGGCCTGCACGGCGCGATCGACCAGTTGCTGCAGTTCCTCGGCCGTGAGCGATTGCAGCACGTACACCCGCGCCCGCGACAACAGCGCTGAATTGACCTCGAACGAAGGGTTTTCGGTGGTGGCGCCGATGAAAGTGAACAGCCCGCTTTCCACATAGGGCAGGAACGCGTCCTGCTGCGCCTTGTTGAAGCGGTGCACCTCGTCGACGAACAGGATGGTGCGGCGGCCCTGGCCTTGCGCAATCTGGGCCACCGTGACCGCATCGCGGATGTCCTTGACCCCGCCCAGCACCGCCGAGATGGCGATGAACTGCGCGTCGAAACCGTCTGCCATCAGCCGTGCCAGCGTGGTCTTGCCCACGCCCGGCGGCCCCCAGAAGATCATGGAGTGCGGGCGGCCCGACTCGAACGCGACGCGCAGGGGCTTGTCCGGCCCCAGCAGATGCGACTGTCCCACCACGTCGGACAGCGTACGCGGGCGCAGCCGTTCGGCCAGGGGCACATAAGGCCGATGCGCAGGATCGGCCGCGAAGAGATCGTTGCTCATTGACAGAAGATGAGGGGAGACAGCAAGTAATTCAAGTCAGCATTACACCATGGGCCGCAAACCTGCCCCGCCCCGTGCGGCCCTAGGCCAGACCCGGCAGCCCGAAGCGCCGGTTCTCCAGCACCGGCAGCACCTTGCGGGCATGGGCCAGGCGTTCGGGGTCGATGTCGGCGAACACCAGCGCTGGCGCTTCGCCCGCGCGCGCCGTCACCACGCCCAGCGGGTCCACCACCATGCTGCAGCCGATGTTGCGCTCGCCACATTCGCCCGTGGCCGCCACATAACAGGTGTTTTCCAGTGCCCGGGCCGTGACCAGCACTTCCCAGTGCATTTCCTTCAACGGACCGCGGACCCAGGCGGACGGCAGCACCAGCAGATCGGCGCCGTCCAGCGCCAAACGCCGTGCCAGTTCGGGGAAGCGCACGTCATAGCAGGTCATCAGGCCGACGCGCAGTCCGCCGATGTCCAGCAGCGGCGGAATGTCGGTGCCCGGCGTGACGTTGGTGGATTCCTTCATGTTGAAGGCGTCGTACAGGTGCAGCTTGCGGTACTGGGACAGGATCTGGCCGTCGCGCAGCGTCACCAGCGTGTTCCAGACGCGCCCTTCCCCGGTCGGCACGTGCACGCACATCATGGTTGCCAGCTGCGAGCCGCGGCTGGCTTCCAGCAGACGGCTCATGAAGGGGCCGTCCAGCGGCTGGGCCGCCTTCAGGACGATCTGCGGATCGGTGATGTCGCGAGCCAGGATGCCTTCAGGCAGGACCAGCAGGCCGGCGCCGCCGGCGCGGGCGCGTTCCATCAGGTCGATGCAGACCTGGGCGTTTTCTTCCCAGACGCGGCTGACGGCGAACTGGCCCAAAGCAACTTTCAGCATGACGCTTTCCTTGTATCGGAGGGTTTTCCTATTGTCGCGCCAACCGCCGGACAACGCCGACTACGGGAAACTCCTAGCTCCCGCTTGTAAATTATTTTCACGATAATGAAAAAAACCAGGTTTGACGTAAATATTTTCCATAGCAGGCGCCCCATGACGAATTCCTCCTCCCCCGCAGCCCCCCTGGACGTGAACGGCAAAGGCCTGGGCGCCTTTCCGGAATCCTGTACCACCGCCGGCGTCGCGGCGCTGAACTGGAACCTGCTCAATGAGGACGTGAGCCTGCCCGTGGCGGTGCTGTACGAAGCCCGCGTGCGCCACAACCTGCAATGGATGCAGCGCTTCATGGAAGCGTACAAGGTCAAGCTGGCGCCGCATGGCAAGACCACCATGAGCCCGGCGCTATTCAAGCGCCAGATCGAGGGTGGCGCCTGGGGCATCACGCTGGCCACCGCGCCGCAGGTCCAGGCCGCCTACCAGCACGGCATCCGCCGGATCCTGATGGCCAACCAGCTGGTGGGCCGCGCCAACATGGCCATCATTGCCCGGCTGCTGCGCGATCCGGCCTTCACCTTTTTCTGCATTGTCGACACGCCCGCCAACGCGGCGCAGCTGGGCGCCTACTTCGGCGAACAGGGCCTGACCCTGCCGGTGCTGATCGAACTGGGCCCGCAAGGCGGCCGCACCGGCGTGCGCGACGACGCCCAATTGCAGGCGCTGGCGGAAGAGATCGGCAAATGGCCCAGCCTGGCCCTGGCCGGCATCGAAGTCTATGAAGGCGTGCTGCAGGAAGAAGACGCGATCCGCGCCTTCCTGCGCCGCGCCACCGATACCCTGCGCAGCCTGGCCGCCGCCGGCCGCCTGCGCAAGAACGGCCCGGCGCTGATCTCCGGCGCGGGTTCGGCGTGGTTCGACGTGGTCGCAGAGGAATTCTCGCAACTGGACATCGGCTCGCCGCTGGAAATCGTGCTGCGCCCCGGCTGCTACCTGTCGCACGACGTCGGCATCTACCGGTCCGCCGCCGAGCGCATCAATGCCCACAATCCGGTCGCCCAGAAAATGGAGCCTGGCCTGCAACCGGCCTTGCAGGTCTGGGCTTACGTGCAGTCGCTGCCCGAACCGGGCCGCGCCATCGTCGCCATGGGCAAGCGCGACGCCGCCTTCGACGCCGGCCTGCCCACGCCCGCCCTGCAATTCCGCCCCGGCCAGAACGCGCCCGCCGACGCGCCGCCAACATGGAAGCTGACCGCCATGATGGACCAGCACGCGTTCATGCAGATTGGCGAAGGCGACGACATCCAGGTCGGCGACATGATCGCTTTCGATATTTCCCACCCCTGCCTGACGTTCGACAAGTGGCGCCAGGTGTTGCTGGTGGACGAGCAGTACCGCGTCACCGACGTGGTCGAAACCTTCTTCTGAACGTCCCCCGCCCGCCGCACCGCGCCAAGCCCGAGGGGGCGGTAAGACCCGGGATCCAGGCGCTTGACCGATACCCGCGACAACCTGTTTTTGACCCTCTGGAGAGAGAATCATGAACTTCCGACCCTCCCGGCGAGGCGGTAGGCTGACCAGCCTGCTCGCGGCCGGCGCAATTGGCTTGACCGCATTGTCGTCCCCCGCCCTCTGTGCCGCGCCCGTCAAGGGAGGCACGATATCCGTCGCCACCATCGGCGAGCCGCCGACGCTGGATCCGATGACCAGCACCGCCGATCTGGTGGGCATCCTGACGCAGCATTTCTTCGAGACGCTCTACACCTTCGACGCCAAGTGGAACCTGACTCCGCTGCTGGCCGACAAGATGCCGGACGTTACCCCCGACGGCCTGATCTACACCATCCCGCTGCGCCAGGGCATCACGTTCCACGATGGTTCCAAGATGGACTCGTCGGACGTGCTGGCATCGCTTAAGCGCTGGACCGAGACCGCCACGCGCGGCAAGGGCGCCGCCAAGGTGATCAGCAGCATCGAAGCGCCCGACGCCAACACCATCCGCATCACGCTCAAGCAGCCCTATGCGCCGCTGACCGCGCTGCTGGCCATGAACAACGCCGCGGCCGTCATCATGCCCAAAGGCAAGATCGCGCCGGTGCTGACCGAAATCGTCGGCACGGGGCCCTACCAGTTGAAGGCCCGCGTGCCGGACCAATACATCCAGCTGGTGCGTTTCGAAGGCTACAAGCAGCGCGAAGGCGAGCCCGACGGCTATGGCGGCGCGCGCAAGCAGTACCTGGACGAAATCCGCTTCGTGCCGGTCAGCAACGCCAATACCCGCTCGGAAGCCGCTGCCGCCGGCCAGTTCGACTATGTCGACTCGCTGCCGGTGGAAGCGCTGGACAAGCTCAAGGGCGGCCGTTCGGACCCGGTGATGTTGAAGCCCTTCGGCTGGCCGCGCCTGGTGCTCAATACCAAGCAAGGCATCATGTCCAACCTGGCCGTGCGCCAGGCGGTGCAGTTGGCGCTGAACGAAGAAGACATGCTGTTCGCCGCCTTTGGCAACAAGGACTTCTACAAGCTGAACGGCGACCTGTATCCGGAAGGCTACCCGTGGGCCACGTCGCTGGGCGGCAAGGTCTACAACAAGGCCGACTCCGCCGCCGCCAAGAAACTCTTGGACAGCGCCAACGTGGCCGACAAGAAGATCCGCATCCTGACCAGCCAGCAATACGAGTTTCATTACAAGATGGCGCTGGTGGCCGCGGAATACCTGAAGGCCGCCGGCTTCACGGTGGACATGCAGGTTGTGGATTGGGCCACCCTGACGCAACGCCGCCAGGACCCCGCCGTGTGGGACATCTTCATTACGCACAGCGTTTTCCTGCCGGAACCCGCGCTGATCGACTTCCCCTCCAAGGATGCGCCGGGCTGGTGGGACACGCCGCGCCGCGCACAGGTGATGGACGCCTTCAACCAGGCGCGCACGCAGGAAGAACGCATCAAGCGCTGGGCCGACGTGCAACAGGCCGTGTATGACGAGATTCCCTTCGTCAAGGTCGGTGACTTCAATGCCCAGGCTGCGCGTTCCCCGTCGCTGCAAGGCACCAAGCCCGCCCCGTGGCCGTTCTTCTGGAACGCCTGGAAGGCCCCCAAATAACGGCGCGCGGTACCTGGGATGAGGGACAGCGCGGCAGGGCAAGGCAGGAACCCGCTTGCCTGCCGCGCGAAACCCATCATTGGACGGTGGTGCCGTGGTTGGCTCCACGCACCGTCCCGAATGACGTTTTTTAGGACATCATCGTGTTGCGTTATCTCTTAAACCGGCTGGTCGGGCTGGTGGCCGTGATGTTCATCGTCGCGACCATCGTGTTCGTCATCATCCGCGTCACGCCCGGCGATCCGGCGGCCGTGATGCTGGGGCCGCAGGCCAGCCAGCAGGACATCGCGGCGCTGCGCACGCAGTTGGGGTTGGACCAGCCGATGGCGATACAGTACCTGTCGTGGCTGGGCAAGCTGGCGCAGGGCGACCTGGGCCAATCCATCTTCATGAACAAGCCCGTGCTGTCGGCGCTGGCGGACCGCGCCGAGCCCACGATCTTGCTCACCCTGATGTCGCTGCTGATCGCCAGCGCGATCGCGCTGCCCGTGGGCATCCTGTCCGCGGTCAAGCGCGGCACCACGCTGGACCAGTCGGTGCTGTCGTTCTCGATGTTCACCTCCAGCGTGCCCAGCTTCTGGTTGGGCCTGCTGCTGATGCAGATCTTCTCGGTGAAGCTGGGCTGGCTGCCGGTATCCGGTTATGGCGGCCCCGACGCATCGCTGGCCACGCGCCTGTCGCACCTGATCCTGCCCGCCGTGGTGCTGGGCCTGGTGAATTCCGCGCTGATCACCCGCTTCATCCGCGCCAGCATGCTGGACGTGCTGCGCGACGACTACGTGCGCACCGCGCGGGCCAAGGGCCTGCCGGAAAGCAAAGTCATCCTGAAGCACGCGGTGCGCAACGCGCTGATCCCCATCCTGACGGTGCTGGGCCTGACGACCGCCCTCCTGATCAGCGGCGCCGTCGTGACCGAGACCGTGTTCGGCCTGCCCGGCGTGGGCAGCCTGGTGGTGTCGGCGGTGTTGCGCCGCGACTATCCCGTCATCCAGGGCGCGTTGCTGGTCATCGCGGCGATCTACGTCCTGATCAATCTACTCATCGACCTGCTGTACCTGGTGGTCGATCCTCGGGTCCGTTACTAATGATGCGCCCCACCCTTGAAGCGCCAGCGGCGCTTCCCCCCTCAAGGGGGCGCCGCCTGCGGCCCGGCAAAGCCGGCTCCGCGCGGCCCCGATCCGATGCACCGCAAGTGGAGCAACTGAAATGACAACCGGATCTACTGTGAATTCCGGAACCGACCGCTGGCAGGTGCTGCGCCTGCTGGTGTCCCGCAAGACGGTTCTTGTCAGCCTGATCGTGATCATCGTGCTGGTGGCCGCCGCGCTGCTGGCGCCGTGGGTCAGCCCCTACGACCCATTCAAGCTGTCCATCATGAACCGGCTGAAGGCGCCGGGCGCCGCGCACTGGTTTGGCACCGACGACTTCGGGCGCGACGTGTTCAGCCGCGTCATCCACGGCGGCCGGCTGTCGCTGATGGTGGGCTTTTCCGTCGTGATCGTGTCCAGCGTGCTGGGCATTGCGCTGGGGCTGGTCGCCGGCTTCTTCCGATCGGCCGACAAATTCGTATCGCGCCTGATCGACGCCATGATGGCGTTCCCCGACATCCTGCTGGCGATCTCGCTGGTGGCCGCGCTGGGGCCGTCGCTGATCAACGTGGTGATTGCGCTGGGCATCGTCTACACGCCGCGCCTGGCCCGCATCGTGCGCGCCTCGACGCTCGTGATCCGCGAGCTGCCCTTCGTGGAAGCGGCCCGCGCGCTGGGCGTGCCCACCTGGCGCATCGTCACCGTGCACGTGCTGCGCAACCTGGTGTCGCCCATTCTGGTGCAAGGCACGTTCATCTTCGCCTACGCGATCCTGGCCGAAGCGGGGCTGTCGTTCCTGGGCGTGGGCGTGTCGCCAGACATCCCCACCTGGGGCACCATGATCAACGCCGGCCAGCAGTACATGGGCTCGGCCGACTGGATCATGATCTTTCCCGGCATCGCCATCGTGCTGTCCGTGTTGTCGCTGCAACTGGTCGGCGACGGACTGCGCGACGTACTCGATCCGCGTCTGCGCAAGGAGCTGTAATCATGACGGCAAGCACCCGAGACGTCGTGCTGTCCGTGGAAGGGTTGAAAACCTGGTTCCACAGCCGCGACGGCATCGCCAAATCCGTGGACGGCGTCACGTTCGACCTGGCCCGCGGCGAAACGCTGGCCATCGTGGGCGAATCCGGTTCCGGAAAGTCCGTGACCAGCCTGTCCATCATGGGCCTGCTGCCCAAGCCGGCCGGCCGCATCGAAGGCGGCAAGATCCTGTACCGCGACCGCCGGGGCACGCAGCACGACCTGGCCCGCGCCACGCCCGCAACCCTGCAGAAGATCCGCGGCGCTGAAATCGCCATGATCTTCCAGGAGCCGATGACCAGCCTGAATCCGCTGTACACCGTGGGTGACCAGATCGCCGAAGCGGTGCTGCAGCACGAAGGCGGGTCCCATGCCGCGGCGATCCGGCGCGCCCGCGAAATGCTGGAACGCGTGGAGATTCCCGCCGCCGACCGCCGCGTCAACGAATACCCGCACCAGATGTCCGGCGGCATGCGGCAACGCGTGATGATCGCGCTGGCGCTGGCCTGTAATCCCGCGGTGCTGATCGCGGACGAGCCCACCACGGCGCTGGACGTCACCGTGCAGGCGCAGATCCTGGACCTGCTGCGCCGGCTGCAGCAAGAGATGAACATGAGCATCCTGTTCATCACGCACAACCTGGGCGTGGTGGCCGAAATCGCGCATCGCGTGGCGGTTATGTATGCCGGACGCGTGGTGGAAGACGCCGGCGTCTACGACCTGTTTGAAAAGCCCACGCACCCGTACACCCGCGGCCTGTTGTCCTGCCTGCCCACCGCCGCCCTGCTGGCCTCGGGCGAACGGCTGCGCGCCATCCCGGGCAACGTGCCCAGCGTGCTGTCGCTGCCGGCCGGCTGCACCTTCGCGCCGCGCTGCGAACTGGCCGCCGACGACTGCCGCTCCGCCGTGCCCGAACTGATCGCCGTGCAACCCGAACACCGCGCGCGCTGCATCAAGGTGAACCCGATATGACGAGCCCCCAAGTGACCGTGCGCGCCGAAGACCCGCTGGTCCGCATCGAAGACCTGAAAGTCCACTTTCCGACCTCTCAGGCGCGCAACGCCCCCGTGGTGCGGGCCGTGGACGGCGTCAGCTTCGATGTGCCGAAGAACACCATCGTGGGCCTGGTTGGGGAATCAGGGTCGGGCAAGACCACCACCGGCCGCGCGCTGCTGCGGCTGTTCGCGCCCACGGCGGGCCGCATCCTGTTCGACGGCCACGACATCACCAAGCTGAACGAAAAACAGATGCTGCCGTGGCGCCGCCGCATGCAGATCGTTTTCCAGGACCCTTACGCCAGCCTCAATCCCCGCATGACGGTGGCCGAGATCCTGGGCGAGGCGCTGGACACGCATCGGCTGGCGCAACACCGCCGATCGGCGCGTATCGGCGAACTGCTGGAGCGCGTGGGCCTGAACGCCGACCACAGCCGCCGCTATCCGCACGAGTTCTCGGGCGGCCAGCGCCAGCGCATTGGTATCGCCCGCGCGTTGGCGGTGGAGCCGGATTTCATCGTGGCGGACGAACCCGTATCCGCGCTGGACGTATCGGTGCAGGCGCAGGTGCTGAACCTGCTGCAGGATCTGCAGCGCGACCTGGGGCTGACCATGCTGTTTGTGGCCCACGACCTGGCGGTGGTGGATTACCTTTGCGACGAAGTCGTCGTGATGTATCTGGGCCGCGTCATGGAACGCGGGCCGACCAGCGAGGTCTACGCCCGGCCGCGTCATCCCTACACCCGCGCGCTGCTGTCCGCCGCGCCGGTGCCAGACCCGCGCGCCCCGCGTTCGCGTATTCTGCTTAAAGGCGATATTCCCAGCCCCGTCAACCCGCCGTCCGGCTGCGTGTTCCGCACACGCTGCCCGCATGCCATCGATGCTTGCGCGACGATCGAAGCGCAAGCCGTCGAGGTGGATCCGGGCCACTTCGTGGCCTGTTCACGCATCGGCGCCCCCGAGCTGGCCTAACCTTCGCCCCGTCCAGATCTGATCCAGGAATCCCACATGAACATCATCCGCGACATCGTCTTCCAGATACGCAGTCGGCGGGACGCACTGAGCGTGACTGAACGCAAGGTTGCGGACGCCATCCTGGACGACATCATGTGGGGCGCCAGCGCCACGGTCGACCAGCTGGCGACGAAAGCCGGCGTCAGCATCGCCACCATCTCGCGCTTTGCGCGCACGGTGGGCTGCGAAGACACCCGCGACCTGAAGATGAAGCTGGCGCAGGCCAGCACGGTGGGCAGCCGCTTCCTGGACCCCAGCGCGCCCGCCGAGGAAAGCACGTTCTACGCCCGCATCTACGCCGACATCGAAAGCACGCTGCGCGCGCACTTGCCCACCTTCACGGAACAGTTGTTCGAGCAGGCATCGGCCATCGTCGATGGCGCCCGCATGATCTACGTGTTCGGCATGGGCGGCGCGTCCGCCGTGCTGGCGCAGGAAGTGCAGTCGCGCCTGGTGCGCCTGGGGTACCCCATTGCCGTCTACAGCGACGCCGTGCTGCTGCGCATGGTGGCCGCCACGCTGGACGAGCGCGACGCCGTGCTGATCCTGTCGGCCTCCGGCCTTACCCCCGAAATCGTCGGCGCCGCCCGCATCGTCAAGCAATACCGCGCCCGCATCGTCGCCATCACGGACGCCACGTCCGAACTGGCCCAACTGGCCGACGTGGTGCTGCCGATTCGCACCGACGAAACCGATTTCATCTACAAACCCTCGGCATCGCGCTACGCGATGATGCTGGCCATCGACCTGCTGTCGACCGAGCTGGCCATGTTGAACCAAGAGGAAAACCGCGAACGCCTGCGCCGCATCAAGCTGGCGCTGGACGAGCACCGCGGTGGTCCGAACCGTTTGCCGCTGGGCGATTGAACCTGGAACCCAAGATGTACGACACCCTCATTGGCAACGTCCGTGTCCTGGACGGCACCGGCGGCGCCGAATACCGCGCCAGCGTGGCCCTGGCCGATGGCC
>LNAP01008159.1_pt1 | contig 16462 bp, 14 predicted proteins | sample 602601 | NCBI WGS metagenome assembly LNAP01 (sample SAMN02440304, study PRJNA202911) | soil metagenome | biome: Subtropical and temperate rainforests or woodlands; isolation source: soil samples (1 kg each in a 20% v/v slurry with milli Q water) were... ... | reverse complement strand
CCGGCCCGCACCGTGCTGATGCTCCTGAGCCTGCTGCTGGCAGGGGTGGTTGAAAGCGTCAGTTTGAGCACGATGCTGCCCTTGATATCGGCCATGCTTGAAGACCAGCCTCATTCGAAGCTGGCGGTCTACGTCTTCGGGGCAATGAACTCGATCGGCCTGCAGCCGACGATCGCGAACATGCTGGTGGTCATTGTCGTGGGCATGACGCTGAGCAACCTGCTGATATTGTTGGGCAACCGTCAAGTGGGCTATACCGTGGCACACGTGGCAACCGACCTGCGTGTGAGCCTCATCAAGGCATTGCTGGGTAGCCGCTGGGAATATTACCTGCGCCAACCCTCCGGAGCACTGGCCAATGCCGTGGCCACCGAAGCCTTCCGGGCTTCAACGGCCTATGAGCATGCGGCCAATATGCTGGCGCTGGGTATCCAGGCGGCGGCCTATGCACTGATCGCGCTTTTTGTCTCGTGGCAGGCCGCGATCCTGTCACTGGTGATCGGCTTCGTCCTGCTGGCTGCCGTGCGAGGTCTGGTCAAGACATCGCGGCGTGTCGGGAAAAGCCAGACCCGCCTGATGCGCGAGTTGCTGGTCCACCTGACGGACACCCTTGGCTCGGTGAAACCGCTCAAAGCCATGGCACGCGATGACATCGCCGATTCCTTGCTGCGTCGTCACGCCGGCGAGCTCAATACCGCATTGGAGCGCGAAGTGATGAGCCGCGAAACGCTGCGGGCCTTGCAGGAGCCCATGCTGGCGATCCTTGCCGCGGCGGGCCTCTACGCGGGGCTGGTCATCGGCGGCATGCCGCTGTCTTCGGTGATGGTGTTGATCTTCGTGGTAGTGCGCATGCTGGGGTTGCTGCACAAGGCACAGCAGCGCTATCACCGGATGGCCGCGCAAGAGAGCGCCTATTGGGCCATTAACGAGTCGATCGACAACGCTATTGCCGATGCCGAGCCTGTCGGAGGGACTTGCACGCCTTCCTTGCAGCGGCATATCGCTTTTGAAAATATCAGTTTTGGCTACGGCGGGCGGCAGGTTCTTGACAACGTGTCGATGAATTTCCCGGTCGGTTCATTCACCACCATGATCGGTCCTTCCGGCTCCGGCAAGACCACCGTGCTCGACCTGATCTGTGCGCTGCTCGCGCCACAGTCCGGACGCATCAGGGTCGACGACTGTGACTTGCATGCCCTGGACAGGAAGGCCTGGCGCCGAATGATCGGCTACGTCACCCAGGAAACCCTACTGCTGCACGATAGCATCCTGGCGAACGTCACCTTGGGAGACAGGGCCTTGAACGCCGCCGACGCAGAGCGCGCGCTGCGTCAAGCCGGTGCATGGCAGTTTGTGCAGGAATGCCCTGGCGGACTGCAATCGATCGTCGGCGAGCGCGGGGCCAAACTCTCAGGAGGGCAAAGGCAGCGTATCGTCATCGCGCGTGCCCTGGCCCATCGCCCCAGGCTGCTGATCCTGGACGAAGCCACCAGCGCCCTCGATCCGGAGTCGGAGGCGGAAATATGCCAGGTGCTGAAGAACCTCACGCCTGGCATCACGGTCATCGCAGTGTCGCACAGGCCTGCCGTGATCCGCATTGCGGATCAGATTCTCGAGGTCCGAGACGGCAAGGTACTGGCCACGCACCATGCCGTCGATCCTGATGGCACTCGGGCTGACGAGGCGAAAGCCTGAGAAAAGCGCAGGGGTAGGGGGCGTCCGGTCTGTAGGAGCGAGCATGCTCGCGAAAAACCTGAGAGCACCGCGGCGTGTCAGGCTCCTCGCGACATCGTTGACCTCCATCGTCGGAACGCCGCCCGGAGCATGCTCGCTCCTACAGAGATATCCGTTCATTCGCGGGAGCTAGCGTTTACAGGCTGCCGACCAGATGGCCGCCGTCCACTGCCAGGACCGCGCCTGTCATGAAGGCGCCGGCCTCGCTCGCGAGCAGGAGAAACGGGCCTTCCAGTTCCTGCAGGCTTCCCAGTCGACGCATCGGCACGGTGTCGCGTATATACGCCTGGCCCTTTTCGCTGTCGAAATACTCATCGTTCATTTCGGTCTTGAAGTAACCCGGCGCAATGGCATTCACGCGGATCTGGTAGCGCGCCAGTTCCAGCGCCAGGGATTTGCTCAGTTGCACCACGCCAGCCTTCGCCGCGCAGTAGTGGCTGTAGCCAGTGCCTACGCGCAGCCCGAGCATCGAGGCGATGTTGACGATGCTGCCAGGTCGCTGCGCCTTTGCGAGGCGTTGCGCCGCACACTGGGCAACGCGCCAGACGCCGTCGAGGTTGGTCGACAGCATCGCCCGCCAATCGGCTTCGCTGATCTCCAGCACGCGCTGGCCGTTGCCGATGCCGGCATTGTTGAGCACTACATCCACCACACCGAAAGCAGCCTGGGCGGCGTCAAACGCTGCTTCGACGCTGTCGCGATCGGTAACGTCCAGGGCCACGGCCATAGCCTCACCGCCAGTCTGGCGAATTTCGTCTGCCAGTTGCTGCAAGCGCTCCACGCGCCGGGCGCCCAGTACTACGCGCGCACCCGCATCGCTGGCCACGCGCGCCAGATGCGCGCCAATGCCGCTGGAGGCACCGGTGACCAGTACCGTCTTGCCAATCAGGGAAAAACCGGGGTTTTCATTCATCGCATTGTTCCTGTCGGGGAGTGGATCGGCCGCCCATGGCGGCCGATCGGGACTCAGATTCGTTCGATGCGGGTCTTGCCGGCAGCCACCAGGTGTTCCAGCAACGGGGCAGGGTGGAACCACATCTCGCCGTATTCGCCGAGGGCCTTGCGGTAATGGCGGATACCGTCCAGCACCTTGTCCAGGCCGATCTGCTCGGCATAATGCATCGGCCCGCCGAGCCACGCCGGGAAGCCGTAACCGTTGATCCACACCAGGTCGATATCGCCACTGCGCTCGGCAATGCCTTCGTCGAGCAGCTGGATGCCCTCGTTGATCAGCATGAACAGGCAGCGGTCATGAATCTCCTGCGTGGCGATCGGCCGGCGGCGGATGTCCAGTTCGCCGGCGATGCGTTCGGCCAGGGTGATGACCTCGAAGTCCTCCTTGCGCTCGCGGCCCTCATAGATATAGGCACCGCGCCGGGTCTTCTGACCGAAGCGGCCGAGGGCGTTCAGTTCGTCAGCCAGGCGGCAATAGCTCGGATCATGGGCAATCGCTTCACGACGCGACTCGCGCACCAGGAAGCTGACGTCGATCCCGGCCAGGTCGTGCATCGCCATCACCCCCATGGCCAGGCCGAGGTCAGTCAGCACCTGGTCGATTTGCGCTGGCGTAGCGCCCTCCAATACCAGGCGATGGGCTTCGCGGGAGTAGGGTTCGAGCATGCGATTGCCGATGAAGCCGAAGCACACGCCGGACACTACCGGGATTTTTCCAATCGTCTTGCCCAGTTTCAGTGTGGTCGCCAGCACCTCGGGCGCGGTGAGTTTGCCGCGAACCACTTCGAGCAGGCGCATCACATTGGCCGGACTGAAAAAGTGCAGGCCGATGACGTCTTGCGGGCGGCGCGTAACCGCGGCGATCTGGTCGACATCGAGGGTGGAGGTGTTGCTGGCCAGAATCGCGCCTGGCTTGCACACCTCATCCAGGGTGCGGAACACCTGTTGCTTGATCGGCAGGCTTTCGAACACCGCCTCGATCACCAGGTCGCACTCGGCAATGTCGGCATAGTCAAGGGTGCCGGTGAGCAAGGCCATGCGCTGGTCGAGCTGTTCCTGGGTCAGCTTGCCGCGTTGCCGGCTGATCTCATAGCTGCTGCGGATTTGCCCCAGCCCACGCTCCAGCGCCTCGGGTTTGAGCTCCAGCAGCGTGACGGGGATGCCCACGTTGGCGAAGTTCATGGCGATGCCACCGCCCATGGTCCCGGCGCCGATCACCGCGACCCGGGCGACCGGACGCAAGGCAGTGTTAGCGGTGACACCGGCCACTTTGCCGGCCTCGCGCTCGGCGAAAAACACATGGCGCAAGGCCTGGGATTGCGTCGAGGCTTCGGCTTCCTTGAACAGGGCGACTTCGCGCTGCAGGCCGGCCTGCAACGGCAGCACGCAGGCCGACTCGACGGCCGCCAGCACCAGTCGGGGCGCCAGGCGGTTTTTCCAGCGCGGTTCGTGGCTGGCCCGATAGTCTGTGAAATACCCATCGGGCAGGGCGGCGGCCGGGTTGGCGTGACGTTCTGCGGGGCGCGCCGGTGCGCCTTCGCGGATCAACTCCCGGGCGAAGTGACGTGCGCCATCGAGCAGGCATTCGCCGTCCCCGAGCAAGCGGTCGATCAAGCCGAGCTCAAGGGCCCTGCCTGCGCTGACAGGCTGGCCGGAGATCATCATTTCCAGTGCCGGTTCGGCGCCGATCAGTCGCGGCAAACGCTGGGTCCCACCCGCACCGGGCAATAGGCCCAGGTTGATTTCCGGCAAGCCGAGACGGCTGTCGGCAGCGCTGATGCGATAACCGCAGGCCAGCGCCAGCTCCAGCCCACCACCGAGGGCGAAGCGATCGATGCTGGCAATCAGTGGTTTGTCGATTTGGGTCAGACGCAACAGCAAGTCGGGCAGCGAAGGGGCGGCGAAAGACCCGGGAAGGCCGAATTCGCTGATATCGGCACCGGCGCAGAACAAGCCGTTTGCACCGTGCACAATGATCGCCGAGACGGCAGGATCGCTGGCGGCGCGCTCGCAGGCGTCGAGAATGGCCGCACGCAGGGGTTGCCCCAGTGCGTTGACCGGCTTTGATGCCAGGCCGATCAGGGCGAGGTTGTCTTCGACGTGGTAGGTGACCAGGTTGCTCATGTTGATTTCCCGAAATTTATTGTTATCACGGCCCCCTGTAGGAGCGAGCATGCTCCGGGCGGCGTTCCGACGATGAACTTCCAAACACCGCGTGAATCCTGAAAGCACGCGTTATCGTTGACGACCATCGTCGGAACGCCGCCCGGAGCATGCTCGCTCCTACAGGGGAGGGGCATTAGAACCAGCGGTCCTGCATGTAGTAGGCGACATGGTTGGCTTCAGTGAGCAGCCGCCCCTGGGACTCCAGCGACGCCAGTTCCCAGGTCATGTAGTAATGCGCAGCCTGCAACTTGCCTTGATAGAAATCGGCGTCGCTGTCGCCGGCGCCCGAACCCAGGGCGCGGCTGGCCAGCAGGGCCTGGCGCAACCAGATCCACCCGACCACCACGCGTCCAAACAGGTCCAGATAGGGCGTGGCATTGGCCATGCCGAGGTTGGCATCGGCCGTCACCTGCGTTTGCAGGCTGGCGGTGACTTGCTCGAGTACGCGCAAGGCATCGGCCAGCAGTGCCGCGAGCGGCGCACAGTGTGGGTCGCTGTTGGCGGTGAGCAGGGTGGCAAGCACTTCGGCGGTGAACAGTCGATAGCCATCACCTCCGCGCGGCCCCAGTTTTCGACCCAGCAGGTCGATGGCCTGGATGCCTTCGGTGCCTTCATGAATCGGGTTCAGGCGATTGTCGCGGTAGTACTGTTCCAGCGGGTATTCGCGGGTATAACCGGCGCCGCCAAGCACCTGGACGCCAATCTCGGACGCGAGCAGGCCGTAGCGCGAGGGGTAGGTCTTGACCACCGGCGTCAGCAGGTCGAGCAATTCGCCGGCATTGTTGCGCGCCAGCGCAGTGGTCGCGGTGTGGGCATCTTCCACCAGGCTGCTGGCATACAAGCACAGCGCCAGGCTGCCCTCGGCGTAGACCTTCTGTTGCAGCAGCATCCGGCGCACGTCGGCGTGCTCGACGATGCGCACCTGGGGTGCCGCCGGGTTCTTGTTCCCGGGCAAGCGGCCCTGTGGCCGCTGGCGGGCGTAGTCCAGGGCGTGAATGTAGCTCTGGTAGGCGAGGCTGGCGGCCCCGAGGCCGACACCGATGCGGGCCTCGTTCATCATCTGGAACATGTAGCTCAGGCCCTGATGTTCCTCACCGACCAGGTAGCCCACGGCGCCGTCGTGCTCGCCGAAGCTGAGCACCGTGGACGTGGTGTTGCGATAGCCCATCTTGTGCAGCAGGCCGGCCAGCGCCACGTCGTTGCGCGCACCGACGCTGCCATCGGCATTGACCAGGAACTTGGGCACCAGGAACAGCGAAATGCCCTTGGTCCCGGCCGGCGCGCCTTCGATGCGGGCCAACACCATGTGCACGATGTTCTCGGTCAGTTCGTGGTCGCCACCGGAGATGAACATCTTCTGGCCGAAGATCCGGTAAGTGCCGTTTTCAGCCGGGCGTGCCAGGGTGCGCAGGTCGCCCAGCGCCGAGCCCTGGCCGGGTTCGGTGAGGGCCATCGTGCCGCTGAAGCGACCGTCGAGCATCGGCGCCAGGAAGCGTTCAAGCAACGGTGGACTGGCAAAGGCCCTGAGCAGATTGGTCGCGCCGATGCTCAGGAAGGAATAGGCGACCGTGGAAATATTCGCCGCGTTGAAGTAGGCCATGCAAGCTCGCAGGATCACTTCCGGCAATTGCAGGCCGCCATCGGCAAAGTCGTGGTGGGCGGCCAGGAACCCGGCCTGGGCAAAGGCGTCCCAGGCGACTTTGGTTTCGGCGATCATGTGAACCCGCTCGCCATCGAAGGTCGGTTCGTTGGCATCGCCCTTGTGATTGTGCGGGGCGAACAGCTCAGCGGCGATCTGGCGGGCGGTGGTGAGAGAAGCGTCGAACACGCCGCGGTCGTGCTCGGCGTAGCGCGGGCGTTGCAGCAACGCTTCGGTATCGAGCAGCTCGTAAAGCTGGAAGCGCAGTTCGCGTTCGTTGAGCAGCAGGTCAGTCATGGCATCTCTCGTCAAACAGTGTCGAGTGTGGGCCATGGAAGCAATTCTCGGCCCGTTACAGGCGTCCACAATAGTGTGATGTGCCGGGCTTTTATCCCCCTCCTTTGGGGGAGGCCCGGACGTCGTCAGGTGACGGAAACAGTGTCCTCGCCCGCAACAGGCGCGAAGAGAGAGCCTCGAAGGTTCCAGGCACGGGGCTTGCGTCGAAGCACCCACCGCCGATGCTATGATCTGAGCGTCTAGGCCTGGCCAAGAGATCGTCCATGGATCGCCTGTCTACCTTGTTTTCGCAGTTCGGCGTACGCGCAAACCTGTTTTACAACGGCAGGTTATGCGGCCTCGCGTCCTACGATGGTGCGCAAGGGCGTGGTTATGTTCATCTGCTGCAGGCGGGCAGCGTCACGTTGCTGGGCGCCGATCGCAAGGACTTACTGCTGACCCGGCCCAGCCTGATTTTCATGCCACGCCCCAGCCGACATCAGTTGTTTGCCAACGAGTCCGAGGGCGCTCAACTGTTGTGTGCCTCAATGGAGTTCGAGGGCGGAATCGATAATCCGTTGGCGGCTTCGTTACCCGATTACCTGGTGTTGTCCCTGGATGAACTGCCCATGCTGGCCGATACGCTGAAGTGGATGTTCGGCGAGGCAGCGAGCGCGCATTGTGGCAGGGAGGCAGCTCTGGAGCGTTTATTTGAACTGCTGATCATCCTGTTGTTTCGGCATCTGCTTGATCACCAACAATTGCGCACCGGAATGATGGCCGGCCTGGCCGATCCGCGGTTGGCGCGCTCCCTGGTGCAAATTCACAACGCACCCGAGCGTGCCTGGTCAATTGCGCAACTTGCGAGCGAGTCGAATATGTCGCGCGCGGCCTACGCGGTGCATTTTCGCGACGTCATCGGGCAGACACCTGCCGAATATCTGTTGAGTTGGCGGATCAGCCTGGCGCAGAAGCGTCTGCGTGAAGGGCGGTCGATTACGCTGATCGCCGCCGAGGTCGGCTATGAAAGCCCTTCGGCACTGGCACGTGCGTTTCGACGCAAGACGGGCTGCAGCCCGCGGGACTGGGTGAAAGACCTGGCGGGAGACGATGATGGGGCAATGGCCTGAAAGCATCGAACTGCTTCAGGCCATCGCGCAGGGTCGATCATCGGTTCAACGGCTTTGCAGCTCAGTCAGGGAGTGGCCGGCGATAAATATCGAGGCGGCAAGCAAGCCGATGTCCTTGAGCAGAAACTGCCCCGGCGCCACCGAGATGCCTGGAAAACCGAGGCCGGGTTCAATCACGCCGGGGGTCGAGAACATGAAGCTCAAGGTGGTGAAGAACAGTCCGGCAGACAGGGCTGCGCCGATCAATGAAAGCTTGGGTGACAGCAAGCGACCTGCAATCAGGACCCCGATCGAGACCTCCAGTATGCCAAGCAGGCTGGAGAAGGTATCGACACTGAAAATGTCGTAGACCCAACCCAGCAAAGGGCTGTTACTCACCAGCGGCACCAGACCGGTGGCTTCGTAGTGGGTGAACTTCATCCCGCCAAACCAGAAGTAAATGACGGCGAGTGCAAAGTAGGCACCATAGGTGCCAAGCGCCATGGTTTTGATCCCGAGCGTGGAAGAGCTTTGTACGTTGGTGCTGCTGTTGTCGATGCTTAAGGTTTTCATGATCAAGGCTTCCAGGAGAGTGGTGAGGAACCCGGCGCGGTGTGCGTTGGGAGTGCGGACAGTGTTGCCTTGGATGCCATGCTCGTGGCGCCAGAACGTATTGCATTCAGTGCAGATCGTCTTGACTTGGCGACGAGAAAAACCACAAGACCAGAGCAGCAGCACTGATCGAGGCGCCCAGCAGGCTGACGGCCATCCAGCCCCAAAGCGCATAAACCTGGGTCGCTGCGGCGGCTCCCAGCGCGCTGCCGACCGAGTAGAAGCACATGTAGGCGCCGACCATGCGACTGTGCGCGTCGGGTCGTGCGGCGAAGATGATGCTCTGGTTGCTGACGTGTACTGCCTGCACCGCAAAGTCGAGCAGGACGACGCCGCAGACCAGGGCGACCAGGGACGTCTGGGCGAATGCAATGGGCAACCAGGACAGCGTCAGGAGCCCTAGCGAAATGCCGGTCACTCGTTGCCCCAGGCCTTGATCGGCCCAGCGACCGGCTCTTCTGGCCGCCAGGGCACCGGCGACGCCGGCCAGGCCAAACAGGCCGATAGCCGTGTGTGACAGCGACAGCGGCGGGGCGCTCAAGGGCAGCACCATGGACGTCCACAACACGGAAAAAGCGGCAAAGATCAGCATCGCCAACAGGCCTCTGGCGCGTAACGTGGGCTCGGTAATGAATAGGGTGAACAGCGAACGGATGAGCGTGAGGTAGCTGTCTTGATGCCTTGGCACTGCCGTTACGGGCACGCTTTTCCACAGCACCGCCGCGAGCGTAAGCATCAGCCCTGAAGACACAAAGTACACGGCGCGCCAGCCCGCGATGTCCGCAATCACGCCAGAGGTAAACCGCGCCAGAAGAATGCCCAGGACAATCCCGCTGGTTACCGTCCCGACGGCTTGCCCGCGTTGCGAGGGCGTTGCGAGCGCGGCGGCGTATGCCACAAGTACCTGTACGACCACGGCCAGCAGGCCCATCACGATCATGGCACTCAACAGGGCCAGCCATTGCTGGGCAGCACCGACCGCCGCCAGCGCCAACGCCGACAGCAGCACTTGCGCCAGAATCAGCCGCTTGTGATTGACCAGATCCCCCAGCGGGACGATGAACAGCAGCCCCAGCGCGTAACCCACCTGGGTGGCCGTCACCACAATCCCGATCATAGATGAGTCCACGCCCAGACTCTGGGCCATGGAATCGAGTAACGGTTGCGCGAAGTAAACGTTGCCGACTGCAAGTGCGCAGGTGATGGAAAACAATAACGTCAGCGATGGTGAAAGCCCTGGAGAGTGTTCGAACCCGGTGCATTCGCCGATTTGCCCAGGCCGCCTGACCAGGCATTGGGCCGCTGAATCGGTATCTGCTGTCATGTGCGCCTCCGTGGCGTTAAACTGGTTGCAAATTAAAACCTGAATCTATTGTTGGCATGACAGGTTTCAAATTGCAACCACATTCCCGGGAGTAAAAAATGCTCGACGACGCTACGCCACAAGGCAACGAATGCCCGGTCGCAAGAACACTGGAAGCCATTGGCGATCGCTGGTCGCTCATGATCATCCGCGATGCCTTTGACGACATTCGCCGGTTCAGCGAATTTCAGAAGAGCCTGGGCGTGGCCAAGAATATTCTGGCTTCGCGACTGAAGACTCTGGTCGAGATCGGGATATTCGACATCCGACCGGCGTCGGATGGCAGCGCCTACAAGGAGTACGTGCTGACAGAGAAAGGACGGGAGATCTTTCCGTTGGTGGTCTGCATGAGGCAGTGGGGCGAACGATTCCTGTTCGAGCCGCAGGAGACCCGTTCTGTGCTGTTGGACAACGCGTCCGGCAAGCCGTTGATGCCGATTGAGGTGCGCTCAGCGAGCGGGCAGACGCTGGGGCCCGCTGATTGCCACAGGGTGAGACTGGTTGATGGCGAGTCGTGAATCGGCTGTTGTCATTCCAGAAGTGGTGAGGGCCAAGCAAACTTTCCATCATCGCCCAGGCTGCCATTGTGAGTACCCTGGCAGACCCTCCCCATTCAGCCACGCCACGTCCTGCTCCGTCCAGATGTGATATTCGGGCCTGGAACCAGGATCCTCGTCCAGCGTCGCCACGCGCACGATCATCGCGCTTGAGCCGTTACGCTCTGCCGCAAGGTGCGATCCGCAGTGCGAGCAGAAGTGTCGGATCTTCCCGGGAGTTGACTCGAAAGGCCTCAACGCGTCCAGGCCTCGTGTCCACCTGAAATGCTCTTTCAACACGCCAGCCGTGGAGACATAAGCAGCGGCATGGGTCTTGCGGCAGGTGCTGCAGTGACAATGGCTGATCGGCATATCAATGCTGTCGATCTCATAGCCTACAGCCCCACAAGCGCAGCTTCCTTTCATTTTGTCCTCCGGTTTGGGCACTGTGTGAAGATCACGGCTTTTTGCAGTCTGACGGCGTTTGCCAAGCGACAAGCTCGACGTAGCTCGACTCCCCACCTCCAGTCGCACCCGACAACCAACCCCATACGAAGGACAGGGTGGTCCGCCCCTCGTGATCAACGCCTACCGTGCCACGAGACCAGCCGGACAGAATCTCACCCTCCGTGGTCAGGCAATGAAAAAGCAGCTCGATGGTATCGGCGCCCGTCACGCGGCCGACTTGATGGCCGATGCGGATCTTGCCGCCCTGGTAGGTACTTGAAATGGCATCTCCCTCGACCTGGTAGTGAAACACCGTGCCTGCACCGGACAGCCCGTGGGTATTGCCTGCTACCGTGAATCGGCGATTGTTCAAACGTTCGGTGACTTGAGAAAAGGGGCTTTCCATGAATGTTGCTTCCTTGTAGTGGAGAGGGTCCATCTTAGCGTTGGAGTACTGATTACTTTCCGGGGAGCGATGCGATCATTTGATCAAATGCCGTTACCGAATATCTCCCATCAAGGTTGCCGACGGTGGGCATTTTTGAAGGAAACCCGAATCGCACTCTGCCGGGAAGCACTTCATCCATGGCTGAGTACCAAGTCAGCAGCGCTTGTTGGAGGCGCACGTGTAGCTCGAATTTGCTGCGTCGGCGGGTGGTGTCTGCTTTGGCACGCGCGCGCGCGAGCTGGGGATCGATGCGGCCAACAATGTAACAGTCAGCAAAGCCAATACGTCCTTGTGCGATCGTTTCTCTTGTAGCGTCCAACTCTACCCGCCACTCGGGTTCGCTCGCCTCGCCGATTTGCCAAAGGCTCCAGATGTAGTGGAGCTTGAGAGGATCACTGTCACATAAGGCCCACGAAGAGGTGTCTTCCATGGCCAACGTTTGTTGCCAGCGATCCACGTTTCGCTCTGCCCAAAAGGTGGCTGCTCCGACTGGATTCTTTATCCGGTCCGGCTCGTTATCAAAACGGCCGTTTTCGGGAATGACATGCTGCTTTCCATGCTCGGCGCACCAAGTGGTTTTCCCACTGGCGCTGATACCTTCAACAACCAGGATCATTGTTATGACTGCTCCATTAATTGCGTCATTGCGGCACGCGCAGCGGATACTCCACAGCCAGGCGTATCTGGTCGGTGTCCAGTTCTGCCTGTGCGGTATTGCCCCGATGCACATTGTATTGCAACGACAGGGTGGTGCCTTTCGCCGCGCCACCTTGCACCACATGGCGCACCTGCAGGTCACGCTCCCAATGTTTGCCGCCTTCGCCATAACCCAGGTAGGCGTAGCCGCCTTGCGGGTCGACATGGCTTCCATCGATCCGGCTGCCGCGCACATAGGCGGCGCTCATGGACAGGCCCGGTAACCCCCAGGGGCTGGCATCGAAATCGTAGCGGGCTTGCCAGGACTGTTCATGGGGAGCGTTGAAGTCCGACAGCTGGACGGCGTTGCTGATGAAGATAGCGCCACGGGTGACGTAGTCAAACGGTGTGTTGGCGTCCACCTTCTGATAGCCGAGGCTGAAGCCATGGGGGCCTTGGGTGTAAGTGGACATCAGGCTCCAGGTCGTGCTGTCGATCCTGCCGGACAGCGACTTGCCCTCATCCGTGGTGCGGTACAGGTTCAGGTTGATCGACAACGCGCGGGTTTCACCCAGCGGCTGGATGAAGGTGCTACCCAGGTAATGCTGGTTCCAGGTGTCCTCATAGCGCGATGTATAGGCGCTGACGGTCAGCTTCTTTGCCGGTGTGAAGACCACGCCCGCGAGATCGAAGGCATTGCCTTTCACGGCGTTGGAGTAGTTGACCACAAAGCCCTGGTCATGGCTGCTGGCGTTCCGATCGGTACTTTCGCTGAAATGACCAGCTACCAGCGTCAGCGCCTCGAACTCGTTGCTTGTGAGAAACACCCCGGTGGCGGTCTCCGGGAGCAGACGGCTATCGGACGAACTGAATACCGGCGTTTTCACGCGCTGTTCGCCATAGCTCAGCACGGTCGATGACCGGCGCAGTTTGAGTGCCGCACCGCCGCGGCTGAACGCATCCTTGGGATGTCCCTGGTTGTCGAGACCGAGCAATCGCGCTTTCCCTGCGCGGCCACCGCCGCTGTCGAGTTGTGCCCCGAGGTAGGCATGGGCATCCATGCCCACCCCGATCAAGCCCTGGGTGAAGCCCGATTGCACCGTCGCCATCAGCCCGTAGGCCCATTCTTCGGCGTAGCCATTACGCTCATCACGCGGTTTGTAGGCATTACGCGCAGCGCCATTGCGGGCGCCATTGAGGTACTCGCGATGGTCGTAAACCGTGCGATTGAGCACGCTCCAGGCGCTGTCCTGGATAAATCCCTTGGCTTGCGATTGAACTGAATCGGCGAGTGCGAGAGGGCTTGCCAGGGCGAAGAGAATGGCTGATCGGGTATGCATTCCGGGGTGTCCACAAACAAATCAGGATGAGCGCAAGCGCAGGATGTGCGCGCCGTCGAAGGGGTCAATGAGGTAGTGCGCGTGCACCCCGAAAGTCTCCAGCAGGCGTCGCGGGGTCAACACCTCGAGCGGCTTGCCAAGGGCCACCAAGCGCCCTTTTTCCAGCACCGCCAGACGATCGCAGGTGAGTGCCTGGTTGAGGTCGTGCAGGGCAATCACGGTGGTCACGGGCAATGCGTGAACAACGTGCAGAATCGCCATCTGGTGCTGGATATCCAGGTGGTTGGTCGGTTCGTCCAGCAACAGGATCTGCGGGCGCTGGGCCAGGGCGCGAGCGATATGCACGCGCTGACGCTCGCCGCCAGAGAGGCTACGCCACGTGCGCCTGCAAAGATGCGTCGCATCGACGTCGCGCAAGGCTTGATGGACGATGTCTTCGTCCGCCTTCGACCATGGACTCAAGGCCGACAACCACGGCGTTCGGCCCAGGGCCACGGCATCGAACACACTGATCGCATCCAGGGTGTCGGCCTGCTGCTCAACCACCGCCAGGGTTTGGGCGATGGTTCGCCGGGACAGGGCCTTGAGGTCTTGGCCGTTGAGATGGACCGCTCCCCGGCTGGGCGCACGCACGCCGGCCAGCAGTTTGAGCAGGGTGGATTTTCCAGAGCCGTTGGGCCCGACAAGGCCCAGGGTTTCGCCACGACGAATGTCCAGGTGAATCTGGTGCAAGAGTTCAACATCGCGGATATGCAATCCGAGGCTGGAACAACTCAGCACGGTTTCGTCGGTAACCGGCGCAAGCGCATTCATCGGGCATTCCTCCGACCGACCAGGATCAGCGCAAACACCGGCGCGCCGACCAATGCCGTAATCACGCCGACCGGAATTACCTGGCCCTTGATCAAGGTTCGCGACAGCACATCGGCGGCCACCAGAAACACCGCACCGCCCAGCGCACTCGCCGGCAACAGGCGGGTATGCCGAGTGCCCAGCAACAGCCTGGCGGCGTGGGGAATGACCAGTCCAACGAAACCGATAGAGCCGACAATCGACACCATCACCGCCGTCACCAGGGCGGCGCAACTGATCAACAGAAATTGCACGGGACGAACCGCAATGCCGAGTGAGGCCGCGGAGTCGGCGCCAAAGGTGAAGGCATCCAGTGCCCGCCGGTGCCACAGGCAAACCGCCAGGCCGGCCACCGCAACCGGTACAGCCAGCCACACGGAGGGCCAGCGCACGCCACTGAGATTGCCCAGTAGCCAGAACATGATGCCGCGAGCCTGTTCGGAACTGGCCGACTTGGTGATCAGGAACGCGGTGAGCGCATTGAACAGTTGTGAACCGGCAATGCCCGCCAGGATGATCTGGCCGGTACTGCCGGGCGAACCGCTGGCACGGCCCAGCAATACCACGACGGTGAAGGCGGCGACGGCGCCGGCAAACGCCCCGGCCGACATCGAAATTGCTCCGGCACCCAGGCCCAGCAACGCCACCAGCACCGCACCCGTCGAGGCCCCCGCGGAAATGCCAAGCAGGTAGGGATCGGCCAACGGGTTGCGCAGCAACGATTGCAGGATCACCCCGCAGGTCGCCAGGCCCGCCCCGCAAGCCGCCGCCACCAACGCGCGAGTCAGGCGGTAGTTCCAGACGATGCCCTCATCGATAGGATCGAGGACATACCCGGCCATCCACATTTTATTGGCCAACACCTGGAACACCACGCCGGGTTCGATGCGGGTTTCACCGATGGCCACGCCGGCGATCACGGCCACGAGCAGCATCACCAGTGCAAGCAGAGTGCGAATCAGCGTCGCGGTCATTTTGGCAGGTCGTAGCGGTTGATGGCCGTTGCCAGCGATTCGAGACCGTCGAACATTCTCAAGCTGGCCTGCATGGCCATGGCGTCGAGGATAATGATGCGGTTGTTTTTCACCGCGTCCATGTTGCGGGTCACGGGATCGCTGCGCAGGAATTGCAGTTTCCGTTGATAGTCGTCAGCCGGGAAACGCCGGCGATCCATGCGGGCGATGACCAGGAATGTCGGGTTGGCCTTGGCGATGGTTTCCCAGCCAACGGTTGGCCACTCTTCGTCGGACTGCACCACATTGCGCACGCCCAAGGTGCCCAGCATGAAGTCGGGGATGCCCTTGTGCCCGGCGACATAGGGATCGATGTCCAGGCTGGCACTGGAAAACCAGACCAGCGCGCTGGTGTGCGTGAGGTCTTTGCCTTGCACCGCGGCAATGGACTTGGCCAGGCTGGCCTGCAGTTGCGCGTTCAGTTGCTGCCCGCGCGCCTGGACATCAAAAATCTCGGCCAGTTGGGTAATGCTTTTGTAGAGACTGTCAATGCGAAACGGCTGCAGGCGGGTGCCGTCGGCCCCCACCAGGTTGTCCTTGGATTCGCAGTCCGAGGGCATGAGATAGGTTGGAATCTGCAGTTCGTGAAACTGCTCGCGGGTAGCGACTGCGCCTTGCGGGCCGACCATCCACTCAAGTTCGACAGCGACCAGTTCCGGGCGCTTGCCGATGACCGACTCGAAACTCGGCTCGTTATCGGCCAGGCGTTCGATCCTGTCGTTTTGCCCCTTGTATTTGCCCAGCACATCATTGAACCACAGCGAAGTGCCGACCAGTTTGTCACCGAGTCCCAGGGCGAAGAGCATTTCGGTGCCGGCCTGGCCGATAGTCACCGCCCGGACAGGGGCGTGCGTGAACGTCAGTGTGCTGCCGCAGTTCTCGATCGTCAGCGGGTAATGAGTAGGGGAGGCACAGGCGAGGGCAGAAAGTCCCAGGCCGGTGACGAGGGCGAAAAAGCGCGGCAACAGCATGATGCAATCTCCATTTGAACCGTACACGCAGCCAGGGTGCAAGGTCTGGAAAACACATCATCGAGCGCTGCCGAAAACAGCAGTGCAAGGCCCATCACCTGAGTGACGCGCGCGCAGATGTCCTTCCCGGACACCCCGCCGGTTAGTGATTTGTTGCTTGGCCGGCAGGTCTCCTGACTGATGCGTCATGGCGTGCTCCAGCCTTCCCGGGAATCGATCCCAGTGGCAGTTCAGGAGCAGGCTCGGCACCTACAGTTGCGGGGGCAGTTCCGTTTGATGCGTTGGCAGCATCACGGATTCCCTATTAATCCCGTTTGGGAACCGGCGGCGGCATGGTAGTCGATCATGCCGCCCGAGGCGAACCCA
>LNAP01002975.1_pt1 | contig 16467 bp, 9 predicted proteins | sample 602601 | NCBI WGS metagenome assembly LNAP01 (sample SAMN02440304, study PRJNA202911) | soil metagenome | biome: Subtropical and temperate rainforests or woodlands; isolation source: soil samples (1 kg each in a 20% v/v slurry with milli Q water) were... ... | reverse complement strand
CAAGGCAAGGACGGCTGGCTGCTGCACCCGCTCAATGATGAGCTGCGTAACGGCCAGGAAGACAAGCTGCGCAGTATCCCGGTACGACTGCTGTTCAACGAACCGGAGCTGAACTTTCGCGCTGACTACACGCTGTTCGACCGCCAATCTGGGCGACCGCTGTGCGTGGGTAATGGCGAGACCTGCAAGCGCGTTACTCAGGACGGTATGCAGTCACTGCCCTGCCCATCACCCGATGCCTGCCCATTGGCCAAGGGGGGCACCTGTAAGCCTTACGGCCGGCTGAATGTGCTGATTGGTGATGATGATCCACTAGGCAGCTTCGTGTTCCGCACCACCGGCTTTAACAGCATTCGCACCCTGGCTGCTCGGCTTCATTACTTCCAAGCTATTTCGGGCAATCGGTTGGCCTGCCTGCCGTTGGAGCTGCGCCTGCGTGGCAAATCCACCCGACAGAGCCATGGCACGCCGATCTTCTACGTTGACCTGACGGTACGTGGTGGCATCGACATGAGTGAGGCGCTGCGGGTTGCTAATGAGTTGGATGAACAACGGCAAACCGCTGGCTTCGATCAGTCCGCACTGGATGGGGCGGCACGCCGTGGTTTTAGTAACGGCGCGTTCGAGGACAGCGAAGAAGATAGCGGCGCGGTGATTGAGGAGTTCTTTTCAGTCGAAGGCGGTGCTGAGCAGCCATCTTCCCAACCCATACAACAGCAATCAAGCAAACCCAGTCTGGCTGAAAAGCTTGAAAGCCACTGCCAGCAACAACCCCATAACACCTAAAACCGGCCAGCCGGCTATGGAGCAAAAGATGAAATTGCACAAGTTTAAAGCCGGTGAAGCCACTGGCACCTATCTGGTCGATTCACCTGTAAGCGAAGCCGACATCCTGCTGATGGCTCAGCAACTAGCCCGTCAGCGGCTGCGCCGTGGACGCTCACTGACCTCTCCCAAGGCAGTGTTCAACCATTTGCAGACGTTGCTGGGCGACTATGAGCACGAGGTATTCGCTCTTCTTCTACTGGACAGCAAGCACCGGATTTTGACGTTTCAGGAGCTGTTTCGCGGCACTCTGGATGCGACAGGGGTTTACCCCAGAGAGGTCGTCAAGATTTGCCTGGAGTTCAACGCCGCCGCAGTGATCCTGGTTCACAACCACCCGTCAGGTGATCCGGAACCCAGCCAGGCTGACCGGACCCTGACTCGCAAACTTCAGGACGCACTGAACTTGATAGACATCCGCACGCTCGATCACATCGTGGTGGGCAGTGAGGGATGTGTTTCGATGGCTGATCGGGGGCATCTATGAAAACCACCATGCTGGCAATGCTAAAGCTACTTGGAACGCTGCTCGCGTTCGTCGGCATACTGACCGGCTGCATCGTGGGGCTGTTACTAGTGATAGCAATGGTGCGCTTTCCACCACTACTGATTGCAGTGCTGCTGGCTTGCTGGATCTTCAACCGACTGCAAAGAAATATAAGCTGACTACTTCAATGAGTGAACTCCCAGCGTGAACAGCTACCAAGCTGTCCACGCTGAAGCGTCTGAACTTTTCTTTTTGCCTTTCGGGTCCTTATATTCCGCTGCTGCAGTGCCGGTATACATGCAGGTGATATCAGTAGCGAACTCAGTCTGCAGGAAAGTGCCGCTACGCACGTCCTCATGGGATTCGGCGATCAATCGAGGCCGAGTCCCATTTGACCGGCAGAAGCACTATCTGAAGTTGCGCGAGGTTGACTCTCAGCGTTCGAAACTTTTAGATGTTGGTAACGCACCGGCTTGGCTAATTTCTGTACTGCACCCTCATCGACTGATGTCTTAAGCCACTCTGTGATCTGCTTCTTGGGCAACTCCCATTGGGCAACCAGCTCATCAATCGTCGCTGCTCGCCCAAGGCGTTTCAGCTTCTCGAGGAAAAACTGATAAAAGCTCAACTCGGTAAGACCAAGAGGACTTTCAGCCGATGCTTTGGGTTTTTCCCGGGACGGGGCAGTTACTAGTGAAGTTTGTAACTCTGTTTCTGTGCTGGTATGGCTCAGACTAGATAGCTCAACTTCCGTGGAAACAGCCTCGCTATCAAAAGTCCGTGGGGTTGTTGAATTAAGGGGCATAGACAAAGCCTGCACATCTAACTGCTCAGCCTCGCCATCCAACCATTGTCCACCCTCAGTCACGAGCATCCGATTACCGGACTGAGTATCCTGGTCTCTTTTTACCCAAAGAGGCACCCAAGCCTTTTTCAAATTTTCAATGGCCCCGCTCCAGGTTCCGCCCTTGATATCGGAACGAACCACAACCGCAGCGCGACTCAGACAGTAAATGTACTTGTTACGGGCCATAGCATTGCCCGCATTGAAACCGGCCTCGGGATAGAACGGAGAAACCAGCACGAGATTGTTATTCATCAACCCCTGCCTCCATTTACTGGCCATTGCAGCTTTCAGCAAGCTATCCGCCATAACACCTATAACCGTGCCCTCTTGGATCAATCCGCCCAGCATCGCAGCCTCATCTACTCCGCGAGCACCACCGGAGACCACAGACTGCCCAGCAACAGCAATTCGTTTCCCCAATGCCTTGGCATAATCCAGATCAGCCTCGCTTGCATTACGAGCACCGACTACGGATACGCCACCCTGATTAAGCAAGCGCGCATTGCCGCATCCAAACAGCACAGGCGGCGCATTGTTTCGTAGCTGATGCTTAAGTAGTTTGGGGTAGTCGGCATCCGAGCGGGTTAGGACCCATATTCCCACACGACTCCATTTCTCCAGCGCCAGCGCCAGCGCATGGCCACGCCCAAGCAACTGCTCGATTCGCTCCAGCGAGATTTTGTCATCCTGCCATCCCTGTAACACCCCGCACGGCTCGGATGTAACCAGATCAGCGGGGGTCTTTCCCTGCTCATTGAGCCAGACTGCAAAGCGCCCCCACTCAGTAGGGGTAAGCGGCTTTGCGTCGCCTACTGACTTCGAGAAGTAGGAAGTCAGCAGCAGGATGGACTGAGTCGTGGTATTGATCATGTCTTACTTGCCGTAGAGGAGATTGCTAGCGGATAAACCGGTCCACTGCCCACCCGCCGAAGCAGTGCAGCAATAACCGTCATAGTCCAGCCCGAATCGATCATGTCATCGATCAATAATACTGGGCCGGAAGGGATGCTTTCGCTTACTGCGAACACCCCATCAAGATTTCGACACTGATGGAAACGATTGTTCTGCCACTTTTGTGGCTCGTTTTTCTTGATCTTACTAATGCAGTCGACAAATGGGACACCCAGAGCAACAGCCAGCCTGCGAGCAAAATCAGGAACTAAGGTTGGATGCCCAAGGGAGGGCACGCAGCACACCCAAGCGGGCTCAGGAGTCGGCCGCCAGCGAGCTCGAATCATTTCGGCCATGGCCTGCACCAATGCTTCATCGAAATGTCCGTTGTCCTTGCCGTCTGCAGCCAGCTCTCCCCAACCACCATCGCGCCACTGCGAGAGTACACGCCCCTCATTCGCCTGCAGCTCCTGCGGCAGTCTGAACGGAAAGCCATATTGACGGAAAGCGTCCTTAGCGACTTCTTTCTTGGGTTTAATGGGGAGCTCAGCTTGCCGAATAAATCTTGCAGCCTCATGCACGAGAAGTTTGCTATCCACATCGGCGGGCACTAACGCTTTACCAATACAGTTGGCACATTTACCGCAATCCGCGTGTTCAGGGTCATCCAAAGCACTGCGCAAGAAAGCCATCAGGCAACGGGGCTCATCAAGATAGGCTTTGACCTGCAGCCACTCAAGCTCACGTAATTCAGTGAGTTGCTGAATACGATCCTCGTCCAAGTCGAAATGAATTGGAGTTCGGTACCATTTGCTGCCTCCCTTAATCAGCGGTGCAGGGTTTTCCACGCTGAGAATTTTAAGGATTTTTTCAATCTGCCCTTTGGCGAGATTGCTGTGCTCCTCCAACTCCCGGAGCGTCAGCCCATCGAAATCAGCAAGTACAGCCAGCAAGTGCCGAACTTGGCCAGAGGGAGGGAAAGCCGAACGCCGGAAGAAATCATGAATCTTCTCATCCTCGTCACCCGACATCAGCAGGCCCAGCGAATAATCAATAGCACGCCCAGCACGCCCTACCTGCTGATAGTAAGCAACGATTGAGCCTGGTGCTTGGTAGTGGATGACAAAACCGAGATCCGGCTTGTCATATCCCATGCCCAGCGCCGAAGTAGCCACCAACACCTTCATCTCGTTTGCCAGCAACGCATCCTCTAGATGCTGACGGTACTGGTCACTGTTGGCGAATTGCTGATGCGATACATCACTGTGATAGGCCGATGCCTGAATCCCCTTGGCCCGTAGCCAGCGCGCCACCTGATCGGCATCACGCTGAGTAAGGGCATAAATAATGCCTGTACCGGGCAACCTTGGAATATTCTCCGCCAGCCATGCCAGACGTGTCGCCTTATCAGATATTCGCAGATTCTGCAGCGCTAGACTTTCTCGCACCAAGGTACCGCGCACGATAGCGATATCACCAAACTGCGCCTGAATGTCTTTAACCACCCGGTCGTTAGCTGTGGCCGTAGTACCCAGCACCGGCGTATTGGCTGGGAGGAAACGCAGAATATTAACGATGCGCCGGTAGTCTGGCCGGAAGTCATGCCCCCAGTCCGAAATACAGTGCGCCTCATCAATCACCATCAGCCCAATACGGTCAGCGATGGGCTGCAGGATATTTTCCATAAAGCCATCGTTCGCCAGTCGTTCCGGTGAGATCAATAAGCAGTCAACCTGATTGGCGAGTACAGCTCGGCGAGCCTGCTCCCACTCATGTGGATTGGTTGAGTTGATGGTGATCGCACAAATGCCAAGTCGGCGAGCCGCCTCTATCTGGTTACGCATCAGCGCCAGCAAGGGCGAGATGATAATCGTCGGCCCCTGCCCACGCTCGCGCAGGATGCGCGTGCTGATGAAGTAAACGGAGCTTTTGCCCCATCCTGTTCGTTGCACAACCAGCATTTTCTTGCGCTGGTTCACCAAGGCGTCAATGGCCTCCCATTGCCCGTCCCGGAACTTTGCGCCCTGATCGGCGATAGCGACTTTAAGGAGTTGTTCGGCTTCGTCTTGTTTCATAGTGAAAATCCTTTTCTTGGGAAAATTTCCTGGGAACAATTCATTTATTCAATGCACTCTGACTGCCGATACGCCCAGATTCATGTCTGGCTTGTTCGACACCGAACCTACTCAACAATCGCCTTCAACAACGCATCACGTGCATCCTGGTAGAACTGGATGTCGATCTTCGTTGCCATGTCATCAGACAAGTCGTACAGCTGGCGCCTAGCGGTTACCGGCATTAGCAGCGCACTGGCTCCCTTTTCAACTGCCAGTTCAGCGATATTTACAGCGCTGCTGATCGGTTCGATGGAGCCACCCAGGTTGATTTCGCCGACTACGATCAGACCGCCCTTTACCGATTTTTTCAGCAGGCTGCTGCACATGGCAATCAGCGCTGCCATGCCTAGCTTGGAACCACGCTTAGCGGCGTCAAAGCCTCTGAGTTGCACGGAGAATTCGTGGGCACGTGGGTCGCGGTCACCAATGAGCTGAGTTGCCCTGGAATACAAATTCTGTTCTGCATAGCGCAATGACTCTTTGAAAGCTGCAGGTGCCGGGTTATTGAGAACACGCACACCAGAGCCTGGGCCTTCATTCACCTCAATGCGATAGAGACCAGCATTATCGTCAATGTCGGCACCGCCTTCGCTGATAGCCCAGATCTGGCCTGGCTCCAGTGGATCATCACCAATTTCGTTGTTAGCGCGCAGCTCCGGTGTGGCAACAAACTTCTCCACACCGTCGGCGCCAATGAAATAGCTAAAATGCGTGTTGCGGAACTCGGCGGCACCGACGCGTTTCTGCTGTTCTTTGACCCGTCGGCGCACCTCCAGCCCCAGACGGGTTGCCCACTCCAGATCTTCGTCGGAGACAGCCATTTCCTGATCCGGGTACATCAGCTTGAGCAGACCTGAGACGGTCTTGTTAACTGCATTGGTGTCCCGCCCACTAAGTGCCCCACCCAAGTGAACTCGATTCTGCATAGCGGACACACGGCTCTGAAAACGCAAGCGACTCATGCATTCGGAGAAAAAGTCACTGACCAGACCAAAATGGTCGGTGGTGAGATTTTTATTCATTTTGGGCACATCCCAGCCAGGCAGGTAGCAATGGATGCGATCCATCCAGGCCGTGTCGTCACGCATTTCCGCGGGCAGCGGGCCAAACAAATGGCCTACTCGCTGCTGATGCTCTACATCGACATCAAAGTTGCCGACAAACACCATAGAGCCATCGGCTCGAATGCTTTCCTTGCCACGGCTGAACTCGCCGGACTCCATGTAGCCCTTCATGATATTGATCCCTTCCTTGGTATCGAAAGAGATGCCGCTGACCTCGTCAAAGCAAACTACGTCGTACTGACAGACCAAGCCGCGCTGGCCGTTGGCATTGTTCACAAACATTTTGGCGATGGTGGCTTTGCCGCCGGAAATCAGGTGGGAATAAGGCGAAACTTGCTGGAACAAGTGACTCTTACCTGTGCCACGCGGCCCAAGCTCAACCATGTTGTAGTTGCGTTCAACGAACGGAACCATCCGCAGTAGGATGGCGTCCTTGGCACGCTGTGAGAGCTCACTTGGCTCCAAACCGATCGAGCGAACCAGAAAATCCCGCCATTCTTCGCTGCTGAATTGAGCTCGTGCCTCGGCCATCACATCCAGCACATTGCGGTTGGACATCTGGATTGGACGTAGCTCGGCAATACCGAAGGCGTTGCCTTTCTCTTCCGCAATGACGCTGTCGTACGTTAGCGTCACCTCAGCATAAAAGCCCCCGGTCAGCAGACGTTCGTTGTCATCGACCACTTTATCTGGGATACGAACCCGACTGAGGTTCAAGCTGGGTAGCGAGGCAAGGTAGCCACCTTCTTTTTCAACAAAGCGCACGCTGACAATATCGATCAGTTTGGCCGAGCCAGTTTTATACGCGCGCGCCTTAAACAGTTCCTCCTCGCCAGCACGCACAGTGCGATCCGACAGCTGTCGCTGGACGATCTCCAACCCCTCCTCAATTTCAACAGGATCGGTAGAGGCGCAGTACCTGCCCAACATAAATTCGACAACATAGGTCGGAACCGGGAATTGGCGGGCAAAGGTCCTAACCAGATCTTTGCGCACGATGTAGCCTTCAAAGGTCGAGGCCGCTTTGTTATCTAATAAATCCAATTCCACTTATTCGCCTCCTACCAGCGTCGGTAGCTTCGCTAAAACGTTGCCTTGCTCATCCAGCAGCACCAGCACGGCGGATGTATGCTCGTACTGGTCATCGACCATCAGGCTGCACTTTCCATCTTTGAGGGGCTTGCGCTTGCTTATTTCAGAGCCAGCATCAGCCGCATGAGTTCTGAGCACTGCCATCACAGACTCGGATGCGGTCTGCGCCTGGATCTTGCAAGTGAGCCCGAGCCAGCGCAGATCAGATAGCGTGGCAGAGGTGGCAGAGCTCGTAGCGGGACTCTGTGTACTGCGAACTTCAATCACCGGCGTCAAGCACTCCTGCAAGCTCAGACCACCGTGGTCGTAGTGTTGTCCGGCTTTGAAGCTACAAGCGCCTGGGGCCATCGCGATGCTGACAGCGCTGTTCCAGTACCAACCGACCTGCTGATAACCACTGTCGACAGAGTCTTTGATAACTGCACAACGGCCCCAGCGCGTTTCAGTTAAATGCTTGGCCAATTCGACCTTGGCCATAGGTGCAGGGGTCAACATCCAACCGTGGTCGGTGACGATACGGATCTTGCGCCAACCTGCAGCCAGAAGCTCCTCAACCCGCTCCTGCACCTCGGCCAGCAAGGTATCAATCCGGGCAGCCAGCTTTAGACCCTTTACATGACCTTCTTTGTCGATATCGCCGCTTTGTACCCAGGCATTGGAAGTCGGGTCGCCCGAATCCCCCTCTTCCAAATACTGCCAGCCTTTTTCCTGCAGAAACTTCTTCAGGTAGTAGCTAGAGAAATCCGTATCGTTGTCCAGCAAGCTGGGCTCAAAGTCGCAGTCAGTGGTTCTGCCGGTCAGGCGATCATGCACCGGTGTAATCGCCGCTTTAGCTGTTGCGGTTACCGAAGGCAAGGCCGCCCAGCTTGCCGAGAGCCGCACATCACCCAAGTGATGCAGCGCCTGATTCAACCTCTGGGCAATGTCGTAACGCAGACCGTCGACAAAGAAGACCACCTCACCAGCCGCCGCATACTCAGCCGTGGCTTCATTGACCTGGTTGCTGCCCGGATAACCCTTCGACCGGACCAAGCCTTGGAAATTGCGTGTCACCTCATCCAGCCATGGCGTGTAAATCAGCGTCAGAACTTGCTGCACCAACACTTGTTGGCTCGCGGGTAATGGGCAAGCCAAGGCTTTGAGTACCTGATCATCTGCCTGCCAATATTGCTCCCTGTACTGAACGGCCATTTCATCCGCATCAGAACCTGAAAACACCTTGACCGTTTTTTCAGCCACCTGGCTCAAGTGGCCAAGCGCGCCTGCCAAAGGAGCCAGATCAAGCTCTGACCATACCCAACTGCGCCGCTTAGCATGCCGCTGCTCCAGAGTCTTAAGGCTCTGCCGGGCCTTATCGCATCCTTCTTGCAACAATTGCTGGAGCGATAGTTCGAGATCTTTCTCTTCACTGGCATTGATAGCGGGATAGCTAGCGCCATCAGCAGCAAGATCCGGCTGCACCTTCAGCAACAACTCCGGCAAATGCGGGTAATGCTGACAAGACTCTGTGTAACGCTGCCATACACTGTGCCAAATACCCTGATGCTGGCACAACAGCTCGGCAGCTGTTAGCACACCATCTTGCTCAGGGCTGAAGTGATACTCGGTTTCACAGATACCGGCCAGGGCTTGCCAACGCGAGGAATCCCAGCGCTCACGGCAGCTCTTGCTGTCATTCATCCAACTGAGCAGATCACGCACCGGGTCGCTGCTCACCAGCTTATTGAAGTCTGCCGCCTCTAGGCGTCGGTTGCTCAGTTCTTCGCGCTCATTTTCAAGAATTTCAGGCAGAACACGCAGCATGGCCTGTTGGGCTTTTTCGTCTTTGGCCACATCCAGTCCTGCGCCACCGTTACTGGAAACCAGGAAGGCATTCACCGTCCAGTCTCGACCTGAGTTGCTGTAAATCCACCAACAGCCTCGATATTGCAGCTCAGCTAGCGGCTTAAGGGCATCCGGACAGGAACCAATAGCGCGCAAGTCGCGGCGCTCCACGCCTGGCAAATACACTATCGGAGCTCGATCAGACGGCAATACAATTTCAGGTAGAACGCCATCGACCACACACTTGATCCAAATAGCCGGCCCGGTCTTCTTCTCGGGCGCATAGTCACCCAACACGATCAGCTCCGGCATTGCAGCCTGTAATAGAGGCAGTGCGGGCGCCCACTGGCACAGCTTGTCTGTCCAGAGGATCACGCTGGGCGCGACTTGCACATTGGTGTTGTAGGCTGCGCTTCCGCGGATCTCGGCGGCCAACAAATCGATCAGTTTCATGGCATTCCTTGGAATTCGTTAAAGGCCTGGGTCATGTCGCAGTAACCACCAATGGATACGTCCCCAGCACCTCTTGCACCAGCTGCTCCGTCCTCGCCTTCAGCTTCTCCACGGTCCAACTGCTCTCAGTAGCCAGCGCTTGGTTCAGATAGAGGCCGTTGTTGTAGCCCACCTTGCGGCCCTGGCTATCAGCCCGGCTCTTCTTCTCATCAAAGCTCTTGTTGCCCAGTGCACTGTTGTAGCCAGAGATAGTCAGGTTGCCCAGGCAATGGGCGTAGGTCTGCCGGTGCTGCTCGGCCAAGCTAGCATCGCCATCGGCAATCATCTGCACCCAACAGCTGGGGATGTTTTCGCCCTGGGGGAAGATATGCTCGATGGTCCAGACGTACTGTTTGCCTTTCAGTGCCCACAGATCGACCTGGGTTTCGCGGGTCATACGGCTTTCTTCAAGGGCGCAGAGCACAAAGCGGCAGACCGCCTTGTTGTCTTCGTAGATTGGACCTTTGAGGCTTTTCTCGAACTGCTCATCACTGGCGCTATCGGCTTTGAGCCTGTGCTGAATATGATTGACCACATCGCCAGCACGCAGCGCCAGGATCGCCTCAGCCACATCCATGAAAATACGGGTCAGATCACGGGTAGGCGGCAGGTCTGTCGTGTTGCGGCGAACAAAGAAGGCAATCAAGAAGCCCACAATCTGTTCCAGGTGTTCATGTTGCAGCTCCAACTCGGCTTGCCGCTCCATCAGCACCATCAGCAGCAAATAAGCGGCAGCACCCTGGATACGGTCCAACGAGAGCAGCAGGTTGGAGAGCTTGGGCTGATCAGGCACTACACGGTAGCCAACAATCTGGGCATAGCTGCTGGACAGACGAATCATCGCGTGCAGGAAGCCCTCGGCATCATGGGCGATCAGCTTTTCATACACTTGCATTAGGTTCGACTTGGTAGCCACCGGCACTGAAACGACATCCTTCAAATCGGGTTTGAAGGCGTTGTAATACTGGCGGAAGAAGCGCTCCTGCACGGCGTAGTCATCACCCAGGGCGTCAATCACCTTTTTCCAACGGTTGTACTGCTTGTCGATGCTGCCAGGGTCTTTGGACTCCAGCACTGCCAGTAACTTGTTCTTGATCAGGTCAATAGCCGTCAGCGGTACACCGCGATTGTTCAGCGACTCGAACAGGGTATAGGCATCGGAATGCCCAGCGACCTCGATCTTAACCAGGGTGGCGGTGTTTACCTTCTCCAGCAGAGCTTGCAGGCTGGCGATGGGGTCAGCGCTGTGCTCCAGGTACAGTTCGATGCGGCTGATAAAATGCCGGAAGGCCTTCATCACTCGCCGATTTCCGGCATTCGGCACAGTCTCCACATCGTCCAAAATGCCGGTCTGGCCGAGCACCGCGAAGTAGTCCTGTTGGTTGTTGTTCTGCACTTGGGGGATCAGGCGTGGCTGATCCGATTTTTTCTTCAGCACCAGTTTGTGCTTGAGGTTGTACAGCTCAATCTGTTGCTCCATGCCCAGATTCGGCAGGGTGCGGTAGCTCTGATAGACAGCCGCCAGCAGCAAAGACAGCGTGGTCATGCGTTGCTGCCCGTCTACCAGTTCCAGGCTTTGCACAGTCAAGGCATCTTGCGACTGGTTAATGCAGATGATCGAGCCGAGGAAATAATGCAGCTCGTTGTCCAACAGATCTTCGAACAGCGCATCCCACTGCGCCCGGCTCCAGGTGTACTCACGCTGGTAGCGCGGGATGGCATAAACCACCCCGCTCTCGATATCGAGCAGGGTGGAAACCGGGTAGTTGTAAACGGACTTGATCATGGGCTAGCTCCTTGCCGCCTGTTTTTCAGTCAAGGAAAGGTGGTGATCATTGATCCGCGCACCTTCGCCTTCGTCGTATTGCAGGCCGAGGGTGAGCCAGGGGGCGGATTCGACGTCTTTGCCGCGGTCTTTGGCCCATTTGATGTTGGGCATCCAGCGCAGGATACCGGCGCCTTTTTTGCCGACGGTGCGGGCACGGAGGAACGGGCGGATGTTGAGGCGCACGCCGTCGTTTAGGTCAGGGGTCCAGCCGACGGGCTGTTCAGCAAGGGGCTTCCAGCGCACAAAGATGTCGTAGGGCGCCTCGCCTTCGAGGATGGCTTCGAGCTCGCGCTTGAGCGCTTCGGCTGCAAGCAGGCGCTCCTGGGCACCGTCTTCACTATTGGCCATACCGGCTTGCTGGGTGCGGATCCAGTCGCCCAGGTAGGTGTAGATCAGGCGTTCGAGGCCAGCTTTGTCGAGTTTGTGGTAGTTGACCAAGGCGCTGAAGCCGTCGTTGAGTCCGTCCCAGATGTGCCAGATAAAAGGCCGGTGCTGGAACAGTTTGCAGTGCTGCTCGAAGAATTTATCGCGCAGCCACAAACTGAGGGACTTGCTGCCGACGGTTTCCAGCAGACGGTTTTTCAGCGGCGTGGTCCAGGCGTCTCCGTAGGCAGCTTGCAGCAGAGCTTCCAAACGCTGATCGGCGGCCTTTTCACCGCGCACAGCAGGCAGGCAGACGATGCCATCGTCATCTGCATAGGCATCCAGTGCCTGGCAGCGCTCTACCCATTCACGCTGCTCTGTGGCCAGTTCCATATGTTCATCCAACTCCGCCGGCCAGTGGTAGCCAAGCAGGCGGGCGACGGCGACTTGTAGCACGCTATCTTCGACCCGCAGCTCGCCGTGGGCGGTCCATTTGCTGTCTTCCTCCCAAATTACCGAGCCGCAGGGGTGGCCGTGGAAGATCCATTGGGTGAGATCATTGCTGTAGAGCTTTGGTAAGCCGTTTGGGTATTGTTTTTCAGCCACATTGGTCCAATAGCTAAGATCAAAAGGCACTTTAACCAAGGTTGAATTAGTGACTTTTAACTGTTGATCAATCCGCCGTACAGCTTCGTTAAAATTTTCTGAGGAGCAAAAAGACCATATCGGAAGAAGGTGGTTTGGGTCGTGAGGAAAAATCACTGCAATGGTTTGATCGTACTTAAAGCCTGAGTAAGGCGTAGCATCAAGTTTTCCCATAAGCTGAACAGATACCCCTTTTTTGCCCCATACCTCTGCGCCTCTGATCCAAGCTCCTATACCATTTTCCCCCAATTTTTCAGCGACATAATCATGTAGCTGTCCGGCCCCGTTCTGCCAAAATAATGCTTCTGTCCGGTCAACATGACCGACACCGGGTCTTTCATAAGCGACCCACTCTCCGCGCAGCTCTCTTAACTCCCAAAAACCAACAACAAACCTTGGATAATCGCCAGTTTGAATGCCAACTAAAGCTGAAGCATGTTGTGAAAGGAGACTATGGTCTTCTGATTCATTGAGGGAAAATCTTCCATCTGGATTCTCTAACTGTTTCGCCTGTTCCACGCTTTTCAGGCTACCAACTATCAGCCCGGCCGCTTTTTCTGCGGCTGTGCGCAGCTCAGACACATCCACACCTCGTATCCAGTTGACCTGTTCACCGCTGTGCAATAGATCTGCGGATTGGCTCGCGCTATTACCACGACTCAGGTTGATCAGAATCGCTTTAACCACTTCCCCACTTATAGTCTCGAACGCGCCGGCACCCAAGCGCGCAACTAGGTGCCAGCTATCATTTCTCAAGAGTTTTTCACGAAACTTTCTGTAGCCTGTCAGAAAGAGCCAGGTCTGTGGCAAAACGATGCTGGCCGTGCCGCCTTGGGTACAAAACTCCAGACAGCGGTCAAGAAACACCGTGGCCAGATCGTTCTTGCCTGCGGGGTAATAGGCTTCGCAATAGCCTTTGAGGGTGTCGTTCTGCTTGCCCCGTGCTAAGTACGGCACGTTGGTGATTACCAATGTGTACTGGCCAGATAACAGTTCGGCGGCCTTGGCCAAGCCTTGGGCGACGATGCCCGCTTCCAGGCGATTAGTTTGAACAGATACCTCTGAGTCGGTTTCACTTTGCTGTTTGGCCTGCTCATGCGAAAGCGCCTCGCCGAGCAACAGCTGCAATTCGCTCCACTGGGCGATTTGCGCGGCCTTGCTGCGGCGCGGGTTGATCAGGCTGCCGAGCACCGGCGCGTCCTGGAAGGTCTGGTACATCCAGTCCAGGGCGATGGTGAGGTTCTGTTTGTCAGCCTTGCGGCTGAGTTCTTTCCATTCGTCGCGGGCTGCGGCGATGGACAGGCCGCTGCAGGCCAGATGTAACTCCGGCAGGCTACGGTAGCCACCGGCCTGCGGGTAACGCCAGGCTTCCAGCGCCACGGCAAAGGCAGCCAGCTCTACGCAACGCTGGTCCAGCTCTAGGCCGTACAGGTTATCTGTAAGCACCCGGTCGATGGCCTGCGGGGCCGTCAGGTTCTCGACATGCATACGCATGGGCACCATCATCAAAAAGGCGGCCACCAGAAAATGACCAGAGCCGCAGCAGGGGTCGAGCGCTTTCAGTTCACTGAGCCGTTTGGGCCAGGCGTCGAAAGTGCCAGAGGCCGGCTGCCATTGCTGGGTCGTTTCATCTTTTACAAAGCGCAGATAACTCAGCGGCACGCCGGGGATGGCAGCTTTGTCGCACAGCTCCTTTTCGCTGCCGGCGTGCTGCCAGTCGCTGTCGCTCAGGCGCTGGCCGGCCCACCAGGCACCCAGGCTGTTATCCAGCAGAAAGCTGACCATATAGGGTTCGGTGAATAGCTGAGTAACTGGCGAGAGTTCGTCGGCACCGATCTTCACCTCAGACTTGTTGACCTCGTCCTTACGCTTGCTCTGCCAGAACTGATAAACCCAGCCGAGGCTGTCCTGGGCCTGAAAGGTTTCCAAGGCCAGGCCAGTCACCAGTTGCTCCAAGCTGCGTTGATGCTCTGGGGCAAACTCCAGCTCGAACACCGGCGAGTCGATGCGAAAGATCTGCGGCAGCATCTTCGAGGCCAGTACCCCGGCCAGCTCCCAACCGCTTTGGCAGTGGCGCTCCAATTCGTCACGGGCTACATCCGCGTCTTGCACCAGCTCGTTGCACTCGGCCAGAGTCAGCTGGGTGTGATTGTCGTACATGAGCAGACTGTTCTGCTCCAGAAAGCGCGCAAACAACATGCGGTGCCAGTGTTCGTAAGCGACTTCGGTGACCAGCTTGTTGATGGATTGCTGGCCATTGGCATCTTTGCTATCACCTAGCTGACGGCCATGGGCGCGTAGGCGAGTGCGCAATCTGCGCTGCTCATCGCTCAGATAATCAGCCGGTTTGATATCACCTACGCCGAGTCGTTTCAGGGCCTGGGTAGCTGCTTGCTCGGCGATGTCGCGGGCTTTGACGACGGTGGCTTCCAGCGCACGGCGCAGGGCTTTATCAAGGGGCTGTCGAGTCATCAGAAAGTCACCGGTCCATCGTTGAGTTTGTCGAGAACCTGTTGCTTCACCTCTGCCAACCAGGTGTCGACATCGGCCTCGGTCTCAAAGGTTTTGCGCGGCAGGCTGATACGCTGCAGCTTAGGTTGCAGCAGCTGCACGGCGTCCATGCGGGCGCTATCAAACTTGCTGACCAGAGATTCGGTGCGGTCGGTCCACTGCTCCAGGCTGACGTCATTGAGGCTGTCGATAATGGCTTCGGCGTCGTTCAGCGCCGGTTGCGCCAAAGTATGCAGTTTACGTCTGCCGAGGATGTCGCTCTGTTGCTGCTCGCTGAGTTGCTGCCAGTGGCTGTCGGCTTGCAGTTGGGTCAGGCACTCGGCATACCGATCCTGATAGGCCCGCACGTGGAACTGGATGGCATCGCGCAGCTTATTGACCAGCTGCTGGACCAGACTGGATACCGGATTGGGATCATCTAGCAAGGAGCGGTGGCTGACTATGGCATCCACCTCGGTCTGGATAGCAGCATGGAAAGACAAACCACGACTGAGGTCGAGCAGGCTTTTGAGCAGCGCCCAATCACCGCGCCGCGCTTCGATGCGCTGGGCAATGTCGGCCCAGCCCTTGACCGCCTGTTTGATGGCGTCTTGCTCATCAAGCACTTGCTTGAGTTGTGCGTTACCAGAGTGGCGTGCCAGCTCGTCAAAAATACGGCTGTCAGGGGTTTTCGGCAGAGGGGCTTCCCCCCCGGCGCGCTTGGCCAGTTCACGGCCTTTTTCAGCTAGAAGGGGCAGTTTGCTAGTGGCCTGAGCGGTTAATCCATTAATTTATTTTTTATCACGCTCAGCTTCGCCTTATGTACCGAGCTAATAATGGCCTCAGCCGTTTTATTCCACTTGAACGGCTTGGCTGAATGCTCATTGTGAGCCTCGATAAATTGGCGGATAGCCGCCTTCAGGTCGGCGACGCTGGTGAAAGCGCCCCGGTACAGCGCTCGTCTTTCCAGTTGTGCAAACCAGCCTTCCACGGCGTTCAGCCAGGACGCGCTGGTCGGGGTGAAGTGCAATTTGAAACGCGGATGCTTTTCCAACCACTGCTTGATGGCAGCCGTTTTGTGGGTCGAACTGTTATCTAGAATCACATGCAGATCCAGTCCGGCTGGCGTGCTGCGGTCAATCTGTTGCAGAAAAGCCAGAAACTCCTTGGCTCGATGGCGCTGGGTAATCCGTCCGATGACTTGGCCGGTCATGATGTCGAAAGCCGCGTACAGACTCGCCGTACCGTGGCGCTTGTAATCATGCGTGCGACGTTCAACTTGACCTGGGCGTAGCGGCAGCATCGGTTGGGTGCGATCCAACGCCTGGATCTGGGTTTTCTCGTCAACCGACAACACCAGGGCGTTATCCGGAGGGTTCAGATAGAGCCCGACCACGTCGACGACCTTGTCGGCGAAATGAGGATCGTTGCTGATTTTGAAGGTCTTCAGGCGATGGGGTTTGAGGTCGGAAGCGGCCCAGACCTGCCGAACCTGCCACGTG
>LNAP01002974.1_pt1 | contig 16467 bp, 17 predicted proteins | sample 602601 | NCBI WGS metagenome assembly LNAP01 (sample SAMN02440304, study PRJNA202911) | soil metagenome | biome: Subtropical and temperate rainforests or woodlands; isolation source: soil samples (1 kg each in a 20% v/v slurry with milli Q water) were... ... | reverse complement strand
AGGCCCAGCTGCAGGCCGTATTCGCCGGCCAGCTCGGCGAAACGGCCGAGGCAGTCGGTGGCGCGAGCGGGGTCGGGATCATGGATGTGGGTCACCGCCAGGCGCGCCCCCAGCTCGGCGCCGAGGGCCAACGCCGGGCGGAAGCCGTCGAGGTCCACCGCTTCGGTCAGGGAGAAGAACTCCAGGTTGGTCACCCGCACCCCGTTGTCGCGCAGGCGGGCACTCAGCTCGCCGCGCATCGCCGGAGTCACCCGCGGAAAGCCGAAGCCCGGCGGCGACTCGACGAACAGGCAGACGCCATCGCAGCCCACCTCTGCCGCGATCGGCACCAATTCCAGCGGCGACACATCGCACAGGGTGAAGTGATGCAGAGCGAGCGGCGGGGTCGGCATGGCTAGCCTCCGGCTGGCTGCGGAGGCGCTACCACCACCTCAGCGCGGACCAGCAGGCCGCGCAGCGAATCGGCGGCGATCAGCCCGCTCCCCGCCCCCAGATCGCGCCGTCTCCAGGCCTGGCTCAGCGTTTCGAGATCCGGCCACCAGCTGCATTCCACGCCGTCGAAGGCGGCTGGCACATCGCCCTCCACCACGGCCTGGCGCGTCAGCCGCAGTGGCTGTCCCGCCAGCAGCGGCCCGCCGTCACCACTCAGCCAGCGCTCGCGGAAATCCTTGGTGCTCGCCTGCTGGTCACGGCTGACCACCAGCATCAGCTTGATCGCCCCCGGCATTGCCGCTGGCTCCGTCGCCTCCTGGAGGATTCGCTCGTGGGCGACGCAGGCGAGCACCGGTGGCGTAACGAAATTCGCCTCGTCCGGCCCGGCGCCTTCCTGGTACTCGCGACTGCCGATCAGCCGCTCGAGGGTGTCGAGCGCATCGATCCACAACTCGGGCGAACCGTCAGCCATGGCCGACAGCCCCTCCAGCTCGGCCCCGAGCGCATGGTTCTGCACATAGCCCTGGATGAAGCCGGCCTCCACCAGCTTCAGGGCATGTTCCCGATGGATGGTGCGCCAGTACTCACTGAAGTCCGTCAGGCTGTAATCCGCCCGCCGGTTCAGGAAACTGACTACCTTGAGCGCATCCATTCAACCTTCCCCGCAGCCGGCGCGGGCCAGGTAACGGTCCAAGGTGCGATGGAAGTGGCGGATGCGCGCTTCCTGGTAGTTGCCCAGGGTCTCGCCCGGCTTCTTCGAGGCCTTGAAGCCCTGCTGCTGGGCGCGCAGGTTGGCGGTGTCCTGGTCGTAGACATGAGCCAGGTACGGGTCCATGCCGGGGACCACGTCGTAGGACTCCTCCTCGGCCACCATGGCCACTTCCGGCGCATCGGGACGTTCCTCGCCCGGAGCCAGCGGTCGCAGGAAGAGGATCTCGAACAGGCAGCGCTCGACATCGGTGCCCAGCGGGCGGAAGCGATAGACCATCGGCAGCGAAACGCCGGGGAACAGCACCATGTTAGGGAACAGGTGGTACTCGATGGTATCGATCATCTCGGCGTCGGACACCTCGCTCAGGTCGACGCGGTACTTGTCGCCAAGGATCTTGCGCAGGTAGCGGGCCATCACGATGCGCGCGGTTTCCCCGGGCTGCACGGTGAGTTCGTCGCTGATCACCGTGCGGTCGCCCACCAGCATGGAGTTGACCAGCTCCTGCTCGCTGAGCGGCTGCTCAAGATGCGGACTGCTGACCCCGCCGACCGCATAGAAGCGGGTGACGTGATCGCCGTACAGATCGTACTGGACGTTGGCATCCCCGGTGCCCTGCAGCAGTTGCGGATGGGTTTCCACCACGTGATAGGACTCGAGGAAGGCTTCCAGCGCCGTCTTCCAGTTGCAGGGCAGCACCTTGGCCATGTGCAGTTCGGTGTAGCGCTGCTCGAGGTCCCAGTTGCGGAAATGCTCGGGCATCACCTCGAGATAGTCGTGCAGGGGCTTGGCGTTGTCGTCCATGTTGATGAACACGAAGCCACCCCAGGTCTCGACCCGTACCTGCGGCAGACGGTAGCTCTCCGGGTTCACATGGGGGAAGTCCCAGGCGCAGGGCACACGGGAAATCTCGCCCTCCAGGGTCCAGGTCCAGCCGTGGTAGGGGCAGCGCAGCTCCTGGGCGCAGCCCATGCCCTCTTGCGAGCGCAGCTTGGTGCCACGGTGCAGGCAGGAGTTGTAGTAAGCCTTGATGCCTTTGGGGGTGTTGACGATCAGGAACGAATACGGGCCGAGCTCGTAGACGTAGTAGTCGCCCACCTGGGGAATGTGTTCGAGACGACAGGCCCATTGCCAGACCTTGGGCCACAGGCTGTCCAGCTCCTGCTGGAAGAAGGCCGGCGAGGTATAGCGCTGGTAGGGAATGTCGCTGTCACCGATGAACTCGTAGTTGGCGCTGCGCAGTACTTCGGGCGCGGGCAGCGCGTCGCTGGCAATGATGTCCTGCACGCTGGGCCCGGGGCAGCGCGCCTCGCCGGGTTGCAGGCCGGCATATTCGCCAGGGATCAGCGGCATCTTGATCTTGCTGTTCATGGTTTCACCTGTTGTTCTTGTTATGGGGTCCAGGACTGCTGGTCAGGCCGGTACGGCCGCGGCTTCATGGCTGACTTCGATGCGCCCGTCGACCACCTGCACGGCGAAGGTGCGCAGCGGCACCCGTCCCAGCGGGCCCTTGCCGCAGCCGTTGCGCACGTCGAACAGCACCCCGTGCAGGGGGCAGGCGATCATGCCGTTGCGGATCCGCCCGCCTTCCAGCTCCGCGCCCTGATGGGTGCAGCGGTTCTCGACGGCGAAGAATTCGTTGTTGACGTTGCACACCAGGACGCTGAGGCCGTCGAGGTCAACGGCCAGGCTCTTGCCCGCCGGCAGATCGGCGCAATCCAGCACGTGATGGAATTGGCTCATGGGTTTCTCCCCTTGGAACTGACCGCACTCAGGCGAAGGAATAGGAAACATCGTCCCGATCGCATCTGCCACGCGTCACCGCGGCGCCGATGCCCTTGTCCCAGATGGCGGAACTGGGCTGGTTGACATTCCAGTCGAGGACGAACAAACGCTTGCTGAACTTCCACACCCCGTCGCGGCGGGCGTACGTGTCCAGATAGCGGCCGCCCACCAGCTGCTGCCGTGCCTCGCTGTCGACCAGCAGCGAACTGGTACCGATCACGTAGTGACGCCCGACGGCCGTATCGCCATCGATCTCGAACAGCTCGTTGGAGGTGAAGTGAAAAGTGATCTCCACGGCCGGGTTGTCGGCGCAGATCAGCTCGCAGAACTGCGCCGCTGGCCCGACGAACAGACCGAAGTCCATGGTCGCCTCGGGCCACCACAGCGACGCCAGCAGTGCCCGGTCGCGGCGATCGACGCCGGTGCAGTAGTTGGCGACCAGCTCGTGCAGGGCCTGCTTGGCCTGCAGGCTTTCCAGCTGGATTTGCATCTGTTCGAGATTCATCGCATGTCCTTCTGAATGACCGGTTGCGTGGCGCTCAAGGGGTGGAAAGCGCTCAGGCGACTTTCCACCCCGGGGCACTCAGGCCCCCTCGCCCGCCGGATAGGGTTTGGCCAGCACGCCACCGTCGACGTACATCTGGTGCCCGGTCACGAAGCTGGCATCGTCGCTGGCGAGGAACAACACGGCAGCAGCGATCTCGCTGACTTCGGCGATGCGGTTCAGCGGCTGCATGCCGGCATAGATGGCCTCCAGCCCCGCCGGATCGGCGGAAGCATCCAGGTACTGCTGCAGGTTGGGGGTGCGGGTCGCCGCCGGGTGCACCGAGTTGCAGCGGATGTTGTAGCCCTGCTCGCCGCAGTGCAGCGCCACGGTCTTGGTCACGGCGTCCTGGGCGGCCTTGGCTGCGCCATAGCAGACGAACAGCGGGCCGGGACGGATGCTTTCCACCGTGGAGATGTTGACGATCGAGCCGGCCCCCTTCTTCTTCATGCTGGCCACCGCGTGCTTGCAGCCGAGGAAGGCGCCGCGCGCATGCACTGCCATGTGCCGGTCCCAGTCTTCCAGGGTCGCCGCCTCGATGTGCCCCGGATAGGAGATGCCGGCGCTCTGCACCAGGATGTCCAGCGGACCCCAGCGCTGTTCCAGCTCCGCCAGTGCGGCGCTCCAGTCGGCGTCGTCACTCACGTCCAGCTTGGCGAAAGCGGCGTTGGGGCCGAGCTGATCGGCCAGGGCCTCGCCGGCCGCGCAATTGATGTCGGTCAGCAGCACCTTGGCGCCTTCCTCGACGAACAGCCGGGCGATCCCGGCGCCGATACCCGATGCGGCGCCGGTCACCAGCGCCACCTTGCCTTTGATACGTTGCATGTCCACCTCGGATCGAAATTGGCGCAGCGTTATTCCGCAGTCAGGTACTTGACCAACGTCTGGTGCAGCTGACGGATACGCACTTCCTGGTAGTTGCCCAGGGTCTCGCCCGGCTTGGTGCTGGACTTGAAGCCGCGCTGCTGGGCGATCAGGTTGCCGGTGTCCTGGTCGTAGATGGTCGCCAGGCCCGGATCCAGGCCCGGCACTTCATGGAACGACTGCTCGAAATCCAGCTCCACCGGCTCGGCCGGATCCGGGCGCTCGCCCGAGTCGGGTACCGGCTGCAGGTACAGGAGGTCGAAGATGCAGGAGTCCACATCGTTGCCGTTGGGGCGGAAGCGGTAGACCATCGGGAACAGCAGCGACGGGAAGAAGCAGGTGTTGGGGAACAGGCAGTACTCGATGGCGTCGATGGTTTCCGAGATGCTCAGGTGCGACAGATCCTTGCCATAGGCCTTGCCCAGGGTCGCCTGGATATGTTCGGCGAACACCTTGCGCGCCGTGCTGCCTTCCGGCACCAGCAGCTTGGACGCCTCGCCGCCTACGCCTTCCACTACACCCTCGGCCATCAGCGCATCGAGCAACTGCTGCTGGGTGAAGGTTTCCTTCAGGTGCGGGCTGGGGAAGCCGACCAGGTGGACGAAGCGCGACACCGTGTCGCCGTAGACGTCGTACTGGGTATTAGCATCGCCGACGGTCAGCACGCCCTGGGGATGGGTTTCCAGCACATGGAAGGACTCCAGGAAGGCTTCCAGGCAGGCCTTCCAGTTGGCCGGCAACAGCTTGCGCACCTGCAGGGCGACGAACTTCTCGGAGAGGTCCCACTGGGCGAAATGCTCGGGGAGGATGCCCAGGTGCTCGGCCAGCGGCGCGGCATTCTGGTCGAAGTTGATGAACACGAAGCCACCCCAGGTCTCGACCTTGAGTTCCGGCAGGCGGAAGCGCTCATCTTCCATATGCGGGAAGTCCCAGCGACAGGGCACGTCGGTCAGCTCGCCTTCCAGCGACCAGGTGAAGCCGTGGAACGGGCAGCGCAGCTCCTTCGAGCGACCGCAGGAGCCGGCCGGCTTCAGCTGGGTACCGCGGTGCAGGCAGGCATTGGGATAGGCCTTGATGCTGCCATCCTGGGTGCGCACCACCAGCACGGACTTCTCGACGATCTCATAGACGTAGTAGTCGCCCGGTTCCGGGATGTCTTCTACACGGCAGGCCCATTGCCAGACGCGGCTCCACAGCTTCTTCTGCTCGAGGGCGAAAAAGTCGCGGGAGGTGTAGTGCTCGTAGGGGATGTCCTCGTCGCCCAGGAAGCGATAGGACGGATCGGTGAGATGGGCCGGCGCATGGTCGCCGTCCGAAGCGATGATGTCGGCGGTGCTGGCTCCAGGACAACGAGCCTCACCCGGCGCCAGATGCAGCGCTTTGTTCATGTTCGACCTCCGTGATTGTTGTTATAGAGGTGCAGCCTTGCGGCTCTAAATTAAGACAAACAATTCTGTATTTAATACAGCCAAGAAAAAACTGCAACCGCTATCCGGCCTCACCCCGACGGGCGATGTGCAGGGACGTCTGCTCCCTGAGGAAACTGTCGGCAGCCGGATCGGTCCGCGCCCAGTCGACGATCTCCTTGCGCCGGGAGATCTTCCAGCCCTGGCCGCGGTCCTCGTACTCGTCGTGATAGCGACCGGCGACGAACAGGTCGAACTTCTCGCCATTTGCCGTCGTGCGGTGGTGGGCGATGAAGTACACCTCGCCCTGCGCACGCTTGCCGTCCAGCTTGATGTCCACCTGGCCGATCAGGTGCTGGCTGGCATCGCACTGCGCGAGGAAGCCCTGGGCGAAGTCGACGAACTCCCAGGCGCGGCCAGCGAACAGCCCGCAGTCGACCCAGCCGTCCTCGTGGAAGGCCTGGCGCTGCAGTTCAGGCAGCAGGCGGTCCTGGCCACGCATGTAGTCGTTCAGCGCCTGCTGGATATCGCGGCGCGCGGTCAAGTCGGCCAACTCGGCGCGCAAGCTGTCGAGTTGCTGCAATCCACTCTCGTTCATGAAGCCTCCTGTGGCGAGACCGGGAAGGCGCTAGAACCTTCCCGGTCCACCCTGCCCTTCAGATTGCCGAGGTCAAGACTCAGCGCACACCGCTGTTGGTCAGGCTGTTGGCTTGGTAGAAGCCCGAGGGCTTGGCCTCTTCCGGCTTGGTAACCACCATCATGCCTTTGCCGGCCTGGGTGTAGGCCTGGCGTACATAGGCGCCGCTGGTCATGTCATGCACCACGAACTCATGCGGGTTGTGGCCGGTGGTTTCGTAGAAGGGGTAGTAGTTGGCCTGGGTCACCCGGTAGATCTTGCCGGCGTCGTCGTAGTTGTCAGCCATGCCGACCGCCGGGATATCCTCGTCCCAGTAGAAGGTACGCTTGGGATAGACGTGGCGCTTGCCCGGCTTGAGCGTGGCCTCGACCACCCAGACGCGATGCTTCTCCCAGCGCACGCAGTCCGGATTCAGGTGATTGGGGGTGAACACTTGCTCGTCCGAGCACTTCTGCGGATCGTGCAACTTGAAGGTGTTGTACGGAATGTACATTTCCTTCTTGCCGACCAGCTTGTAGTCGTAGCGATCCTGGGCGCCATAGAACACCTGGGTGTCGTCGACGGTGCCCACGCCACCACCCGCCGGGCTCGGCGTGTCGCAGCACGCGTTTGGCAGGCGCCGCACGCGGCGTTGGCCCGGCAGGTAGGACCAGGCACGGCGCCCCACTTCCAGCATGTCCACCGAATCGTGGAGGACCAGCTTCTCGCCCGCCTTGCGCGCCGGTCCCGTCCAGTCGACGCGGCCGTATTCGAGCATATCTTCGGGTCCGATCGGCGTGGTCCGCGCCGGATCGTAGTGCGGGAAGGTCTGCCAGTAGGCGAAGCCCCCGGTCTGGATCTTCCGGCCGGTGGAGTCCACCAGCATCGACAGCTGCGCAGGCGAGTAATAGGCGAACTGATCGTATTTCAGGGTACGGTTCCACATGACTTCGGAGCCGTTCTTCGGAATCGGGAACGGCACCCCGCCGTAGCAGGTGCCCGCCAGTTGCAGGAGATTGTCGGCCAGGGCGCAGGTTGCGGCGTTCTTCAGGGTGTTCTGGGTGACGTAATCCGGGTATTTGGCCGTACGATGGGTCGGGTAGACATCCATGCGGAAGGTCGGGTACTTCTTGAGCATTTCCTTGAAGCCTTCGGTCACCTTGTCGCCGTGCTCGGCCAGGTTGGCGGCCGTCACGCTGAACAGCGGCTTCTCGTCGGCGAAGGGGTCCGGGCGGATGCCCGGCTTGGCCGGATCGTAGCTGGCCGGCGGCGTGATGCCGCCGTTATAGGCGGGAATGCTGCCGTCGGCATTGCCGGCCTTGATGGCGCCCCAGGGCGTCAGCTCGGTGCCCAACTTGGCGATTTCCTCGGGACTAAGCGCGGCCCAACTTGCGTTGGCAGCACTTATCGCACACAGCAGCACAGCATGCTTGGCAAAAGTTTTCATAAGCTTCCCCTATCGTTGTTCTTGTATGGTGGTTACTCGTTTTTACCTTCGATCCACTCCCCACGACCCCAGCGACAAGGTCGCTTGACGCTCGCCGCAATGACGCCGGGATGGCGGTACCCTGTTACAGCCTCAGTTGTTCTTCGCTCCCTGCTCGACCCACAGGCGAATCAGTTGCAGGCTGTCCTCCGCCAGCGGCGGCTGGCCAAAGGGCATCTGCACCCCCGCACCGCCGACATTCAGATGGGTTCCCTGCAGCTTGTGCAGCAGGTAACTCTGTTCCGGCGCGCCGGGCGCCACCCGTTGCAACGGGCTACCCGCCGACGCCACGCCGACCAGGCTCTGGTATGCCGCCGAGGGGTACAGCTTCATGCCGCCCGGTTCGTCGCCATTCATGTGACAGGTGGCGCACTGCCCCCGGAAAATCGGCGCAACTACCTTGGCGAAGCTGACCTCCTCCGCTGCATGCAGCCCTGCCTGTGGCAAAGCCAGCACCAGCAGGGCCAGAAGCTTTTTGGACAGGGCTTTCATCACGCCTGCCCCGCGGCATGCCGGGCGGCCAGATAGCCGAAGGTCATGGCCAGGCCGATGGTGCCACCCGCCCCCAGGTATGCCGGCCCCGACGGACTGGCGATGCAGTTGCCGGCGCCGTACAGGCCCGGGATCGGCTCGCCCTTGGCCGAGAGCACCTGGGCATGCGGGTTGATCGCCGGCCCGGCATTGGTGTCGAGCGCGCCGGGCGCCAGGATCACCGCATACAGGGTGCTTTTGCGATCGATGGGGTACATGGTCGGGTTGGGCTTGTCGTTGGCCGGGAACTTGGCGTTCTTGCTGACCGGCGAGAACAGCTTGTTCCAGATCCGATCGTATTCGTGCAGCCCGCGATCGAAGTCTGCGTCACGGCCAGCCTCGGCAAAGCCGTTGTAACGCTCGATGCTGGCATCCAGGTTCTGCGCGAAGTCATCGGACAGGGCCAGGTTGCCGATCTTGCCGGCGAGGCTGGCCAGGCGCTTCTTGATGTTGGCGGTCAGCTCTTGGGGGTTGCTGCCTTCGATCAGCCACTTGGACTCGCGCTTGTCGAGCGGCAGGGGCAAGGCGCCGGCATAGCGGTCCAGGGTGCGCTCGTCGAAGACCATGAACATGAAGCGGTTTGGGTATTCGGCATTGACCGGGTCGAAGGTGAAGTGCGCACGGGTACGGTCGTTGTAGTTGCGCTTCTCGTTCATCACGCGCTTGCCGTACTTGTTCACGTGGATCATCGAGTCGCCCGGCGCGAAGAACACACCATGGGGGACGGCACGATTCTCCAGCGCCTGCTCCAGCACCACGGGCGAACGCCAGGCGGTTCCCAGCGGACCCATCTTGGCCCCGGCCTGCTGGGCGATGCTGATGAAGTCGCCGGTCGAACCCGCTGCCGCGCAGGCGCCGTAAATACCCGGCTGATGCAGACGCACCAGCTCGACGTTGTGGGCAAAGCCGCCGGAGCCAAAGATCACGCCCTTGCGGGCACGGATGCGCAGGGTCTTACCGGCATTCTCCACCTCGAGGCCGACCACCCGCTCGCCGTCCTTGATCACGCCGACAGCCCGATGTTCGAGCAGGAAGGGTACGTCACGCTTGGTCAGCCACTGCTCCAGCTGATAGGCCAGGCTGTTGCCGCCGCCGGCGGAACTGGCACCGGCCGCCGGCTCCATGGCGCGCATGTTGTTCAGCTTGTTTTCCGCCAGGTGGTCACCGTAGTCCGGCGGCGCGGTATCCACGTCCCACATCTTGAACTGGCGAAAGTGCATCGCGTCGATCTTCTCCATCCACTCGACCATCTTCGAGCCGTTGTCGTAGAAGGCTTCGAGCATCTGGAAGACGTCTTGCGGCAGGCCGAGGGTCGCACTGTCGGCCGCGTACATTTCCGGATAGGCGTAGCGGGCCATGTAGCGCAGGCAGTCTTCGCGCTTGTCCTGCGCCCCCTGGGCGGCGATGAACTTGTTGTTGGGGATCCAGGTCACGCCACCGGATTTGCCGGTGGTGCCGCCAGGCATGGGCATCTTCTCGACGACAATCACCTTGGCACCCAGCGAGGTGGCGGTCACCGCGGCAGAGCAGGCCGCTGCACCGGAACCGACGCAGACGATGTCGGTTTCCATATCCCAGCTCTGTTCGCCCCCGGCAGACTTCTCGCCGGCCGCGAGCACCGAGCTGGCCAGGCCGAGGGTGGAGGCGGCGCCGGCGACCAGGCCCGCGCCGATCAGCAGCTTGCGCCTGGAAAGAATGTTGTCTTGATTGTCGTTGCTCATCGACTTGCCTCGTTCTTGTTGTTCTGTATGAAGCTATAATCCAATCAGAACAAACCAACCTGATCGTTTTTATTGAAGATAGCCCCAAGCGCCACGGGGATCAACCCCCTAGGCTGTTACCGTTGCGGACTGAGAGAAAAGGCGATCGAGGTCATTGTTGCTGCGCGCGGCCATCACCTGCTCCAGCCAATGGTAATAGTGCTGCAGACCAACCTCGTTGCGGCCAAATTGCACCTGGGGCATCAGCCCGGAGGACAGCGCACGTTGTTGCTTGCGCGACATGGGCAGGTCTTCCTCGCCGACAACTCGCCGGATGAAGTCGACGAATTCCCGTACTTTTTCTTCGCTAGCCTCGGTGGGCGGCTTCTCGGTCAAGAAAGTCTGAATGGTCTGTGAGGTATCAGGCGTTTCGCCGGGAATCACCTGGGAGATAACCATGATCCGCTCGCCCGCAATGAAGCAGTTCAGGGAGACATTGGGGAAGACAATCCATTCCCCAAAGAGCAATGCGCCGGTAGACCATTCTTGTTCCGGCAGGCCTTTTAGGCTCTGCAGGCTGTCTTGCTCCACGGTATTGCTGGACATCAGCCCCAGGCGCTGGTGCGGGCCTTGAAAGTAGTACTGAGCCATATTACTGATGGTCGGACCAAAGGTTTCCTTGTGCAGGATCGGCAGGTGGTAGAAGTCCATGTGGGCATCAAAGGCCAACTTCCAGTTGGCACCAGGCAGCACGCACTGGTGATAAAGGTGCCAACGGTCCAGCTGGAACCCCTCCAGTAGATGGTCTACACCGCCGAGGAAGCTTGGGGTATCCAGGGTAGAGGCAGGATCGAGGGTCACCCAGATCAGCCCGGCACTTTCCCAGGTGGGCAGGCTCGTCAGTCCCATGCTGCCTTTGTCCACATCGCCATAGAATTTGGCCGAGGCTACCCCTAACAGCTTTCCTTCCGCAGTGAAGGTCCAGCCATGGTACGGGCAGGTGAACCGTGCCCGTTTGCCGCAGCCTTCCGCCAATTGGCTGCCCCGGTGAGTACAGATATTGAGAAACGCCCGGACCTGGCGATCCGCGCCACGCACCAACAACACTGGTACTCCGGCGATCTCCAGGGCCTTGTAAGTGTTCGGCTCTGCCAGCTCGCAACTGGCGGCGAGCATCAATGGCAGGCGTCGAAACAACAGTTTCTTTTCTGCTTCGAAGCGTTCAGAACTTGTATAGATATCGGCATCGACGCTGAGAATGTCTGGAGCCAGATCGATCTGTTGGCTGTCCAGCTTATTGAGCATGTCTCTGGCTGTGCTGATCAGGGTCGTTCTGGCATGGTCGCGCATATTCACAGTCCTTTACTGATTCGCCAGGTCTTATATAAAAAATTGAAGGGCAGCTTTAAGGCACCACTGCAGCATCGAACCCAATTGCTAGAGGATTTCCTGCAACTCGAAAACGTTGCCGTCCGGATCACGCGCATAGGTCGCCTTCACGGCGCCCAGGTGCTGCGGCGGGACATGAAAACGCACCCCCGCCTGCACCAGGCGCTCATACAGCGCGTCGATGTCCTTCACGTCCAGGCAGAAATGGGTGATGCCATGACGATTCACCGGTCGCTCGCCCTCCTCCGGTAGCGTCTCGGGAAGGCTGAACTGGAACAGTTCAATACACAGGTTGCGCCCCTGCAGCATCACCTGGATCGCGGCGGAGTCTTCCAGGCCGAGCACCTGGTTTATCTGCAGGCTGCCGGCCGGCCAGCTGGTGCGACTGATCTCCTCCAGACCGAGCAGGTCGCGGTAGAAGGCCACGGCCCGCTCCAGGTTGGGGGTGGAAATGGCGACGTGATGAAAGGCTTGGCTCATGGATGCTTCCCTTGGACAGTGGCGATGCTGGAAGCCCTGCTGCCGGGCTTCCAGCGCGGCGCTTATTTGATGGTTTCGGCGTTATCGATGACAAGCTGCGTACCATTGATGTAGCGCGACTCGTCGGAGGCCAGGAACAGCACCAGGTTGGCCACATCGATCGGCTGGCCCATCGCCATCTTCACCTGAGCCAGGGCGCCACTGTCCGGGTCGATATCGCGCAGCGCGGCCGCGGTCATCGGTGTTTCGTGGCCGCCGGGGAGAATGGCGTTGCAGCGGATCTTGTAGCCCTTGTCCTGGCAATGGATGGCCACGCTGCGCGTCATCGACAGGATGGCGCCCTTGGCGGCGGCGTAGGAAAGGATCTCGCCGATCCCCTTGATGGCTCCAACCGAGGAAATGTTGATGATCGAGCCACCCCCACTGGCCTTCATCGCCGGGATGGCATGCTTGCAGCCCAGGAAGGTGCCCTCGGACATCACCGCGTTGACGAAGCGGAACTGCTCCAGACTGATGTTCTCCACATCGGCGAAGACCACCACCCCGGCGTTGTTCACCAGCACGTCGAGGCGGCCGAAATGCGCCAGGGTTTCGGCGATCACTTCCTTCCAGCGCTGCTCGTCGCGCACGTCGTGCTTCAGGAACAGCACTCCGGGGATACTCGAAGCGACCTCGCGGCCCATCTCCTCGTTGACGTCGGTGAGCACCACGCGGGCCCCCTCCTGCGCCAGCAACCTGGCATCGGCGGCACCCAGCCCCGATGCCGCTCCGGTGATCAGCACCACCTTCCCTGCTACACGTCCCATGGCTTGCCTCCCAAGCACCGCGGCACCTGCGCCGCGCGCTTGATGAAATGAACGAAGTGTCGTTGCCTTCAGCCGCGGATGGGCGGCGGAGTAATGCTGTCGATGGCGGAGATCGAATACTTGCGCACGTCCATGTCGAGCAGCTCGATATCCGCGACGCGCTTGAGAAAGGTATTGATATGCGGGGTCGCGAAGTGTTGCTGCAGGGCCTCGTCCGAGTCCCACTCCTCGCTGATCCAGATGACGTTGGGCGCCAGGAGATCTTGGGCAAAGGCATAGTGACGGCAGCCCGGTTCCCGGCGAGTGTGGGTCATGACCTCCTGCGCCGCGGCGAGGTAGTCGTCGATCCGCTGCGGGGTGACTTCCATGCGGGCACTGATGGCAATGGTGTCCATGCGCAATCCTTCTCTCTTATCGTTATTTGAAGGGAAAAGGTGGCACCCGTGCCGCTGGATGCCACCCGTGGCCGGATCAGATCCGGCCGGCGATGTAGTCGTTGATCACTTCGTGGTAGCGCCGCACGCGGGCTTCCTGGTTGGCCAGGTAGGAGTCGCTGTAGCCGCGGGAATGGAAGCCCTTCTGCTGGGCGATCGCGACGCTGAGGTCCTGGTCGGCAACCCATCCCAGTGACTTTTCGCCGTGCTTGAAAACGTCATGCTTGGCCGCTTCCATCGGCCACTCGCCCAGCGGCGTGGCCGCCTTGGTCTCGCCATGGGCCGGACGCACGAAGTACCAATGATCGAACAGGCACTTCTCAGGATCGGTCGGATGCGGCATCGGGCGCAGGATCTGGTAAGAGTCGGCGGCCATGGTGAACGACATGTTGGGGAACAGGGTGTAGTGGTAGTAGTCGGTCAGCTGGTCGTCGTTGAGGTTGGCGTACTGGGCGTAGCCGCGCGCCTCGCCCAGCTTGCGCTTCTGCTTCTGCAGCGCCACCCGCACCTCGCCGGCACGGCCTTCGTAGTCGTCGGGATTCAGATCCCAGGCGCGCATCATGGCATCCAGCGGCGCCTGCACCTTTTTCGACTTGCCGTTGCCGGCCGGCAGGGCACCCTTCATCAGCATCCGGCTGTGGCCGTTGCGGAAGATCTCGAAGGCGGTGTTCTGATAGTGGTCGTCGATGAAGGTGCCCAGCTCCTTGTGCAGGCTCTGCACATGGTAGGCCTCGTTGAAGTTGTCCTGAATGACTTTCCAGTTGCAGTCCACTTCGCCGGTCAGGTACATGACCCGCACCATCTTGTCCATCTCGTAGGCTTCGAGCTGGTCAGCGACGATGCCCAGCGAGTCGCGCAGGCTCTTGGCGTTCGGATCCATGTTGAACCAAACCAAGCCACCGAAGGTTTCGCAGCGCAGCTCCTTGAGGTTGGCCTTGCCCACCGGGCTGCCCTGAGGGAAGTCCTCGGAGTCCTTGGCGATCAGCAGGTTGCCGTTCAGACCGTAGCACCAGCTGTGATAGTTGCAGACCAGGCGCTTCACCTTGGTCTCTTCGCACTGGACCATGCGGTTGCCGCGATGCTGGCAGACGTTGTAGAAGGCGCGAATGCTCATGTCGTCGTCGCGCACCATGATGATGGACTCGTTGCGCACCTCGGCGGTGATCACGCAGCCCGGCTCCGGCAGCTGGGCGATAGTGCCGCCCACGTGCCAGGTGCGGGTCCACAGGTGCTCCCACTCCTTCTCCATGAACTCCTTGGCGTAGTAGCGATCACCAGTGATGGGGTCGCCACGCAGGAAGTTTTCGTCGACCAGGGCTTCCTTGGTGCGCTCGACAAGCGACAACTGAGTCATGATGGTTATCTCCGTGCAGACCGCGCTGCTGGAGCACGGCTTTCTTGTTGTTATTGGCAGTCGAGCGCCTTAGCGGCCGGCTCGAAGGGCATACGCCGGGTCCTGGGTGCTGCGGCTGCCACGGCGGAACTCGGCAAACAGGCCATCCTCGCGCTGGCTGTACGGCCAGAAGGCGTTCCAGTCCACCACCAGCTCGCGCGAATACATGCGCCAGATACCGTCGCGCTTCTCCCAGACGTCCAGGTAGCGGATGTTGTCCGGGAAGTTGAGCAGGGTGCCATCCGGAGTCGGCGCAGCCGCGTTGCCCAGCATGTACGACTCGGCCACGGCACTGGTGTCGCTCTGGAATTCGATGGTGGCGGTGCTGAAACGATGCGCCCCCATGCTCAGGTTTTCCTTGATGAACGGAATGTCGAACTCGCAGAACTCGTGGGCATTGCCGTCGAAGATGCCGAAATGCACCACGCCGTCGGCATGGAAGGTGTACTTCAGCAACTCGAGATCACAGCGGTCGACGGCCTGGATGTAGCGCGCCATCTGCTCGAGAATCGCCTGATGGTCCGCTGCACGGCGGATGCGCTGGGAGATGTCCATGGCTCACTCCCCGAACAGCTGGTAGGACGGGTCCTGCTTGCCGCGCCGGCCCTTGAGGAACTTGGCGAACATGCCCTCCTCGAGGTTGGCGCTCGACGGCAGGTTCATGTTCCAGTCATGGACGAAGGTACGCTGGGCGATCTTCCACTGGCCGCCTTCCTTGCGATAGCGATCCAGGTAGCGGCCACCGATCAACCGGTCGATCTTGCTGCCGTTTTCCAGCACGATGCTGACGACGATCACCGAAACCTCGCCGATCGCGGTGTCGCCGTCGACCTCGAAATATTCAGTGGATACCGAGTGGAAGCTGCGCTCGAGGTTGGGGTCGGCAGTGGTGGCCGTGATCACGAAAGGCTTGGCCGAGCCCTTGTGGGCGCCCCAGTCGATCTGGCCATCGTCGGTCCACAGGGACACCATCAGGCAGCGGTCCATGCGATCCATAGCGCGGGAGAACTTGGCGTTGAGCTGTTGCAGGGCCTGCTTGGCCTCGACTTGCTCGAGGAGGGCCAGGTCGGTCATTTCGGTAATTGCGTTCATTGTGCCTCTAACCTTCTTATTGGATTTATCAGGTCTTTCTGGCGGGTTCGACAAACTGCATTACGAACCTGGCTGGTTGTCTAGCGCCTGAGCCAGCTTGAATTGAAGCTAAACCCGCACACAAAACAAGTCAAATTGTTTTTTATTTACTGGATAGCTGGTTTGCCAACGGCTTACTAGGAGGTTTCAGGCGCACCTGGTAGCCCCTCGAAGTAGCGCCCTGCCAGCGAGCCACCATCGACGACCATCTCCGTGCCGCACACGTAGGAAGCCTCGTCGCTGATCAGGAACAGCGACGCCTGGGCGATTTCGTGCGGCCGGCCGATACGCTGGATCGGCTGCTGCCGATAGGCCTGATCGAGGGCGTCGGTGTCCTCATCGAACATGCCGCCCATGCTGGTGTTGACGCCGCCGGGATGGATCGAGTTGACGCGCACGCCGTGGTGCCCCAACTCCATCGCCGCAACCCGCGACAGTCCGCGCACTCCCCATTTGCTGGAGCAGTAGGCGCCCATCGAATTCCACGCCGTCATGCCGCCGATGGAGGAGATGTTGACGATCGAGCCCCGCCCGGCCTTCGCCATCTCCTGCGCCGCCAGGGTGGTGCCGAGGAAGACGCCGGTGGCGTTGATGCCCATCAGCCGGTTCCAACCCTCCAGCGACAGGTCGTCGCCGACCGCGCTGCCGCTGATGCCGGCATTGTTCACCAGGATGTCGAGCCGGCCGTGCCGCTCGGCGATCTTGCCGATCACCTCGACCCAGGCGTCTTCGGAGGTGACGTCGTGGTTGAGATAGAGGCC
>LNAP01002971.1_pt1 | contig 16475 bp, 16 predicted proteins | sample 602601 | NCBI WGS metagenome assembly LNAP01 (sample SAMN02440304, study PRJNA202911) | soil metagenome | biome: Subtropical and temperate rainforests or woodlands; isolation source: soil samples (1 kg each in a 20% v/v slurry with milli Q water) were... ... | reverse complement strand
CATCGAAGCCCTGGGCGGCTGCGGCAACCGCGGCTTCGCGGACCCGCAGAAAAGGGTTGATGTCACGTTCCAGAGCAATGCGCGATGGCAGCGTGGGCTGTTGCTGCGCACGCAGGCTTTCGCAGTGGCTGCTGTAGTCGCGCAGCGCCTGGTTGGTGGGCTCCACCGCGCGCGCAAAGCGCAGGTTGGAGAGGGTGTATTCGTGGGTGCAGCATACGCGGGTGCTGCCCGGCAAGGCTGCCAGCTGGTCGAGGGAGGCCAGCATCTGCGCGGGCGTTCTTGACGATCGCCGGCGCATGCACGGCCGGGAACTTCACCGCGCCGTTCTCGTCCATGTGGATCAGGTCGCCCGGCGCCACGTCCATCCCGCCAACCGAGACGGGCACGTTGACCGATTGCACCGCCATTTCGCCGTGGCCCGCGGTGACGCCGCCCAGCAGGAGCTGGAAACGCAGCTTGCGGATGGCGTCGATGTCGCGCGAGGGGCCGTTGGAGATCATGCCGATGCAGCCCACCGCCATCATCGAGCTCACCATCATCTCGCCGGCCAGGCCTGCCTTGTTGTGCAGCTCGGGCGGCCACTTCTGCTGGATCACCAGGATGGTCGGCTTCTTCATGGCATCGAGCGCATCGACCACATCCATGAACGACAGCCGGCCGGCGAAGTTGTGATCGGGCAGGCCGTAGACGCAGGTCACGGCATAGCCGACGATCGGCCCCATCTCCGGATAAAGGCAGCGGATGGTGCTGTCGCTGTACCAGTTCTCGGTCCAGGGATTGTACAGGCCGAGGCACAGGGGGTTCTTCGGGTACGTCGCCACCACGTTGGTGATGGTGGGCGTATCGATCTTGCGCAGCTCGGCGAAGATGTCGTCGGACAGCTGTACGGATGTGTCGGGCATGGAGCGCTTCCCCCTTGGCTAATACTCCGTTCTTGCGCGATTGGCGGCGGCCGGCAAGCGCGCAAAACCGGTTCACGGAACGAAGACGAGGAAGACAAAGATCGCGAACAGGGCGAGATGCACGAACCCCGGCAGAATGTTGGTCCGCCCGCCGCCGAACGTGACGATGCTGACCGCGAAGGTCAGGACCAGAAGAACGGTATCGTGCATGTCGACGCCGAGCTCCAGCGGGACCTTCAGGATCAGGGCGAGGACGCTTACCGCCGGAATGGTGAGGCCGATGGTGGCGAGCGAGGAGCCGAGGGCGAGGTTGAGGCTCTTCTGCAACTCGTTGCGCCGCGCCGCCCCCAGCGCCGCCACGGTCTCGGGCAGCAGCACCAGCGACGCGACCAGAAGCCCGACGGCCTCGGTCGGTGCACCTATCGCCGAGACCACCGTCTCGATCGAGCCCGCAACGCTCTTGGCCAGCAGCACGACGGCGACCAGGCCGACCAGCAGCATGACCACGCTCTCCCACAGCTGGCGCGACGCCGGCGCCGCGTCGTCGTCACGGCCGCTCACCAGGTCCGACAGGAAGTAGTTCCGGTGACGTACCGTCTGGACGTAGAGGAACACGCCATAGAGCAGCAGGGTGGCGAGAGCGACGAACGCCAGCTGGCTCGGCGTATAGTATCCCCCGGGAACGCTGATCGTGTAGGTCGGCAGGATCAACACCAGCGTCGCGAGCGGTATCAGCACGACCAGATAGGCGTTGATCCCCGGGACCTGGAAGCCCTGTTCTCCATAGCGCAGGCCGCCCAGGATGATGCAAAGCCCGACGATACCGTTGCAGACGATCATGATCACCGAGAACACGGTCTCGCGCGCCAGCGTCGGCTGGCCGTCGCCCGCCAGCATGATCGACAGGATCAGCGCCACCTCTATCACGGTGACGGCGATGGTGAGCACCAGGGTGCCGTAAGGCTCGCCGGTGCGATGGGCGATGACGTCCGCATGATGGACGCAGGCGAACACGACGCCGAGCAGCATGATGAGCCCGACGAGGGGCAGCAAGACCGACAGCACGGGCGATGCCGCCGCGGCAGCCGAGATTGCGGTAGCGGCCATTGCAACGACGAGGCCAACCGGAGGCATCGCCCGCCATAGCCATCGCCTGCGCCCTGCCGCCATCGCCCTCTCCCGCCCTGCCGACGATGGTACCGCTTTATCGCGCAATTGCGCGAGCGTCAGTCCGCTGCCGTCGGCCGCTCCCGCGGACCGGAGCGCCGCGCCTTCCACCACTCGCTGAACTCGCCGACGACGCCCTTGCGGAAGGCCATGACGATCACCACGAAGATCACGCCCTGGATCACCAGCACGAACTCGCCGGTGGCGGCGAGGTAGTTCTGCATGGTGATGATGATGAAGGCACCGATCACCGGGCCGATGATGGTGCCGAGGCCGCCGACCAGCGCCATCAGCACGACCTCGCCGGACATCGCCGCACTGACGTCGGTCAGCGTGGCGAACTGCAGGACCATCGCCTTGGTGGCGCCGGCAAGCCCCGCCAGCGCCGCCGACAGCACGAAGGCCAGCAGCTTGTAGCGATCGGCCTCGTAGCCCAGCGATAGGGCGCGCTGTTCGTTGTCGCGGATCGCCTTCAGCACCTGCCCGAACGGCGAATGGATGAAGCGGTAGATGGCGCCGTAACCGAACAGGAAGATCGCCAGCACCACATAGTAGAGGACGCGATCGTCCTTGGTCGGGATCAGGCCGCCCAGCAGGGGCTTGCGCACGATGCCCTGCAGGCCGTCCTCGCCATGGGTGAACGGCGCCTGGATGCAGAAAAAGTAGACCATCTGGGCGAAGGCGAGCGTGATCATGGCGAAGTAGATGCCCTGCCGGCGGATCGCCAACGCGCCGGTGACCAGGCCGAGCAACGCCGCGCCGCCCACGCCCGCCAGCAGGCCGAGTTCCGGCGGCATGTCCCAGGCCTTCACGACATGGCCATAGAAGTAGCCCGCCATGCCGAAAAACATGGCGTGGCCGAAGCTCATCAGGCCGGCATAGCCCAGCAGCAGGTTGAAGGCGCAGGCGAACAGCGCGAAGCACAGCGCCGTCATCAGGAACACCGGATAGGCGAACCACGGTGCCGCCAGCGCGACCACGGCGACAGCGGCCGCAACGATCATGCGTTGGGTGGGCGTCAGCATTTGGCCCGCCATCACTTGGTCTGCCCGAACAGGCCGGCCGGCTTGATCAGCAGCACCAGCGCCATGACCACGAAGATCACGGTGTTGGAGGCCGGCGGATAGAACACCTTGGTCAGGCCCTCGATCAGCCCGAGGCCGAAGCCGGTGACGATCGAGCCCATGATCGAGCCCATGCCGCCGATCACGACGACCGCGAACACCACCAGCACCAGGTTGGTGCCCATCAGCGCCGAGACCTGCTGGATGGGCGCGGCCAGCACGCCGGCCAGCGCGGCGAGACCGACGCCCAGCCCGTAGGTGAGCGTGATCAGGCGCGGCACGTTGATGCCGAAGGCGCGAACGAGCGTCGGATTTTCAGTTGCTGCGCGCAGGTAGGCGCCGAGCTTGGTACGCTCGATGCCGTACCAGGTGGCAAGGCAGATCACGAGCGCCGCCACCACGACAAAAGCGCGATAGGTCGGCATGAACATGAAGCCGAGATTGTAGCCGCCGGCAATCGGGTTGGGATAAGGCGCGCCCGACGAACCCCACTTCCACTGGAACATGCCCTCGATCACCAGCGCCATGCCGAAGGTCAGCAGGAAGCCGTAGAGATGGTCGAGATGGTAGATGCGTTTCAGAAACAGCCGCTCGAGCGCGACGCCGATCAGGCCGACGATGATCGGCGCCAGCACCAGCGAGGCCCAGAACGGCACGTCGAGGATGCCGAGCATCAACCAGGCGGCGAAGGCGCCCATCATGTACTGCGCGCCGTGCGTGAAGTTGATCACGTTCAGCATGCCGAAGATCACGGCGAGCCCCAGGCTCAGCATGGCGTAGAAGGCGCCGTTGATCAGGCCGAGCAGGAGCTGGCCGAACAGGGCCTGGGGCGGGATTCCGATGAGCTCGAACATGGTTCTAGACCCCCAGATACGCCTGCAGCTTGCCGATATTCTGCTTCACGTCGGCCGCCGTCATGATGTCGACGACGTGGCCGTCCTCCATGATGTAATGGCGGTCGGCGACGGTGGCGGCGAAATGGAAGTTCTGCTCGACCAGCAGGATGGTGAAGCCGCGGCCCTTGAGCTGGCGGATGATCTCGCCGATGCGCTGGACGATGACCGGCGCCAGGCCTTCGGTCGGCTCGTCGAGCAGCAGCAGGTTGGCGCCGGTGCGCAGGATGCGGCCGATCGCCAGCATCTGCTGCTCGCCGCCCGACAGCTTGGTGCCCTGGCTGCGCCGCCGCTCCTGCAGGTTGGGGAAGAGCTGGTAGATCTCGCCGAGGCTCATGCCGCCCGGCCGCACCATCGGCGGCAGCAGCAGGTTCTCCTCGACGTTCAGGCTCGAGAAGATGCCGCGCTCTTCCGGGCAATAGGCAAGCCCCAGACGCGCGATCACGTCGGATGGTTGTCCGATCGTCTGTTTCCCTTCGAAGGTCACCGAGCCGGTGCGCTTCTCGACGATGCCCATGACCGACTTCAGCGTCGTGGTCTTGCCCGCGCCGTTGCGGCCCAGCAGCGTCACCAGCTCGCCGCGGCCGATCTCGAAGCCGACGCCATGGAGAATGTGCGATTCGCCATACCAGGCCTGAAGGTTTTCGACCTTGAGCAGGGTGTCCTTGAGCAATGTCTCAGCCATGACCCGTCCCGACATAGGCTTCGACGACGGCGGGATTCTTGGACACCGTCGCGTAAGGACCCTCGGCCAGCACCTCGCCGCGTGCCAGCACCGTGATGGTGTCGGAGAGATCGGCGACGACGGACATGTTGTGCTCGACCATCAGCACGGTGCGATCACGCGCGACGGTGCGAATGAGCGCGGTGATGCGCTTGATGTCCTCCTGCCCGAGACCGGCCATCGGCTCATCGAGCAGCATCATCTCGGGATCGAGCGCCAGGGTGGTGGCGATCTCCAGCGCGCGCTTGCGGCCGTAGGGAAGATCGACGGCCTGCTGCTCGGCGAAAGCCGCGAGTCCGACTGCCGTCACGAGCTCCATGGCGCGGCTGTCGAGCTGGTTCAGCACGCGCTCGCTGCGCCAGAAATGGAAGGAATTGCCGAGCTTGCGCTGCAGAGCGACACGGACATTCTCGCGGACCGAAAGATGCGGAAAGACCGCCGAGATCTGGAAGGAGCGCGCCAATCCCATGCGCGCGATCGCCGCAGGCGAGCTGCCGGTGATGTTGCGGCCCTTGAAGTGGATCCGGCCTGCCGTCGGCGTCAGGAAGTGCGTGAGCAGGTTGAAAAACGTGGTCTTGCCCGCACCGTTCGGCCCGATCAGGGCATGAATGGTGTGGCGCCGTACGCTGAGATCGACGTTCTTGACCGCGACGAAGCCTTTGAACTCCTTCGTCAGCCCTTCCGCCTTGAGAATTACTTCTTCCTCGGCCATCCGCCCCCCTTGCGGTGTCGCGAATTAATCGAAGCTTGGCGCCGCTGTCCAGCACTGGCGCTGCGCTTGCGCGGCCGCTAGATAATTCGGTGCGTTGTGGGGAGTAGGATCGCTTTGGAAGGGATTGGCACATGAGAGTTGGTAAATCTGTTCGCCGTGTAGGCGGGGCCGTTGCCGCCGCCGGTCTGGCTGCCTTGGGCCTGGTGGCCCTGGCGCAAGCCCAGGCCCCGGCACCGCTCAAGATCGGCATCACCGAAGGATTCTCCGGTGTTTACGCCGATCTCAATCTCGGCGAGGTCGAGGCCGCCCAGATGGCGATCGATGATTTCGGCGGCAAGGTGCTCGGCCGTCCGATCGAGCTGCTGTGGGCCGACCATCAGACCAAGCCCGACGTCGGTGCCCAGATCGCGCGACGCTGGTACGACGTCGATGGCGTCAGCATGATCACCGGCATCGGCACTTCGTCGGTGGCCCTCGCGGTGCGGAAGATCGCCCAGGAGAAGGGCAAGATCGACATCAACACCGGCGCGGCCTCGGCCGACCTCACCGGTCCGGCCTGCTCGGAGACCGGCGCGCACTGGGTCTACGACACCTACGCGCTGGCCAAGGTGACCGGCGGCGCCATCGTCAAGGGCGGCGGCGATTCCTGGTACTTCCTCACCTCGGACTATGCCTTCGGCCATGCGCTGGAGCGCGACGTGACGGCCGTGGTGACGGCGTCGGGCGGCAAGGTGCTGGGCGGCGTCCGCCATCCGCTCAACACACAGGACTTCTCGTCGTTCCTGCTGCAGGCCCAGGCCTCGAAGGCCAAGATCATCGGTCTGGCCAATGCCGGCCAGGACACGATCAACTCGATCAAGCAGGCCGGCGAGTTCGGCATCGTCAAGGGCGGCCAGCGTCTGGCCGGCCTCCTGGTCTTCTCGACCGACGTGAATTCGCTGACCTTGCCGGTGGCGCAGGGCCTGGTGCTGACCGAGGCATTCTACTGGGACATGAACGACGAGACCCGCGCCTGGACCAAGCGCTTCCGCGCCAAGCGTGACAAGATCCCCAGCATGCTGACGGCCGGCGCCTACAGCTCGGTCAACCACTACCTCAAGGCCGTGCAGGCCGCCGGCACCGACGAGGCCAAGGCGGTGATGGCCAAGATGCGCGAGATCCCGGTCAATGACGTCATGACCAAGAACGGCAAGCTGCGCGAGGACGGCCGCCTGGTCCGCGACATGTACCTCTTCCAGGTGAAGTCGCCGCAGGAGTCCAAGAGCAAGGACGATATCTACAAGCTCCTGGCCACCGTGCCGGGTGACGAGGCGTACCGGCCGCTCAAGGACGGGAAGTGCCCGTACATCAAGTGATCAGCTCGGTCCGACCGAAGAAAGGGCGCCTGCGGGCGCCCTTTTTCATTTGTGCCAGCCGAGGCCCCTCCTACAGCAAGGTGATGGCCGGGGTCCCGGCATCGTTCGGGATCGCGGTGCGCGGCGCTGCCATTTGCCACCCGACATCATGCAACGCGCGAAGGGCTTGCGGCGTGGTGGCCTGCGGGGCCCCATCGCAGCGTCGCCGGAATGGCGGGTGGCGTTTTTATCGCGGAACCAACATAGATCCTTTGGCCGACGCGGCGATTTGTACCCGGCGTGACGGTCGTGCCCTTGGCCTTCATGGATTTCAACAGGCCCGCCAGCATGTCGGCGCATGCCGTGCAAGGACTATGACTGATCTCGATGTCGACGCTGTTGAAGTCGCGGTCCCGCATGAACTCGAAAAATTGAGCCTCGGCGTGACTCCGATTCCCATATCGACGCAGATCGGACGCTTCACCTGTGTTCCACGCGACGATCTCGAGCGTGCCCGCCCCGTCCATCCAAACTGGCAGGACCCTTCCGCCCGCTATCCGAGCGCCGCGGTCCAAAGCCGGAAGGTCGCGGATACCGACTGCGAGCGCTGGGGCGACCCTTGCGACCATGGTGACGACGCGGTTGGGCGGCGCTGAGCATCGGCGCAAAGCCTCATGCAGCTTGAGTAGGCGGCGATCCGCTGCCATCGCTCGTCTCCTTGAGGATGGTGCAACTTTACCTGCGGCAGACCGGATGTTGTGTGATGGATGCCACAGACCAGGCCTCCATCGCGGGCGACCATCAGCTTCATGAAGGGCTTGCTGAGGGCACTGCTGTTCGGCGCAGGCTTGTCGTTCGCCCTTATTGCCCTCGTTCCGATTGTCTTTTGGTTGTTGCCGGAAATCGCCCCACCGGCAGACAGGACCTGGGCTGTCGGCGCCAGCTCCGCATTTGCACTATTTGCGTCGGCCATGGCCATATGGAAGGCAACGCGGTTGCCCGCGAGTTCATGGCTGGTCGCCATCATCGGATGGATTGTCGGGTTCAACCTGGCCATCTTCATCGTCGAGATCGTGTTCATTGCCCTTCTGTCGAGGCGATGAATCGGCCGCTGGCGAGGCGGCTTTCGACCTGCCAAGCTGGCGCACAGAACCGTGGAAGGTCGCGGATGAAGCTTTGCGCGCTTCGACTGGTCGCAGCCGTTCTTTGCCTGCTGCTCGCCGCGCGAGTCGCTGCGGCCGCCGATCGTTTCCCCGGGGCCGCCTGGGAGCGTGTCGACCCCGAGGCCGCCGGATGGTCGACGGGCAAGCTTGCGAAAGCGGAGCAATGGTCGCAGCGCATTGGCTCGACCGCCGTGATGGTCGTGCATCGCGGAGCCGTCGTTGCCGAATGGGGCGACACGTCCGCCAGGACGCCGCTCGCTTCCGTGCGCAAGAGCCTGCTCAGCGCCCTGATCGGGATTGCGGTCGAGCGCGGCGAGATCGATCTTTCCCGGCCGATCGGCGCGCTCGGCATCGACGACAATGAGCCGTCGCTGACGGCCGAGGAGAAGAGCGCCACGGTGCGGGACCTCCTGATGTCGCGCTCGGGCATCTATCACCCCGCCCTGTACGAAACGGCGGCGATGGCAGCGCAGCGTCCGCGCCGCCACAGCCACAAGCCGGGCAGCTTCTGGTACTACAACAACTGGGATTTCAACACGCTCGGCACGATCTACGAGCACGCGGTGCGCTCGTCGATCTTCGATGCCTTCGAGCGCGAGATTGCCCGGCCGATCGGCATGCAGGACTACCGGCCGTCAGACGGCGAGTATTTCGTGGGCGCGGCATCGGTCTACCCGGCCTATCCCATCCGCATGAGCGCCCGCGATCTTGCGCGCTTCGCCCTGCTCTACCTCCACAAGGGCCGCTGGCAGGATCGCCAGGTCGTCCCCGCCAAATGGGTGGAGGAGAGCACGCAGGCCTACTCGCGCTCCGAGTTCGGTCCCGGCTACGGTTACCTGTGGTGGACCGGCCCGCTCGACGGCGGCTTTGCGTCTTCGGTCGAGCCGCCCCGAGGCATCTTTTTCGCCCAGGGCGTCGGCGGTCAGTACGCCTTTGTCATCCCGGGCTACGACCTGGTCGTCGTTCGTCGCGGACCTCACGTGGACGGCGGCCCGACGTACAGGGAGATCGGCCGGCTGTTGTGGCTCCTGCTCGATGCCGGCGGCTTTCCCGACATCGGGCCGGATGCTTCGATCGGCGCGGCATGGATTGCGCCCGCCACGGGCGAGACGCTCCTGCGGATCCTTCCGGGCAAGACCCTGGTCTATGGCGAAACGGCAAGCCAGGGCCCCTACCGGATCAGGCTCAATGCCGACGGCAGCGCGGTGGTTCTCCGGGGACGCGAGCCGACCGAGCTCGACACGGGCTCCTGGAGTGTCCGCGACGGCCAGCTCTGCCGGGCCTGGAAGAAGCTCGGGTCCCAGTGCTCGCCCGTCGTCAGTGACGGCTCGAAAATACAGCTGTTCGATCGCGCCGGCCTGATGTCGATCGACGGGCGCATCGCTGATGACTGATCGAGGGAGACGCCTGGGCGTTGGATCAGCGCCGGCACGCACCAGGTGGTCCAGGCGCCTGTAGCGACCTGACAGGGGGTCCCTGCCGAGTGGCCTCGCTGCTGCCGCCTTTGCGCGGCAGGGTTCCTGTTCCGGTACAGTGGTGGGGAAAGCCATGCCGCGCTTCGTCCAGTTCCTGCAGCATTCTGGTGTGTATGCCGAGCAAGACTTCATGATCGTGCCGCGGCCAGGCTTCAACCTGGTCTGCCTCCGCGACAGCAAGGACGTTCACCTGTCGTACGATCGCAATCGGTTGCAGGTTGACGACGTCGGCCTCGAGGACGTCGAACGCGTCGCCCTGGAATACATCAACTTTCGCTATGGGAAGCAAAAAAGCCAGGAGCGCGACGATCAGTTGCTACGCCTGCGGACAGGGCTGTTTGGCACCGCGCAGCCGGGCCTTGCGCGCGGCTTCAAGGTCACGGCCAAAGGTACTGGACTTCCGGAACTCAAGGCCACGCGCGGCAACATAAGCGTCAAGTTGGACGTCGCCCTTCTGCCGCGCAAGGACTTCAAGATCGCGTTCAGATTCCTCAGGCACCTCGATTCATCGGGCAAGGAGATCGACGCCACGAAATGGAAGCCGGAGGACGTGCCGTGGATCCTCACCAGGTTGAACTGGACGTTCGGCGCCCAGGCGAACATCTTCTTCACCTCGGTCGAAGCCACGCGGTTCACGATCCCGAAAGCCCTGGGGCCCAAAATCTCGCGCGATGTCTTTCGAAAGGAGATCGTGCCGAAAAAGATTGGCGGCGCCGATCTCACCTGCTTCCTCGTCGGCGACTATGATGCAATGGATACCGAGGCGGCGGGAGAGTATCTGGTTGACGAGCAGGTATTCGTGGTCGTCGACGAGGGCAATCCACCCGTGTTCGACCTTGGCGAAGCATTCATTGGCGTCGTGGCGCACGAGGTCGGCCACTTCCTGCACCACAAACGGAACATGCCCGGGAGTGGACACCACAGCCGAAAGGGCATTTTGCTTTCGAGTGGCATGGAAAGCCTGTCCCTGGACAAGCAGCTCGTCAGCAACTTCAACGCGTGGTGAGAGCGCTCGTTCTCGGCATCCTTTCGGCACGTTGAGGCCACGGTCAACAGCGGCAGTTCGTTGATGCCGAGCGCCTGTTCGGTACTCCCGTTCGGCGGCGCGATGCGAACAGATGGGCAGGTCGTTTCGATCGCTGGTTACCACGAGAACGAACAGTCGCAGCCGACGAATGCAATAGCCCTGATGAAGGACAGGTTTGTCGAGGCTGCTCGCCGGGTCGGATACAAGGCCACTGCGATCGTCGACGATGTGAGGGTTGAATTGCCCTCGACCGAGGAAAATCGGACGCCATCGCTGTGTCGCTGAACCATCGAGACAACTACTCAGTTGTTGTCCTGTGTCCATACAAGATCGACGGCGGCGAACTGATTTTAGGCACGGTCTTCGCTCAAGGAGGCGAGGCAGATGTATTCCCGGCGCAATAGCCTTCGACGCCCGTCGCCGCCGAATGCTTGCGCACACAAGAGAAAGAGCCGCCCGTGACGGCGGGATACCCGCTACTTGTGAATTCCGCGCCACTCCTGTCTCATAGCGCGCGGGAGGTACCAGAGACGTGACAGACCAGCCGCGCCCCCTCAAAGGTGCATGGGGCATGACCGCCCTGCTCCTCCTGTTCATGCTGATCAACTTCGCCGACAAGGTGGTGGTTGGCCTGGCCGCCCAGCCGATCATGGCCGAACTGAAGCTCAGCCCCGAGCAGTTCGGCCTGCTCGGCTCGTCGTTCTTCTTCCTGTTCGCGATCTCCGGCGTTGCGGTCGGCTTCATCGCCAATCGCGTCCAGACCCGCCACATGCTTCTGGTCATGGCGATCATCTGGTCGGTCGTGCAGTTCCCCATGCTGGGCATGGTCACGCTCGAGATGCTGATCGCCTGCCGGATCATCCTGGGCGCGGGTGAAGGGCCGGCCGCGCCGGTGGCCCTGCACTCCATCTACAAGTGGTTTCCCGACCCGCTGCGCGGCGTGCCCACGGCGATCATCGCCCAGGGCTCGGCGCTGGGAGTCATCATCGCCGTGCCGACGCTCAACTGGATCATCGTCAACCATTCCTGGCACTGGGCGTTCGGTGCGCTCGGCGTCGCAGGCCTTGCCTGGGCCGTGCTCTGGCTGATCTTCGGCCGCGAAGGCACGCTGGTCGACCAACCGGCCCATGTGGCCGAAGGCATGGTCGAGCGCGTGCCGTACCGCCATCTGCTCACCTGTCCCACGATCGTCGCCACCTGCTGCGCCGCCTTCGCCAGCTACTGGGGACTGGCGCTTGGCCTCACCTGGTTCACCTCCTACCTGGTCAACGGCCTGGGCTACAGCCAGACCGTCGGCGGCAACCTCACCATCCTGCCCTGGGTCTTCGGCATGTGCGTGGTGCTGGTCGGCGGCTGGCTCTCGCAGCGCCTCAAGAAGGCCGGCGTCTCGAGCCGACTGAGCCGCGGCGTCCTCGCGGCTTCCACCGTGGCCTTGGGCGGCTGCATCCTGCCTTTCGTCGGCAGCATGCCCACGCCCGGCCTCAAGGTCGCGTTCCTGGTCGTCGGCGCCGCCATCGGCAGCTCCATCTTTGTCGTCACGCCGATGATCGTGAGCGAGCTGACGCCGCAGCCGCAGCGCGCCGCCATGCTCGCCATCACCTCCTCGATCGTCACGCTGGCGGGCGTCATCGCGCCGCTCGCCATGGGCGCCGCCATCCAGAACGCGTCGTCGCCGCTCGTGGGTTACGAGCAGAGCTACGTCATCCTGGGCGGGCTCTTGCTGGCGGGCGGCATCATCGGCCTGCTGTTCATCCGGCCTGAAGCCGACCGGGCACGGCTTGCGGCACATACCGTCACGCTGCCTGTCGCGGTGCCGGCGCGCGCCTGACTCGACCATGCGGCCGCACGCCCGGCACTGCTCGAAATGGTCTGCCTTACGTTCGGCAGACCGGTCGCCCGGTGGGCGACCACTTAACGAAAGAGGCGGTCGCCGTCGCTCGCGGCTGGATGCTCAACCGCGGCGACAGCGTCTGCCTGACCGATGCGGGCCGAGATGTGGTCAGGCAGGGGTGAGAGAGGGCTGCTCCGCGCCGGCCAGCGGATCGGGACCGTAGGTGTTCGGGCCGGGCGTGCCGCGCAGGAAGCCGCATTCGATCAGGTACCACAGTCCGCCGATGACCGGCACGAGGACGATCAGCACCCACCAACCGCTCTTGTTGCGGTCGTGATAGCGCTTCACGGCGACGGCGATCGAGATCCACGTTGCGATCACGACAAAAGCAAGGATCACGACGCTGGCGACCGGCCCCATGGCCGCTGCGATCTGTTCGGGATCACCCGACATCGCCGCTCCGCCCAGAAGCACGGCGAAGAGGATCACCTCGATGACGACGATTCCGAGCGCGACCAGCCAGAACTTGGCGCGGTTGGCACGCCCCTGAAAGCTGAACAGCAGATTTGACATTTTGCCATCTCCTCGTTGCCCGAGATGGGCCGACCTTACGCGGCTGCAGAGATAGCGACTGTGCCGTTTCCCACATCCGCTGAGCAGCCACCCGTGTACGACTCAAAAACCCGCCCAGGCATTCGCGCAAAGTCGAACTCGGCTGAGACATCACCATGGCCCGCACCCCGCTATTGGACATGCTCCTGAACCTGTCACGGGAGCGGGCCGCAGCCGAGCGATCGGAGCGGGCCAGAAGGCAACCAGGATTCGCCGCGATCGGCCGTCGCACGGTCTTGCGCAGCGCGGCAGGCATCGCCCTTACCTCTGCGCTGCCGCTCGCCGGCCTGGCGGCAACCGCGCGGATCGCCGTTGTCGGTGCGGGGTTGGCCGGCCTGACAGCGGCGCGCGAACTGCGCAAGGCGGGACTGAACCCCGATGTCTACGAAGGCAGCACCCGGATCGGCGGCCGTTGCTTTTCGGCGCGCGGCGTTTTCAGTGACGGCCAGGTCGCGGAACATGGCGGTGAGTTCATCGACAGCGACCACAAGGAGATACGCGGTCTCGCCAAGGACCTCGGCCTCGTCCTCGATGACGTGCTGAAGGCGAAATCGCCGAACACGCGTTCGCTCTACGTCTTCAACGACAGACCCTACAATCTCGCCGACGCGACGCGCGATTGGCAGCCTCTCTACCCCATCCTGCAGGCGCAGAACGCCGCGCTCGGCGAGTACAGCTACCAGGGCGCCAACGCCGAGGCCCGCCGGTTTGACGCGATGACCATCGCGCAATGGGTTGGCGCCTATGTCCCTGGCGGTCGCGGCGGACAGCTCGGACAGCTCATTGAAACCGCCTTCGCGGAGGAGAACGGAGCGGACTCCGAACAGCAGAGCGCCCTCAATGTCATCTCCGTTCTGGCCATCGACAAGCAAAGCCACTTCAATCTCTACAGCACCGAAAGCGATCAGCGCTTTCATGTCCGCGGCGGCAACGACCAGATCGCGACCCTGCTGGCCAGGTCGCTTGGCGATGACATACGCATGGCAGCGCCGCTGGTCGCGATCGCGAGCCTGCCCGACGGCAAGGTTCGCCTCAGCTTCAAGCGCGACGGCGGCGTTGGCGATGTTGTCTACGACCGCGTGATCCTGGCGCTTCCCTTTTCGGTGATGCGTGTTGCGGTGGACTGCAAGCAGGCCGGGTTCCGCCCGCTGAAGAACCAGGCGATCGCAACGCTGCCGATGGGCGCCTCGACCAAGTTCCAGCTCCAGTTCACGCGCCGCGCCTGGACGGACGTCGGCTGCAGCGGCGAGATGCGCGTGCCGTCACAGACCTTCCAGACGACCTGGGAGGTGAGCCGTGCGCAGCCGGGCACCCGGGGCATCCTCAACTTCTTCTCCGGCGGCACGCGGGCCATCAATGCCGGCAAGACCGATTCCGTCACCCTGGCTTCCACGGTGATGAGCAACGCGGCGCCGATCACGCCGGGGCTGAGCGAAATCTGGACTGGCCTGATGATCAAAGATGCCTGGAAGAACAATCCGTGGTCGCTCGGGAGCTACAGCTATTACTCGCCGGGCTACCAGACAACGGTTCTCGGCATCGAACGCGAGCGCGAAGGGAACTGCTTCTTCGCCGGCGAACATACCGCGGACCAGGGCGGCTTCCTGAATTCGGGCGTCCAGACCGGCCTGCGGGCAGCCAGGGAGGTGATCGCATCTCTGCGCTAGAGCGGCCCTGCAGTGGAACATGCTGGAGCCAACGCGCGAGGGCGAGGCTGCCGGCGGCGCGAGGTCTTCGCGCAGGCCTTTGAACACTGCTTCGCGCAGCAGGCCGGCATCCGTCTTGCTGGAGTATGCGACCTCGGCATCGACCGCCCGTTCCACCCAAGTCGCCTTGGGTTTCACGATCGGCTCCGCCAGCGGCATCTTGCGGCGGATGTCCGGATCGAGCGCTTCGCGGCGCAGCCTGGCGCCCAGCTTCTCCACGAAGGCGACGATGGGAAAGTTGTCGGTAAGCTCACACTTGGACTTGCGCCACGCTTCCTTTTGGAACTTTCGCCGTCATCCTTCCTTCGCCCGGCGTTGCCGAGCCTCTGCTGCATAAGCCCCAACACGGCGATTGACGTGATCCGAGTTGGGCGCGACGACTGTCTTGCCATAGGCAGTCCAATCGAAACCGGTAAACCCATCGATAATCTCAAAGTCGTTGAGGAAATTGTCGGCATAGTGGGCGCGGTTGATCGGCGAGACCTGAATGAACGGTCGGTCGGAGCGAAAATGAATCGGTACGTCCGTCTTCAATAACTTGACGTTGGTAAAAAGCGGACCAAACCAACGATCCGTCTCAATGATACCCTCGAAATGTTGGTAGCCGAGGCCAGCGATGAAATTGGCTGGGCCCCGGACCAACAAACTGTAATCAGGTGCCGTTCGGGCCACGTAGCCAGTCCAGATCTGAACGATGGCGTGATCCTCAGTCATGGACACAAACGGTGGCGAATATCCCTGCGCCTCGGGCGGGGCACTCTCGTCAAACTTGCCAGCAAAATCCGGGTACTGCATGTACGTCAACGGAAACCAAGTTTCTCCATCATCGAGGCTGATCAGTGATTCAACCCCGTCGAATTTGATGAAGAAGTCAATCGGAAGAAAAACGTACCAGCCCAAACCGGAAGCGGCACGCACGGGCTCGCAGCGGTGGTGTCGATCCGGCAGATGACCGCCGGCGTTCTTGGTAGCGCGCATCGGTGGGCGTTGATTGAAGATCAGTTCGTGGAAGGTGATGATCGACATTTGCAATGGCTCCCCATGATTAAGAAGGTGGCGACCCCTCAAAGAAATCGCCACCCGTCTCAGGTCACCGCACCGGGAACGGACTCACGAGGTACCCGAGCCTGACCCGCGGACGAAAGGTCATAAAGCCGCCGCCCATCTTGATCTTGCCATTGTCCTTCGCCTTCCTGGGCGGAAACGGGGTGACAAGATCGCCGATACGGACCTTGCCGTTGTCCTTGGACTTCTTCGGCGCGAAGGACACATTGCCTCCGCCCATCCGGACTTTGCCAGCGTCCTTGGACTTCTTCGGCGCGAAGGACAGATTGCCTTCGCCCATCCGCACCTTGCCGGCGTCCTTCGTCTTCTTCGGCTGGAAGGTCATGGCACCATCGCCCATCCGCACCTTGCCGGCGTCCTTCGTCTTCTTCGGCTGGAACGTCAAGGCACCATCGCCCAAGCGGACTTTACCAGTGTCCCTGATCCTCTTGGGTGCGAAGGTGATCAGACCTCCGCCCATTCGGATCTTACCGTTATCCTTGATCTTCTTGGGGGCGAAGGTCAGAGCAGCATCGCCCAACCGGACCTTACCGTTATGCTTGATAGAGTTACGCATCGGTTTTCCTCCAAATATCCGACCCCTTGATTGAGATCGGTCAGCCGTGAGGGCTGATGGATCAGGCGAGTTTTCCGCCCTCACCATCAACTCTCACAAACTTGTTGATCAACAACATCGGAAGTAGCGCGGACAGAATAGCCGCGTGAGCTATGCGCGGAAGTTGGTGACGGCGTGAAGGGGTGAAGGCGGCGTATCGTGGGGGTGTTCGACGCCTCCACTTCTCCAGCGAAGGAGCGATACG
>LNAP01009676.1_pt1 | contig 16477 bp, 19 predicted proteins | sample 602601 | NCBI WGS metagenome assembly LNAP01 (sample SAMN02440304, study PRJNA202911) | soil metagenome | biome: Subtropical and temperate rainforests or woodlands; isolation source: soil samples (1 kg each in a 20% v/v slurry with milli Q water) were... ... | reverse complement strand
CTCGCAAGTCCGGAGACCGGCCCGAGGCACTTTGGTCGGCATTGCGGTGGGCGATGCGCCGGGAGGGTTGTGCCGCCCTGCGGCCGCCGTGCCGCGCGTCTTCCCCTGCTTGCCGGTTTTTTCAAGCCGAACCAGCTCTCACGCGGGTGAGCGCGAGCAGGAGTATCCCGATGACCCACGCAGGCAAGCTCGGCCGTCTGGCCGGACTGTCCCTTTTTGCGGCCAGCCTCCAGGCAGCCGAAGAAACACCCCTGACCATCAACATCACGGCCGGACGCACGCCGCAGTCGAACGTCGACACGCTGGCGTCGGTGACGGTCATCGACCGGGCCGAGATCGAACGCCGACAGGCAAGCTCCGTGCAGGAAGCCCTGCGCGGCGTGCCGGGGCTGGCCTTCAGCAACAACGGCGGCCTGGGCAAGGCCACCTCGGTATTCCTGCGCGGCACGGAATCCGATCACGTGCTGGTGCTGATCGACGGCATCCGCGTCGGCTCCGCGACGCTGGGCACGGCGTCGTTCCAGGACATTCCCATCGACCAGGTGGAGCGCATCGAGGTCGTGCGCGGCCCGCGCTCGAGTCTGTACGGCGCCGACGCCATCGGCGGCGTGATCCAGATCTTCACCCGCCGGGGCGGCGGGCCGCTGACGCCGCGCCTGAGCCTGGGCGGCGGCAGCCACGGCACGCAGGACTACAGCGCCGGCCTGTCCGGCGGCGGCGAGCACGGCTGGTTCAATGTGGGCGCCAGTCACCTGGAAACGCGGGGCTTCAACGCCTGCGACGGCCTGCCTTTTCCGCCCGGTGGCGGCTGCTTCGTGAGCGAGCCGGACCACGATGGTTACCGCAACACCGGCCTGTCGGCACGCGCCGGCTACCGCCTGAGCGACACCCTGCGCGCCGAAGCGCATTACCTGCGCAGCGAGGGCGAGAACGAGTACGACGGCAGCGTGTTCTCCTCGAACAGTTCGGACTTCACGCAGGACGTCGTCGGCGCCCGTGTCGACTGGCAGGCGCTGCCGGCCTGGCAGATGACACTGTCCGGCGGACGCAGCCGGGATCTGAGCGACAACTTCTACAATGGCATGTTCAACAGCACCTTCGACACCGAGCGACACAGCGCCAGCTGGCTGAACGTATTCACCATGGGCGCCGGACAGCGCCTGACGCTGGGTGCCGACTGGCTCGACGACCGCGTCAGCGGCACTACCGACTTCGACCGGGATTCGCGCGACAACGCCGCCGGCTTTGCGCAGTACCAGGGCCAGTTCGGCAGCCACGAGCTGACCGCCGCCGTACGCCGTGACGACAATCAGCAGTTCGGCGGCCACACCACCGGCTCGCTGGCCTGGGGCTATCGTTTCTCGCCGACGCTGCGGGTGATGGCTTCCTGGGGCAGCGCCTTCAAGGCGCCAACCTTCAACGAGTTGTACTTCCCGTTCTTCGGCAACCCCAATCTGGAGCCCGAGGAAGCGGACAGCTACGAGCTGGGCGTGGCCGGGCAGCACGGCGCCGTCGACTGGTCGCTCAACCTGTACCAGACCGACATCGACGAGCTGATCGGCTTCGATGCCAGCTTCAACCCGGTGAACATCGACAAGGCGCGGATTCGCGGCCTGGAAGCGGTCGCCTCGACCCGGCTCGCCGGCTGGGACCTGGCCGGCAACCTGTCCGCGCTGGATCCGGAAAACCGCGGCCACGACGCCAACCGCGGCAATCAGCTGCCGCGCCGCGCCAAGCTCATGGCGCGCCTGGATGCTGATCGCAGCATCGGCGCCTGGCGCCTCGGAGCCAGCGTGTATGGCGAGGGCCGACGCTACGACGACCTGGCCAACAGGCACGCTCTGGGCGGCTACCTGACGCTCGACCTGCGCGCCGCCTACGCCCTGCGCCGGGGCTGGTCGCTGGAGGGCAAGCTGGCCAACCTGCTGGACAAGGACTACCGCACGGCGCGCCTGTTCAACCAGGACGGACGCAACGTCATGTTCACCGTGCGCTATGCGCCGGCCGGGTGATGATCGTGCCGGCGGGCCGGGCGATGATCGCGTTGTAGGAGCCCGGCTGTGCCGGGCGATCTACGCCCCCACGGGGCCAGCGCCTGTTCAGCCAGGACGCCGGCCGACCAGCGGTGGCAATCTTGTCCTTTTAATTACACATCTGTAACCGGAGCCGACCCATGAACAAACTACCCCTGCCCCACTCCCTGCCGGTCGGCCTGCTGCTGGCCGCCCTCATGGCCGCCACGCGCAGCCACCACTTCGCCAGCGCCCTGCACCTGCCGGACGCCTCCTGGGCGGTGTTTTTCCTGGCCGGCGCGCTGCTGCCCGGCTGGCTGCCGCTGGCCGGACTGCTGGCGCTGGCGGCAACGGTGGATTACCTCGCCATCAGCTTTGGCGGCGTCAGCGCCTTTTGCGTGAGCCCGGCCTATGCGGCGCTGCTGCCCGCCTACGGCGCGCTGTACGCGGCCGGCCGCTGGTATGCGCGCCGTCATCGGGCCACGCCGGGCAGCCTGCTGCCGTTCACCGGCGCGGCGCTGGTCGGCACGACGCTGTGCGAGTTGCTCAGCAGCGGCGCGTTCTATTTCTTCTCCGGCCGCTTTGCCGCACCGACACTGGCCGAGTTCGGCGCCCGGCTGGTGCGCTATTTTCCGTACGCGCTTGAAGGCATGGCGCTGTACCTGGGCACGGCAGTGATCGTCTACGCCGCCTTCACGGCGCTGGCCGGACGCCATCCGGCCGGCCTGCGTCGATGATCGATAAAGACGTGGGAGGCCCGCCCCCGGGCCGAATCTGCGTATGCAGGGCGCCTGCGCCGAGCCGAACGCCGAAGATTCGCGGCGCGGGCGCCGCTCCCACGACTACCCACATCACAGTGGCAGGCCCGCCGGCGGGCCGAATCTGCCGATGACCGAAGATCGCGCCGAACGCCACCGCGCGCGCAAGGCCCGGCGCAAGGCGCGGGTCGATGCGGACATTGCCGCCGCCGCGCAGGACAAGGGCCTGCTGCTGGTGCTGACCGGCCCCGGCAAGGGCAAGTCAAGTTCGGCCTTCGGCATGCTGGCACGGGCGCTGGGGCATGGTCTCAGGGCCAGCGTGGTGCAGTTCATCAAGGGCCGCAGCGACACCGGCGAGGAGGCATTCTTTCGCCGCCAGCCCGGTGTCGACTGGCAGGTGTGCGGCGAGGGTTTCACCTGGGAGACGCAGGATCGCGAGCGGGACATCGCCGCCGCCCGCGCCGGCTGGGCGGTGGCGGCGCGGGCACTGGCCGACCCGGCCGTCGATCTGGTGGTGCTGGACGAGCTGACCTACCTGTTCAGCTACGGCTACCTCGATCTTGCGACCGTGCTGGCGGATCTGGCCAGCCGTCCACCCATGCAGCACGTGGTCATCACCGGGCGGGCGGCGCCGCAGGCGCTGATCGACGCCGCCGACACGGTCAGCGACATCGGCGACCTGAAACACGCCTTTCGCGCCGGCGTGCGCGCCCAGCCGGGCATCGACTGGTGAACCGCCGTTGCCCCGCCCTGCTGGTGGCCGCGCCCGCTTCCGGCCAGGGCAAGACCACGGTCACCGCCGCGCTGGCATACCGTTACCGCAATCGGGGCCTGCGTGTGCGTGTATTCAAAACCGGGCCGTCCGATGATCCTGGAACGCGCCTCGGGCAATCCCGTGTATCAGCTCGATTTGTGGATGAGCGGCGAGGAACACTGTCGCCACCTGCTGTATGAAGCCGCAGGCGAGGCCGATCTGATCCTGATTGAGGGCGTGATGGGCCTGTTTGACGGGGACCCGTCGAGCGCCGATCTGGCAGCCCGCTTCGGCATCCCGGTACTCGCCGTGATCGACGCCTCGGCCATGGCCCAGACCTTTGGCGCGGTGGCGCACGGGCTTGCGGCCTATCGTGCGCAATTGCCCTTCGCTGGCGTTTTCGCCAACCGTGTTGCCGGAGAGCGCCATTATCGGATGCTTGCCGAGAGCCTTCCCCCTGGCCTGAATCTGCTCGGCTGGCTGCCGCGCGCGGCCGAGATCGCGCTGCCGGAACGGCATCTGGGCCTGGCGCAGGCAGTGGAGATCGCCGATCTGGACGCGCGCCTTGAACGCGCCGCCGCACTCATGTTGTCGAGCGACACACCACCCGCGCCCGTGGAATTCATGCCGATGGAACCAGCGTCGCCGCAACGGCTGCTGGCCGGGGTGCGTATCGCCTGCGCGCGTGACTGCGCGTTTTCGTTCCTCTATCGCGCCAATCTCGACTCGGCGCGGAGCTTGCGTTCTTTTCACCGGTTTCAGACGCGGCATTGCCGCCGTGCGATGCGCTCTACCTGCCGGGCGGCTATCCGGAGCTGCACCTGAGCGTGCTCGCGACCAACCGGGCAATGAAAGCGGCCATCCGCGCGCACCACACCGCCGGCAAGCCGATCGTCGCCGAATGCGGGGGCATGCTCTACCTCCTGGAATCACTCACTGATGTCAAAGGCGATTCTGCCGGGATGGTTGGCCTGCTGCCAGGCCATGCAACGATGCAGGACAAGCTCGGCAACCTCGGCCTGCACGGCGTCACGCTGCCCGAGGGCACGCTGCGCGGCCACACGTTCCATTACTCGCGGATGGAAAGCCCGCTCGCGCCCATCACCTGGAGCGAAAGTGCGCGCGCCGACGGGCGTGGCGAGCCGGTGTACCGCCTGGGGCGGCTGCATGCGGCCTATCTGCACCTTTATTTCCCGTCAAACCCCGAGGCGGCGGCGCGCCTGTTCACGCCCTGATCTCGCCCGCTCAACCCACGCAAGGAGAACATCATGCACATCGAACCCGGCGTCATCACCCAGGCCAAAATCATGCTAGCCAACGCCGGCGCCGTGAGCGTCCTGGGGTGGTATGCCAAGAATCTGCTCCGGCGGCCGGCGGATATCCTGCGCACGCTGCTCGCAGCCGGATTCTTCTCGCTGTTCATGCAAAGTTTCCACGTCAGTATCGGGCCGTCGGAGCTGCACTTCGTCGGCGCCATGGCGATGTATCTGACGCTCGGCTTCCTGCCGACGCTGTTCGGCTTTGCCGCCGGTCTGCTGCTTCAGGGCCTGCTGTTCGAGCCGGCGGACCTGATGCATCTGGCGGTAAATTCGCTGTCGCTGATCCTGCCGCTGATCGCGGTGCATTACACGCTCGGTCGCAAGCTGCGCGACACGGCCAACGGCCACCGCATCGGCTGGTGCACGATCCTGCGGCTCGACGCCATGTACTACGGCGGCGTCACCACCATGGTCGGCTTCTGGCTGCTGGCGAGCGACGTGGCCACACCGTTTTCAGCATGGGCGGCCTTCGCCGCGTCGTATCTGGCCATCGTCGCTGTCGAGCCGGTCTTCACCTTCGCGACCATCCGGCTGCTCAAGCGCCATGAACACAAGGCGCTGGTCGACACCTGCTTCGCCGTGAAGTCGCTCACGCTGGCGGACTGAGCATGGGTACGGTGTGGTTCGTCGGCGCCGGGCCGGGCGACCCGGAGCTGATCACGGTCAAGGGCCGCAATCTCATTGCCCGCGCCGGCGCGATCCTGTATGCCGGTTCACTGGTTTCGGAGGCGGCCATGCGCTGGGCGCCGGCGGACTGCCAGATCGCCGACTCCAAGGACATGACTCTGGACAGGATCACGGCCTGGCTGATGGGAGCACGAGACCGTGGTGCGCCTGCAGACGGGTGACCCCACGCTCTATGGCGCCCTGATCGAGATGGTGCAGCCGCTGGACGCCGCGGGCATCGAGGTCGGCGTAGTGCCCGGCGTCTCGTCGGCCCTGGCCTCGGCCGCGGCGGCGGTCGAAAGCCTGACCTTGCCGGAGGTGACCCAAACGGTGATCTTCACGCGCATCGCGGGCCGTACGCCCATGCCGCCGGGAGAATCGCTGGAAGAACTGGCGCGCCACCGCTGCACCCTGTGCCTGTTCCTGTCCATCACCCTGCTGCACAGGCTGCAGACCGTACTGCTCGCCGCCGGCTGGCCGCAGGAGGCGCCGGTGCTGGTGGTGCACAAGGCGAGCTGGCCGGGGGAGGAGAAAATCGTGCGCGGCACGCTGGCCGATATCAGGCAGCGCTGTCGCGAGGCCAGGATCACGAGCCAGGCGATGATCATCGTCAGCCCGGCTCTGGGCGCGCGGCACTGGCCCGGACTCGCCAAGTCCAGGCTCTACGACGCGGGCTTCACACACCGCTTTCGGCGGGCGTCGGAACCGCGCAACCGGGAACGTGAAACACCATGACAACGACCACCATCCTGCTGGTCGGCCACGGTTCGCGCGAGCCATCCGGAAACGCCGAGGTCGAGGCCTTTGCCGCGCAATGGCGCCAACGCCAGCCACAATGGCGCATCGAGGTGTGCTTCATCGAGTTCGCCGAGGTGCTGCTGCAAGAAGGCCTGGCCCGTGCCGCCCAGGGTGCCGGCCGGGTCCTTGTGGTACCGCTGATCCTGAACGCGGCCGGCCACGTGAAGGTGGAGATCCCCGGGCACATTGCCGAGGCGCGCGAGCACTTTCCCGACGTGCGCTTCGATTACGCGCCCCATCTCGCCGCCTGCGGCCCCATCCTCGCCATCCTCAAGCGTCGCCTGCGCCAGGCAATGGTTGCGCTCGACATGCCCGACCCCACCAGCACCGGCGTCATTGTGCTGGGCCGCGGCTCGTCGGACCCCCAGGCCAATGGCGAGATGGCCAAGATGGCGCGCTGGCTGCTGGAGGAGACCGACCACGAGCTGGTGGACCTGGCCTTTACCGGCATCACCTGGCCGCGACTGGAACGCGTGGTGCAGCGACAGGCGCTGCTGGGCATGCGCCAGATCGTGGTGCTGCCGTACTACCTGTACACCGGCGTCCTGATGCAACGCATCGGTCGGCAGGTGGAGCATCTGCGCCGGCAATACCCGTTGATCCGCTTTACCCACACCGGGCACTTCGGCTTCGAGGAGGAAATCTTCGCACTGCTGGAACAGCGTGTGGCCGACCTGCAGGCCGGCGTACCCGGCGCAAGCCTGCCCTGTGATGGCTGCAAGTTTCGCCAGATCGCACAGCATCCGGGGCACCCCGCACACACGCACGGGCCGGCCCACGGTGGCGCGCAGGCGGCAAACGCATGAGCACCATCAATACCGTTACCGAGCAGCTCACCCGTGCCGGACAAGCCATCGAGCACGATTCGTTCGCCATCATCGACCGCGAGGCCGCCCCACATGGCTACAGCGCCGGGCAATGGCCGATTGTGCGGCGCTTGATCCACGCCAATGCCGACTTCGAGTTCAACGGGCTGACGGACTTCCACCCGCAGGCCGTCGAAGCCGGCGTGCAGACAGTGCTGCGTGGCGGCACGCGGGTGATCGCCGATGTGGAAATGATTTGTGTCGGTCTGTCGGCACCGCGCCTGGCGCACTTCGGCATGCGCACGTACCAGTTCATCAGTGACGCCGACGTGATCGAAGCCGCCCGGACCGAGGACACCACACGCGCTGTGCAGGCGATGCGCAAGGCGCACCGGATGGGGTTGCTCGACGGCGCGATTATCGGCATCGGCAACGCGCCCACCGCACTCATCGAGGTGGTGCGGTTGATCCGCGACGCGGGCGCGCGGCCGGCGCTGGTATTGGGCATGCCGGTTGGTTTCGTCTCGGCGGCCGAGGCCAAGGCCCTGCTGGCCGAAGTGCAGACTGTGCCGTGGATCGTCATCCGCGGCCGCAAGGGCGGCTCCACGCTGGTGGTGGCGGCGCTGCATGCGCTGCTGGCACTGGCCGAGGCCAGGCAGCGGGGAGATCGGGCCACGCCATGATGGGAAAAACCGTCAAGCGTGGCGCCCGCACCGGCTTCACCACCGGCGCCTGCTCGGCGGCGGCCGCGCGCGCCGCAGTGCTGGGGCTGGTGCACGGCGAGGTCCCCGCAACCGTGGAATGCCTGCTGCCGAACCGGCAGCAGGCGAGCTTCGTGGTCAATGACGGCCACAGCGACGGTCAGGTTGCGCACGCCATGGTCATCAAGGACGCGGGTGATGATCCGGACTGCACCGACAAGGCCCATCTCACCGCCGACGTACGCTTGTTGCGCAACCGACCGGGCGAGATCCGGCTCAGCGGCGGCTTCGGCATCGGCACGGTCACCATGCCAGGGATCGGCTTGGCGGTAGGTGGGCCGGCGATCAATCCAGTACCCCGGCGCAACATCGAAGAAAACGTCCGCCTGGCCGGTGCACCGCTGCTGGACCATGCCGGCTTCGACGTCACCCTGTCCGTACCGCAGGGCGTGGAGATGGCCAGGAAAACGCTCAATGCCCGCCTGGGCATCCTCGGCGGCATCTCGATTCTTGGCACCAGCGGCATCGTCAAGCCGTACTCCACCGCCGCCTACCGGGCAAGCGTGGTGCAGGGGGTACGGGTCGCGGCGACCCTCGGTCACGGCGTGGTCGTGCTCACCACCGGTGGGCGCACCGAGCAATTCGCCATGCGCGAGCGCCCTGAACTGCCCGCCGCCTGCTTCGTCCAGATGGGCGACTTCCTGCGTTACGCGCTCGACGAGGCGGTGGCACAGGCTCTGCGCGAGGTCGTGATCGGAGGCATGGTGGGCAAGCTGACCAAGATTGCCCAGGGCGAGACCATCACCCACGCCAACCGTGCCGAGGTCGACACCAGTCTGTTGGCCGAGCTGGCCGCCACCGTCGGCGCGCCCGCCGAGGAATGTGCCGCCATTGCTGCCGCCCAGACCGCCCGCTTCGCCGCCGAGCGCATGCAGGCGCTGGGCCTGCTGAACGAATTCCATACCGCCCTGGCCCGCAAAGTGGTGAGCACCCTGACCGCGCCCGAACGCTACGGCAACAAATTCCAGCTCCATGTGCTGGTCTGTGATTTCGACGCCGAGGCTTCTTCAACATGAGCGATCCGCAACCCTGCCGCGTGATCGGCGTGCTCGACGACGGCGCGGCCAGCCTCGGTGCCACGGCGCTGGCCCACCTGCGTAACGCGGATCTGGTCATCGGCAGCGCGCGCGCACTGGCGCTGTTCGACGACGTCATCGCGCCGGGCGCGATGCGCCGTGATCTGACGGGGCGGCTCAGTGACGTGCCCGAGTGGATACGCGCCGCACGCGGGGCGCACCAAAACAGCGTGGTGCTCGCCACCGGCGACCCCCTGTGCCACGGCATTGCCAGCTACCTGGCCGCACGTCTGTGCCTCGATGCACTGGAGGTGCTGCCCAATGTCTCCACGCTGCAACTGGCCTGCGCGCGCGTGGGTCTGGCCTGGCAGGACGCGAAAATCGTTTCCGTCCACAGCAAGGACGCCGGGGAATGGACGGTGGGCGCACCACCCACACACGGCCTGTATGCGCTGGCCCAGGCCCTGCGGCGGCACGCGCGGCTGGCCGTGCTGACCAGTCCCGACAACACGCCGGATCGCATTGCCCGTCTGCTGCTGGCCGAGGGAATGGGCGAGGACTTCCACCTGGCGGTGGCCGAAAGGCTGCGTACCGCCGAGGAAAGGATCTGGGCCGACCTGACGGCCGAAGACGCCGCGCGGCGGAGCTTTGCCGATCCCAACGTGGTGCTGTTGTGGCGTACCCGGCCACAACCCGACCCGGTGCGCTTCGGCCTGGCCGACACGGCCTACGGGCAACGCCAGCCCGAGAACGGCCTGATCACCAAGCAGGAGGCGCGAGCAGTCTCGCTGGCGCGCCTGCAGCTGCGCGCCGACAGCGTGGTGTGGGACATCGGCGCCGGTTCCGGCTCGGTGGGGCTGGAGGCCGCGCGGCTGTGTGCGCAAGGCCATGTCTGGGCCATCGAGAAGAACGAGGACGACGTGGTGATTGCCGCGCGTAACCGCGCCGACTTTGGAGTGAGCAACCACACCCTGGTACACGGCAAGGCGCCCGAAAACCTGGATACCTGGCCCGACCCGGACGCGGTGTTCATCGGCGGTTCGGGCGGCGAACTGGCCGAGCTGATCGGGCTGTGCCTGCGGCGGCTCAAGCCCGGCGGCTGGCTGGTGATGAATTTCGTGACGCTGGAGAACCTCGCCACCGCGACGCAGGCGCTGGCCATGCAGAGTGCGACCTGGGACGTGCTGCACCTGCAGGCCGCGCGCAGCAAGCCCATCCTGCACATGCACCGCATGGCCGCGCAGAACCCGGTATGGATCGTCTGCGCGCAGGCCGACGCCAGAGACCGTCGCGATGCGTGATGCAGGGCCCACCGGCCGTCTGATCGGCGTCAGCCTCGGCCCGGGCGACCCCGGCCTGATCACCCGCCGCGCCTGGGCGCTGCTGGAGCGCCGCGACACGCTGTGGACCTACCCCGTCCGCAGCATCCGAACGCCGAGCTATGCCTTCGACATCGTCGCCCGCGCCGGCCTGGCGCCGCCTGCGGCGCACCACCCGCTGCTGTTCCCCATGACGCACGACGAAGAAAAGCTCGTGCGGCACTGGCAGCGCGCCGCCACGGCCGTGCTGCCGGTGCTGCAGGCCGGACACGATGTGCTCTTTCTGGTCGAAGGCGATGCCTCCACCTACGCCACCTTCGGTCATCTCCAGCGCACGGTAAGTGCGCTGGACGCCCGCGTGCCGGTCGAAATCGTGCCCGGCGTCACATCCTTTCACGCCGCGTGCGCGCGGCTGAACGTGCCGTTTGCCGAGCAGGACGACACCGTCGCCATCGTGCCCGCGGCCTACGGGGTAAGCATGATCGAGCGCCTGCTTGACGACTTCGATGCCCTGGTGCTGATGAAGGTCAAACCGCTGCTCGACGAACTGATCGACCTGATCGAGCGGCGCGGCCTGCTCATGCACAGCGTGTTCATCGAGAAGGCCGGCGCACCCGAGGAAAGGGTGGTGCGCGACGTACGCCTGCTGCGCGAACAGCCCGTCAACTACCTCTCGCTGCTGCTGGTGAAAAACCCGCAGCGCCAGCGTGGCGGGCGCATCAAGGGCTGCAGGAAAAAGACCTCCATCGCGATCGAGGACAGCACCAAATGAGCAGTACCCGGCAACCACCTGCTCCGGCGGACCCGGCAACGGGCGCAGCGGTACGCATCGTGCTGGTAGCCATCACCAAACATGGCGCAGACCAGGTGGCGCAGCTTGCCCGCGGACTGCCGCGAGCAAGCATCTGCGTGGCGGCCAGGTTCGCCGAAGCGGCGACGGGCCTGCCCAATCCGGTGCGGGCCTACACCGGCGCCTTCAAGGACGAGATTGGCGGGCTTTTCGCGTCGTACGACCAGATCGTCTTCTTCGTATCGCTCGGCGCCGTGGTGCGGCTGATCGCCCCGCACATCAGGAACAAGGACGAGGATCCGGGCGTGCTGGTGGTCGACGATGCAGGACAGTTCGTCATCCCGGTGCTGTCGGGCCATGTCGGAGGCGCCAACGATTGGGCGCAGAAAATCGCGACCATTCTCGGCGCCACTGCCGTGCTGACCACCGCCTCCGACGTGGGCAGGACCATCCCGGTGGATATCCTCGGCCGCGAGCTGGGCTGGACCGTGGAAGCACCGAAAATCAACATTACCCGCGTTTCCGCCCATGTGGTCAACGGCGAACCCGTGGCCGTGGTGCAGGAGGCCGGCAGCCCGCACTGGTGGACGCGCCCTACGCCACTGCCGGCCAATATCCACTGCTTCGCGCGCTTCGACGAGGTGGATCTGGACCACTTCAAGGCGGTGCTGTGGATTACCCATGCCGAGGTGACGCCGGAACGCTGGCAGCATCTGCACGAACGGCTGGTGGTGTACAGGCCACCACGGGGAGTGCCGGCGTGAAGCTGGCGTGCATGAAGGTAACGCTCGGCATCGGCTGCGACCGGGGCACGCCGCAGGACACCCTGGAGCGCGCCGCTATCCAGGCACTGACCCTGGCGGGCGCTGCACCTGCCGATGTCCGCGCGGCGGCCAGCATCGACCTCAAGGCCAACGAACCCGGGCTGCTCGCACTGGCGGCCCGCTACGGCTGGCCGCTGCACTTCTATCCGGCCGCGCGCCTGGCAGAGGTCGGCGTACCCAATCCGTCGGAAATCGTACGCCGGCACACCGGCACGCCCTCGGTCAGCGAAGCCGCCGCCCTGGTCGCCGCGCACGCGCCGATGTCCGCACTGCTGGTCGAAAAGCACAAGGTGCGCGGCGCGGATGGTCGTCACGCCACGGTTTCGGTGGCGCGGTGCATGTCGGCGGCGCCCGCCAAAAACCATGACCCGACCACATCCCCAACCGGAAAGTCCGAATGACTGTTTTTCCCCTCGTCGCCACCGGCGTTTTTTTTCCGCGTCCACTGACACCAGCCGCTGCTGCACCGCAGCACCGACCGGTGCAGCGCATCACCAACGGAGCCTGACACCATGCGCCCTCCCGGCAAGATCATGCTCGTGGGCATCGGCCCCGGCAGCGCAGCCCACATGACCCAGCGCGCCCGCGAGGCGATTGCACAGGCCGACACCATCATCGGCTACGTCACCTACATCAAGCTGGTGGCCGACCTGATCGAAGGCAAGGAAGTCATACGCAAGTCGATGACGGAAGAGCTCGATCGCGCCATCGAGGCGCTCGATCGCGCACGCCAGGGCAAGAAGGTGGCGCTCATATCTTCCGGCGATGCCGGCGTTTACGGCATGGCCGGGCCCACCTTCGAAGTGCTGTTCCAGGCCGGCTGGACGCCACCGGCAGACGGCGAGGAGGGCATCGAAGTCGAGATCGTGCCCGGCGCCTCGGCGCTCAATAGCTGCGCGGCCCTCGTCGGCGCACCGCTGACGCACGACTTTTGCGCCATCTCGCTGTCGGATCTGCTCACACCCTGGCCTGCAATTGCCCGCCGGCTCGATGCCGCGGCACTGTCGGACTTCGTGGTGGCGCTCTACAACCCCAAGAGCGGCCGGCGCACGCGCCAGATCGTCGAGGCACAACGCATCTTTCTGCACCATCGGCGACCGGACACGCCAGTGGCCATCGTCAAGTCCGCCTACCGGCGCCGCCAGCACGTGGAACTGACCACGCTGGACACGATGACGGAAACCGACATCGGCATGCTCAGCACCGTGCTGATCGGCAACAGCAACACCATCGTGCGGCATGGCCTGATGGTCACGCCACGCGGCTACCTCAACAAATATGACATGAGCGAGGGCGGCACGACATGCGAAGGCGAGCAGCCGGGCCGTTCGCTGTCCACCGGCTTGCACGGCTGGCTGAAAACCCTGCAGGCCGAGCATGCCGACGGCGACAGCATCGCCACGCTGGCCGCACGCCACCGCCTGCCGGCCGACTACATCGAGGCCACGCTGGCCGAACCCCTGGAGGCGGTATCCGCCAATGACGCCGGGGCAGACGAAGCATGAGCGAGGCAGTCACCAGGCCCAGGATCGGCCCGTATCGCTGCCACCTGCTGGTATGTACCGGTCCGCGCTGCACCGAGGACGGCGAGTCGCAAGCGCTGTTCGACAGCCTGGGCGACACGTTCAAGGCCGCCGGACTGCACGAGGGCGAGCGACGCGTCAAACGCAGCCGCGTCAACTGCTTCGCCGCCTGCAAGGGCGGCCCCATCGTGTGCGTACAGCCCGACGGCGTGTGGTACTACAACGTGACGCCGCAAAACATGGATCGCATCATCACCGACCATCTGGTCGGTGGGCGGATCGTGGACGATCTGGTATTCCATCGCGGCCCGGCCTGTGGTGGCAACAGCGGTGACTGATGAGGGCCACACGGTCCCGCCCGGGATCATCCACATCGTCGGTGCCGGCCCGGGCCCGTCCGACCTGCTTACGCTGCGCGCGCTAGACCGCATCCAGCGCGCCGAGGTGGTGGTTCACGACCGTCTGATCGCACCCGACGTGCTGGCCCTGATACCGACGCAGGCCAGGCGGGTCTATGTTGGCAAGGCATCTGGCCACCACGTGATGTCACAGCAGCATATCCATGCACTGCTCATCGAGCAGGCGCGCCAGGGCCGGCGCGTGGTGCGCCTCAAGGGCGGCGATCCGTTCGTGTTCGGTCGCGGCGGTGAAGAGGTGCAGGCATTGCAGGAAGCCGGCATCGCCTTCGAGGTGGTACCCGGGATCACCGCGGCCAACGGCTGCGCATCGACGGCTGGTATCCCGCTCACCCACCGTGACCTGGCGCATTCCTGCACCTTCCTGCCCGGGCATCTTGCCGAGGGTAGCACCGAGCTTGACTGGCACGCGCTGGCGCACCCACGCCAGACGCGCGTCTTTTACATGGGGGTAGAGCGCATCGCCGCCATCGCACGCCAGCTTATCGCCCATGGTCTGGCGCCCGACACACCGGCGGCGATCGTGCTTGACGGCACACGCCAAACCCAGACCGTGCTGGCCACCGGGCTGGCCGCACTGGCCCAGCAGGCGCCAGCCTATGGTCAGAAACCGGGGCTGGTGCTGATCGGCGAGACGGTGTCGCTGAGCCCGCACTACCGCCCGCAGTCCATACGCCGGGCGCCGGCGGAAACGTTGCCACTATCGAGGGCGAGAGAGCACTTTTCTGCCACCGAACGCAACAGCTTTCACCGCGTACTGGCGGCGCGCCGCGACATGCGCCATTTCGCCCGCGGCGCGGTGGACGAAGCGGTGCTGGCGCGCCTGCTGCAGGCCGCCCACGCGGCACCCAGCGTCGGCCTGATGCAGCCGTGGCGCTTTGTGCGCATCCGCGATATCGCGCTGCGCGGGGCCATCGCCGACCTGGTCGAGGCCGAGCGGCTGGCCACCGCGCAGGCGATGGGCGCGCGTGGCGGCGAGTTTCTGGACCTCAAGGTGGAAGGCGTGCGCGAGTGCGCGGAGCTACTGGTGGCGGCCCTGGCACCGGACGATGGCACCGTGTTCGGGCGCCGCACCCTGCCGCAGGAAACGGCGCTGGCCTCCGTCGCCTGCGCCATCCAGAACCTGTGGCTGGCGGCGCGGGTGGAGAATCTGGGTTTGGGCTGGGTATCGCTGTTCGACCCGGCGGCGCTGGCCGCGCTGCTGCGGCTGCCGGCCGGCGCGCGGCCGGTGGCCATCCTGTGCCTGGGAGCGGTAGCCGAGTTCTATCCGCGGCCGATGCTGGAACTCACCGGCTGGCGCCAGGCGCGGCCGCTGGCAGGACTGGTCTACGAGGACCGTTGGCCGGAGGCGCCATGACCGACCGCTACCCGCGCCGCATCGTGTGCCTGACCGAGGAGACCTGCGAGACGCTGTACCTGCTGGGTGAGCAGGAACGCATCGTCGGCATTTCCGGCTTCACCGTGCGCCCGCCGCAGGCGCGCCGGGAAAAACCCAAGGTGGCCGCCTTCACCAGCGCCAGGCTCGACAAGATTCTCGCCCTGCAACCGGACCTGGTGCTCGGCTTTTCGGACCTGCAGGCCGACATCGCCGCCGGGCTGATCCGCGCCGGGTTGGCCGTGCATGTGTTCAACCAGCGCTCCGTGGCCGGCATCCTGGACATGATTCAGGTGCTGGGCGCGCTGGTCGGTGCAAATGCGCGGGCCGCGGACCTGGTGGCGGCACTGACCGCCGGCATGGACGCCGTGGCCGACGCAGCCGCCCGCCTGCCGCGTCGGCCGCGCGTGTATTTCGAGGAATGGGACCAGCCGCTGATCAGCGGCATCGGCTGGGTGTCGGAGCTGATCCACATCGCCGGCGGCGAGGACTGCTTCCCTGAACTCGCCGGCGCCCAGGCGGCCCGGGATCGGGTCATTGCCGATCCGGGCGAGGTGGTGCGCCGGGCGCCGGAACTGATCATCGGCTCCTGGTGCGGCAAGCGCTTTCGGCCCGAGCAGGTGTGCCAGCGGCCGGGCTGGGCCGGCATCCCGGCGGTGCGCGACGGCCGCGTGTTCGAGATCAAGTCGCCCGACATCCTTTCGCCCGGCCCGGCGGCGCTGACCGACGGCCTGCGGCAGTTGCACGCCCGTATCGCCGCCTGCGCGCAGGCGATGCCCTGACGTGCGGCCCGGCACGACAGGGCCTTCGGCCCGTGGGCGGGTCTCCCACGGTCCGAATCGCGGGAGCGGCGCCCGCGCTGCGAATGCCCCGCACCTGGCGTGTTCCGGATGAAACGCCTGCTGCTGATCCTGCTGCTGGCAGCACTGGCCTGGCACTGGTGGCCGGTGCACGCGCCGGCGGTGGGAAACCCACCGCCGCTGATCGACCTGCCCGCGGCCGAGCCGACCGGCGCACCGGTGCAGCAGGATCTTCCCGCCGGCCCGCAGTTTTCGCTCGGCGGCATCCCGGCCCGCGCGCTTGCCCAGTACGCGGTCAGCGGGCGGCTGCTGTCGAGCACACGCTATCGCCTGGGCCGCACGGCCGATCTGGCCCCGTTCGATTTCGCCCTCGGCTGGGGGCGCATGACGGAACCGGCGGTCATCGACCGGCTTGAAATCCACCAGGGCGGGCGCTGGTATTTCTGGCGCTATCAGGGCGAGCCGCCGCTGCCGCTGCGCGAAATCGAGACCTCCAGCGCCAATGTGCACCTGATCCCGGCCGACGCTGCGGTGGCCCGG
>LNAP01002969.1_pt1 | contig 16477 bp, 12 predicted proteins | sample 602601 | NCBI WGS metagenome assembly LNAP01 (sample SAMN02440304, study PRJNA202911) | soil metagenome | biome: Subtropical and temperate rainforests or woodlands; isolation source: soil samples (1 kg each in a 20% v/v slurry with milli Q water) were... ... | reverse complement strand
TGTCGTACTCAATGGTCTTGGAGCCGAACTCGCCTTCGCCCTTGGTCTCGTCGGAGCGGATCGGATAGGTCGCTTCGAGGTAGTACCCGGCGTCGAACAGCGACTCCAGCACCGCCACCCACGGTTCGTCCTCGCTGTGGTGGAAGGTGAACGCCAGGATGCCGCTGGGCTTCAAGAGGCGATGCGCTTCGCGCCAGCACTGGGTGAGCAGGCGCTGGTAGAAACCATCCGGATCTTCTGGCTCGCGGGCGCGGTTGGCCACAGCCTCCAGTGATTTCGGCGTGTACTCCGCGCCGAAAATCTGCGGGTACTTGCCCTTGAGCGCCAAGCGCAGCCAGACGTAGAAGAAATCGGCCAGCTCCGAGTAGTGCAGTAGGCCGCCGAACGGAGGATCGGTGATGACCAGATCGAGGCTGCCGCTTTCAAGCTGCGCGAGATCGGTGGACGATCCCTGATACGTAGTTGCGCCTAGCAGCGGGTCACCGGGGTAAACCTTTTCGCTTTTACCTGTCACCTCACCAGCGATGCTCGGTGCGTGCCGATTTAGGTACTCCGCACTCACTGCCTCCCACGGCGTTTGCGCCCATTCCCCACCTTTGAATAGAACTTCATAGGTGGACGACCACGGGCCATAGCCCATTGGCGGGAACACACCAACTTCAACCACATTGTTCTTCGGATGGAAATTGCTGTTCGACATAGCAGGAGCCAGCTTGTCGAGTTTCATGTGCCAGAAAGCGAGCGAGTTTTGATTGCGCAAGAAATTCTGGAACGCACCGAGCACATACTCGCGCACCTTCCAGTCGTGGTTTCCGACTTCAACAATGGCCTTGAGCAGTTGTGCGTGCACCAGTAACTGGCGCGGGTTGTACATCGTCCACCAGTGGGTGAAGCCGTGATTCGGAACGCCACCTTGCAGGTGGTGGGTCATGAAACCGTAAGGAAGTTCAGAGCGTGGCCAGTAGTCCTTGAGGTCGTCGTCCTTGCGCGTTTCCCATTCGGCGAGCGCGGTGTCGTACTGCCGTGCGTGCGCTGTGCCGTAGGCCGCGAAGAAGCGACCGCTGTACGGTTTGCCCGCCGCATCGCGCTTGGGCGCGTAGCCCTGCACCGCGTAGGCAGCCATCGGCCCGGTCTTGCCCGTGGCTTTGATGGTGGTCAGTACGTCTTGCACCGTGCCGCAGGCTGCGCAGGCATAGTGCGATTTTTTTGGCACCGTACCGTTTTCCGGCGCAAAGGTGATCTTCGTTTCCGGGCAGGTCACCTCATCTGGAAGCGTGCCACGCACCTCCAGCAGCCGAATCTTGGATGCGCGTTCACTGTCCCACCTGGTGGTCGCGGCCACATCGTCCTGCGCCGAGCCGCCATAGGGCTGGCCTTCCGCATCCTGCTTGGGCGCACCAGCCAACCATTGCGGATGCACCAGAAGGCTCAAATCGACCTTCTTGTTCTTGCCCTTGCCGAGATTGACCATCGCTGTATGACCGCAATGCGGGCAGATCACGCCCTTCCGGCGGTCGAGCACAGAAAACGGATGTTCGGACGGGGCCACATACAGTGGCGCATCCGGGTTCATCCGTGCGGCTTCTTCCTCAACATGGAATTCGCCGCCGCATTTGCCACAGCTATGCTCCCAATGCTTCACAGTGAGTGTCTTTATCGCCATCACCGGGCTGCTCATGATCGGCGTGCGGTGGCCGCAGCCCGTCACCTGACAAGGGCCGTGCTTGGCCCAAAAGGTGTAGATGGCCTCCGGGCCTTCGTAGCGATAATCCTTGCGCTCGTCGCGCGGGATGGTCAGCGGGTCGAAGTCGGCGGGCATCACCTTCTTGGTCGGCAGGTGCGTCCACGTTCCTTTTTCACCCTCCGGGCCGTCGCAGTAGTAGTACGGCATGATCTGCGGTTTGACCTCGGCCTCGATGTCGGCAAGCAGCTTCTTCACCTGCTCCAGATCGACGTTGGCCAGCTCTTGCTTGACCACGAACCACGCGACCGGGTTGAGGTCGTTGCCGACCATCTGCATACCGAGGCGCGAGCCTTCCACCAATGTGGTGCCGCCGCCCATGAAGATGTCGGCCACCTTCAGGTGCTTGAACGCGCCTTTCTTCTGGTGGTTGGCGTAGTAGTTGTCCCACACCAGTTTGGCGGCGTGCGATTTGTCTTCCGGTGCCTTGGTGGCCGCTGCGATTAACATCGAGCGAAACACACTGGAACGCCGCCGCGCCCACCACTTCGACATCTGGTAAATCGGCTTGCCCGCGTTGCCTTCAATGATCGCCACCTGATTGACCGGCAGGATCGGGAAATCCACCTCCAGGCAAGTCTTGGGGCGGTTCGGGTCGTTGAAGTCGACGGTTTCAAGCGCGACCGTCTTGCCTGCGCCGACAGCTTTGGCGACTTCCTGAGCGAGTAGTTCTTTTTTGGTGGCCATTTACGGGCGACTCCTTATTTTTCTTGTGGCATCTTCGACTCGGTATTGAATCTCACAGGTCATGACAATCCTCGACCCAGTCGATGCCAGCGACGTGAGAATGCCTCACGGCCGCCTTCCATAATTCGGCACACTTCGTCACGCACGTTTTGCTGCTGCAATGCGCCTTCGGTTTTGACAAAGCATTGACCATTGAAATCAAGCGCAAAAAGCATCTCTGCGTCGCCATTGACCACAATGTTCGGGTTGTGGGTGACGATGATGAGCTGACGACGCAGCTTGTTTTCTCGGATCTGGCGAACAACCAACTCGTAAATCAAGTGATTGTCGAGATCGTCTTCTGGCTGGTCGAGCACCAGCGGTTCTGCACCTTGTGCCAGCAAAAATGCCAACATTGCCGCCGCTCGTTGCCCAGCGGAAGCTTGACCGATGGGCTGAAAATCTGTGCCGTCGCCTTTGCGGCTGTAGTTGACGAGCAGGCTGTCCTCGGGAAACCAGCAGCGAATATGGTCGATGAATTCCGGATGCGCTTCGCTTTTGCGTTGAAGGTAGTTTTTGAACTTGCCTCCCAGTGCGCCGCCACCGCCACATGCCTCGACCAGCCGATCTTTGAGCGCCGCCAGCCCAACCTCGCTATCGGCGGCTACAAGCCAATCGGCAACAACTCCACCATTTGCAATATCGCCATCCATATCAAGGATGTCCGGCACGAAGCGTTCATCCATGACATCCAACATTTCGCGCAAGGAGCGTTCTACTGTCCGCGCATCCTTGCCAAACGGAACCAGATCGATACGCACGAAATCATTCTGTGCGAGCACCTGACCGAGAAAGGTCTGACGTGTCTCACTGATGCTTTTCCGTGCATTAGAAAGATTCAGCCAGAGCACCTCGCATTCCATGACGAGACGATCACGCTCCTGCTGAAGGAGATCCATTTTCTTGCTCTCTCCTTCAAGCCGCTGCTTTTCCTGCACCAACCGAGCGTACTCGTTGGGATCATTTACACCTTGGGCCAGCAAATCTGCTTTGAGCTTCTCGTAAGCCTGTTTAGCCGCTTCAATTCGCTGCTTCCAGGACAACAAACCAGGATCTTGGCGCAGGGCATTAAGTGACGTTGAGAGCTGGCTTGCCGCAGTATCCACAGCCTTCTGCGCAACCAAAACACGTTCGTTCAGGGCTGCAATTGCTGCGAGGACGTCAGCATCCGCTTGGGCATCGAAAGATTCTTGGTGCAGCACATCGATAGCCATTTCCTGAGCAAGGTTCTGGACTTTTTGCGCAATGTCATCTGCCGCCTGAAACTGATCTTGGACTGCTTGATTTTGCTGCCGCGCCCGCTGATATGCCTTCAATACATCAGCATGATCCGCCTGCTCGAAGGTCTTTAGTTTTCGCTCCACGTCGTGAAACTGACGCTGAATTTCAGCATTTGTTTTGAGTCGCCCATCCAGCTCACGTAGCTTGGCACGCTGGGCAAGATAATTTCGCTTCGCTTCCTCAAAGGATTTTTTTGCAGATTGCGTTTCCGCTGCCTCATCAATCACACCGAGCAGGGCAAGCGTATTCTCGCCAGCCAGCGCCGCAATCTGGCCTTGGCTGAAAATCCGCAGAGGGAATCTTTGCGGAGACACCTCTTGGCTGATGGAGCGTTTCCATTCACCGTTCTCATGCTCTTCGACAGTGACCGTCTGCGCGGAACTTTGTTGCCACGTCAGACGGTGTGGCACCGCATCTCGATGTAACTCCAGCGCGACTGCCGTTTGGTCAAGCAAACCACCTCGGTCGTCACGGTTCTTTGAAACCTTCACGAACTGTTCGAAGGTTTGCCGGGGCTCGCTCTTTTCATCAAGGCGATTGATCTCTCCGGTTCGACCGGATGCCAAGCGCAGTGCATGAATGACTGTTGACTTGCCTGTACCTCGCCCACCGACCAGAGCATTGAAGTAGGGGCTGAACTTTAAAACTGACGCGTTATTGCGCCCCATCGCACGAGCATCCTTGACCGTGATCGACGTAATGAAGTGCTCTGGTGTCTTGAAGGGGTCAAATGCATCCTCGTCACTACGACGAATCGAGACGCCATTGCCATCTAGCAGGGCAAGTCGCAGACCCTCCAATGACGGAGTTGCCATCTTGACCCAGGTGTAGCGTGACCCTGGAACGTTCGGATAGGGTGGCCGGAAATTATGGCAATCCGAACCAAGCACCTCTGCCCATTTCAATTTCCGTTGGGTGTAGATGGCAGGCTTTGAGGTATTTGCATTCACGAACTCCATCGCAAGAATATCGTTCGACTCCAAAACTTGAGCGACTGTATGGGGATCAAGTTTCGGTTTCGCCCCTCCTTCGGCTTCAAGCTGCAATAGCCCTTTTGCACAATCAGCGTGAGTAGGAATTGGCAAACCACCCGCCGCCACTATGGCCTGGATCACTTCGGAAGCTGCTTCGCGCGTCACCCCATCGCTATCACCCTTGGTGTCTTGGTACTTGACCGCACCGAGAAGCGTATCAATATCACTCGTTGTGGTTTGAGCATCGAAGACAGCAAGCAAATGAAAGCCGCCGTTAACTGAAATTTCAACGCCGGGAAAAAGATGCAGCTCACGAAATCCCGCTGGTTGATTTGCTTGCATTGCGACGTATGCCGCTTTTAGTTGATCAATCCAAGCGCCGCTGTTGTGATCGGTAACTGCAACGCAATCGATCCCCGCTGCCATATATTTGAGCAGCCAGTCCTCGGGCGTCAGGGCTCCCTCGCTTCCAATCAGGTCATGCCAAGGCGTGTCCTTCGATGCAGGGGTATGCGTGTGGAAATCAAACTTCCACCAGCGTGAGCCCGGATACGGCCATATTGAGCTCACGCGGATGTCCCCTTAGTAATCTCAACAAACGGCGACAGCACCTCCAACAGAGAGAGGCCGCCGTGCGTCAGCGTCGGGTAACCGCCTTGGCTGCGCCACTTTCTGCGGCCCAGCGCCAACAGATGTGCGCCGTGCGGGCTGTCGATTTGCAGCGCCACCGGAGGAACAAAAGGGCCTGCGTCACCGTTACCGGCCTTGCTGCGCCCGCTTGAAAAAGTCTGCTTGAGGTGGGCGGCAACCTCACCATCGGCATCGGGGAAATAGCCGGTGGCTGCGTAGCCGTGATCCGAGGTAATGACCAAGCGCCGCCCAGTGGCAAGGCGCTCAACAAAGGCCCAGAAGTCATCGCTGGAAAGTTGCTGCGCGGCATCCTTGGTCAGTAGCTCCAGCCCTTGGCCTGCACCGTAGTCGTGCAGCTTGGCGTCCGGCCAGTGATGCCAGAACACCCAGTTCTTCGCACCCGAGGCACCGCCCAGCAGTCCTTCGCAGTCTTTCCACGGCAGATCGATGGTTTCGGTCTGCGCGGGTTGAAGTTTGTGCGCCAATCCGCCGCCGTTGGCCTGCAACTGGCTTCGGCTGGACAAGCCCAGTGCGCGGGCAAACTCGTTGGTTTCGCCGGGTAATTCGGAGGCGGTGGCTGTGACACCCTGCAGGGTGAATCCACGCTCTTTCGCTCCCTGCAGCAACCAAGGCAGTTCGCGCAGACTCAGGGCATCCAGAACCAGCACGGCGCGGGCAGCACTGTTGCCATAACTCGGCTCGGCCCACCAACGCGCAAGACGATCCGAGGTGCGTTCCACGCCGCTGATCTCAGATTGGCCGAAGCATCGCCACAAATCCCAACCACTGGACGCAAGGAACAGATCGAGCTCGCCGATCTCGCGGTCGCGCTTGACGACCTCGCCCGGGGCACTACCCTCGGCCAATGGTCGTGAGGCGATATCGAGCGTGCGTTCGATGATGAAACTCCACGCATCCGCTGCGGAGCCTTGAGTCAGACGCTGCAATATTCCTGCATCAAGCGCCATCAGTTGTCCTCCTTCTCAAGACTCAGCTCGAAAGTCATGCCATCGGGCAGCTTCTTGAGCAGTTCCTTGAGCTGCGCGCCGGTGGCGGCAGACACCTTGATCGAGACTTCTGACACGGGCGTGGCCGGGCCAATGCCCCAGCCTTCGAGCTTGCCGATCAGGTTGAGCGGCGAGGTTGGCGGATTAGAGAGCGGGATGCGCGGTTTGGTGGTGCTGCTTGTGCCGCCACCAAAAATGTCGCCTCCGTTCGGCGATGTACCGGTGCCGGGGGTGTTGTCGCCACCGGCAGGTGGTGCGGGTGGCGTAGTCGTGCCTCCGCCGCCAAAGATATCGCCGCCATTTCCACCAGCAGGCGGCTGCGGCGCGGGCGGCGTAGTGCCACCAGTGGCAGGCACTGCCGAGGGCTCCATCAGGAATACCTCATCCAGCTGACGCCCCGTGTAGGAGAGCTTGGGCCGCAAGCGCCGCCACGCGGATTCCTCGTCTTCGCCCGCGTGGGTTTGCAGATGCTCCAGATTGCGCAGGTTAATGGCGATCTTGCCGCGTGCGCACAGACGGAGGATGCGCTCCTTCATCGCGGTTTCACCCAGCCAAGGGATGCAGTCCTGACCCGCCGGGCGTGGCTCCTGCAGTTCGCGCAGCAGCTTGCCGAGGGACGCGTTCTCCGAGGCCGCCTCGAGTACGAGGTCTTCAAAGTCTTCTGGCACAAAGAGATCGTTGGTCAGCGTTTCCTCGATACCTTCGGGGATTTGCGCACCTTGCTTTTTCAGGTGCTCGACACTGAACAGGGATTGCTGAGGGTTCTGGTGATCGTAGCGGTGCAAAACGGCGAAACGGTCAAAGCGTTTCTTCAGGTTGTCACGCAGGGTGCCTTCGAATTCTTTATGCAGCTTTTTGTATTCCGGATTCTGGCCGCTCCATTCCTGCGCCTTCATTTCGGCGCGTGCGAGGATGAGCAGGTCGCGATCCAGAAAGGCATTGGTGGAGCCAGATCGGGGCAGCAGGAAGCGAATGGTGTTGCGGCGCTTTTGCAGGTGATCCTTGAGCCAACGCCCCAGCGTTTGGTCAACCTTCTCCGGTTCTTCCGGCAGTACAAGGACGGGCAAACGGTCGTCCCAGCGCTCAGGCTGTTCGGCTTCGTCGAGCGATGTCCATGGGTCCGTCTGCCAGGATTTCGGCAGCGCAATCACCCGGAAGGTTTTGGCGACCTCATCGCTGCCACCGATGACGTAGCGCACCTGCTTGGCCAGCTGCGCCTGATCGGAGCCATCGGTGAACAGCTTGTCATTGCGGGCGCAGGCCATCAGTTTGGCGCGTGGGTTTTCTTCCTCACGGAAAACCAGACGCGGGCCGTCTTGATGGATGTTGAAGCTGTTCTCGACAATCGTGGCCAGCTCGACTTGGAAGGCATTGCTGTCCACTGGCTTGCTGCGGGTGATGTCCACCTGCAGCGTGGCAGGATCGGCCCCCGCGAGGTTGCCAACGGCAATCGACCGCAGCCACAGTGCGCCCACAATCTCTTGCAGGTGTGGCGCAAGATTGGCGTGGTCGTACACCGCCTCGGTAACCGAAATGATGTTGTGCTGTGCCTTTTCGCGCAGGGTGCGATGGTGTTCGTTGGAAACTGAATCCAGCAGCGCGCCAATGCCCGAGGTATCGTCATCCAGCCGGAAGTCGGCGGCGGTGAGCACGGGCACGGCTTCGCCCCGGCTCTTGTATAGATTGGCCAAGATGCGAATCATGTCGCGCGTTTCCTGCGCGTCAGTGGCGATTAGCACCTGCTCCTCAAGCAGACGCAGCAGGTGCGGTGCATAAGGCCAAGACTCGGTGAACTCACGACGCTTGCGATCCTGCTCGGAGGGCGGCACATCAAGCAGGCGGAAACACTCTGAGACGTGCTGGGCGACCAGTGATTCAATGGTGCCGTCGGCAATCTGCAGTCGGTTGTCGAACAGACGGTGCAACAACATCCGCCGACGATCCTGCTGGATACGCTCGGCGTTGCCACCCGCCTTGAAGTCGATGGCCACCGGATTGACGCGGTGAACCTGCTGGTAGGCATCGCTGCCACCATTGCGCACGGAGATCACGAGCACCAACAGATCAGGCCGCTCCTTGGCAATCTCCGAAAGGATTTGGATAAAGTTGAACGCCCAGTTCTTCCAAGGGTACTGCTTGGTATTGGTCAAGCCGTCGTACCAGGTCTGGAATTCATCCAGCAGTAGCATCGTCGGCGTGTGCTCCAGCAGCTCAATGATGAGCTTGTCGGAGGGAATGTCGGTCTTGGCCGCCCCCATGCCTTCCCACTTGCCCTTGATGAACTCGCCCCGAGGATGGCGCTCGAACAACAAGTCCCACAGGAATTTGTAGCGCTGACGGTGCAGGCTCTCGCCAATGACCAGCATTCCATCGCGCAAGGCGATCTTGCCGATGTTGGTGTCACCCAGCGTGGTGGCCCAAGAATTCAGCCATGCGCCGGTCGATGTGGCGTCACTGACGGCATGGTAGAGCGCGGCCATCAAGTGAGACTTACCCAAGCCACGCTCGCCAATCACGACTACCGGTCGGCCTTGGTTAGGGCCGACTGCCTCGATGCCTTTCAAAAGGTCATGGGTCGGATACGTGATCTCCAGGAACTGCTGCGCGGCAATCTGTGTCGCGCCGGTGTTGGAGTCGTTGGAGAGCTCAATGGCCGTCCCTTTGAGGCGCTTGCCCCGAAATTCATCCCGTAGAGTCAGTCCAAGCATTACTTACGCTCCCCATCGTTTGTTTGGCTATCGGCTGTGTTATCCCCGTCACGACCGGGGTCCAGCCCCTCCATCGACTGCTGCTTAATCCAGCGGTCGATGTCTGCGCGCAAGAACCGCCACGTCCCACCAACCTTGAAGGCAGGAATCTTCTTGGCCGCAGCCAGCCTGTAGACCGTACGCTTGCCAGCCTTCAGATAGGCGGCAACCTCGTCCAGGGTCAGGATTTCATCTTCAGCGTTCGCCATTGCTTCGCCTTTGCCGCCATTGATCATGTATTGCCAAGATTTGCCAATTCTCCCATATGTGGCCCCTCTAGACCAGAGGAAGAAAATGATTCTGTACTATCGTGTTGCGGCTGGAGAACGGAGCAAAAATCAGGTGAGAGGGCCGCTGTTCGCCCACTCGCACACCCCTCTGCGAATGGGCAGGCCAGCGGCAAGCCTGTCGGCCATCGCTCCTGATAACGGGCAAAAGCAGGACGTCCGCTTCGGGAGCGATGCCCCTGATGCATCCAGATTGTTAAAGAACGGCGTATCGCCCACACGGGCAGCACTACGACCTTCCGGCAGGAAGGATTTCACTCACCACTTCTGCGTGCGCGCCACTTACTTGTCCAGCGCCACCATGCGCACGATGCTGTCGAACTCGTTCAGCACGTCGGGATGATTTTTCGTCAGGTGGCGCAAGATGGCTTCGTTGGCCATCAGCTTGGCGAGATAGCCCTTGGCCAGCACCAGATTGAGGATGTCTTGGCCATAGGTCTGCTCGGCCAGCTTGAACTGCTCTTGGAGATTGCCCATTTCCCGCTCCATCTTGGCCATCTGGTCGGCGCTGACGCCGGTCATTTTCTTGGGCTTGGTCTCGCCAACGAGCAGGTTGCTGGGTGTGGCGGCCACCAAGGCCTGCGCGTAGGCCACCGTGATATTGTTGGCGCTGACCATCAGTTCGACGCATTCGACCTGCCGGGTTGGCTTGAGCTTGCGGAGCACTGCGCCAAGGTTGGCCGAGAAGGTTTGGTCACGCAGCAACTCGGCGGCCTCCGGGCAGATGCCATCGAGCAGATTCAGTTTCTTGATGATGTGGCTGATGTCCACGTCCAGCGCCTTCGCGAGCTTTTCCGGGGTGACGCCGCGTTCAACGGCGCGGCGGATCATGAGGTGTTCCTGAATGCTGGAAAGGCGATTGACCCGGTTGTTGTAGGTGTAGCTCTCGTCGTCGGTGGCCACGAGGCACGGTGCCTTGTCGAAGCCCAACTGCTTCAGCGCCACCAGCCGTGTGTGCCCATCGAGCAAGATGTACTGGCCCTCGCGGGAGGGCTTTCCCACCGACAGGGGTTCGATCAACCCGATAGCCTCGATGGACGCGAGGATCTGCTTGAATTTTCGGGAGGCAAACAATCCTTCCGGGGTCTTGCGCGATGGCAGGATGGCCGAAAGCTCAAGAAATAGTGGCTCCGGCACGAAGCCCAGTGGAGGTCTGCTCATGTTCCACACCCTCGCGCCCAGACCCGATCCGCCAGATACTGCGGCAATGAGTCCATTCCCTCGGCGCGCAGCAGGTTGGTGAAATTCTCGTCTGCCAGCAACTGACGCAGCGCACCGACGATGAACAGCAGGTTGCGCTGGGCGGTTTCTGCCTTCCTGACCAGCTGCTTCTGGCGTTCGACTTCACGCTGGTAGTTGCGCACGAGACTCGACGTGGTCACGTCCGCATTGGGCTTGCGGGATGACATCTTGCCGCCGACGGCCCGGCCTTGGCTGCGGCGACGCTCTATGACCCGCCGCGCCTGGATCAGTTGGCTGCCACGCAGCTTGCCGGATTCATAGGCCTCCTGCAGGGCGGCTTGGATCGCCTTGTCATCCGTGCCTGCGCCAGCAATGGTGATCGCCGCGTTGAGCGGGATGCGTCCGCTGCCGACTGCCATCAACAGGCGCTCTTCGCCGTTCTTGAGCAGGTACAGGATGCCCTGGACATACTCCGGGCTCAGGCCCGTCTTCTGGGCGATGTCCTTCTTGTCGTAGCCCTGATCCCGCAGTTGTTCGATGCCGATCAGCAGCTCCAGCGGGCTGAATTTGCGCCGTGCGATGTTCTCCGTCAGGCTCATGATGAAGGCCGATTCGTCGTCGACGTTCATCACCATCGCGGGGATTTCCTGATGGCCAAGCGTCTTGAAGGCCTTGAAACGCCCCTCGCCGCAGATGAGCAGGTAGTGCTCGCCATCATTTCCCGGACGCGGCGTCACGATGATGGGTTTCTTCAGACCAATGCTCTGGATGTTGCCGACGATCTGTTCGAACACACGGCTGTTGCGCTCGCGCGGATTGAGAACCTCGATCCGGTTCAGCGGGATCATCCGCAATTCCGAGTGGCGATGCTCTTTGTCCTGGCTCATGCGGCCCTCCGTATGCGAATGCGCCGGGCCATGCCGTACAGGTAGTCCAGGCTGTCGAAGCGGTAACACTCGAACTCGATGCCGTTGTGATCGGCGAGATGGATGCGGGGCTGGCCGAAATCCAGACGCGGCAACAAGTAGTAATCCAGCGCCGCCTGATTGGTTTCATCAAGCCGCACGGCCACCGTGATGTCAGGTGCGAGGCTGGTGTCGAAGCGCACCTTCCATCGACGCCGCCCGTTGTCTAGTAACTGGCAACGGGCCAGCACCAGCGAGACGGTGAATTCGTGGTTGACGGTGAGGAGATCGGTGGCCGGATCACGTTCGACCATGCCGCCGACCTCGGCGATCATGCGTTCGGTCTGGCCGACGATCTCCGGATGCAGTCGGCGCAGAAACTGGTTCACCTCCAGATACTGGTAGTCCCGATCCGGGGTGAAGCCGACTGTCTGGTACGCGCGGATCAGGCTGCCAAAACGGTGCGCGTAGGCCGCCGACGAAGGCATGCCTTCGGCCTCGTCGATGATCAGACCGGAGAGATAGCCATGACGCTGGTACAGGTTGCGCAGCTTCTCGATCAGCTCCTCATCGCTGTAGCGGTGTGACCGTGCGCGCAGGATGCCTTGTGCTGTGTAGAAAAGCTCCGGCGGCACGATGCCCTCGAACGCGCCTTCCTTCTTGATCCACATCTCCGGCTGGTTCACGACCCGCACTTTCTTGAGCTTGAAGGAGCGCCGGTTGTAGACGTTGTTGCCGATGTACTTCTCGTTGGACAAGACCTCGCGCACCGTCGCCCGTGTCCAATCGCGCCCGAGGTCTGTTCGAATGTTTTGTGTGTTGAGCCGTTCAGCAATCTCCAACTCGGTCAGGTTGTCAGTGACGAACCAGCGGTAGATCTGGTTGACGGCGGCGACTTCGTCATCGGGCCCCGGCTGCAGGATGACGCGGTCGGTTTGCAAACTCTTGTGCTCGCCGCGAGCCAATTCACCTTTGAGTGTGCCGGACTGATCGATCAGCACACGCCGCAGGCCGTAACCGGCGGGACCGCCTTGCCGAAAGCCCAGCTCGATCAGGCGGCACTGCCCGGCGAATACCTTGGCCGACAATTCCCGGCTGTATTCGCCCGCCATCGCGCGCTTGACACCCTTGACGATGGTGGACACGGGCGAGCCGTCGTTCTCGAACTGCTCGGCGCAGTAGGCGACCTGAATTCCGGCGCGGCGGCAAATGTACTCGTAATAGGCGCTCTCGTCGGCATCCTGAAACCGACCCCAGCGACTGACGTCATAGACCAGGATGATCTGGAAATCGGCCTTGCCCGTCTCGACATCTTTGATCAGTTGCTGCAGTGCTCGGCGGCCATCAATGCGCAGCCCGCTCTTACCCTCGTCGGCGTAGGTGCGGACGATCTCGATGTTGCGCCGCTCGGCGTACTCACGGATCTTGTCGGCCTGATTCTCCGTCGAATACTGCTGATGCTCGGTCGACATCCGCACATACTCGGCGGCCCGAAATGTTGGCGGGGGTGACTCCGCCTCCGTTGAAAATTCTTCTGCCTGCATAGACCCGATCACTCATTGTTATGTGCGCCTGCTCTCGGGTCTGCTTTTCACCCCACTGGTGTGGTCACGACCAGCGCGGTGCCGGTCGGGATGCACAGGGTTGAAACTGTTGCCATTCAGGATGATCGAGAGCCCATTTGGAGAAAGAAGTTAAGGGCGAATCGCTGGGGTGTCGATCAAGTCCTCTCTTGACACGTCCATCTTGCACGGACACGTCAGGCATGCCGGTGTGATCTCGACGATCCATGAAGTGCCGTTTTCCGTTGGAAAGGCTGGGTGTCGTGTGATGCGGTACAGGCCGGTCGGTAGGTCGCACACGTCCATCTTTGCAAGATCGGCGTTTCGGCCTTGATCTCGTAACCGCTGCTGCTCGCGGTTGCGTTGCACATACTCAGGGCGAGCGTCACGATAGTCTCGCCAGTATTCTTGATTACGTTGCGACCATGCCTGCTGGGCGGCGCGCTGGTTGATCCGGTAGTCGGAATCGGATTGAAGCTTGGCCCGCTGCCACTGACGCTTGCGGGCGCGTTGGCAGTCAGGCGAGGAGCAGTAGGCTTGATCAGGAACTTGTGGGCGCGGCTCGAATAGCTGGCCACAGCAGGCACAGAGGGTGCTGGACATCGAAGTTCTCCATATGAAAATTCATATGGGAGCGGCTGATCATCAGCGGTAAACCGGGAAGCTCAACACCGGGCAATGATCCGGGAATGCCTGATGCTTGAAGCCGCGCGGTGGGGAGGGTGTCAGTAACCCATGTCGAGTTTTTGTGCCTGTGCGGCCAACTCGTCCAGTGCCTTGCGGCGCTCACCCAGCATGGCCTGCCGATTGGCCTCGTCCTGAATGATGCGGCACTGCTCGATGATGTCGGCAAAGCTCAGCTGATTCAGCGCCAGCAGACCATCCTCCAGCATTGCGGCGTAATCCTTTTCGAGCGCCGCCAACGATTCACCAGCCGGGATCAGTTGCAGTTGACCACTGATGGCGGCGAAGTAATCGATCTTGGCACCGGCAGCATCTTTCTCGACGAAGAACACCGATTTGTGTTCTGCAACGGCTTGGGCCAGAGCTTGATTGGCGCAGGCTGCTGCAAAGTGCGGTGTTTTTGCGATGGCGGCCAGGTCGTACCAGTGGCGCGAATAACGCTCGCCGCGCAGCCGCCCCTGCAAGCAATACACATGGGCAGCGGTGGCTTTTTCCCAGAAGGTGCGCTCTGCCGCCATCACCAGGGGCTGGGCGACTGGGAAAGTGACCCCTTCGATTTCCGGTTCGATGTCGCATGCCACTGGCTGAACATGGTGCGGCTCGCCCGTGGCGCGGGCACCAAACTCCAGCAGGATCGTGGGCGCTGAATACCCGGTTCCAGTTTTGACCGCCGGATACGACAGGATCAGCTTGTCCATATCTTTGCCAGCCAACGTCAGGCTCGCGTCCAATCCATCTTTCGCCAGCGCCGCAGCAATGACCGGTTTGACCGTCGCCTCGATCCAGTCGGGCAGGCGGTGGCGTACCGCGCTGCTGATCTTTTTTTCCTGGCTGGCGGAATCGGGAATGGGGTTGCCTTCCTTCAAAAGGTCGGCGGCCAGTTCGCGGATGTCATAGGTGAGATCCACGTCCTCGGAAAACCGGTCGATGATGCGATACACCTTGGACAAAGAGGTGCCGCCTTTGAAGGTGAGCTTGCTGGCCAAGTCGGATTCGTAAATGGCGGACAGCACCCAGACCACCCAGATGTCTTTTTCGAGCAGGTGCGCAGGCCGCCCGGTGCGAGCCGCAGCAAACTCCAGAGCTTCAACCTGATCTTCCCGGCTGAGCGAAAACCAGGACTCAGCCATATGCCATTGCCTCGCTGACCACTTTGGCCATCCAGCTCGGCAGTGCGGCCCGCGCGCCACGCACGGCCTCCCACTCGGACTCGGGCAGTTTGGCGCGCAGTTGCTTCAGCGCCGCCGGTGCGCCCTCCGGCCCCAGCCATGACAGCGCACGGATCACCTTGCCTGCGGGGCGCTTGCCCAGCAGCAATTGCCAGCGGTTACCGTGCTTGAGCTCTACGCACCGGCTGCCAAGATGCAGGGTGCGGGATGCGCCGGAGGTGAGAAAAACCTCGCGGGTCGGCACTTGCGTGGTCAGGCCCAGTGCATTGGCTTCGGCTGCGCCGTTGGCTACCACCGTTTCACCGCAGCTGGCCTCGATGGCCTGCACCACGGACTCGGTGGACGGCGGGCGGTAACCAAATCGACCCTGATGGGGCGCGACATAGGCTCCACGACTCACGCGCAGCAACTTTCCTTCCTGAGCCAGTCGGGACAAGGTTTTGTCGATGGCAGCCCGCGACCCAAGATGCAGGAACTCCTTGGGCGACAACAGGCCACCCTCGGGCATCGCCCGGGCGGCAGACAAGATGTTCTCGGCAAGATGGCTCATGGTCATGGCTCCTTTGTCAGAAGTATAAATCAGTATCTGACAAACTGCAATTTGCAACAGGTGGGCCCAGCCGATGGCCGCAGAGGAGCCTCCGTGGCCTTGGCAGCCCCAGATCAGATCACGCACATAAAGGGGGATTCGCCGAAAGCCAACACGGGTTCGGCCAGATCATCGAATTCACGGCCTCAAGGCCGGGGTGTTACTATCTGGTTCGGATTACGGACGCGGGTTCAGTTCCGTGTTCCGCCTTCAAGGGACAAATGGCCGAAACGGTGGACTTTGGGCCAAAAGAGGGGGCATCTGTTCAGGCTACCGAACGGAATCGCACCGTTCTCCGTCCTGCTCCCTCACGAGTTCATGCCAGCGCGGCACACGACCCGAGGCGTCCGGTTCAGGCTCTGGTTCGACGATTTGCACCACAGCTTCCGGTACGCCACCCCGAACGCTGTTCGCCAGTTCCCATTGCAGGATGGCATCCATCGAAAAACGCAGGTTGTCACGTTCGAGCGCCAGGTGGTGGAGTTGCATGTCCGAGTCGCCTTGCTGAACCGCTTCAGCCAAATCGGCCGTCCTCAGACCGTTGCGGTGTCCAACGTGGCATGAGTCCGTCTGGTTTGGGTTTATGCCGTCCGGAATGGATTTGTGCAACAAAGCCACCTGACTGAACTCGATATGGGAGGATAGCGCGGCCTCGGCACTACCTGAGCCGGAGACGATGTACGAGTTCGGCGGGCGGCGAAGCAAACCGAGGCAACCTATCAATTAAAGATCGTGATGGCGCACAACACTCGGTAGACGCCATCGATTCACAGCTTCGCAAGATCGAAGGGCAGAGCCTTGGGTATAAGGTGGCTCGTTTCTTCGGTCTTCTGGGGCGGTGATTTACGCGACCTGCAGTGTCGGATAGTCTGTATAGCCCTTGGCGCCACCTGCGTAGAACGTGTTGGAGTCAGGCGCGTTCAGCGGTGCCTTGGCCCTGATGCGTGCGGGCAGGTCCGGGTTAGCCAGGAAGGCGGTGCCAAAGGCCACAGC
>LNAP01002968.1_pt1 | contig 16478 bp, 23 predicted proteins | sample 602601 | NCBI WGS metagenome assembly LNAP01 (sample SAMN02440304, study PRJNA202911) | soil metagenome | biome: Subtropical and temperate rainforests or woodlands; isolation source: soil samples (1 kg each in a 20% v/v slurry with milli Q water) were... ... | reverse complement strand
AGGCGGGCGGCATCGGCCTGGGCGCGGGCCAGGTCGGCGCTGCGCAGGCTCACCTGGGCCTTGAGGGTGGAATTGTTGGCATACAGCGTGCGCACCTCGCGCACGGTTTGCGCCAGCTGGGCCTCGGCCTGGTCCAGCGCCACGCGGGCGTCGGCCGGGTCGAGCTTGACCAGCAGCTGGCCTGCGCGCACGTAGTCGGTGTCGTCCGCACCAATCGACACCACGGTGCCACCCACCTGGGGCGTGATCTGCACCACGTTGCCGGCCACATAGGCGTTGTCGGTGGTTTCAAAGTGGCGTGCGTTGAACCAGTGCCAGCCGCCCCAGCCGAGCGCGGCAATGGCCACGGCGGCGGCAATCATGGTCAGGCCCCGGCGGCGGGCAGTGTTGGCTTCGTGGGAGGTAAGGGGTTCGCTCATGGCTGCGATCTTTCGGAGTGTTGTGTGTTGTTATGGGGTTCAGCGCGGGCCAGTGCTTTTCAGCGGACGGCGGTTTGCAGGGTGGCGGTGTCGTCGGTCCAGCCACCGCCCAGCGCCTTCATCAGCACCAGGCGCGTGTCGAGCTGGCGGGCGCGCAGGTCCACGGTCAGGCGGCGTTGTGCCAGCACCTGGCTTTCTGTGCTGAGCACCACCAGGTAGTTGCCCAGGCCCGCGCGGTAGCGCTCCTGTGCGAAGCGGTAGGCCTTTTCGGTACCGGTGGCTGCATCGTTCTGCAGGGTTTGCTGGCGGGTGAGCGACTGCACCGAGGCCAGGGCATCGCCGGCTTCCTTGACGGCATCGAGCACGGTGCCGTTGTACTGCGCGATGGACGGATGAAGTCCAATGCTGGCTACAACGCTTTCAATGCTGCCAAGGCATTTGTTAGGCAAGATAAGAGTCGGGAAGTACCTGTCCACCTTCGCAATGCTCCAACCAAGCTAATGAAAGATTTGGGGCATGGTCATGCTTATCGATATGCTCACGATGAGCCACATGGATATGCAGCAGGCGAGACTTACTTTCCTGATGGTCTGAGGCATCAATATTGGTATGTTCCAGTCCCGAGAGGACTGGAAGTGAAGATTGCTGAAAAGCTGGCATTCTTGAGAAAGCTCGATGATGAGGCAGAGGGAAAATAACCACCCTCGGTAAGCAGGGGAGGCGAGGTTTCGCCTCTTTCTCGATCAAATAACGTAAAGCTCATTGGCCTTAGTGGTTACTTCCCGTATCATCGGCGCACCTTCACGAGCCGATCCACGGTCACGACATGCGCATTCTTCTAGTCGCCGCATTGCTGCTTGCCATCCCGACAAGCGGTATCTCCCTTGTTATCTATGCTGCTATCTACTTCGGTAAGGCTTACTTCGAAGGCAAAGCGACCAGGCACGAAGAGAACAAAGCGGCATCTCTGAACCAACTAGACAAAGAGGGGCCAAAATCTCTGCCCTCTTGGGCCACGGTGGGTGTGAAAAGGGAACAGTTCTTTGAGGCTGTGGGGATGGCTATCCAAGCAAGGCGAATCCCTGAAGCCTATCTCATGGTGATGCTCAACACCCGCGAGACTTTGGAAATGCTACTTGGCTATGCTGCAGATATGGAGAGCCGTGGCGCCACCTTCCTTGAGCAACAAGAGGGTGTATGCGATTTGATTGGAAAAATGTGGGCTAGGCTTGATCCTGTAAACAAGCAGAAGGTTCAAGCTGCCAATTTTTCTGAAGAGCAGTACCGCTCTCTCCACACTCCGCAAGACCCTGCCAAAAGACTGCCCATCAACAAACCGACTGCGAACCCGCCTAAGGTCACTCAGATGATTGAATGGGCGATTGAGACACTGGCGAAAGAGCCGTCCATCATGGGCACTGCATACAAGGAGATTTCCTACGATGCCGTGGTTGCCTACATCAACGAAAAGAAGTGCACGGTAGTCAACACCATCCAGCGGCCCGATGCTGATTGGATAGAGTTCCTGACCTCAGTGAAGGCGAAGACCTATAAGGTGACATTGGGAATTGCCCAAGATGGATCGGGATCGGTGCTGACATCCCATCCTGTCTAATAGGGTAAAAAGCGAGGTTTGGCATGGGAGAGGGGAGTTTCCCCTCTTTTTTCGTTCATAGATAAGGTAAAGACGTAACTTGCCGACCTTCAAGATGTCCTTGATACGTTTCTTCAATAGCTATCTTTTGATCTATTGAAAAGTATTTGCATCTATCTTTAAGAAAGGGGCGTGTTCTTGTTGATCTATCCTGTGGCTTCTATATAATTACTACATCAACAAACATCACTACACATCTACGGGGTGAGTTTGCTGAGGAACCTACGGCATCCTTGCCGTAAGGTGTCGTAGGAACCATCAACTGACTACAAGGAAAATCGTGATGAGCAACTATCAGACCGCTGACTACCTCTCCGAAGAGCAACGTGCCAAGTTCGACCAACTCAAAGAAAACATCCTCGACTTGAACCCCGAGGAAAGCAAAGAATTGGATGCACTTCGTAAAGCCGCCCAAGACAACAAGGGCAAGCGTGAGAAGTCCGTCAAGGAAGCTCAAGCGGCAATCAGCAAGGTCATTCCCGCTATCTCGCTGGCTGAACTGTTTGGCGACAAACTCCAAGACATCCTCAACAGCGAGGGTTATGGTGTAGTTGCCCAGGAACCCGAGAAGAAGGTTGCAAACAGTACCCGCACGAGGAAGGCAAACTCGACTCGTGCGAGCGACTCCGCACTGGTTCTCATCACCATCACGCCTGCCCAAGGTCGCAAGTGGGAATACCGCAAGGGTCGCGTTTTCGAGCAAGCGAGCGATACCGTGAAGACGCCGTGGGTGTATCAGGACAAGCAATTCCCCAATGCTCTTCTGGAACATGGTCAAACCGAGGCATCACTCTTGAAGCACGCCACGGATGAAGCCAAGACCTACTTTGCCAAGGAAGGCAAAGAAGAACTGGCGAAGCTTGTTGAATGCGCCAAGACGGCCAAGCAAAAGATTGAGGAAAAGGCCGCAAAAAAGGCCGCACCCGCCAAGCAAGATGCCAAGGCGGATGCCGAAGCCGCTGCTGCTGCCTAATCTTCAGCACTCCACCCCGAAGCCCTCCACGGAGGGCTTTTTTGTACCCTAAAGAAATAGAGCACCATGAAATTAGGAAGAATTGGAGCTACTGCCACACTCGTAAGACACTGCGAAAAGCACGAGATCGATCTCAGTGTTTATCTCGCACGGTATGAGGCGAACGATTGGGGGATTCTTGAAGAGGAGGACTGCCATTCAAACAATATGGAAATGTTCGCTCTAGCGGGGCATGTGCTTGGGAAGTATCGCCTTCCCACCGGAAAATTCATTCACATCGAAACCGAATGGAACGAAGAGCAGCGCCATACCATAGTTTGCTTTATTGGTGAACGATAGATTCCCACGCGAGAACGAATCCTGAGGTAATAAAAAAGCACCCCGTAGGGTGCTTTTCTTTGCCTAGCTCAATACCCGAAAATCGTGTCTTTCAAAATTTTCACAGCAATCATTGCCATTGGAAGGGCAGGGATCGCCGCGACAATGATTGCAATCGGCGCAGCCCGCTTACCCTCTGCTTTCCTGCGACGAAACCAAGCAGCCAAAGGGGTGACGGCAAGGAAGGTCAATCCGATGATGATCGGCCATGCCAACTTCTCATAGACATAGGTCACACCGGGCAGCGACTCAAACCGCATATCCATAAAATAGTCCAGCCATCCATAGATGACCGCCAACAGGGGATAGCTCACATTCATGATTCCCCAACTAGCAAAAAGCACCGCCAAGCTCAGGATGACGAGGAGGACTTGGTAGAAGGTGCCGATATTCCACGATGCCCCCTTGGCGATTCGCTGATTCCAGCGTTGGCAAAAGAAATACACCAGATAGCCTAACAAGGAAATGACTCCTACGGTAGACACCATAAAGAAGATGCCCAAGCCTTCAGTGGTTTTGAGCCGTGGTTCCATCACCATCCACCCGATGGGCAGCAATGCGGCAGTGATGGCAAGAGGAATCCAATCTTTGCGCCGAAACTGCATGATTAGGGTTGCAGGGTAGGCCAGAAACATCGCCATGAAAAACATGATGGGAACCAGAATCACCAGTCCCAATGCGTTCCCATCGTCGCCACTCTTTCCTTCTTTCCTGTTTTCAAGCTCATTGAGGATCAAAAGATCCGTAAGCCAATTGCCAGACATGACTTCTCCCGTAGGGTTGTAGATATCCTTTTTGTTGGGGCTATCGGCAACGCACTGATACCACCAAATTATTGCTTCGCCCCGTGAAAAGTCTACCATGCAGGTTGAGTCTCAACCTGTAAAGTCCTTAAATAAAATGAGTTGACTCTCCACTATTTAAGATGAGTAGGAGAAGAGTCATGAACGGAAGCAAAGCAGGTCGGGTGGCGACGAGCTCAGAAGAAACGGAGTTGGCCATCCGCGTTGGAAAAGCAATCGCTCAGCGCAGAACTGAAGCCAATTTGACCCAAGAGCAGGTTGCTGAAAAATTGGGTATTGGCACCGAGGCGGTATCTCGAATGGAGAGAGGCACAGTCATGCCCACTGTGGCCCGCCTGGTCAGGCTCGCTGAAATCCTCAGTTGTGGGGCGGATGACTTGCTGATGGATGGAAGTAATAGGGCAAGCGATCAAGCAAAACTCATCGCGCAGCTTCTGGAAGACCTCACACAGAACGACAGAGATCTACTTTTGGAGCTCTTACGAAAAATGAGTTCCCGACTCAAACAGCCATGAATCTAAGCCCTCCTTGTGAGGGCTTTTTTATGGTCCTTGACATTGGAAGATTTTCTCCTATAACTAAATCATAAAAACAAGGAGAAAATATGGAATTATTCAGTTATGGAAAAATGGATGCGGTATTTGACACATTCAATTTCTGCCCCGAGCGAGTTAAACACCTTGACGGTCTTTTCGTCACCGATAAGAAACTAGGCATTCGCTACAGAGCTTTCAGGCACAAGAATTCGAGGAAATGGGGGGATAGCAATAATGAGAGCATGAGTATGTCTGTAGATACCAACCTCTCACCCGCATTCTTCTTTCAGTATGTTGATAGCCAAACAGGGCAATCGCTTACCGTGTCGCTAAAAGAGGTGGAACAGCCAAGCTACGGCAAAACAACCTTGAGAATGCCCATACAGTATGTGGATACACAGCAAAGACTATTCCAAAAAGATGCCTTGCTCGTAATAGAAACATTGCCAGGCACGGTAGCCAAACGAATCGCCTTCTACAAGCAGAAATTTGATGCTGAGTGCCAAGAATTGTTGTCGAAGTTTATGGAGACAGGGTTTCGTGTGAACCAGAACGATGTAGTAAACAATATGGCTAGCTACATCCACCGCTGGCATCTATCTCACCAGGTCAGTCTTTATGACCCCAACCCTGCAGCTCAAATAAATGAGGTCTTGGCAGTCTTCTCCGTATTGAACGAAGTTCAGTTTCGCAGTCTACAGGCTGGCAATCCCTGTGTATGGCATGAGCCATTCTCAAACATGAAAAGAGACATGGATAAGCTCGTCCCCGCATGGCTACCTCTTGAGCAAATAGATGCTCTTGACCGTATTCTCTACTTCAAGAAGAACGAACCTAAGCTATGGGAAAAGTTGCTAGAAGGTGCAAGAAATAATGATCGTGGCTCGCCTCGATTGAGTCTTTCGAAGCTACAGGAAGGATTGGAAAACATCACTCTCTGAAGCACTCAAGCGCCGTGAAGGCTTCTTTCTCCGAAAGCAACCCCTAGCAGGGGCTTTCCTACGGACACCAGACTACATACCTAAAGCGTAGCTCATCGTCCCAAAGGGACAACCCCGTAAGGAGCTCATCCCAACCCTAAGCCGCCACGGCGTTTGAGTGGGTATCGAACAAGCAAACAAAAATTCTTCTGCTTTCGTCTCCACTCATCTTGAGTGTGTTCCGCTTGTCCTTTTATCTCTTGATTGTTATGAATTATCTTTTATAACAAGAGTATAAGCAGATAAGGAATGCCAATGAAAAGAGAACTGAAGGAAAGATGCAGAGAAGCTGAAAGCAGAATTGAAGAGCAGATCTTCAAGAAGTGGGATTTACAAGCCTACCACCCCAGCACCGCAACACAAGCACAAATAATTGCCAATGGGTTAGCCGAGATCGAAGACACTATCGGAAGAATTCTTGATGAGTTGTTCGATGAATTTTCTTCCTATCACTTCTCTTTAGACAACTTCGGAAAAATCCACTGTCAAAAGATTTTTTGAGCATCACGATAACTACAAGGAGAACAATATGCTTACCGCTTTATTACTTGCCAAATTTGCCACTGCAGCACCTACTTTGTTAAAGGTTGCTGAGCTTGTGAATCAGCCAACTATCCCAACACCAACTGAGCCAGCACCTCAGCCCGCACCCGTGAATATGATTCCTAAATTCCCAAAACCATATTGAATGTTGACAAGTTGCTGTCTTGCTGTATCTCTATTAGAGAATATAGGAGACAACAACAATGAAAAACATCCTTTATGGAGTCATAGATATGCTGCTTGGAACTACCAAGCAGACCCTCAGTGTGGAGTTCGTTCCATACACCATGCATTACCTCAATGTGAGAGCAGTCATGAGCCGTTCCCAATGGAACATGTTCTGTACTGCTACCCACCGTCGCAATCATGGCCGCTGCTGTGAATGTAGCTCGTCCAAGAACCTTGAATGCCATGAGCAATGGAGCTACGAGCTAGATACCAATCCCAAGCCCTCGGGAGTTCAAGGGACTATGCGCCTGGTCAGACTCCTATCGCTCTGCCATAAGTGCCACATGGGTAAGCATCCCTCTGTCGCCATGAGATCGGGGGAGTGGGGAGCCGTGAAAGACCACCTCAAGCGTGTCCATAACCTCAACTCGCTACAACTGTCGTGGATTCTTCATAAGGCTAAAGTGAAGGTGAGAGCACAGAGCCGCTTTGACTACCGCCTAGACTTTACCGTTCTCAACGATGACAGAGCTTATAACCAAGCTCGCACGGCATTCGGGCGCAACTTCACCAAGCACGAGAGACAGTACTGCAAGCCTCAGAAAGAGAGCGAATAGCCGTCTGTCAGCCCTTGCAGCCGTCCATATAAATACTCTTGCCTTTTACGAATCTTCATCTATGTTAGAGAGTGGAGAACTAACAAAGGAGATTTTATGAAGGCAAACAAACAACAAGCCTTGGACAATAGAAGCAAGGCAAAAAATATTAGCGAGTCACTGACAGGTGCAGGAGACATCGCCACGATCACAAAGATAGCAAGCGAGACGGGCATCAGCCCTCAGACTCTTTACGAGTATGACTTCTTGCGCCATCTCGTTAGAAACAATTCAAATCCTTGCGAGAACGAGAATTTCAAAAGATTGATTGCTGACTATGATCTTGATGTCGTTATTCACAACAAGAGAGGTAGGAAAGCATTTGTCCAACTGTCCGACAAGGACGGAACAGTAAGAGCCAGAGCACCCTTTGACACAGGGGGATGCACAAAACAGGTCATCTTAGACAAGATGCCCTATGCCTCAATTCACACTAGCTTAAATCGAGCTCTACACAATCTGGCAAGAGAGTTCTTGAAATAACAAAGCCCCCTTAGTGGGGCTTTAATTTTTACGGGCCATTGACAAACTCTCTTTGCGCTGTATATCTATGAGGGTAACAACAATAACAAGGAGAAGACTATGAAGTTAATTGCGACATTGATGTTGTCCGCTTGTGCGATATCAGCGGCAAATGCCTGCGAGATTGAACCTCGCTTGAAGAAATGTATGGAAGTAGGGAAGTGGGCGAATGCCCAAATTGAAGTTCAGATGGAAGGAACGAAGCCATCTGATTTTAACTACACCACCAAATTTAAGAGCTATCTCGTCATCAGCTATACGGGAAAGTTTGATAGTGCCAAGACGGGACAGCTCAAGATAACTCGCCCTGATGGCACCGTAGAGCAACGCGCTATGTCCATTAAAGCCACAGAGTATGACAATGGCTACAAAGCTGTAGACGGTATCAAGTCAATTCTCTCTGAAGTCGTGAAGAAGTGAGGAGGACTATGACTAGAAAAACTCAAATAGAAGAGAGGTTAGCCGTCCTCTCAGAACTTGATACGGCAAATATGACTTTGGCTGAGATTTACGAGAGCTTTCCATACGAAATCCAAAAAGAAACCTTAAGGCGATTCTTGTGGAAGCACGAGATTCCCTATGTCGCATTTCGAAAAAAACAAAGTGTGAGTGCCAAGACCTTGCTCGATATATACAAGAGAATTAAGCGTGAGGGACGATTCAGCTATGAAAAGTTAGGCAAGGCTCTCGGAGTATCACGACAGCGTGCTCACATGATAGCTATCCGTCATGGTATGAGTCAGCAGTTTGCAAAGGCGAATTGTTCACAACCGCTATTGACAAAAACGGATTAGCAGCTAGATTAAAAACAGGTTCAACAATAACAACAATAAGGAGATAAAATGAACTATTACAAAAACAACAACAAAAAGAACAATGGATTCACGCTCATAGAGCTAATGATTACCGTTGCTATAGTAGGAGTTTTAGGCTCTGTAGCTATTCCGAGCTATCAAGATTATGTAGCTCGTAGTCAAGTAGCTGAGGGGCTAAGCTTGCTTAGTGGAAGTAAGATAGAAGTTGGCGAGTATTTCGCCAATAATGGAAACTTACCTAACTTTTTACAAACAAGAAATTTAGGTAGTTATATTGATGAGTTGTATATTGAAGATAGATTAATTAAAGCTACTTTATCTTTAAGTAGTAGTAGTAAAATTGTTGGTGGATATATAGCTTTAGAGATAAATGATGAAAACAATAATATTACTTTCAATTGTGTAAGTGATTTAGATAAAAAATATTTACCTGCGGGTTGTAATTCATTATCTGTAAAGACATTTGATGGTGTTGGTGAATACTACAATAATGATTTCAGTTTTTTTGGTGGAAAATTATTCTTCAATAACTATGGTGGTGATATTGATGAGCTTGAAATTGAAGAAATTAAAAAAGATGGCTCTATTATTTATAAACAAAACGACTATTTTCCGTCAATTATTTTAGATAAAGATGGCTCTTTAACTACATACAATGGAAACGACGATAGCCCTTTTTACAATAGATATTTTGCTGACGGCTCGTATTTTTATGAATATAATGTAAACGGTTATTTAATTAAAGATATGGGTTATAACTATGATATTCCTCAATCAGTGAAATCAGAATTTGATTTATTTAATCAAGCTACTTCAGAGTATGCTGAATATCAAGACGAAAGCTCAAAATTGTTTTACGAACAAGCTCTCAAGAACTTGTCAGATAAAGTTAAATCTTCAAATGAAAAAATGCCGCAAGCTCTCAAAAGTTTGATATAAAAAAAGCCCCTCAAAACGAGGGGCTTCTTCTTACAACAACAAGGATACGACTACACAACACCTTTCAATATAGTGAGAATTTGCCGAATGTCAACTTAATGCCGCAAGAACTCTTGAACCAGAAAGCGCGAAAGGTCAGATCCGACTACCTCAATATCGTTCTCCAACCCATAATCCACGAAGCACATCAGCAAGTGACGATTGATAGCGAAGGCATAACTGTTGTCGTTCGCTCGTGCGAGATTCACGGCCGCACACAGCACCAGCACGTGCTTGAGCTCAACCCCTTGCTTCTCTTCATAAGACTCCCTCAGCAGCCTCCTGCCATCTTGAGTCTTCAGATACCGCTCTAACCAGGTCTGATAGCGACGTGGAGCCGAGGGCAGAGCAGAGAGCTCAGGAAAGCCCTCAGGACGCACCTGCAGCGTCTCAAACGACTTTGGCAAGAAGAGGGTGAGCAGACCTACCACCCGCTGATGAAAGTCCCAATCCTCTTGCTGGAAGGCTTCATCTGTGAAGTCGTAGAACACACCCTTGGACTTCTTCACATCCCCTGACAGAACCGCCCACAGAGGCAACCCTTCCGGTCCCTCATAGAAGTTCTTGGCGCTGCCCGAGATGACCGATTCCACCAGGTCGACAGTCTTATTGAGTGGTGTGGTCTGTCCGTGGAAATAGTCTAGCCATTTGAGTGCTGCAAGTGAGGCTAGGCGGCTTGATGGCTTGCCACACTCCTCAATGAACTGGTCTGGTCTGCCGAAACCTGCAGCAAACATCAACTCTCGTGACCAATAGCGAGTGCGCATGCGTAGAAGTGGCTTTAACCAATTACCGTGGCTCATGCTTGTCAAGGAATCTAGGAAAAGTCCAGATTCTACACGCTCGCTTCATTAAAAGATATTTGTGCCGTGAAGGTTCAGAATTCACTCCATCACATTAACAAAAGGAGTGATTATGAAAGTGTCTTACTTAAACAGCATTGAAGAAGCAGGCTTAGATGAGCAAAGTTTAATTGTCGTTTGTTCTTTGGTCTCCGCAATTAGGCGTGCCGCAGCAGCCAAGATCTTTCCTGATCATGAGCAAGCTTATGCCATCGCGGTAACGAATGAGGGAATGAGCATCATTGACCTTGCGAACGCCAATAACAGCGAAACGGCTGCTGAGATTATTCGCCAAACCTGCAAAGAGATCTCGGCAAAGACTGTGATACTAGTTTCCGAGGCATGGAAATTGGAAGCTCCGCACGAGATTGGCAAGTACAGTGATATCTCCAAGCATCCGAAAGCTAAAGAGGTCATCCATATCTCTATTGAGACTGCTACGAATACTGTGATGGGCACGGCTACCATCAAGAAGAAGAAAATTGGAGTCAAGAAACCCACCGGAGAGCTTGGACAATTTGAGTGGTTGGTATGCGATTTGATGAAGCGCGACCAAGCGGTCTTTGCCGAACTTCTCCCTAAGCAAAATAACTTATTTTAAGGAGAAAGCAATGAAAATTGATACCGTAAAACTTGAGTCTATGCTTAACCACTTTCTTGCTGCCGTAAAGGAGGTGTATGGCGCAAGCTCTGCTCATCTTCTTAATGCATTAGACCTTATCAGCACAGACCCCAAAAGGGCAGAGGAATCCCCCAAGATTTCACGAGTAATGAGTTCTCTAATCCCTACCGCCAAGACTTGCCCTCAAAAGGAGTTCATTCGTCTGGCAGACAAGGTGATTGAAGTCTTTGAGAAAGTGGCGATGGAAGGCCATATTGAACAACTTGAGAAGTTCGAAGTCATTCCCGTTGGCGCCGAAACCTATATCGTCCGAGAACATCTTTTAATGACCGAGGATGAGTTCAATGATATCTTCGCAGGAATTCAAATCGGTGTTGATGAGCAAAGATAAACAAAGCCCCTTAGTGGGGCTTTAATTTTTACGGGCTATTGACAACCTTGGTTTTTGTCCTATATTGGTAATGTATATAACAATAACAAGGAGAATATACATGCCAAAAAAAGAACAATCCGCTCAAAGCGATGTGAAGAGAATTCGTAGCGACAAAAGAACGCACTTTATCAACCCAAATCGCTACGGCAATATTGGGAAGACTACCGAACTATTACGACTTTTAAATGCCCTTCACTATGCCGGTAAACAACCTGCCCTAATTAGTGCGGACCCCACCAGCAAGGTTCTCTATAACGTCTATGCGACCCGAGATGACCACGGGCAAGTTGAATCTAACCAGGTGTTAGGCACAGGAGTTGTAGAGGTTGATATCGAAGCCCGTCAAGGTCAGTTAGCTGACTATCTGTTTAAGCATGACGGCGACACGTTGACAGATTTTAAAGGCGGGGTGTTCGACGCCTTCATATCCGAGTACAACGGGATAGAGCCATTCTTCAACGAATTTGAGGATGACAGATTCGTATTCATCACCCCAATCAGCGACATAGATAAGGCGTTTGACCATCTGGAGCACGAATTCAATCAAATCGCGCAGGTCGATACACCCACAGAAATTCACCTTATTCACATATTGAGTTTGGGAAAAATTGGCAGTCAGCAAAAATTAGCTGCTATTAATGCGAAGTATGAAGAGTTCTTGCGAACTCACAACTACAATGACTTGTCTGTGAAGTCAACCGCGAATGTGGTGGTGCACAAAGCTATCTTTATGACCGAATGGAAGACTAAGGATGCTGAAATATTTTTCTCCTCAAATCGAATCAGAGAAGCAGTGTTGACAGAGAAAAGTGCTGACAACAGAATTCTTTCCCGTCAGTTTCTAAATGAAGGGGACAAGTTCTGGATTAATACACTATTCACACCTGAAGATGTTCAAAGACTTGCAGAGTTACCTAAGTGGGACAAGCCACGCGAGAAGTGGGGCAAAATCATTGCCTGAAGTCTGCTCTTCCCATATGATCCATTAGCCCGCTAGACAGCGGGCTTTTCCTTGACTACCAGGCACGCCAAGATGAACGACGATTACACCAAGGGCTACTACCATGCCTTTGAGCTCTTCGATGAAATCGCCCGCACCAGCACGGACATCATCGAGAAGGATATTGGCAGGAAAGATGTCGATCCGCGATTTGCGAACTACGATGAAGCCTACACTCGTCTGAGCTACCCGATTGTGGTCATCAGCTCTGCCCATGTTCTCAAGACAAAGCTCGTGAATTTCCTCTACCTTCATGCCAATACCAAAGGTGGGGAGCATGTAGCAAACATTGCCGTTCAAAAGCTCTTGGGATTCGGTGATGCTCGTTCAGCATCCTCTTTCGTGAATCTTTATCAGGCGAATGGCTACAGCCCCAATGCGGGAAAGATCCTGAGCGAAGCCACGAACAGCTTCAATGAGTTCTTCGTGGAAGATTCAGCAGATGAGATCGCACGGCGCCTATCGGTCATTAAACGGCTTGGAATCCGCCTAGATGCCGCTTTCTTGGACATAGACGGGGTAGGGCATAGCCTCGCTACCAAACTCGCCTCTTACCTCGTGGAAGACGAGGAAGAAGAACAAAAGTATTGGAGGGCATTGGATGTGTTCGCCAAGGCGAATGTGCCCTTACAGACGGGCAAGACAACTGCTTTGGAACAGGAAAACGATATCTTCCTCAGATACATCGGGCAGGACGAGTAATAAGGAGCCCCGTAAGGGGCTGTTTTATTGTTCTATTAGCCATCACTTAAACTACGGTGATCTTCTTATTCACGGTTTTTTTGATCTGTGCATGGTTGTCTTTCTGCTCAGATTCACTGATAAGCACAGTGGCTTTGAACTCAGCATATCTGCGATTGTTCGCATAAGTTGTCCATGCTAGTCGAGCATTGATGAGATATATGTTCATATTGCCCGATTTCACAACGGATATGAAATTGTTCTCACGAAGATACTTGAGCTTTCTATCTACTGTTGGCAATGAGAATTCTAAGAGCTCGGCCAGAGTCTCACGCGAGACTACTAGGGAGTTGTTTTCTCCCATCTGCTCTGTCATCAAGAACAGAATAGAGAATGCTTTGGGGTCTTTAATGGCAAGAGCCCTGATGCTTTTCATCTCTTCACGAAAGAACATCACAAAATTATGATTCTTAGGCAATTCTCTTTCGGTTAGAACTTCGCCTGTTTTGTTGTCTACGATTTGTCGTTTTAGGTCTGCTTCACTTCTCATGTAATCTCCTTGTTTGAGTGGTTAGCCTATCATTGTTGATAAGTGTCTCATCAATCAAGTTAATAAAAATTCTGAGATTGTCAATACCTGAAGTGAATAAACTTTGAGTAGACCCTAATCATCGATGATAGGTTAGGCTATCAAAATGAACATTTTCGACTACGATTTGCTCAAAAATTGACCATCTGCCTATCATCCAGGGTGATAGGTTAGCCTATCATGTACGTGATAGGTACTTTTTGAAGATTTCCTTATTTATCAAGGCTTTCGGCGGCCGCTCCTTCTTATTTCTTATTTAACCAGCATCGCTGGTCATCTAATTATCATTTCTTATCCGATCTAAGTTCTTGACCCTCACGGGCATCTCCCTCTCATTTCCTGAAAAGAATTCAAACTAACAGGACGAGGGTGCCAACGGCACATCATCAATACATGACTATGAGGTGGGCATGTTGAATGATGGGAGCGCAGGGCATCAAAATGCCCCATAACGCGCGATGGAACTGCGAGGAGGGGGTAGACACCACTTCCCTAAAGAAATGGCCCTGACGGGCTTATTTTCCTGCTTTAAAGTCATCTATTCGCGTTGCTACCCACTCAATCGCCGTGGCGGCTCTTTTCTCCGAAGGCAACCCCCGCAGGGGCTCTCCCTATGGGAGTTCAGCTAAGGTCAGACTTTTGGCTCATGTCTACAACCAGGCGCAGCTATCGTCCCATCGGGACACCCCGTAAGGGGCTCATTCCAAAAACCAGCCCCACGGCGATTGAGTGTATAAAAGACTGGTAAATATTCTTTCTTCACACCGTCTATCTAGAATTCTGCCGTTTATCGGCTTATCTCTTGTCTTTTACGAATACTAAGCTATAACTATAGTATGGACACCAAGGAGAACAATGATGAACAACTCAGAACTAACAATCAGCAGAAGAGCCGAAAATATTGAGGCAGTAAAAAGCCTATACGGATTCACAGTTGACGGACTCGAAGAGTTCTTAACTGATTCAGAAATCTACGAAACGCTCCAAACACAAATTCAGCACTTCACTAAGTTCTTTCAAGAGTCCTTAGCGATTCACTAAGCCAATTTCTTTCAGGTATCCCGCCATTGAGCGGGATTTTTTTATCTATATATTCTGCCTCTCATCTCATTGCCTCTTGCTTTCTATGAATATTTTTGTATGTTGAAAATAGAAATAGGAGGCGGCAATGAATAAGGAAAATCCAGTTTACAAGAATATAGAGACAATCATTTCGCATGTGAGAATAAACATGCATGCGGGGGATTCTTGGGAAGAATCCCTACAAAAGGTCCTAAGGGACTATGGAGATATTCAACAATTGATGGCCCCAGGAGGCATACCAGAGGCAGAAGTGGCTGCGGTGGAAGAATCAGATGTGGAGCAGCTTGGACAGTCTGAGGTTGGCATGGAAAAGACCTTTTCAGACTTCGAAGATTATGACTATTACGAAGATTATGAGAATCACGATGAATGTGAGGAGTCCGACCTCACTGAAGGCTTGCAGGAACTACAAGCGATTCTGGACTCTGACCCAGAAGAAGAAGAGGTTGAAGTCATTGAAGAAAAAAGGAAGCTATCACCTGATGAGTTAAGAAATCAAATTTTGAGTGAGGTTCATACATTGCCTGAAAAAGTAAAGACCGAAGAACTTGAGAAGTTCAAAGATATCTATGCGCTGGCAACGGTGGGAGATGGAGGGCTGTTTACCCTATACCAATATCTCAGATATGAATCCCGTGTATTGGAAGATTCAGAAGATCAATTCAGTGTTGAATCCATCGAGCGAATGTCCATGGACTGGATTTCTAGAATCTATTCCAAGAAGCGAGATTTACATCCGAACATTAAAAAAAGGATTGAAGCTTATTTTCTGGATATCGGGCCGCGACCTCTCCCACCAATAGATTCCGACTTGCCAAAGCATATTGCTCGTAGGTTTGGTAAAAGCCGATGGAAAGCCGAGGGGTTCAATGCACTTTGCCAAAAGAACTCGTTGTTAAGGCAATGTGTTCAGTTCTGGTGCTTTGAATCATATAAAGCTGTAATCGAAGGCGTTGCTCACACCGAGGCAGAAATGTGTGATTCGACCAAATTTACAGAGGACATCTTTGAATGGTTCGACTGGAAAGAATTCAAAGCATCGGCCGACAGACAACCTGAAAGGCGAAACGAAGACAAGTATTCTGAACAGCTATTTGAAAAATTACGAACTACCCGCTACAAGTCAGCAATCAATCTAGATGGGGTTGATGAAAAGCTCACTGGCTTGCTAGAGCGATTTCCAAACTTTAAGGATGTGATTTCATTCATAAGAACCCAAGTTAGATTGTCCGCTATCAAAGGCTTTGTTGCGTAAATCAGGCTCGACCAGCGTAGAACCCGCAGGTCTGGTAGCCTGAACGGATGAAACCAGCTCCACAGAAGTACCGCACGACGAACTGGAAGACGTACAACGAAGCCCTCAAGGCACGCGGCTCGCTGCTGATCTGGCTTGATCAAACGATGAATTGGCACGGCCAGCCGAGCGGCAAACGCGGGCGTAGCCAGACGTTCAGCGACGAGGCGATTCAGTTCTGCCTGAGCATCAAGTGCCTCTTCAATTTACCACTGCGGCAGGCCATGGGCATGGCGCAAAGTTTGCTGCACCTGGCCGGGCTCGATTGGCCGGTGCCGGACTACAGCACGGTCAGCCGGCGCCAGAAGACGCTGCAGGTCGCCATTGGAGCGGTGCCGACCACGACGGGACTGCATCTGCTGGTGGATAGCACGGGCATCAAGATGCTGGGCGAAGGCGAGTGGAAGACGAAGAAGCACGGCGCGGAATACCGCCGTCAATGGCGCAAGGTACACCTTGGGATCGACGCGTCCACGTTGGAGATCCGAGCCATGGAGGTGACCGACAAC
>LNAP01025364.1_pt1 | contig 16482 bp, 18 predicted proteins | sample 602601 | NCBI WGS metagenome assembly LNAP01 (sample SAMN02440304, study PRJNA202911) | soil metagenome | biome: Subtropical and temperate rainforests or woodlands; isolation source: soil samples (1 kg each in a 20% v/v slurry with milli Q water) were... ... | reverse complement strand
CCTGCGCAACCACGGCCTGCTGGCCGCCGGCCGCACCATCGCGGAGGCCTTCCTCAACATCTACTTCCTGGAGCGCGCCTGCCAGGCGCAGACGAAGGCGCTCGCCGGCGGACAGAAGATCATCTACCCGCCCGTGGCCGTGCGCGAACGCACCGCCGACCAGTTCAACCGCGAGGAAGGGCTGGCGCATGCGCAGCTGGCGTGGGAGTCGGCGCTGCGGCTGATTGCCTGAGGGCTGGAAGGGCCGATTTGAATCGGCCATGAAAAAGGCCACCTCTCGAGGCTAGCCGTTCCGGCTAAGTGTTGACAACGGCCACCGAGGTGGCCGTTTCCTTTTGCGAATCAACCACTTGCAAGCTTTCTGACTGACGAAGAAAAAGCGCCAGGGAGACCTGGCGCTATGTCGTTGAATCAAAAGGCAATATTGCTGCCCGGCATCCCGCTATCAACAGCTGAAGCGAACGGCTAGCCTCGAGAGGTGGCCTTTTCATTTGGATCTGGAGCGGGATAAGAGACTCGAACTCTCGACCTATACCTTGGCAAGGTATCGCTCTACCAACTGAGCTAATCCCGCATTTGAAGCCCACGATTATAGCCTAAAAAACAACTCCCCTCTCCAGCCCGACCGCAGGCCGTGGAAAGGCACGACGGCTTACGGGTCGCGGCACCGAGCGGCGACACCAAGACGACGACCTCGTGCGTTCAAAAGCGGTAGAGATAACCCATGGCAACGGCCGGAATCACGTTCTTGTCGACCAGCGGGCTGTCCTTGATCTCCTTGCCCAGCGCCGTGGCGCTGACGTCGAGGAAGAGCGACTGGTGTGCGTCCAGCATGTAGGCCGTCCGCAGGCTGGCCTGCAGGTTGGCGGTCGTAGGCCGCCCGCGACGCCGTGGCTTCGGCGCCGGTCACGCCGTAGTAGTAGTCGACGTACTTCCTGTCGGTCCACAGCACCGAAGCGCGCGGCGTGAGGACGAAGCGGCCGGCCGTGAAGTTGCGCTCGATACCCAGCCTGGCCCGGGTGCCCTTGCTGTGGCCAGACACGTCGCTCAGCACCTCGAACGACAGCTTGGCGAAGTCGGCGTTCCAGGTGGCAGCGACACCGAGCCAGAAACTGCCCTTGCGCTCGTCCATGCCGGCGAGGATGGGCGCGTCGTCGGCCTCGTAGCCGTCGCCCAGCCCGTACTTGCCGCGCAGCGCGAAGGTGAACGGCTCGGTCCTGGCGAACTTCCAGTCGGCGCTCAGGCCCGAAAAACGGAAGTACTCGCTGTCGTAGGTCAGCAGCGGCACCAGCCGGCTGTTGGCGTCGATGCCGGTGTAGGGCAGGCGCTCGACGCCGGCACCGATGCCGAGCCCCCAGACGCCGGGGGACCCGGGTTTCCATTCCTGGGCGGAGACTGCGAAGGACGCGGCGAGGGCGCACAGCGACAAGGCAAGGGTTGCGTCGCGGCGCAGGGATGACAAGCGCATGGAAGATCCAGGTGAAATGACAGAGGGTCGCACCGTCGCGGCGCCGGTCTGACTGACGACTTACCGGTCGCCGTGCCCTCAATCGGGCACGAACTTCGCCTTGAACTTGGCCTCGTCGGCCGCGTCCTCGAAGGTGGCGAGCTGGCCGGCCTTGTTGCGGTGGGCCGCGAACAGGCTGTAGCGGCCCTTCAGGTAGTAGCTCTCCATCTCGATGAACATGTACGGATAGGGCACGAACACCTGGTGCTCGAACACCACCCGGTGCAGGTTGCGCGGGTTGGGGAAGAGCTTGTACTCCCCGGTGGTGATGGCTTGGGCGGTGGCCATGGGCGCGCTCAGGCGGGGTCGCGCACGTCGGCGGTCGGCTTGGCGCCGAAGTCCGCGCGGGCGAGGTAAGCCAGCACCTTGGCGGCGGCGGTGGCGGGCGAGTCGAGCAGGCCGTCGGCCTTGAGCTTCTCGAAGCGGCCGCGGTCGGGGAACAGCGCCGCATCGGTGCCGCGCATGGCGATCTGCATGTCGGTGTCGATCACGCCGGGCGCGAGGGAAACGATCTTCGCCCCGTTGGGACGAAGCGCCTCTTCCAGCGCCACGGCGCGCGAGAAGTGGTCCATGCCGGCCTTGGCCGCGCAATACGGCGCCTGGCTGGCCATCGCATTGCGGCCGAGGCCCGACGAGATGTTCAGCACCTTGCGCACGCCGCGCCATGACGCCGTGGCGCGCAGGAACGCGGCCGTCAGCAGCAGCGGCGCCTCGAGGCCGATGCGCAGCGACTGCACGAGGTCCGAGGCATCCGCCTTTTCCAGCGGGCCGAGGCGGCCGACCGTGCCGGCGTTGTTGATCAGCGTGACGCTGTCGAAGGCCCGGGCATCCTGCTCTGCCAGCCAGGCGCCGACACGCTCGGCGGCGGCTTCGGGTGCGGCCACCATTGCAGCAGCGTGGCGCCGCTGGCCTTCGCCTTCGCGGCCAGCGCGTCGTCGGTCTTGCGCGAGATGCACACGAGCGTGTGGCCGGCGTCGAGCAGTTGCTCGGCCATGGCCCGGCCCATGCCGCGGGAGGCGCCGGTCAGGAGGGTGAGATGTGTGGTGCTGTGCGACGTGCTCATTGCGTTTTGTCCTGAGGGAGAGAAGCGGAGGAAGTGGAAGAAGTGGAATGGGGTGCGATGGCGCTGGTGCGCAGCGCCGCCAGGTCGAGCACGCGCAGGCCGCCGTACTCGACCTGGATCATGCCCTGTGCCTCGAGCGTGCGCAGCGCCTCGTTCACGCGCTGGCGCGACAGCCCGATGAGGTAGGCCAGCTCCTGCTGCGTGATGCGCAGCAGCTCGCCCACGCCGGGAAACAGCACCGGGTTGAACAGTGCCGCCAGGTTGCGCGCCACGCGCACATCGGGATTGTTCTGCCGGTCGGCCTCGCGCGCCGCGATGAACTGCCCGAGCCGCTCGTTGAGCTGGTTCATCACGAAGCGGTTGAAGCCGATCGAGTGATCGAGCAACCAATGGAAGTCGTCGATCGGCAGGCCGGCCACCACGCTGCGGCGCAGCGCCTGGATGTTGTAGCGGTAGGGCTCGCGCTTCATCGCCGTGCCCTCGCCGAACCAGCCGCCGGGCGGCAGGCCGCTGTAGGTCATCGAGGTGCCGTCGGCGTTGTCGTTGCTCATCTTGAGCAGGCCTTCGACCACGCCGAACCAGTACGTCGGCGAGCCGCCGATGCGGCAGACCAGGTCGCCCGGCTCCGCTTCGCCGACCACCAGGGCGAGCTCGGTGCGGCGGCGCTCGGGGGCGCTCAGCGCGTCGAGCCAGGGGATGTTGCGCAGTTCGTCCGGCCGCGCGGCGCGGGCGCGGTCACGGATGGCGTTGCGCCCGCGGTCGGCATGAACCATCGGGAAAGTCCGGGGGAGTGGTGACCCTAGGATTGTCGTTGGAACGACAACTTGGCGTCAAAGCGAAGCCTACAGTCCGCCCATCGTGAACATTCGAACACCGGTCCCCCCTGCCGCCGACACCTTCCCTCGCCTGCTGCTCGCCCACGCGGCGCAGCAGCCCGACGCGCCGGCGGTGCGCGAGAAAGACCTCGGCATCTGGCAGACCTGGACCTGGGCTGACACGGCGCAGGCCGTGCGCGAGATGGCCTGTGGCCTGGCGAGCCTGGGCTTCCGGCCCTTCGACAACCTGGCCATCGTCGGCGCCAACCGGCCGCACCTGTACATGGCGGTGGTCGCCGCGCAGAGCCTGCGCGGCGTGCCGGTGCCGCTCTACCAGGATGCGGTCGCGGCCGAGATGGTCTTCATGCTGAACGATGCATCGATCGAATTCGTGATCGCCGAAGACCAGGAGCAGGTCGACAAACTGCTCGAGTGCCGCGAGCTGCAGCAGGCGCAGGGTCAGACGCACGCCATCCGCCACATCATCTACGACGACCCGCGCGGCCTGCGCCACTACACGCAGCCGGGGCTGATGAGCTTCGAGCAGCTGCGCGAGCGCGGGCGCGCCTTCGAGGCCCTGAACCGCGGCTTCTACGACGCGGCCGTGGCCAGCGGCGTGAGCAGCGACGTCGGCGTGATCCTCTACACCTCGGGCACCACTGGCCGGCCCAAGGGCGTGTGCCAGACGCATGCGAGCTTCATCGCCGCCGGCCATGGCGGCGTGGTCACCGACAGGCTCGGGCCGGGCGACAACATCATGAGCTACCTGCCGATGGCGTGGGTCGGCGACCACCTGTTCTCGGTGGCGCAGTCGGCTTCACGCTCAACTGCCCCGAGTCGGCCGCGACGGTGATGAACGACATGCGCGAGATCGGGCCGAGCTACTACTTCGGCCCGCCGCGCACCTTCGAGGGGCTGCTGACCGCCGTGTCGATCCGCATGGAAGACGCGGCCGCGCCGAAGCGCTGGCTCTACGCCAAGTGCATGGCCCTGGCCCAGCGCGTGGGCGCCGACATCCTCAACGGCGTGCCGGTGAGCGCCCTCGACCGCTTCAAGTACGCGCTGGGCGACCTGCTGGTGTACGGGCCGTTGCGCAACGTGCTGGGCATGAGCCGCATCCGCGTGGCCTACACGGCGGGCGCGGCCATCGGGCCGGACCTGTTCCGCTTCTACCGCTCGATCGGGGTCAACCTCAAGCAGTTCTACGGACAGACCGAGACCTGTGCCTACGTCTGCCTGCAGCAGGACGGCAAGGTCAAGCTGCAGACCGTCGGCACTGCGGCGCCGGGCATGGAACTGCGCATCGCCGACAACGGCGAGGTGCTGGTGCGCGGCGTGTCGGTGCTCAAGGAGTACTACAAGCGCCCCGACGCTACCGCCGAGGTGCTCGATGCCGACGGCTACTTCCACACCGGCGACGCCGGCGTGATCGACAGCGAAGGGCACCTGCGCATCATCGACCGCGCGAAGGACGTGGGCCGCATGCACGGCGGCGCGATGTTCGCGCCCAACTACATCGAGAACAAGCTGAAGTTCTTCCCGCAAGCCGTGTGCTTCGGCGATGCGCGCGACCAGGTCTGCGCCTTCATCAACATCGACTACGAAGCGGTCGGCAACTGGGCCGAGCGGCGCGGCCTGGCCTATGGCGGCTACGTCGACCTGGCCGGCAAGCCGGAGGTGCTGACGCTGATCGCCGACTGCGTGCAGAAGGTGAACGCCGACCTGGCCGCCGAACCCGGCATGGCCGACACGCAGATCGCCCGCTTCCTGGTGCTGCACAAGGAGCTCGACCCCGACGACGACGAGATGACCCGCACGCGCAAGGTGCGACGCGGTTTCGTCGCGCAGAAGTACGCGGTGCTGGTCGATGCGCTGTACGGCGGCAAGGCCGAGCAGTTCATCGAGACGCAGGTGAAGTTCGAGGACGGCCGCACCGGCACGGTCAGCGCGACGCTGCCGATCGTCGATGCGAAGCGCTATCCGGCAGTGAAGGCGGCGACATGAGCGATCGAAAGACCGGCGACGTCATTCTGGACGTGCAGAACATCAGCCTGAGCTTCGGCGGCGTGAAGGCGCTGACGGACATCAGCTTCGACGTGCGCGAGCACGAAGTGCGCGCCATCATCGGCCCGAACGGCGCGGGCAAGAGCTCGATGCTCAACTGCATCAATGGCGTGTACCAGCCGCAGCAGGGCTCCATCACCTTCCGCGGTCAGGTCTTCAAGCACATGAACTCGCGCCAGGTCGCACAGATGGGGGTGGCGCGCACCTTCCAGAACCTGGCGCTCTTCAAGGGCATGAGCGCGCTCGACAACATCATGACGGGCCGCAACCTGCAGATGAAGAGCGGCCTGCTCGCGCAAGCCTTCCGCAACCCCTTCGGCTGGGGCTCGGCCGAGCGCGAGGAGTTGCAGCAGCGCGAGTTCGTCGAACGCATCATCGACTTCCTCGAGATCCAGGCCTACCGCAAGACGCCGGTCGGCCAGCTGCCCTACGGCCTGCAGAAGCGCGTCGACCTCGGCCGCGCGCTGGCGATGGAGCCGCAGGTGCTGCTGCTCGACGAGCCGATGGCCGGCATAAGCAGGACATGAGCCGATTCATCCTCGACGTGAACGACGAGTTCGGCACGACCATCGTGCTGATCGAGCATGACATGGGCGTGGTGATGGACATCTCCGACCGCGTGGTGGTGCTCGACTACGGCAAGAAGATCGGCGACGGCACGCCCGACGAAGTGCGCAACAACGAAGACGTGATCCGGGCCTATCTCGGGGTGGAACATTAGCCATGGGATTTTTTCTCGAAACCCTGTTCGGCGGCCTGATGGTCGGCATGCTGTACGCGCTGGTCGCGCTCGGCTTCGTGCTGATCTTCAAGGCCTCCGGCGTCTTCAACTTCGCGCAGGGCGCGATGGTGCTGTTCGCGGCGCTGGCGATGGCGCGCTTCTCGGAATGGTTCCCGCAGTGGTTCCATTTCGACAACAAGCTGCTGGCGAATGTGCTGGGCTTCGTCGCCGCCGCGCTGTGCATGGTGGCGGTAGCCTGGGCGGTCGAGCGCTTCGCGCTGCGGCGGCTGGTCAACCAGGAAGGCATCACGCTGCTGATGGCGACGCTGGGCATCGCCAACGTGCTCGACGGTGGCGGGCAACTGATCTTCGGCAGCGCCACCTACAAGATCGACATCGGCATGCCGAAGGACCCGATGCTGGTGCTGGAGAACGTCTTTCCGGGCGGCCTGCTGCTCAACAAGGAAGACCTGTACGCAGCGGTCGCGGCTGCGGCGCTGGTCGCCCTGCTCACCCTCTTCTTCCAGAAGACCCGCACCGGCCGCGCGCTGCGTGCGGTGGCCGACGACCACCAGGCGGCGCAGTCGATCGGTATTCCGCTCGGGCGCATCTGGGTCATCGTGTGGTCGGTGGGCGGGCTCGTCGCGCTGGTCGCCGGGATCATCTGGGGCAGCAAGCTGGGGGTGCAGTACTCGATCTCGCTGGTGGCGCTGAAGGCCTTCCCGGTCGTGATCCTCGGCGGGCTCACGTCGGTGCCGGGCGCGATCCTGGGCGGGCTGATCATCGGCGTGGGCGAGAAGCTCTCCGAGATCTACCTGGGGCCGTACGTGGGCGGTGGCATCGAGAACTGGTTCGCCTACGTGCTGGCACTCGCCGTGCTGCTGATCCGGCCCCAGGGCCTGTTCGGCGACAAGATCATCGACCGCGTCTGAAGAAGCCACACAATGTTCTACAGAGAAAACGGTCAATTCAAGAGCAGCTACCGCGCGGATCTGGCGCTGTTCCCCATCGCGCAGGACCGCTGGGCGATGCTGGCGCTCGCGGCGATCTGCTTCGTCGCGGTGCCGATGGGGGTGAGCGACTACGCCTTCCGCGCGGTGCTGATCCCCTTCCTCATTCTGTCGCTGGCGGCCATCGGGCTGAACGTCCTGGTGGGCTACTGCGGGCAGATCTCGCTGGGCACCGGCGCCTTCATGGCGGTGGGGCCTACAACCTGCAGGTGCGCATCGACGGCATGCCGCTGGTGCTGTCGATCCTCGGCGGCGGGGTGGCGGCGATGGCGCTGGGCGTGGTCTTCGGCATTCCGAGCCTGCGCATCCGCGGGCTGTACCTGGCAGTGGCGACGCTCGCCGCGCAGTTCTTCATCGACTGGTTCACCAACCGCGTGAAGTGGGTGACCAACGAATCGCCCTCGGGCTCGGTGGGCGTGCGTTCGCTGGAGATGCTGGGCTACGAGTTCAGCACCCCCGTGCAGAAGTACCTGCTGTGCCTGTGCTTCGTGGTGGTGTTCGGCATGCTCGCGAAGAACCTGGTGCGCGGCGCCATCGGCCGGGAATGGATGGCGATGCGCGACATGGACGTGGCGGCGGCCGTCATCGGCATCCGCCCGGTGTACGCCAAGCTCACGGCCTTCGCGGTCAGCAGCTTCATCGTCGGCGTGGCCGGTGCGCTGTGGGGCTTCGTGCACCTGGGCGCGTGGGAGCCGGCGGCCTTCGGCATCGAGAAGTCGTTCCAGCTGCTGTTCATGATCATCATCGGCGGGCTGGGGTCGATTGCGGGCTGCTTCTTCGGCGCCGCCTTCATCGTGCTGCTGCCGCTGCTGCTGAACTACGTGCCGCACTGGCTGGGCCTGCCGATCTCGACGGCCACCGCGTCGCACCTGGAACACATGATCTTCGGCGCGCTGATCGTGTTCTTCCTGATCGTCGAGCCGCACGGCCTGGCGCGGCTGTGGTCGACCGCGCGGCAGAAGCTGCGGCTCTGGCCCTCCCCATTGATTTCCGTTCCCGCACACACCGTGCTCATTACAAGGAGACAAGCCATGCAATTCAGGAATCTCGCACGCACCGCGGCACTCGCCGCCGCGGGGCTTTCGATGGTCGTCGCGGGCACGCTCGCGCAGGCCCAGCCGGCCGAGCAGTTCGTGCCGCTCTTGGTCTATCGCACCGGTCAGTTCGCGCCGCTGGGCATCCCATGGGCCGACGGCAAGCAGGACTACCTCAAGCTGGTGAACGCCCGCGACGGCGGCGTCAACGGCGTCAAGCTCACCTTCGAGGAATGCGAGTTCGCCTATGACGCGGCCAAGGGCGTGGAGTGCTACGAGCGCCTGAAAGGCAAGGGCACGGGCGCCTCGGGCTTCGACACGCAATCGACCGGCGTGACCTTCGCGGTGAGCGACAAGGCCATCGTCGACAAGATCCCGGTGGAGACGACCGGCTACGGCCTGTCGCAGTCGGCCGACGGCACGGTGTTCGAGTGGAACTTCCCGCTGCTGGGCACCTACTGGACCGCCGCCGACGTGATGATGCAGGACATCGCCAAGAAGGAGAAGGGCAACCTCAAGGGCAAGAAGATCGCGCTGGTCTACCACGACTCGCCCTACGGCAAGGAGCCGATCGCGCTGCTGCAGAAGCGTGCTGCCGCGCAGGGCTTCGAGCTGGCGCTGTTCCCCGTCACGCCGCCCGGCGTGGAGCAGAAGTCGGTGTGGCTGCAGATCCGCCAGCAGAAGCCCGACTATGTGCTGTTCTGGTCGGCCGGCGTGATGACGCCCGCCGGCATCCGCGAGGCGCAGGCCAGCGGCTACCCGCGCGAGAAGATCTATGCGGTGTGGTGGGCCGGCTCGGACCATGACGTGAAGGACATCGGCGCCGGCGCCAAGGGCTACAACGCCATCACCATCCACAACAGCGCGGCCAAGGACAAGGTGCACGACGAGCTCAGGAAGGTCATCTACGACAAGGGCCAGGGCACCGGCCCGGCCGACAGCATCGGCTCGCTGGCCCACACCCGCGGCATGATGATCTCGATGCTGCAGGTGGAAGCCATCCGCGCCGCGCAGGAGAAGTACGGCAAGGGCAAGTCGCTCACGCCCGAGCAGGTGCGCTGGGGCTTCGAGAACCTCAACCTCACGGCCGACAAGCTCAAGGCACTGGGCTTCGGCGAGATCATGCGGCCGGTGAAGACCTCGTGCGCCAACCACATGGGTGACGACTGGGCCCGCATCGTCCAGTGGGACGGCGGCAAGTGGGAGATCAAGTCCGACTGGTACCAGTCGGACAAGAGCTTCATCGACCCGCTGGTGAAGGAGTACGCGGCCAAGTACGCCAAGGACAAGAACATCAAGCCACGCGCCTGCTGATCGGCCTTCCGTGCCGGCTCGCGAGAGCCGGCATGCGAAAGGCACGCGACATCGGCGCCTTTCGCATGCTTCGGACACCACCATGAGCGAACCCAACATCCTCCTCAACGTCAACGGCATCGAGGTCATCTACAACCACGTGATCCTGGTGCTCAAGGGCGTGTCGCTGACGGTGCCCGAAGGCGGCATCGTGGCGCTGCTCGGCGGCAACGGCGCGGGCAAGACCACCACGCTGCGCGCCGTGAGCAACCTGCTCGCGGGCGAACGCGGCGCGGTGACCAAGGGCACGATCGAGCTGCGCGGCGAACGCATCGAGGCGCTCACACCCTCGGCGCTGGTGCAGCGCGGCCTGGTACAGGTGATGGAAGGCCGCCACTGCTTCGCGCACCTCTCCATCGAGGACAACCTGCTGACCGGCGCCTACACGCGCACCGACGGCAAGGCCGCCGTCGCCCAGACGCTGGAGAAGGTCTACGCCTACTTCCCGCGGCTGAAGACGCGGCGCACCTCGCAGGCCGCCTACACCTCCGGCGGCGAGCAGCAGATGTGCGCCATCGGCCGCGCGCTGATGGCCAACCCGACGATGGTGCTGCTCGACGAGCCGTCGATGGGCCTGGCGCCGCAGATCGTCGAGGAGGTCTTCGCCATCGTGAAGGACCTGAACGAGAAGGAGCGCGTGACCTTCCTGCTGGCCGAGCAGAACACCAACATGGCGCTGCGCTTCGCCGACTACGGCTACATCCTGGAGAACGGCCGCGTCGTGATGGATGGCGAGGCGAAGAGTCTGCGCGAGAACGAGGACGTCAAGGAGTTCTACCTGGGCGTCGGCGGCGCCGACCGCAAGAGCTTCCGCGACGTGAAGAGCTACAAGCGCAGGAAGCGGTGGTTGGCATGAACGACTTCTACGACAAGCTCGAGGTGCGCGTCCCGGCCGAGCGCGAGGCCGATTTGCTCGCGGCCCTGCCGAAGCAACTGCTGCACGCGCAGACGGCGGCACCGGCCTTCGCGGAGATCCTGGCCGGCATCGACTGCGCTGCGGTCGGCACCCGCGAAGCGCTCGCGCGCCTGCCGGTCACGCGCAAGTTCGAGCTGCTGGAGCGCCAGAAGCAGCAGCGCGCGAGCGACCCCTTCGGCGGCTTCAGCGCCACGGTGCGCGGCCCGTCGATGCTGCGTGTGTTCGCCAGCCCCGGCACCATCTACGAGCCCGAGGGCGCGTCGCGCGACTACTGGCGCACCGCGCGTGCACTGCACGCCGCGGGCTTTCGCGCGGGCGACCTGCTGCACAACAGCTTCAGCTATCACATGACGCCGGCCGGCGCGATCCTGGAGAACGGCGCGCATGCGCTGGGCTGCACCGTGTTCCCCGGCGGCACCGGCCAGACCGAGCAGCAGGTCGAGGCCATGGCCGAGTTGCGGCCCGACGGCTACGTCGGCACGCCGAGCTTCCTGCGCATCCTGCTGGAGAAGGCGGCCGCGCTGAACATGGCGCTGCCCAGCCTGACCAAGGCGCTGCTCACCGGCGAGGCCTTTCCGCCCAGCCTGCGCGACTGGCTGGCCGAGCGCGGCGTCGTCGGCATGCAGTGCTACGCCACGGCCGACCTGGGCCTGATCGCCTACGAGACGAGCGCGCGCGAAGGGCTGGTGCTCGACGAAGGCGTGCTGCTGGAGATCGTGCGCCCCGGCACCGGCGACCCGGTGCCCGAGGGCGAGGTGGGCGAGGTCGTGGTGACCACCTTCAACCGCGACTACCCGCTGGTGCGCTTCGGCACCGGCGACCTCTCGGCCGTGCTCCCCGGCGCCTGCCCGACCGGCCGCACCAACACCCGCATCCGGGGCTGGCTCGGCCGGGCCGACCAGACGACCAAGGTGCGCGGCATGTTCGTGCACCCGGGTCAGGTCGCGGCTTCCCGGCCGTGCTGCGCGCCCGCCTGGTGGTCGAGGGCGAGATGGCCGACGACCGCATGACGCTCCACGTCGAGACCCCGGCCGACGAGACCCTCGAACCCCGCATCGCCGAAGCGATGCGTGACGCCACCAAACTGCGTTGCGACGTGGTGCGCGTGGCACCCGGCACGCTGCCGAACGACGGCAAGGTGATCGAGGACGCGCGCAGCTACAAGTAGGCGCAGCGCAGAGCGTGGCCACATGAAACGTGTATATTCCATATACGTTTCATACAAAGGCCTCCGATGGGTATCGTCAAGATTTCAGACCTGATGCACGAGAACCTGCGCGTCGCAGGGAATGCGCTGAGCAGGTCCATCAATGCGCAGGCAGAGCACTGGATGCGGGTCGGCATGCTGACCGAGATGCATCCGGAGCTGGACCACCGGGAGATCTGCCAGCTGTTGATACGGGCCGAACTCGCGGGCGGCCTGGACATCACCATGGCGGCCACACCCCAGCCTGCCAAAACGCGGACGACCGCGACGAGCAAGCACTGATGGCGCACGGCGTACCCATCAAGTCTGCCGAGGAACTGGAACTGACGCGGCGGGCCGGCCGGCTCGCCGCGGAAGTGCTCGACATGATCGCGCCCCACGTCGTGCCGGGCGTGAGCACGGAGGCGCTCGACCGCATCTGCCACGACCACATCGTGAATGTGCAGGGCGCCATCCCCGCCAACGTGGGGTATCAGGGCTATCCGAAGACCATCCTCACCTCCGTCAACCAGGTGGTGTGCCACGGCATCCCCTCTGCAACCAAGGTCCTGAAGAAGGGCGACATCGTCAACATCGATGTGGCGGTCATCAAGGATGGCTGGTTCGGCGACACCAGCCGCATGTACTTCGTCGGCGAGCCCAGCACCCTGGCCCGGCGGCTGGTGGAGACGACCTACGAAGCCCTGCGGGCCGGCATCCGGCAGGTCAAGCCCGGCGCGACGGGGCCATGCCATCCAGTCGGTCGCCCAACGCGAGCACTTCAGCGTGGTGCGCGACTACTGCGGGCACGGCATCGGCCAGATCTACCACGACGAGCCGCAGGTGCTGCACCATGGGCGGCGCGGGGATGGGCTCGCGCTCGAACCGGGGATGGTCTTCACCATCGAACCGATGCTCAACGCCGGCAAACACGACACCCGGCAGTTGCCCGACGGATGGACGGTGGTGACGAAGGACCGGTCGCTGTCCGCACAGTGGGAGCACATGGTGGCTGTCACGCCCGAGGGCTACGAGGTGCTGACGCCCTGGCCGGGCGGCACGGGTGCCTACGCGCCGCTTTGAGCGCCCAAGTCAACTAAGCTAGAGCGGCGGGCGACGCCCACCGCACAGCGGCGCTCCTCGTTGCGCAGGCGCGTCGACCTGCGACCTCGCGCAACAGCAGCGCCGCGTGGTCGGTGTCGGCATCGGCCCAGGAGAAGTCGGCGTCGGGGTAGTGGCCCATCCAGTCGCGGTAGCGCACCAGGCCGGCGCGCACGCCGTGGTAGTGCGCGAAGTCCGGGCCGTACTCGGTGTTGGCGGACCAATGCGTGGCCACCACCGGCGTGCCCATTTCGAGGAACTCGCGGATGTTCAGGCCATAGGCCTCGGCACGGTGCAGCGACAGGTAGACGTCGGCCATGCGCTGGAACGCGACCTGCTCGGCATCCGAGAAGTCCTGCTGCACCAGGCGGATGTTGCCGGCCGCGCCGATCATCTCGCGCAGCTCGTGCTCGACCACCTGCGTCGCCGACGAACAGCGCAGCTTGATCAGCAGCACGCGGTCGGCCCGGTCGCCGAAGGCCTTCTGCCAGGCCTCGACGTGGGCCCACGGGTTCTTGCGTTCCGGGCACGCCTTGATGTCCATGATCACGATGCCGAGGAACGCGCTGGCGGGCACGTCGAAGGCGGCGCGGTCGGCCGCCGGGATCGCGAGGTCGACGGTGACACGGTGCGGCACCACCACCACGGGCAGCGTCGAGGCCTCGCGGATCGCGGCGCGCGAGAAGGCAGAAGGCGTCCAGACCTCGTCGACGATGCGCAGGGCGAAACGCCAGGCCCGCGGGAAGACCTCGTTCTCCCAGGCCCAGAGCCCCGTGCGGTGGGCCCGGGCGATCTGCTCGGGGCGGAACAGCCCCAGCGCGCGACGGTAGCGGTTCGGCTGGCACAGCAGATAGAGGCGAGACACCGTGCCCAAGTCACGGCCACTGACGGACGGCGTGCCGGCAGGCGGCGGCGACAGGCTGAGCAGGATCAGGCCGGGGTGGCGAAGCTGCAGCCGGTTGGCTTCGTAGTGCGCCGCCCGGCACAACCCGGTCTTGCCGCCGAAATCCCCGACGGCAACGACGCAGCCCTGGTCCTCGGCCAGCAAGGGCGTCGCCGGATCGCGGCGATAGGGCTTCGACGCGCGCCAGTTGGTCACCCCCAGCCGCCAACGCCGCAGCGGCTGGGCGAGCCGGTGCAGGAGCAGGCCGGAACTCCAGCGCCGAAGCGCGCGCGGGAAGCGGCGGAACTGCTGCGGCGCGAGCGGCACGGAGAACAGCGGGCGAGGGTCGAGCGGGGACATGGTCGGCGTGGGAATTGCATGCAGGGAGGCGGCCCGCGATCCTACCTGCCGCCCCTCCCCGGCGACGGCAGGGCGGACCGCCTTCGGCCATACTTTTCCCATGACCCACGCCTTCTTCCAACCACCCGCGCAAGACGTCTACGTGCTGCGCAACGTGCGCGCCCCGCGCTGCCTGTTGAAGGCCGACCTGCCGCCGGCCGAACTGCGCAGCGATGGCGACCTGGTCGCCGTCGACTTGCGCATCGCCCACGGCCGCATCGACGCCATCACGCCGGCCGGCAGCTTCGATGCTGCGAGCGGGCCCGACCTCGACGCATCGATGGTGCTGCCCGGCATGGTCGATGTGCACACGCATCTCGACAAGGGCCACATCTGGCCGCGCCAGCCCAACCCGACCGGCGACGGGGCCGGTGCGAGCGCGGCGACCGGCCGCGACCGCGTGGCCAACTGGCACGCCGAAGACGTGCGGCGCCGCATGGACTTCGGGCTGCGCACCGCCTACGCCAAGGGCGTGGTCGCGATCCGCACGCACCTCGATTCGCTGGCGCCGCAGGCGGCGATCTCGTTCCCGGTGTTCCGCGAGATGCGCGAGCGCTGGGCGGGGCGCATCGAGCTGCAGGCCTCGTCGATCGCCCCGCTCGACATCTTCCTGACCGACGAAGGCCGCCAGCTCGCCGACATCGTGGCCGAGAGCGGCGGGCAGCTGGGCTGCGTCACCAAGTCGACGTCCTACCCCGCCGACACGATGCCGCCCGACCTGGACGAAGCGCTGGTGCGGGTGTTCCAGCTCGCGGCGCAGCGCGGGCTGAACGTCGACCTGCATGTCGACGAATCGACCGACCCGGCAGCGCGCGCACTGATCCGCGTGGCGCGCACGGCCATCGCACAGAAGTTCAAGGGCCGCATCCTGTGCGGCCACGTGACCTCGCTCGCGCTGCAGGCCGACGACTACTTCATCGAGGAGACGATCGCGGCCTGCCAGGAAACCGGCATCGACATCGTCAGCCTGCCGACGGTCAACATGTACCTGCAGGACCGCAGCCCCCACGCCCGCACCCCGCGCTGGCGCGGCGTGACGGTGCTGCACGAAATGAAGGCGCGCGGCCTGCGCGTGGCGGTGGCCGGCGACAACTGCCGCGACCCCTTCTATGCCTACGGCGACCACGACATGCTCGACACCTTCACCCAGGCGGTGAAGATCCTGCACCTGGACCATCCGCTGGGCGACTGGATCCGCGCCGCTACCGAGACGCCGGCGGCCATCATGGGCATCGACCGCGGCACGATCAAGGTCGGTGCGCCGGCCGATCTGCTGGTGCTCAAGGCGCGCAGCTATTCGGAGATGCTCGCGCGCGCGCAGTTCGATCGCACCGTGATCCGCGCCGGCCGCGCCATCGACACCACGCTGCCCGACTACCGCGAACTCGACGACCTGATGGCCGCCTGAGTCAGATCGCGGTCACGCTGCCCGTCACCGGCAACACGATGCCGGCGCACACCGGGGACGCGAGGAAGACATAGGCCGGCGACAGCTCCTCCGGCTGCGCCACGCGCTTGAAGTCGGTTTCCTTGCCGAACTTGCGCACGTCAAAGAGTGCACCGCTCCGTGGCACGAATAGTCCGAGTGAGATGCGCACAAATGCCTGCCGACTCAGGGCTTTTCGGGATTCTTCGCCTCGCTTTCAGCCGATAAGATCGCGCCCTTTCGACCCTCCGGAGTGTCTGCACCATGAAGAAATTGCTCGCCCTGACCGCCCTCGCCGCCGCCGCCACAGGCGCCCTGGCCCAGGACTTCCCGGGCGGCAAGCCCATCACCATCGTGGTGCCCTTCGCGGCCGGCGGCCCGACCGACCGCGTCGCGCGCGACCTGGCCGAAGCGCTGCGCAAGCCGCTGGACGGTGTCAGCGTGGTGATCGACAACACGGCCGGCGCCGGCAGCACCATCGGCAACGCCAAGGTGGCCCGCGCCAAGAACGACGGCTACACGCTGCTGCTGACGCACGTCGGCATGGCCACCACCCCGGTGCTCTACCGCAAGCTGCCCTACAACTACGAAACCGACTTCGAGTACCTGGGCATGATCAACGACGTGCCCATGACCCTCATCGGCAAGCCGCAGCTCGAAGCGAAGAACTTCAAGGAAATGCGCGAGTGGATCAACAAGAACCCGGGCAAGGTGAACCTGGGCAACGCCGGCATCGGCTCGGCCTCGCACCTGTGCGGCCTGCTGCTCCAGACCGAACTCAAGACCGAGATGACCACCGTGCCGTACAAGGGCACCGCGCCGGCCATCGCCGACCTGCTGGGCGGCCAGATCGACCTGCTGTGCGACCAGACCACCAACACCACGAGCCAGATCGAGGCCAAGAAGGTCAAGCCCTACGCCGTGACCACGCTCAAGCGCCTGACCACGCCGGCGCTCAAGGACATCCCCACGGCCGACGAATCGGGCCTCAAGGGCTTCCAGGT
>LNAP01002966.1_pt1 | contig 16484 bp, 16 predicted proteins | sample 602601 | NCBI WGS metagenome assembly LNAP01 (sample SAMN02440304, study PRJNA202911) | soil metagenome | biome: Subtropical and temperate rainforests or woodlands; isolation source: soil samples (1 kg each in a 20% v/v slurry with milli Q water) were... ... | reverse complement strand
TTAGCCACCCTTGCGCTGAGACAGCGGATGCCGTGGCACGCTGGTTGGGCGGCGCGGTTTGCTCGCGGGTGATTTTCCTGGCATGCCAGGCGTCATGCGCCGTTCAGGATGCGTTGCTTCGCGCCGTGTCACCAGCGCCGTCCGACTGGATACCGCTACGCATAACTTTTGCATCACGGCGCGTTCACCCGGCGCCAGCGTGCCGCCCGGTTGCGTGAGCGGTACTAGATGACGTTTGCCGGGGCCGATCAAATCGCTGCGCCCCATGGCGCGCAAGGCTTCGCGCAGGATGGGCCAGTTGGCCGGGTCGTGATAGCGCAAAAACGCTTTATGCAGTTTGCGTTGGCGACCGGAGCGCACGATGGCGACGTCTTCCGAGGTCTTGCTGACTTTCCTCAGCGGATTTTTTTCGGTGTGCCACATGGCGGTGGCGATGGCCAATGGCGTGGGCAAAAAGGTTTGCACCTGATCCAGCCGGAAGCCGTTTTTCTTCAGCCACAGGGCGAGGTTCAGCATGTCTTCATCGGTCGTGCCGGGGTGGGCGGCGATGAAGTAGGGGATCAGGTATTGCTCCTTGCCCGCTTCCCTGGAGAATTTTTCGAATAGCTGCTTGAAGCGCTCATAGCTACCGATGCCCGGCTTCATCATTTTCGAGAGCGGGCCTTCTTCGATATGCTCGGGCGCGATCTTCAGATACCCGCCGACGTGATGGGTGACGAGTTCCTTGACATATTCCGGCGAGCGCACGGCCAGATCGTAACGCAGGCCGGAGCTGATCAAGATTTTTTTGATGCCGGGCAGGGCGCGGGCTTTTTTGTAAAGCGAAATCAGCGGCGCATGCGAGGTGTTGAGGTTCTCGCAAATGCCGGGATACACGCACGACAGCCGGCGGCAGGAGGATTCGATCTCGGGCGACTTGCAGGCCATGCGGTACATGTTGGCCGTGGGCCCGCCCAGGTCGGAGACCACGCCGGTAAAGCCGGGCGTCTTGTCGCGGATTTGCTCGACTTCATGCAGGATGGATTCTTCCGAGCGGCTCTGGATGATGCGGCCTTCGTGTTCGGTGATGGAGCAAAACGTGCAGCCGCCAAAGCAGCCGCGCATGATATTCACTGAAAAACGGATCATCTCCCAGGCCGGAATGCGCGCCTCGCCATACGCCGGATGCGGCGCGCGGGCGTAGGGCAGGCCGAAGACGTGATCCATTTCGGGCGTGGTGAGCGGCAAGGGCGGCGGGTTGAGCCACAGGTCGCGCAGGCTCGCGCCCGTGCCATGGGCCTGCACCAGCGCGCGCGCGTTGCCGGGGTTGGATTCGAGATGAAAGGTGCGCGAGGCGTGGGCGTAGAGCACCGGGTCGTCTTTGACTTGTTCGTAACTGGGCAGGCGCACGACGGTTTGCGCGCGCGATTGACGGCGCTGAGCGAGGCGCTCGGCGCGGCTGACGAGACGGACGGGGTGGATAGTGGCCGCACTAGCGTCGTCTGACGCCGTATCACCATCGCCGACTTTCTGCAACTTGGTGCTTGTCTCCGGCGTCATTGCGTAGGGATCGGGATGTGGTGTCACTGCGCCCGGTGTATCAATGTTGATTGATTCAATTTCTTCCCACTCAGGCGTTGGCTTCCAGCCGTGCGGCGCCATGAAGGCTGTGCCGCGCAGGTCACGGATGTCGCCGATTTTCTCGCCACTGGCCAGGCGATGGGCAAGCTCAACCAAGGCGCGCTCGGCATTGCCGAACAGCAGCAAGTCGGCTTTTGCATCCGGCAGGATGGAGCGCCGTACCTTGTCTGACCAGTAATCGTAATGCGCGATGCGGCGCAGGCTGGCTTCGATGCTGCCGATGATCAGCGGCGCATCGGGAAAGGCTTCGCGGGCGCGCTGGGCGTACACGATCACTGCGCGATCGGGGCGTTTGTCGGCGGCGGCGTTGGGCGTGTAAGCGTCGTCCGAGCGGATTTTCTTGTCCGAGGTGTAGCGATTCACCATCGAATCCATGTTGCCCGCGGTGATGCCGAAAAACAGGTTCGGTTTGCCCAGGCGCTTGAAGTCCTCCGCCGAATGCCAGTCAGGCTGACTGATAATGCCCACGCGAAAGCCCTGCGCTTCCAACAGACGCCCGACCAACGCCATGCCAAAGCTGGGGTGGTCGATGTAGGCGTCGCCGGTGACGAGGATGATGTCGCAGGAATCCCAGCCCAGTACATCCATCTCGGCGCGCGACATGGGCAAAAACGGCGCGGTGCCGAAGCGCTGCGCCCAGTATTTGCGATAGGAGGTCAGCGGCTTGGGTTGAGAAGCAGGGGCGGTAAGGGTGGCGGACATGGCGTTTGGGTTTGTCCAGCGAAGGCTAGCGCAAAAAACACGCAAAGCGTGCAAGGGTGCGCATTATAAGGAGTCAGGACACTGACAAGCTAAATACTTGGTTTGCTGCGGTAATCTTTAAAGTAAGCGAGTGATCGGTGATGCATGTTGCTTGCGCTGTGCCTACGGGGTTTCCTGAAATCGAAATCGCAGGCGTCTGGTTTGGCGGCGCTTGTGGTGAGTCTTCGTCGAGACTTAAAAAATTAGGCTTGGCCTAAGCGCAAGCGGCTCTGCGAGGGCACATGACGGGCGAGAAAGTCCATTTGATCGGCCAGGATGCGGCGGTTGCTCAAAATCAGGTATTCCGCCTTATTGGGAACATAGGGAGCGTAAGCGAGGTGCATGTGCGCTTGCTCGGGCGTGCGCCCGCCTTTGGTTTGGTTGCAACTGCGGCAGGCGGTGACGACATTCATCCAGGCATCGCGTCCGCCTTGCGAGACGGGGATGACATGGTCGCGCGTGAGCCGCTGGGCAGGGAATTCCTTGATGCAATAAGCGCAGATGCTACGGTCGCGATGGAATAATTCGCGGTTCGATAGCGGCGGTGTGGGGTGCAGTGCGCGGCCACTCAGGGCTTTGCCGCGGATGGCGATAATGCTGCTGGTTGAGATGCTGGAGCGTGTTCCGGTGCTGCGGCACTCGCCACCGTAAAAGGTGAATTCGGTATCGCCTGCCACCCACGCGACTTGATCGCGCGCAACATAAATGCACGCATGCTGCCAGGTGACCCAGCGATGCGGTACGCCATGATGATCTAAAGTGAGAATCAGCGGATGGGAGTTCATCTCGTAGAATCCTGTAATACGATGAATTTAACAGAGTGCGATGACTTTTGATAGCGTGGAACAACGGGGCTTTGGCAGGCGATCCTTGCGCTTTGCCTTGCTGTGCTCAATTCTTGTTCATGGCTTGCTGCTGGTTTGGGGTGTGACCCAGATGCAGCCATCAGAGAGGGCGTCGCCTGCTGTGCTTAACTTGAATGCGCAGTTGCGTGTGCCTGACGGGGGAAAGCAGTTTTTACCACCGGCTGCCAGTCAGCGTGCGCCATTAAGGGAGTCAACCGTAGCGTCATCGCGTGAGCAAGTGGAGCGTCGCAAAATACCGAGATCAATTGTGCCCGTTGAGAAAGTGGTGCCTCCTGCCGCAGCAAGCGCGAAACCAGTTGAACATTTAGCGGATGTGGCCGCAGTGCAGCCGACAGCGCCATCCAGTTTGTCCAGTGATGCGCGAGTGGCGACAACCGGACTTGCTGTGGATGCGGATGATGCGGTGGCGGGCGCATTCGCAGCGGATCAAAAAATAGTGCCGCCTGCAGCAGGCGTATCAGCCGATGGGTTGCGGCGTTATCGGTTGAATCTTGCCGTACAGGCACGTAGTTTCAAGCGCTACCCTGCACAAGCGCGCGCGGCGGGCTGGGTTGGCACGGTGGCGTTGTCCCTGAGCGTGGATAGCGAAGGGAGGGTGATCGTGGCAGTCAATAAATCCAGTGGCTACGGTGCATTGGATGAAGCAGGGCGCGCCATGATAGAAGCCAGCGCGCAACGAACGCCGGTGCCGGATGTCTTGCGCGGCAAGGCGTTCTCTTTGGTGATACCTGTGGTATTTGATCTGAACGACGGCTGAGGCAAACCGCTGAACCTTAGCGTGAAACAATATCGTGAAATACTTTAATCTGCGCGCCACTTCAATTGCCGAGCGCAGCGGGCAAGGTGGTCCCCTTTCCCGAGAGGGGGAGGACGGGCGGGGCGGGAACCCGCAACGCCTGCGTCGCGCAGCTGCAGCCGGCTGGCGGTGCAAAGCCGGCCGTGTCTCGCCTCGCGGACGGGCGGGGCGGGCTTTTTTATTTGCCAGCCCTTGGTGCAATGAGGTTGACAGATGCCATGATTCGGGGCGGCTCATCGGAACGATGGGCGTTAGCGTGTGCCTTGTTGTGGCGAGAGCGGCGGCGAGATGGTTTCTTCGTGCAGACGATAGCGGCCAGAGCGGCGATCGGCAAAATAATGGCGCAACGTCAGATGGATGGTGCGAAACGCGATATCGCCCCAAGGAATTTCTTCTTCGCTGAATAAGCGTAGTTCCAGCGTTTCCACGCCTGCGGCAAAATCCAGATCCAGCAGTTGTGCACGGTAAATGGCATGTATTTGGTCAATATGCGGTACGCTGATCAGGCTGAATAGATCATCCAAGGCAATGCGTGCGCAGGCTTCTTCAGAGGTTTCGCGGATGGCGGCTTGGGCAACGCTCTCTCCGTTTTCCATAAAACCAGCAGGCAAAGTCCATCTGCCATAGCTGGGCTCAATAGCCCGGCGGCATAACAAAATACGGTCGCCCCACTCCGGCAGGCTACCCACCACCATGCGGGGGTTGCGATAGTGAATGGTGTCGCATACCGTGCATACATGCCGCAGGACGGAGTCACCGGCAGGAATTTTTTGGCTCACCGGCGAGCCGCACGCGCTACAGAATTTCAGAATGGGATCCATGCGCAGAGTTTAACTTGAGAAGGTGTTATGGGTACGCTTGTGGCTGTTCCAGGTGAAGAGCCAGTTGAGCGGTTGTGCAGGCTGTTTTTGTCACAGAAACCACTACATGCCAGCTTGCTTGGATGTGACAAAAGAATGGTTTTTACAGTGATATTCCTCTTGATGCTTCTTGTGTGATTATGCCAGCACAGTAAATCCAGCTTGGGTTTTCTCAAAGGGCAGGGTTAATGCTGAAAATTTCAAGCTGAAAACTGTGAAGAACAGCTATTGAAGCACAGCTATTGAAGCACAAAGTCTTGTCCATTCTACCCAAACAGTCTTTGCTGGTTTTATTGGTTTATTGGTATCGGCAGCAAGATTTAATCCCGACCTATTCAAGGAGTCTCTAATGAAATCAAATGCCTACACTGACATAAAAGAAGTCAATCTTGCGTATTTGATGCTGGCACAGAGCATGGTGCGCGCGGATCGTGAAGCGGCTGTTTTCCGTTTGGGCGTGAGCGAGGAAATTGTCGATGTGCTCGCGCGCTTAACCCCTGGGCAAGTGCTCAAGATGGCCAGCACCGATATGCTGCTGTGCAGTTTTCGCTTTAATGACACCTTGTTGCTGGATCTGTTGGCGAACCACGAACGTGATCGTGGCGCGGCTCATGTGCATGCGGCTATCCTGGCGGCAGGCAAGCCAGTGGCTACCATCGCGTAACTGGATTTACCTGAATCGATCGTTGTTAAGGGGGCATGAATGAGAAATAAATCCGTCATCACCGAGGCGAACGAAATTCGCCTGGCAGTAGACCTGGTGAAGCTAGGTGCGCGTTTGCAACTGCTGGAGGCGGAAACGAATCTCTCGCGTGAGCGTTTGTTAAAGCTCTACAAAGAAGTCAAGGGCGAGTCCCCCCCCAAGGGTATGTTGCCCTTTTCAACCGACTGGTTCATGACCTGGCAGCCGAATATTCATGCTTCCTTGTTTATGTCGTACTACCGTTTTTTCAAAACCAATACCCAGCTCAGGGGTTTGGAGCTGATCATCAAATCGTATCGCATGTACGTGGAGCAGATCGAGCGCGGCAGCATGGAAGTGGTGCTATCGCTCACCCGTGCCTGGACCATGGTGCGGTTTTTTGATGCCAAAATGTTGCAGATGGCGACCTGCCGTGAGTGCGGTGGCGATTTTGTCACACATGCCTTTGACCCCACGCGCGGTTATGTCTGCGGTTTGTGCCATATGCCGGCCCGTGCAGGGAAAACCCGCCGCGCAGCGGAGCTTGCCTTAGCGGCGACTGAAGCCGAGGCCGTTGAATAGCTTTCTAGGCAGGCTTTTAACGTTCGTTCAGCCTGTGCGTTCCAGTCTGCCCTGATGGGTCGGCTTTCCTAGATCCGCATGATGCTGAGCGCAACTGCCTCGGCGACTTTGATGCCGTCAATGGCGGCAGATAATATCCCGCCAGCATAGCCGGCGCCTTCACCGGCCGGAAACAGGCCACGGGTATTCAAGCTCTGGTATTGATCATTGCGCGTGATGCGTACAGGGGACGAGGTGCGCGTCTCTATGCCCGTCATCAAGGCGTCTTCCATGGCAAAGCCGCGAATCTGCTGGCCGAATGCGGGTAGGGCTTCACGTAGCGTCATGGTGACAAAATCCGGCAGACACAGGGATAAATCAGTGAGGAGGATGGCTGGTTTGTAGGAAGGTAAAACTTCCCCCAGTACGGTGGAGGGTCGTTGCGCCAGAAAATCGCCCACGCGCTGTGCTGGTGCTGCATAGTTGCTGCCTCCTGTGACATAGGCCAGTGCTTCCCAATGGCGCTGAAACTCAATGCCTGCCAATGGATTGCCAGGATAGTCGTCCGGCGTGATGCCCACGACGATGGCGCTATTGGCATTGCGCTCGTTACGTGAATACTGGCTCATGCCGTTGGTGACCAGCCGTCCGGGTTCGGAAGCGGCAGCCACCACCGTGCCACCAGGACACATGCAAAAACTGTAGGCGGAGCGATTATTCTTTGCGTGATGTACCAGCTTGTAATCGGCTGCGCCCAAAATCGGATGACCGGCGTTGGGGCCATAGCGCGCCTCATCAATCAATGATTGTGGATGCTCAATACGCACACCGATCGAGAAGGGCTTGGCTTCCATGAATACGCCGCGCTCGTGCAGTTTGTAAAACGTGTCGCGTGCGCTGTGGCCAACGGCGAGTACGACGTGATCGGCAGCAATCTGTTCGCCCGTGGTAAGGGTGATGCCGCGAAGGTTACCCTGCTCTATATGAAAATCAGTGACATGCTGTTGAAAGCGAATTTCTCCCCCCAGGGCTTCGATGCTGGCGCGCATGTTTTCCACCATGGACACTAAGCGAAAGGTGCCGATGTGGGGTTTGGCGACATACAGGATTTCCTCAGGTGCACCGGCTTTGACAAACTCGGTGAGCACTTTCCTGCTGCGATATGCCGGATCGCGAATCTGGCTATAGAGCTTGCCGTCGGAAAACGTGCCCGCGCCGCCTTCGCCAAATTGCACGTTGGATTCAGGATTCAATAGGCTTTGCCGCCAGAACTTCCAGGTGTCTTGCGTGCGTTCCCGCACGGCCTTGCCGCGTTCGAGGATGAGCGGGCGAAAGCCCATTTGCGCGAGCAATAATCCGGCAAATAAACCGCAAGGCCCTGTGCCGATGACTACTGGCCGTGGCGCGGAAGGTTTTTCCGGAGCGCGTGCCACAAATTTGTAGTCCATGTCAGGCGTGCGGCTGACGTGGTGGCTGGCGTTGCGCGTCGCCTGTGCGGATTTAGCGAGCCGCTTGAGGACCGCGTCTTCGTTCGCGACGCTGACATCGACAGTATAGGTGAGAATAACCGCAGACGATTTTCGTGCATCGACGCTACGGCGGAAAATATGCATGGACAGCAACTCATCGGCAGCAAGCCCTAAGCGCGCCAGGATGGCGGCGAGCAAATCGTCGGGGGCGTGATTCAGCGGGAGCTTGATTTCAGTGAGGCGCATGCGGTAAATGACGTCATAGCAGATCAATAGGGGCGTGAAGGGCGCTGTTACTTTGGATGCGGCAAGGCGGCCATTACAGCGCTTTAATGCTGATTAAATAACGCAATGCATCCGTAGCGTCAAACAACGTGATTAACGTGAAAGGCTTGGGCAAGTGCGCTGTGTCATCACCGGGCGTAGCGGGCCGGATAGAAGCCTCCCTGAGAGGGAAGGATGGGCGGGGCGGGCACATTTGTCAGCCCTTGGTGCAACGAGTGGATGGATTTCATGATTCGGGGCGGCTCATCGGCGCTATGTGCGTTAGGGTGTTGCCACGACGCGGCTATCACGCAAGAAGTATTCAGTCTCGCCCAGGCATGTGCCAGGCAAGCCTTTGTGCTGCTCGTAAGTGACGGCAACGCGTTGCCCCATTTGCGCATTGAGTTTGGCGGCGAGCGCATCATCACGCACGGTAAAGAAGAACTTTTCCGGCATGGCGCCGGGGATGGCGATCAAGGTGAGCTCGCCTTCCCACGTTTTGCACAACCAGCCTTTGCGGGAAAGCTTTTGCACAAAACCCGCACGCTCCCCATCCGAATAGGAAATATGCAAGGCCGACCAGATATAAGCCGAAAAAAGAAGCAGGGAAATGAAAATGGGCGTAAGCAAAAACTTGAACAAGCCTGAGCGAAAAAAACCGAAAACACCTGGCTTGGGTGTTTTCGGTTGATCAGGTAGGACGGTATCTTGGGCGTTGGTCATGAATCCCTCATCTGGCTTGATACATCATTTAGTGACTAAATTTAGTGATTCAGTTTAGTGATCCAGAAGCCGTGCAACTTGCTTACACCGTGATACCGCCAGATTTTATTTGACGCGGTTCCGGTATTCTGCCGTGCGGGTGTCGATTTCGATTTTGTCGCCAATTTCGACGAACAGCGGCACGGGCAGCTCAAAGCCGGTGGTGATTTTGGCGGGCTTCATGACTTTTCCGGAGGTATCGCCCTTCACGGCAGGTTCGGTATAGATCACTTCGCGTACGACACTGTTGGGCATTTCAACGGAAATGGCCTTGCCGTCGTAGAACACGACTTCGACGGGCATGGCATCTTCAATGTAATTGACGGCGTCGCCCATGTTTTCGGCTTCGACTTCATACTGGTTGTAATCCGCGTCCATGAAAACATACATAGGGTCAGCGAAATAGGAGTAGGTGCATTCCTTGCGGTCGGGAACGACCTGGTCGAATTTGTCATCGGCCTTATACACGGCTTCGGAGGCTGCGCCAGTGAGCAGGTTTTTGAATTTGAATTTAACAACAGCGGAGCTGCGGCCGGATTTGTTGTACTCGGCTTTTTGTACGACGAGTGGGTCGTTGCCAACCATGACCACATTACCAGCGCGGAGTTCTTGAGCGATTTTCATAAGTTTGCTTCCAGCAAAAAAGGGCGGGGAAAAATAATCCGCTATTTTAGCCGTTCCAGGCAGAACTGCACAAGATTTTCGGCAAGATGCGGTTGTTTCATGAGGGTTTTTTGCCAATTTTGTGTGATCAGCTGGATCTCAGGCAAGGCGGCGGCAAAGTCAGGCCAGTTGATCTCCCCTTCACCATTCCAGGCGTGCCAGAAGTTATAAAGCGAGGCACTGGCCGGGTTGCGCGCCGTGTTGCCGACACGCCCTGAAGGCTTGAGGCCATCTCTGGAAAGTCCCCTTTGAAGTTCACTTTGGGTGCCGGCTTTTTTTTGGGCTTTTCCCGCAGTCAGGAACCGCGCCAAAAAAGCGTCCAGCTTGATGCGATGCGCGGCATCATCCTGCGGATAAATCTGCCAGACAAAGGGCTTGCCTGCCCATTGGGCGCGCACGAAAGAGTCTTCGCCGCGCACGAAGTTGACGTCGCTTGCCCACAAAATTTCGTCAAATCGCGCTTGCGGCAAAAAGGGTAGCGGATGGGTACTCAATGCCCCCTGCGTGAAAGCGGCGTCGCGGCTTCCCGGCAGCAAAAGGTGAATAGGACAAGGTGACCGGGAGAGCGCTTGGATGAGCTGCGCGATCGGCGCTGCGGGATAGCTGAAGAGTGAAATGGTCAGTTCCCTGGGGAGAAGTTTACTGGGTGCTTTTTCCGGCAGGCCAAATTCGGCGCGAAAAGCCGCCGCATCGAAGGCGAGTCGGCGCGCGTCATAGTCAGCTTCGCGCAGCAGGCCGCCGCTTTTTTCATCGAACCCGGGAAAGAAAAAATGCTTCACCAGCGGCAAGCGCGGGTGCGGGGATGGCAGACCGTGCATGTCGCCCACCCAGTTTTCGGCTGAAAGGTATTCCAGATTCAGCCATACCGGCGGGTGGTTACGCTGGCGTTCGCGCTGCGCCATCGCGGAGAGATAGGCGTTTGGCAGCGTGCAGGCAAAAGCTTCGATGACGACATCCGGCGTGGCCAAGTTCTGGCTGGAAAAGTCTGCCGGCCAGGGGCATACCTTGACTTTGCCGGCCTGATGGTTGGGCGCGAGCAGGTCAAGCAAGGCTGGCTGGTCAATCCATAGCCGGACTTGCCAGCCATATTCCACCGCCAACTGCTGTGCCAGGCGCCAGCAAACGCCCGCATCGCCAAAGTTGTCCACGACGGCGCAAAAAATATCGCAATGAATTTGGCGCTGCGTTTGGCGACAAGTTTTAGCGGGAATAGGGGAGGAAGGTAACGCGTTCGGCATAAGTGGCGGTATCCTATCCGGATGAACGAAAATTTACGCAATCCGCTTTTAGACTGTAGCGAATGTCCACGGCTGGCGACGTTTCTGGCCGCGGTGCGTTGTGAGCAGCCAACTTACCATGCCCGCCCCGTGTTGCCTTTTGGCGATCCGGCCGCGCGATTGTTGATTGTCGGCCTGGCGCCCGGCATGCATGGTGCCAACCGCAGCGGGCGGCCATTCACGGGGGATTATGCCGGTATTTTGCTGTATGAAACATTGCATCGATTCGGTTTTGCCTCCCAACCCGTGTCCACAGCGGCAGACGATGGTTTGCAATTGATGGATTGCCGCATCACCAATGCCGTCAAATGCCTGCCGCCGCAAAACAAGCCGGAAACGGGTGAAATCAAAACCTGCAATCGCTGGCTGGCAGAAGAATTGACCGCGTCCGATGTGCGCGTGATCCTGGCCTTGGGGCTGGTGGCGCATAAGGCGGTGTTGATGGCAACCCAGCTCAAGCAATCGGCTTACCCTTTTGCCCACGCCGCGCGCCATGCGTTGCCCGACGGCCGCGTACTCATTGATAGCTACCATTGCAGCCGTTACAACACACAAACGCGCCGTCTCACCAGCGCCGACTTTTCTCATGTCTTCGAAATCATCCGCGCAACGCTTCGATAGCCGCAACTTTCTCGCCACGCTGACGGACGCGCCAGGCGTGTATCGCATGCTCGATGCAAAGGGCAGCGTGCTGTATGTCGGCAAGGCGAAAAACCTCAAGCGCCGCGTGTCCTCCTATTTTCAGAAAACCGGCCACAGCCCGCGCATTGCGCTGATGCTGCAGCAGGTAGCGCACATGGAAGTCACCGCGACACGCTCCGAAGCGGAAGCCTTGATTCTGGAAAACACCCTGATCAAAAAGCTGGTCCCGAAGTACAACATTCTGTTTCGCGACGACAAGTCCTATCCGTACATCGCGCTCTCGGGCGGCCGGTTTCCGCGGCTGTTCTACCACCGTGGCGGGTTTGATAAAAAATCGCAATACTTTGGGCCGTTCCCGAATGCGTTGGCGGTGCGCGAGAGCATCCAGCTGGTGCAAAAATCCTTTTTGCTGCGCACCTGTGAAGAAGCGGTGTTCGCGCATCGCTCGCGGCCTTGCTTGCTGCATCAGATCCACCGCTGCAAAGCGCCTTGCGTGGGGCTGGTTTCAGTCGAGGATTATGCCAATGACGTGCGCCTGGCGGCGCTTTTCTTGCGCGGCAAACACTCGGAAGTGATTGATAAGTTAAGCGCCGCGATGAGCGAAGCGGCCGGGCAACTCAAGTTTGAAGAGGCGGCGCAGTGGCGCGACCAGATCAGGTCGCTGCAGGCGGTGTTGCATCGCCAGTATGTGAGCTCAACGCGCGACACGGATGTGGACATCATCGCGGCGGCGGTGGAACACGGCGAGCCATGCGTGAATCTGGCCATGGTGCGCGGTGGCTTGCACCTGGGCGACCGCGCTTATTTTCCGCGTGTCGCAAGTACGAATGACGCGGGCGGTGTGGAAGCCAGCGAGGTATTGGCGGCGTTTATCGTGCAGCATTACGCAGATAAGCCGTTGCCGACCAAGGTGATCGTGAGCGAGCCGTTGCCCGAGGACGTAGTGGATGATTTGCCGGAAGGCTTGCCGATTGGCACCGCAAAAAACGAAATGGAGCGCGCCTGGCTTTCCATGGCCGAGCACAATGCGCAACTGGCCATGGCCTCACGCAAACAGGCCAACACCCGGGCGGGGACGCGTCTGGCGGCTTTACAGGCGGCGCTTGAATTGCCGGAACTGCCCCGGCGGATTGAATGCTTTGACATCAGCCACACCCTGGGCGAGGGCACCGTGGCGTCGTGTGTCGTGTGTGTGGATGGCGCGATGAAAAAGAGCGAGTACCGGCGTTTTAACATCAGCGGCATTACCGGCGGCGACGATTACGCGGCGATGCGTCAGGCGCTTACTCGGCGGTATCAGAAAGTCGGCGGTGGTAGTACGGCGGAAGAGAAGGGGGACGGTGCTCCGGTACCCGACCTGGTCCTCATCGACGGCGGCAAAGGCCAGCATAACGTGGCACGTGAAGTGTTTGACGAGTTAGGCCTGAGTTATTTCCAAAGCGTGGGCGTCGCCAAAGGTGAAGACAGGAAGCCGGGACTGGAAACACTTTTTGTGCACGGACGCAGCGAGCCGCTACATCTGAAAATGGATAACCCGGGCTTTCATCTGTTGCAGGAAATACGCGATGAGGCGCACCGCTTTGCCATTGTTGGCCATCGCGCGCGGCGCGCCAAAGCGCGTGGGCAATCCAGGTTGGAGGATATTCCTGGCGTGGGCCCTGCGCGGCGTCGGAATTTACTGGCGCAATTTGGCGGGCTGGACGGCGTGCGTGCGGCTACAATCGAAGACTTATGCCGTGTGGCAGGTGTTTCGCGATCGCTGGCGGAAGTGATTTATACCCAATTACGCTCATGACTATTAACTTTCCCAATGTGTTGACCTGGGGCAGGATTTTTCTGATTCCTTTAGTGGTGGGTGTTTTCTATCTGCCATTGACTGCATTCGAGCAAAATCTGATTGCCACCGTAGCCTTTATCGTGGCTGCCATTACCGACTGGCTCGATGGCTGGCTGGCCAGGAAATTGAATCAAACTTCGGCCTTTGGTGCATTCCTGGATCCCGTAGCCGATAAGCTGATGGTGGCTGCCGCATTGGTCATGCTTGTGCAATTGGGGCGGGCAGAGGCTTGGTTGGCCTTTGTGATTATCGGGCGCGAAATTACCATCTCAGCCTTGCGCGAATGGATGGCGAAAATCGGCGCGGCCAAAAGCGTTGCCGTCTCTTTTGTCGGCAAGCTTAAAACGGCGGTGCAAATGACCGCTATCCCATTATTGCTTTGGCATACACCCATATTGAATTTGAATACGCAGGTGCTGGGCGAGTGGTTTTTATGGGCGGCCGCTTTGCTCACGCTGTGGTCCATGGCTTACTATTTGATTAAAGCAAGTCGTGAAATTTCTGCAGTTAACCGTTGACAGTTGAGATGATATCTATATAATTTGCGCCTGTTCTGCGGGAGTAGCTCAGTTGGTAGAGCGCAACCTTGCCAAGGTTGAGGTCGAGAGTTCGAGACTCTTCTCCCGCTCCAGGTTTCAAGGAAAGGGAAAACGTTTAAACGTTTTCCCTTTTTAGTTTGAAGTAGTCTTGTTTTTTGCAAGATGGATTCTGAAGCTTTTTAACAAAACCAGTTTTACTGTTTGGCATAAAAGTTTTGGCGCGATGGCAGAGTGGTTATGCAGCGGCCTGCAAAGCCGTGTACCTCGGTTCGATTCCGGGTCGCGCCTCCAAGTACTTCCGTAACTCTGCTCAAGCCCGTCAAGTAGCAGCGCAAGGTGAAATTTCAGTAAGACCCTGGCCGTGTGGCCGCATAGACCTCATAGTCTTATTACACCCTTGCCCGGGTGGTGAAATTGGTAGACACAAGGGACTTAAAATCCCTCGGCGCAAGCTGTACCGGTTCGATTCCGGTCCCGGGCACCAGTAAAGAGTAGGGTTTTAACGATAGTGACCACTAACGCAAAGTCGCCAAAAAACGGCTTTTTCTATCCCGAGTATCCCTGCTATCCCGAGTATCCCGAGTATCCCGAGTATCCCGAGTATCCCGTGAGTGTCCCGTGATACCCGGTAAATCCCGCTGGCATTATCCCGGCATTATCCCGGTAGTGTCCCGCGAAGGGTGGTGGAGGCGGTTTTCAAATGCTTGCCAACACACACCAACTAGGTTAGATTGCACCAATGGAGAAGCCGACCCCACATTGCAAGCTGCCTGTGGTCAAAGCCTTTGTGGCGGCTGGCAAAGTCCGTGCAACCCATTCAGCCCGGCTCACAGGATGGACGTAGTTGTAGCATATCAATCCCCTTGTCTATTGCGGCCAACGTCAAGCAGACACCCTAAAATTTCTGTAAAAAACACCACGGTTTTGCTGGATCAGTGCACGGCCGCATTCGCATCCTGCATTACCGCCTTCGGCTCTTGTCAGCCTGTCTGGCTTGGATTAAATGATACATCTGTCATCTTAACAAGCACACCCTAAGCCATTGCCACCGTATCACCAACGCCGACTTTTTGCGTCATGTTGTGTATTGCGGCCCTATCTCGGCAACACCTTATGATCAAGCGCGGCGCTTTGTCGCGGGGTGGCTTGATTGCTTGGTAGCGCGCGGCTCGGCCAGACGGCCCGTGACGTACTTGTGAAGAACGCTGGCGATGAGCGTTTGGTACGGCACACCTTCTTCAAGTGCTTTAACTTGAATGTCGCTCAAATCGCCAGAGGACAGGCGGATGTTTACCCGGCGATCCTTAATGGACGTAGCGCGCGCTACGGCCTTGAATTTCGCAAGCTCGGCCTTCGTGGCAACGGACTTCAATTGGCCTTTTTCAAAGGCGGTGAGGACGTCATGTTCGTAGGCATCAATTTTCGGCATCTGTTTCACCTTGATTCAAATAGTCCCGCGTTGCCTTGCGGCTCGGGATTACGGTTTTGAGAAAGAAATAGTTTTCCTCTTCGACAAACGGCACCAAATAGACGTAGCTGTCGCACGCGACTACGAGAACGCGCTGCCTGGGATATTTCGCCTGATTCGGGTGAGCCAGGATGTCCAGCAACCCACCGGCCTCGATTGAGACAACAATGCGCTCAAACGAAATACCCCGCTCTGCTTTAACCGTTTCGTTCTTCTCCGGGCTCCAGCGAAATGGTTTCATGAGGTCAGTTTACGCCGCTGTGTGCCTTTTGTCACCACACCATGAAAATACTGGCCTCACGACGCCCAACGTAGAGCTAAGCGGGCTGCGCGGCTTTTAGCGCAGGTCCGCTTGAGCGCCGGGTTGGGCGTCATTTCAGAAACTCCGCGATTTCGATTCCCGCAGTGCTGAGAATGACCCCTACGAAGAGCCAAGATGCGCCGATTGCTGAGATATGTACTCCGCCCGTTCCAGTGGCTTCAAGCTTTTCACGGATGGAATTGTCTTCTGTTTGTCTTGTCTGTTCTTCGTTCTTAAGTGCCGCTGTCGCTTTGTGAAACCCCTCATCCATCTCCTTTTCAGTGCCGGTTATGCGCTCGTGAATAAGGGCTACATTCTTTTCGAGAGCGTCGACACGGGTTACGAGAGTGGGATCTGGGCCTGGCCCCTGCGTAACGTACCCCCTCATCTTTCCAGTGGCAGCTGCCATAGTGCAGGCAGCGGCACCAAGCACGATGTTCCTTTTGAGCAGAGGAAACCGTCCGAGCCATGATTTCGCCTTGGCCGAAAATGACGGATGGCCAAAGAGTGCTCTGGTTTCGGAAATGCCCCAGATCACGGTGCCGATGCCAAGCAGTTGGAGAACGAGACCCGTTAGCCGAATGACCGGTTCGGTCGTATGAGGACGAAGAGCTATGGCGAAGGCAGCCGCGATTACGCCGAGAGTAAGCCAAGCGAAACGAGCTTCAATCAGCCAAGGCCACAGTCCCTTTATACGAGATGCGGTGATAAGCATGGGCTCCTCTCTATGACGCCCAACGAATGAAAGGGACTTCCCCGTCCCGAAGGCGCGGCGGAAGCCGCGAACGGCAACGAGTGCCATGATGGAGTTTTCGCATCACATCAAAACCACGAAAGGGGAAGTCCATGAACATTATCACCGTAGGAATTGATCTCGCCAAGAACGTTTTTGCCGTGCACGGCGTTGATGATAACGGCAAGGCCATGCTGGTCAAGCCAAAAGTATCACGAGAGCACCTGTTGCCGCTGCTGGTGCAGTTGCCACCGTGTGTCATTGGCATGGAAGCCTGCTCCGGGGCGCACCACTGGGCGCGGCTATTTCGCCAACACGGCCACACGGTTCGGCTAATGGCTCCCAAGTTCGTGACGCCCTACCGCATGAGCGGTAAGCGTGGCAAGAATGACGCGGCGGACGC